>Ga0302319_10021842_pt1 | contig 11516 bp, 5 predicted proteins | sample Bog_T0_2_FD_203319 | JGI IMG/M metagenome (GOLD analysis project Ga0302319, IMG submission 203319) | Peat permafrost microbial communities from Stordalen Mire near Abisko, Sweden - Bog_T0_2 | ecosystem: Environmental > Terrestrial > Soil > Wetlands > Peat | place: Sweden: Abisko, Stordalen Mire...
AGGTGATCGAATTGTGGAGTCGGAGCACATACCGCGCGCGCATCTTTTGTCGGACCAGGTGGTGTCATTGTTGGTAGACCACCGCGGGTGGATTTGGGTGGGCCAGGACGCGGGGCTGACGGTATTCGATGGGCACCACTGGCGTAGCTTTACACAGGACGATGGGCTGATCTGGAATGATCTGGATGCCTTTGGCTTATCGGAAGATCCGGACGGAAGCTTGTGGATTGGCACGTCGGGGGGGCTGGCTCATTGCTTGAGTCCGCAGAATGTTTTCACGGGGACGCCGCTGGCACCGGTCATCTCGGAGGTTGCTTTTGGAAATACCAGGATCGGCGATGGAGACAAGGTTGAGTGGAACGCGGAGCCGCTTACCGTTTTAATCGCGTCTCTAAACTTCCGCGAAACGCGCCACGTTCATTTCCGCTATCGGCTGGCGGGTCTTGAATCGGAGTGGGTGGATACGGGAGAGCGAACCATACGCTATCCACGTCTCGATCCTGGTAAGTACCGCTTTGAAGTGGCAACGACGGATGACTCCGGCGAGCTTTTGAGCCCGGTGTCGTCGATTGCTTTTCGCATAACTCCGCGGTGGTGGCAGAGTGTCGTCCTTCGGCTAGCGCTGGCGTTGTTTGCTGGGATCTGCGTGGTGGTGATTTGGCGGTATCGCATTCAGCACCTGATGAACCAGAAGCGGCAACTGGAGAAGGCTGTAAAGACCCGTACCGTGGACCTGGAACGGGAGAAGGCCGAACTGGTGCGCACGCAGGAGAAGATGCGCCAGTATGCAGAGCGCGACGACCTGACGGGGTTGTGGAATCATCGGATCATCATGGAGCGGCTGCGGCAGGAGGTGGATCGGTCGCGGCGCGATCACACGCCGCTGACGGTGATCCTGGTGGATCTGGATCACTTCAAGAATGTGAATGACACTTTTGGCCATCCTGCTGGCGACCTGGTGCTGAAGGAGATCAGCAGCATTTTTCAGCGCGCAGTGCGGAATTACGACTGGGTGGGCCGTTACGGCGGCGAGGAGTTGATGGTGATTCTGCCTGGGTCGAGTTTTGTTGGCGCACGGCTCCGGGCAGAGCAACTGAGGATGGCGGTGCAGGGGGCACGGATTGTGGACGGGGAGCTGACCATGCAGGTGACGGCGAGCTTTGGGGTTGCGTCGGGCTTCCCTGCCGAGCACGAAGGGATGATTCAGGCGGCCGATGCGGCGCTTTACCGTGCCAAGAAGAGTGGACGGAATTGCGTGATGGCGATTGAAATTGAAGCCCGGGGGATGAACGGGCTGGCTGCGAAGTAGTCGGGGTGCGCCGCGGCTCTTTTCACACGAACTGTCTGCATTAAATCTGAATGAGCGGCAGACGGACGGTGGCGCGTGCGCCCTCGACGTCTTCTCGGTTGAGGAGGCGAATTTCTCCGCCATGCGCGCGCGCGATTTGCTGTGCGAGGGCGAGTCCGACGCCGCTGCCGGAGGGCTTGGTTGTGTAGAAGGGAACGAATAGATTTTCTGTGTTGGCGATGCCCATGCCGCGGTCTTCGATGGTGACTACCAATGTGGAGTCTACGCGCAGCCAGGTGACATGAACCGGGTGCGATCCGTTGGCAAGCGAAGCGTCGACAGCGTTGGCGAGCAGGTTGATGAACATCTGTTCTAACTGATCGGAATCGGCGAGCAACGTAACGGGGGGCCCTGTTTCAAGCTCGACGGGGAGGCGCTGTTCAAGGTGGGCGACGCGCTCCAGCAGTGCCGCAATGGCGACGGGCTTGAGGTTCGGCGGGGGCAACTGGGCGAGGATACGGTAGGACTGCACGAAGCGATGGAGTGAGTCGGCACGGCTCTCAATCACGCCCAGTCCGCGGCGAAAGTCCCGCATGGCCGACTCGTCTTCTGCGTCCGATTTGCCTATTTGGCTGACGCGCGCCAGGAGGCTTCCAGCAATGGACTTGATGGGAGCGAGGGAGTTTGACAACTCGTGGCCGAGGACGCGGATGAGTCGCTTCCAGGCAGCCTGCTCTTCTTCCTGCAGGGGCAGGCTCACGTCCGCAAGCAGCAATAGCGTGTGGGGCGCGCCGTCCTGGCGGAAGACGGCTTTGCGCAGAAGCCAGCGGGTGGAGTGGGAGTCGAAGGAATGAACGGATTGATCCGGCGCCTGCAGGAGGCCTTCCAAATTGAGTTCGTACGCGGTACGGCCAAAGCAGCGGGCGTAGGGGAGGCCCAGTAGCCGCAGGCCGGCGTTGTTCACGAGCTGGAGCAGGTTTTCGCGATCGAAGGCGAAGAGGGGCGCGTGCATGACCTCAAGAATGCGACCCAGCAGAGCCGTGGCTTCGAGAGAACGCACGCGTTGCTTCTGCAGAAGATCGGCGAGCGCATTTACCTCGGCAGCCAGTTCGCCGAGGGCGTCGCGCGAAGCTGCTCCGCGGGCACGAAAGGAGTAATCCCCTTCGCGCAGGGATGAGACAACGTTCGAAAGCGTCTGGAGGGGGCGCACCATGGTCTCGATGAGAGCGGCAGCGACAAGCGCGAGATAGATTGAAAGGCTGCTAAGGATCAGCAGCGACGGGACCAGGGTAAAGTCGCGCTGGTAAAGCAAGATGGTGGCAAAGATGAGCGCGGGCAGCGCCATGAACAGGCAGTAAAGCCACGCCCGACGGACGGCCGAGCGCCGGCGTCTGCGGACGAGCTTTTTAGAGTCCATACTTTTCGATGCGGCGATAGAGTGCAGCGCGGCTTAGGCCGAGGGACTCGGCAGCTTGCGAGATGTTGCCATCGCAGCGACGCATAACCTTTTTGATGAGCAGCGCTTCCACTTCATCGATGCTCATGTTTTCAAACGACTCGGGAGAAGAACGCGTGCCGGCAATGATCAGGTTGCCGGGCTCTACTTCCTCACCGCGGCATAACAGTACGGCGCGCTCGACTGTGTGCTCAAGCTCGCGCACATTGCCGGGCCAGGGATACTGAAGCATGTGGCGCATTGCGGCAGGAGAGAAATTGCTGACCTGTTTGCGATAGCGGGTGCGATTGCGGCCGAGAAAGTGCGCAGCCAACAGAGGGATGTCTTCACGACGTTCGCGGAGCGCGGGTAGATGAATCTCGACGGTGTTGATGCGGAAGAGAAGATCCTCGCGGAAGTTGCCAGCCTTGGCTTCCTCATGCAGCAGTGCGTTGGTGGCGGAGAGAATGCGTACGTCGACGCGGCGAGTTTGCGACGAGCCGACGCGCTCCAGTTCGCCGGTCTCGAGAACACGCAGCAGCTTGGCCTGCTGGCGGATGGGAACGTTCGCAATTTCGTCGAGGAAGAGCGTGCCGCCGTTGGCCAATTCGAAGCGGCCAATGCGATCGGTGCGTGCGTCGGTGAATGCGCCTTTGACGTGGCCAAATATTTCGCTCTCGAATGTGCCCTCGGGCAGGCCTCCCGCGTTGACCGCAACCATCGCCATGCGGGAGCGAGGCGAGGCGGCGTGCAACAGCTTGGCTACGATTTCCTTGCCGGTGCCGTGTTCGCCGGTGATGAGGACGTTGGCGTCGGACGGCCCGACTTGCGCAATGAGTTCAAGGACGGGCTGCATGGAAGGCGCGCCGGCAATAAACTCCGGCATGCCTTCTGCGCGGAGCAAACGATTCTCAAGTTCGAGATGACGAGCGCGGCGCAGGGCGGAGTGCAACTCCGCATGAACACGGATGAGCGAAAGGAGGCGCTCGTTCTCCCATGGCTTTTGGACAAAGTCGCGGGCGCCGCGCTTGATGGATTCGACGGCAAGGTCGATGTTGCCCCACGCAGTCATGACGATGACCGGCAGGCGCGCATCGAACTCTTGTATGCGCGCGAGGAGATCGAGACCCTCCTGGCCGGAGGTTGTGTCGCGAGTGTAGTTAAGGTCGATGAGCAGGACGTCGTAGTCGTTCTGGCCCAGCGCTTCAAGAAGCAGGCGGGGAGAACGAACGCAGTCCACCGCAATTCCCTGCGGGGCGAGAAGAAGTTCGACAGCCTCAAGGATCGAGGGTTGATCGTCGGCGACCAGAACGCGGATGGTCTCATGCTTGCGAGAGTCGGTCATGGTGTTGGTTGTCCTGCGCTCTGTTGCACGCCCCTGGCGCTGGGGGCTTCTATCGGTGCTGTTGCGATTTTATGGCACACGCGACACCACCCCGGCTTTTGCGTCGTCGATGGAAACGCCGGTGCGCTCCAGCGTTTCGCCGGTGGCGCGGTCGATATCGACCTTCTTCTTTTCGTAGTTGGTTTGCGCAGCGTCCAAAGCCTCATCGGCCACGGCGAGCGCACTCTCCGCGTTCAGCGTATCCAAGCCAGATTTGGCGCCCAGCACCTGTTCCTGTTTCGTGATGTCGAAGAACTTCTGCGCGAGGTCGCGCGCTTTCTGGGCAGAATCAACCTGCGCCTGAGCTTGCTCCAGAGCAAACTTCGAATTGCGTACGTCGAAGAGAATCGTTTTCTGCTGCTGCTCAGAGGAAATCTGACTCTGGCGATACTGCAAGACCGCGCGGAATTGGTCGGCCTTGGCCTGGCGGTTGCGCAGGTTGATGGATAGCTGCATGCCGACCTGGTATTCCGGCGACGAGTAATTGAATGTGTTCTCGAACATGCTGCCAAAGCCAGTGGGCAGATTGGTGGAGCACTCCTGCGCGCCGAGGCTGCAGTTCGGATTCGGGGGGCCAGCGGTGCCTGCGCCGACGTATTCGCCATACATGTTGAGAGTCGGCAGAAGCTCACTGTTGATGTCTTTCAGAGATTGCTTCTGCACTTCGGCCTGCATCTTGTAGATGGCGACCTCGGGCCGCTGCTTCTCGGCTGTGTCGATGAGCGCGTCGATGGTTTTGTCGGCATTCGGATCTGGCTCTCCATGCAGGTCGAGTGGAATCACCGGCATTTCGTCGATAATTGGATCGTCGACTTTGGTTAGCGCATTCTTCATCAGCAGTTCGTTCAATCGCAGGCTCGCACGCGCCACGGTGAGGGTGCCTTCGGCTGTCGCCACGGCAGACTGATCCGTCATCACCTGCATGGCGGGGATGGCCTGGAGTTCAAGCTGTTTCTGATCGTCGGAAAGATTCTTGTTGGCGAAGCCGAGGGAGCGCTCACTGATTTGCTCTGCCTCGTAGGCATTCACGAGATCCCAGTAGATATTTTGGACCTGGGTCACTGTAGCGATGACCTGCGCTTTGAAAGCAAGGTCGGTGATCTGGGCGTTGCGCTTGGCGATGCGGATAAAGCGCTCGTTGGTGGCGATGCCGAAACCAGCGAGAATGGGCTGCTGAATTATGGCCTGAAACCGGGAGTAGAGCTCGGGATTGATGGCCTGGTAAGGGCCGTTGCTGGCGACACGCTGGCCGAGATAATTCACCTGGACACCGGTGCCGATAGGGAAGGACTGGGAGTAGCTGGACAAGACCTCAATCGTGTTGGCCTTCAGGACTGGCACACCGTTCAAGAACTGGTTGGCCTCCTGAGTGGTGGTGTGGTCGACATAGCCCTGGAAGGTGAGGTAGGGATCGAAGGATGAAACCTGTGTACCTGCGCCAAGGGTGGAGGTAACGATGCCGCCGTTGCCGGCGGAGAATCCGGCTCCGCCGCCCCCGCCGCCCCCACTGGAACCAAAACCGCCTTGTGTGGACTGCACGATGGCGGTGTTGACGCCGTTGGCCTGGGCTCCCGATTTGGTGCGCAGGATATCAGTTTGAGCAATGGGGAAGTTATACCGGAAGTAGGCCAGATCGAGGTTGTTCTCGATGGCCACTGCGATTGCATCCTTCAGCGAAAGATAAATCTTTCCGTCGCGGATAATGTTTTCCATGCGCGGCGAGTTGCTCATGTTCAGCTCAGGCGCGGTGGCGGGCCTATACGGCGCAAGGGGGTTGTGTGAGCGAGGCATTGCCACATGGAACGGTGTCGGCGGCGCATATGCCTGCTGCTGTGCCAACTGGGCCTGTTGAGCGAGCGAAGGAGGCGGTGTTGTTGCGCCGTTGGTGGTTGGAGCGGGAGCCTCGGGGGTAGTCTGCGTGGATGGCGTCGTGGCCTGAGACTGCTGAGCGGCAGCCGGTAGAGTAACCAGCGCAAGGTTCGCCTGCAGAAGAAGAATGGCAATTGCGGGCTTGATGCCGCCAGCCGAATTTGACTTGACCTGATTCACTTTGCGCCAACCTCCATGGTCCTTGGCTCAACAGCTTCATCGCGCGTAAGCCAGCCGTCGCGCAGCTCAAGGATGCGCTTGCCGTAGCGCGCGTTTTCTTCAGAGTGGGTTACCTGCACAATGGTTGTGCCCTGGTTGTTGAGCTGGCAGAAGAGTTCCATGATTTCGCGGGCCTGCGTGGAGTGCAGGTTGCCGGTGGGCTCGTCAGCAAGCAGCAGTGCGGGAGCATGGACCACGGCGCGCGCTATGCCGACAAGTTGCTGCTGACCGCCTGAAAGCTGCGATGGAAACAGATCCTTCTTGGCAACAATCTGAAAGCGGTCAAGGATGTCGGCGACCATGGCCTGGCGCTCCTTGGCGGGCAGATTCTTGTAACTCAGAGGTAAGTCGATGTTCTCGGCGACGGTTAGATCGTCGAGTAAGTGATAACTCTGGAAGACCATGCCGATGCGCTGGCGGGCAAGGTCGGCGCGCTGCTTGCGATTAAGCTTGTGCGCGGGGGTTTCTTCGAACCAGTATTCTCCCAGCCAGCCATCATCGAGGAGAGCAAGGACGTTCAGGAGCGAGGACTTCCCTGCCCCGGAAGGTCCCATGACGGTAACGAATTCGCCTTCTTTGATGGTGAGTCCCACGCGGCGCAGCACCCATGTTTCCGTGTGGCCGGTCTTGTAACTGCGCTCTACATTTTTCAGTTCGATCATGGTGTTACTCCGATCTGATTACACAGACACTAATTGATGTTATTCGGTTCTGAGCGCCCGCATGGGCTCAACCGTGGCAGCGCGATGTGCAGGCAACGCTGCGGCGAGAGCGACCATGACCGCGGTTAGAATGACCGATCCCGAAAGCGTTACAGGGTCGAACGTTGTGACGCCGTAGAGCTGGCTCTTGAACAGGCGGGCCAGAGCTACTACGGATGGAAGCGCGATGACTGTAGCGACAGCAGCGATGATGGCCATCTCTCGAACGACGAGGAGGACCACGCTGCTGCGTTGCGAGCCGAGCGCAAGCCGCACGCCGATCTCGCGCGTACGCTGCTCAGTGGAGTAGGCCAGCACGCCGTAGAATCCAACGCCTGCGAGCACCATGGCCAGCATTGAGAATCCAACGGCGAGGAACGCGAGTGCGCGTTCGTCCGAGGCGCTGCGGCTTACCTGCTCGTCCATGGTGCGCAGGCCGTCGACCACGAGCGTTGAATCGAGCTGATGCATGGTCTGGTGGACTGCAGCCTCAACGGTCTCAGGCGCCTGCGCGGTATGCGCATAAATAACAACACCACCCGGATGCTTTTGCTGTAGATAGGGCATGTATACGGCGCCACCAAGCGGGGTGCGCAGATCGTAGTGCTTGATGTCGCCGACCACGCCAACAATGGTTGTGTCGAACTTGACGTCGCTTCCGCCGCCCTCTGCAATGGCGCGGCCAATTGCGTTTTGCGGCGAGCCAAAGAATCGCTTTGCGAAGGTCAGGTTGACCACGGCGACATTAGGCTGACCCTTGGCGTCAGCCGCTGTAAACTCCCTGCCGGTCAGAAGCGGCTGGCGCAGGGTGGCAAAATAGCCCGGCGTGATGCGCGGCTGCTCGAAGTTCATATTCTCGTCTTCAGAGGCCTTGTAACCCTGTACCGAGAAATTTGACGACGTGTTGTTACCCCCAAACTCGGGGTCAGTTGTTGCGGCAACCGAAATCACTCCTGGAATCCGCTGCAAATCCTCCAGGGAGTTGGTAACAATCTGCTGCGTACGATCTTCGCCGTATCCGGAGCTGGCCGGATCCAGACCGAACGTAACCATGTTTCCCGTCTCAAAGCCGACCGACTCGTGACGAAGATTGTCGAGGGTGCGTACAAAGAGACCCGCGCCTGCAAGCAGGATCACACTGATGACAATCTGCAGGCCAACGGCAATCTTGCGGAATCGCTGTGAACCTTTCGAAGCAGTTCCTGAGTTCTGTCGTAACGCGCCAGTTAAATTTGGCCTGAGGAAATGAAGAACCGGGACGATGCTGAAGAGCAGGCTGACCAGGACTGAAATCCCCAGAGTGAAGAGCAGAACACGCGCATCGATGGAGGTGGAGTATGGTTCACTGCCGGGGTCGGAGTTGGTCATGATGCGCACCAGGGTTGTCGCGACAACCGGAGCCAGCGCTATCCCCGCAACGGATCCCGCAAGCCCGAGAAGCCCGCCTTCCACAAGCAACTGCGAAACAATCTGCCCTCGCTTTGCACCCAGCGCGTAACGCATGGAGATTTCGCGCACACGGCCCGCTGCCCGAAGCAGCAACAGAGTGGCCACGTTGATGGCGCACATCGCTACCAGCAGTCCGGCCATGCTCATCAGAATGATGAGGGGTTTCTGCAAATCGATGCGGCCCGGGTTGAATCCCCTGGAATCGTCGACGACCTTAAAATGCGATTCATCAATGAACAGGTGCTTGAAATGCTCGGTCTGCGACTTGTACAAGCTGAATTCGTAGACGCGGAGCGAATGCCACAGGAGATCCATGCTCGCATTGGCTTGACTCGCCGATACGCCGGGCTTGAGGCGTCCAACCATCGTGAGCCACGTGGAGTGACGATTATTCAAGTCATCCAGTGGCGCAACCCATGGCATCGCGACCTCCACCATGCTCATAGGAACAAATACGCCCGGTTTAAAACCGCCGATCGCGGAATCGAAATTTTCCGGAGCAACACCAAGGATGGTGAAGGAATGACCGTTGATCAGGACTTGCTGCCCGACGATATCCTTTGCAGCGGCGAAGCGCGACTTCCAGTAGTTGTAACTGAGGACAAGTACCGGATTCGCATTCTTGGCAGTATCATCCTGAGGCGTAAGCAGGCGGCCGACGGTGGGTTTGAGTCCAAGCAATTGGAAATAATTGCCGGAAACTAGTTCTGCGTCTTCGTTTTCTGCCTGGTTATGCCAGGAAATTCCAACCTGATCTTTGTCCGTGGCCAGGATGCCGCTGAAGACCTGGTTCTTATCGCGCAGGTCCTTATACATGGGATACGAAAAATAATTGTAATGGCCTTTCGTATCGCCGCCAAAGCTGCTCATCGATCCGGAGAATCCGCCACTCCATTCAAAGCGAACCAGCTCATTGGGCCGGTCAACGGGCAACATGCGCAGCAGCACCTGGTCGAAGAGAGTGAAGACTGCCGCGTTGGCGCCGATGCCGAGAGCGAGTGTGACGATCACCGTGAGCGTGAAGGCCGGCGATTTGCGCAGTTGGCGAAGCGCGTAACGAATGTTTTGAAGAAGTGAACTCATTGCATTTGTTCTCCTGATGCGTCGGCCTTGATAACGGGATAGATTTGCGTAGTGCCCTTGACCTATTCGCCTCTTAGCGCCTGCATGGGTTCAATCGATGCTGCGCGCACGGCTGGAATCAGCGCGGCAATGAGGCCCGCCACCACAACCAGCAGCGCCAGCAACAGGAAGCCACCAGCTTCTTTTTGCGGGTCAAAGAAAATGACCATGCCGATGAGCTTGCGCGCGGCGACCGTGAGCACTAGACCGGCAATTGCCCCGGCTGCGAGCATCCACGTTACACGGGAAAGAACCATGCCAAGGACGCGGTGGCGGGTTGCGCCGAGAGCCATGCGCACGCCGATGTCGCGTGTGGATTGCTCCACTTCATGACTCACGAGTCCGTAAAGGCCTACCATGGCCAACGCCAGGGCCAGCGATGCAAAGATGCCGAAGAGCCAAGTCTCCATGCGCTCGAAGACGAGTGTTTCCGAAACAACTTCAGTCATGGTTCGCGGTTCGTCGAACGGCACTGTTGGGTCAAGGTCATGAACGATGGAACGCACCGCTGTGGTGACAGACTTGGGATCGCCCGCTGTGCGCACGACGAGAAACATGGTGGCCATGAGATCGGCTTTGTATTGCGTAGGAATCTCATCCATGAGCCAATCGGTTTCCGGCATTGGTGGCTCATAAATGTCCTGCCGCACGTTGCCGGTTACGCCGACGATCCGCGTCCAGCCTTCTTCCTTGGCGCTGTCGTCGAGGCGCTGCCGGGTTGGGTCGAGACTTCGCGGAATGAACTTGCTCACAAATGCATCATTCGCCAACACTGTCGGGTATTTGTTGTCCGGACCATCCAGACTGAGCGAAAGCTGCCGGCCCTGGCGCAACGGGATGCGCATGACATCGAAGTAGCCTGTGCTGACAAATCGGCTTTCCGCCGCCATCACTTCATTTGGCGAATTCGGTGGCTGGCCGGCGATATGTATATTGCGGTTGTCGCCGAAACCGTCGATTGGCAACATGTCGATCAATCCTGCGGCCTGCACTCCGGGGAGAGCTTTAACGCGTTCTTCAAGTGGTCGATAGAAGGCGGTAACCATGTCGCGGCCTTCATACCTGGCTTTTGAAAGTCCCAGCTTGACGGAAAGAATCTGCGCGGGATTGAAGCCAAGGTCCGAATCACGGTAGCGAGTAACAACACGCATGAGCAGACCGGCCACTACTAGCAGCACAAGCGTTAGCGCGACTTGGGTAATAATCAAGCTGCTCCGCAGGCGGGTCTGCGCGCGCTGCGTTCCTGCATTTCCGCCGGCCTTCAGCGCGCGATTTGGATCGATACCCGAGAGCCGCAACGCGGGATAAAGCGAAGCCGCCAGGCTGGTTAAGATTGCTACCGCGATGGCAGCAGCGAGCACCGCCCAGTTGATGTGAACGTCCACGCCACGGGCGAGCGCCTTGACCAGAAACGCACTCATTAATTTCAGGAGACCGGAGGCCAGCAACACGCCACCAAGTGCACCAAAGAGAGCCAGCATCAAGCCTTCAGTAAGTACCTGGCCCAGCAGACGAATTCGCCCCGCGCCAATAGCCACGCGCATGCCCATCTCACGCTCTCGCTTTACACCGCGCGCCAGAAGAAGGCCGGCAACATTGACGCATCCGATGGCCAACACGGCCAGCACTGCAAATAAAAGCGTGTAAAGCGGCCCTTTTGTCTTGCCTGCTACTCGCTCTGACAAGGGCGTCAACAGGGGTGTATCACCGCTATTTGTTTCCGGATGAGCCTTTGCCAGGTCGGCGAAAACATGCGTGAAATCAGCGTGAGCCTGCTGGATAGTGACTCCATCCTTGAGCAGCCCCACCGTCCGCAGCCAGTTAGCGCCGCGGTTCTTCATCCATTCATCGGTGAGCAGACGCGGAGAGTAAACAGCGTTGTGCAGGTTGAGCGGATACCGGAAACCGGCCGGCATGACACCGATGATTGTCGATACGCGGCCATCCAGCTTTACTGTTTTATTCAGGACCTCGCGGTCGCCGTTGAAATACTTTTGCCACGCGTCATAGCTGAGAACAACGATGTCATTCTTGCCGTCTTCTTGCTCG
>Ga0302319_10021845_pt1 | contig 11515 bp, 8 predicted proteins | sample Bog_T0_2_FD_203319 | JGI IMG/M metagenome (GOLD analysis project Ga0302319, IMG submission 203319) | Peat permafrost microbial communities from Stordalen Mire near Abisko, Sweden - Bog_T0_2 | ecosystem: Environmental > Terrestrial > Soil > Wetlands > Peat | place: Sweden: Abisko, Stordalen Mire...
CGGCACCATTGAAGCGGCGGTCAAGGCCACCAAGCTGGGCGCTTACGACTTCCTCGAAAAGCCGCTCTCGCTGGATCGCACGCTCATCGTACTTAAAAATGCCGTCGAGGCCCGCCGCCTGCGCACCGAAAACAGCGAATTCAAGCGCCAGTTCAATGTGGGCTCGATCCTCACCGGCGAAAGCGTTCCGGTAAAGGCGCTGCGCCAGCAGATTCGACTGATGGCGCCCACGAATGGCCGCGTGCTCATTTACGGCGAATCGGGCACCGGCAAGGAACTGATCGCCCGCGCCATCCATGCGGAAAGCCTGCGCAGAGATCGCGTCTTTGTCGAGCTCAACTGCGCCGCCATCCCCGAGGCGCACATTGAGGCCGAGCTGTTCGGCTATCGGCACGGCGTGCAGCCAGGCGGCCCCGTCGAGCAGCGCGGCACCCTCGAGCGCGCCGACAGCGGCTCGCTCTTCCTTGACGAAGTAGGCGACATGAGCCTCAAGACTCAGGCCAAGGTTCTCTCTGCGCTCGACGACCAGCTCTTTACACCTGTCGGCGGCACGCAACCCTTGCGCGTCGATGTCCGTATCATCGCCGCAACAAACAAGGATCTCGAAGAAGAGATCGCCAAGGGTAACTTCCGCGAAGACCTGTTTTACCGGCTCAACGTCGTCCCGTTCACCGTGCCGCCGCTCCGCGAGCGCAAGCAGGATATTCCGCTTCTGGCGCGCGAGTTTCTTGCTGAGTTCGGCCGCCAATACGGTCGTCCGCGCGTGGAAATAGGCGAAGAAGCAGTCGCCACACTCTCCCAATATCACTGGCCGGGCAACGTGCGCGAGCTGAAGAACGTAATCGAGCGTGTGCTCATCCTCAACCCACGCGCGCTGCGCATCGAGCGCAAGCATCTCCCGCCGCTGACCCACAAGGCTGGCACGCGTTCTACGGAGGAGTTCTCGTCACTACAGCAGGCCCGCGACGCCTACGAGCGAGAGTACATTCTCAAGAAGATTGAAGAAGCCCGCAACAACATCAGCCACGCTGCGGAACTCCTCGGCCTCGAGCGCAGCCATCTCTATCGCAAGATGAAGGCGCTTGGGATCGGTGTGCGCGAATAAACAATGTGCCATGGAACTTCCTGTGGCGAGCTTTCTCACCCTCGGCGAAATACCCGCAGGATGAGGCACCCGAAGTTTGAGGGACAGTCACGGACGGGCCGTCTGCAAAAAGGAGCGAACCTCTTTGTGAGTGCGATAGAGCGTCGTGTATCCTGATCTCTCATATAGTCGCCTTACCCGCGGGAGTGCACCCTTGAACCGAAAGTACAGTCTTGTTCCGGTTGCTTGCCTTGCTTTGTCTGCACTCGTGTTGGCTCAATCGCCAGCGCCAACGCCGCCTCCCGCTACTCCGCCCACAATCTACATTCGAGCTGGCCATCTGTTTGACGCGACAAGCGACAATCTGCGCGATGACGTGGTGCTTGTCGTTGCTGGCGACCGCATCGCCAAGATTGCGCCCGCGGGTGAGACAACCATTCCCTCGGGAGCAGTGGTCGTCGATCTCTCGAAAGACTGGGTGTTGCCGGGACTGATCGATTGTCACACGCACCTGGAATTTCGCGCCGACCAGTATGACCCCATCAACGATGTCAAATTCACTCCGTTCCAGGGCGGCTTCAACGGAGTGGTTAACGCCAACCGGACCTTGCAGGCCGGATTCACAGCCGTCCGCGATGTTGGATCGCAACCCTTCTTCGCAGTGGATCTGCGCAGGGCGATTGATTCAGGCTACATTCCAGGGCCTCGCATCGTCGCCAGTGGACCCGGCATCTCGATTACCGGCGGCCACGGAGACATGAACGGCTTTGCACCTGCCGTACGCAACATGATGTATCCGGAAGAGAAGGATTACCAGATTGCCGACGGCCCCGAGGAGGTCCGCAAGGTGGTCCGCGAGCAGATCAAGTACGGTGTGGATGTAATCAAGATTCTGGCCACCGGCGGCGTACTCTCCCAGGGCGACAGCCCCGGCGCGGAGCAGTTTACATTTGAGGAACTCAAGATGGCGGCCGATGAAGCCCATCACGCCGGCCGCAAGATTGCGGCGCACGCCCACGGGACACAGGGCATCAAAGACGCAGTGCGCGCCGGCATCGACTCCATCGAACACGGCAGCCTGATTGATGCTGAAGGAATCGATCTGATGAAGCAGCACGGCACATACCTGGTTGCCGACATATATAACGATGACTATATCCTCGGCAAAGCAGTTGAATTCGGACTCCCAAAGGAAAATGTCGAGAAGGAAAAGATGGTGGGACGCCTGCAGCGGGAGAATTTTGCCAAGGCCGTCGCCGCTGGAGTCAAAATTGCCTTTGGCACCGATGCCGGAGTTTATCCGCACGGGGATAACGCAAAGCAGTTTTACTACATGGTCAAATTCGGCATGACCCCGGCCCGAGCTATTCGTGCGGCCACTCAAAGTGCAGCCGACCTGATCGACCGTGCCAAAGACGAGGGCACGCTGGAAGCGGGAAAGTATGCAGACCTCATCGCCGTTACAGCGAGTCCGCTGGATAACGTCCAGGTACTGGAGCACGTAAGCTTTGTGATGAAGGGCGGCAAGGTCTACAAGGACGAACTGGGGGCAGCGCCCAAACCGTAGATTCTTTGAGCGCAAAGAATCAAGCTCGATGCATCTGGGTGCAGGGCGCCCCAGTCCTCGATTCTGGGGACTGGGGTTTCCCCGACCCCCCCTGCGCAGCCGGCCCGGTAAAGTCTTAGGTGGGCACATCCCACTTGATATCTTCTCCCACTTGTTCTAATCTTCCTTCATGCCCACTTCCACCATCATCAAGAACTCCGATTTTAAGTTGGTAACGGAGTTCGCCCAGGCCGACGCGAAAAAGCGTGTCTCGCTTGGCAGCGCTTTGACCGGCGCAACCGCATACAACATCTACCGCAATTCCCTCGGCCAACTCATTCTCGATCCGGTAAAGACCGTTCCAGCCTCTGAAATGTGGCTTTACGAGAGCCCTCAAGCCCTGGCCAGCGTGAAGCAAGGCTTGAAGGAGTCGGCTGAAGGAAAGAGTGTTTATCGCGGCTCGTTCGCCAAGCACGCCAAGGCGTAGGCATGCAACGGAAGATCAAGTTCACCCCAACGGCCGATGTCCAGTACACCGCGCTCGAAAACTCACCATCGAACGCCGCTCTTTTTGAGCAGGTTCGCAAGACGCTCGCCTGCCTTGAAATCGACCCGCACCATCCCAGTCTTCACACTCACGAGTTCACATCGCTATCCGGTCCAAACGGCGAAAAAGTCTTTGAGGCCTACGCCCAAAACAAAACTCCGGGAGCCTACCGAATCTTCTGGCGCTACGGCCCCGACGAAACCAAGGGCAGGAAGCGAGTGCCCATAATCACCATCCTGGCCATCACCCGCCATCCGTAGCAGGCTCACAGCCCCTGTCCGGAACTGAACACGATTTCGCGAAAGCGGCCACCCACGGGCCGCGGCCCATCCCACACCAATGCACCCATCCTCTTGCCGGCCAGCAACTTAGGCCATCAGCAGAAGCCCGCAACTTTGGCAGCAAAATTGCTCTTAATTCACCCATTGGCATTACCCACGGAGGCCACCGATGGCGTATTTCGAGCGTGTTCGCGACGTAATCTCCGGGCCTTTCAGCCCCGGCATCATCCACCAGCGCACCGCAACCGGGTGGCAGATGGTCTCCATCGAATGGCGCCGCGAGCTGCCCGATGCCGAAGCCCCCACCGAAGGCGCGTTCAACGAAGAAATCCCCTACGGCCTGCGCATCTCCGACGACTGCAGCCGCCTCGAAGTCCATCCCCGCGAGCATCAGGCCCTAATGCTCATGATGGAACTCCTGGTGCAGGACTTCTCCTATTCCAGCATTGTCAGCGACCTCAACGAAAAGGGCTTTCGCCAGCGCGGCGGCAAGCCCTGGAGCCGCGTTGCCGTGTTCAACATGATTCCGCGCCTCATCGAAGTCGGCCCGCGCTTCTTCAACTCCGATGAGTGGGAAAAGCGCCGCCAGAAATTCGCGCGAGCAAAATCGCCGGAAGTCGCATAGAACTTCCCGGGAAATGACGCTGTCTCGGAGACCCTGCTATTCCTTCTCTCGTTCTTTGTAAATCGGCCCGATCGACCCTGGATTATCCCCCAACTGCGGGTCCACGCGAAAATCCCAAACGGATTGATTAATATCCGAAGCGGAGATAATTTCCACCAGCGCGTACTCGCCAATCATCAGGGGCTTCTGCGGCGCAATCTTCAGCCAGTGCTTGCCAGGAAGCACCTCCACCTTCGCCGCGATCACATCTTCGTCCTGAGTCACAGTTCCGGTCGCGCTCATGTGAATGGCTCCCACAATCCTCACCGCCCGCCGCTCATCCACGCGCACAATGGCAAACCCCGACGTAGCCGAGTGCGCGCCATGCTTGCGGCTGGCCACCTCCTTTGCACCGCCCGTGTTCACCGTCATGGCATGCGACACCACCTGTTCCACTTCGTCGTTTGTCGCCAGCGACAAATAGATGGCCGGGTCGTTCACATGCAGGTGAACCTTGGCGTGTGCGCCGTCCAGCTCCAGCGTGGCTTTTTGCCCCGCCAGCGGATTCAGCGTACTCAAGCCATGCTTCGTCTTCGCATTTGCATTCAGCTCGGTGGGCAGCAACTCCACCAGCTCTGGCGTGCCCTGGAAGGTATCCAGCACAAACACGCCATCCTCGTCCGGCAGCTCCAACCCCTTCACCAACTCCGGCCTGCGCGACTTTTCCGCCTCGCGCTCGGACGCTTCTTCCTTATCGATGTCCGCAGCCTCTTTCATGGCCGGCGAGGCCGCTTCGTCCGCAGAGGGCGCAGCATGGTCCCGCTCCCACTTGCGCGTAGCCTCCCAGTCCACCAGGTCAACGGGCAGTTCCTCCCAGTCTCCGCCGCGCTCCAGAGAGATGTACCGCACCCGGTCGCCCACAATCTCGTACTTCCGCACCAGCTGATACGTGCCGTCTTTCAGAATCAGCCGATGGTTCATCGCCAGGCCGGGAGGGTCCGGCTTCACGGTGAGAGGTTTCTGGGCGCGCGCTGTCAATCCGGCCAGCAGCAGCGCCGCCAGGCTCACCGTCAACATCCGCCGCACTTCGCTCAATCGCGTCTTATCCATTGAGTTTTGGTTGTCCGCACACAGTTTAGACGAATCGGCTTCGCTCACGTTTGCCGTTGATTAGGGTCCAAAAGCTGCGAGGCTCTCGTAACCATCTTCCGCCCGTTCGCATCCAACTTTGTGTATCCTTAAGGCAGGGATTGAAGGTTTGACAGGATTGCAGACATATTTCCGCGGGAATCGCCGCGCAAAGCCAGGCGCTTTGCCGGTGGCCACCTTGGTGTGCCTTCTACTCCTGGCGCTGCTTACCATTGTCCAGGTTGCGCACGTGCATCCGCTTGACACCGATGCCGACCACTGTACGCTTTGCATCCTGCTACACAGCGCCGCGCCGGTTTCTGTTGCAGCGGCAATAGTCGTTCTGGTTCAAATCGAGACCCGCACCCTCGTCTATGAGGCGCGCGCGGTGACCCGCTATTGGCATCCCCAGCTCTTCACTCGCCCCCCTCCCTTCGGCTGCTAGGGCAGTTTTCCCGAATATTTCGTTTCATGCTGATCCGGATTGCTCGCTGCCCTCAATGGGGCAAGGATCCGGCGCACCTTCACAGGCTGAATCGTTTTATCGGAATACACCCATACTGCAAATGAGAATGCCGCGGCCGTCAAATCCCCGGCCACATTTGCACCCTACAGCCATTTTCAGGAGGCATCCTATGCCGATCCATCGCGGCGTAATCTTTCACATTCTTCCCGCCCTCGCATTGCTTCTTGCGGCGCTCACCGCGGTTGCCCAGGGCAACGCGGGCGCTGTGCACGGCACAGTCACCGATCCATCCGGCGCAGTCGTTCCCGGCGCAACCGTTCATCTCACCAATGCATCCAGCGGTCTCGACCGCAGCGCGATAACCGACGATACCGGTCAGTTCGCGTTCTCCAACGTCCCCTTCAATCCATACCGCATCTCCGTGAAGGCGAATGGCTTTGCTTCCTTGAGCCAGGGTACTGAGATTCGCTCAGTGGTGGGCGTTACTCTCAAGCTCGTTCTGCAGATTGAAACTTCTGCAACCACCGTTACCGTAGAGGCAGGCGGCGATCTGGTTGAAACCGACTCCACCTACCATACCGATGTGGACCGCGACCTGTTTACCAAGGTGCCCATGGAGAGCGAGTCCTCTTCGCTCAGTTCCCTCGTGACGGAAACCACGCCCGGCGTTGCATCCGACTCCAACGGCCTTTTCCACGGTCTCGGCGATCATGCGTCCAACTCGTTTTCAGTAGATGGCCAGTCCATCACCGACCAGCAGAGCAAGGTCTTCTCCAACCAGATTCCCGCCAATTCGATTCAGTCTATTGAAGTCATCACCGGCGCGCCACCGGCCGAGTACGGCGGAAAAACCAGTCTGGTGATTGTTGCCACCACGCGCTCCGGGCAGGGCGTTACCAAGCCCACGGGCAGCATCAGCAGCTCCTACGGCGCCTTCGGCTCGGCTGGGGCTGGTATCGATCTTGCCTATGGCGGCACAAAATGGGGCAACTTTGTCGAAGCCGACGGCATGAACTCCGGACGCTTTCTCGATCCTCCGGAGTTCACCGTCTTCCACGACAAGGGCAACGAGCAAAACGTCTTCGATCGCGTGGACTACATGTTCTCGGCGGTCAGCTCGGTTCATTTCGACGTCAACTACAGTCGCTCCTGGTTCCAGACCCCCAACTCCTTTGACAACCTGAACGTCCAGAACGTCGTCAACGGAGACACCGGCACAAGCCCAACCTTTGGCACGGTCGGCGACACCGACCAGCACTCGAAAATCGGGACCATCAACATCTCCCCCACTTACACGCGAGTTATCGGTAATAACTCTGTTTTCAACCTGGGCGCATTTGTCCGAAGCGACCAATATAACTACTATCCCAGTGGCAATCCGCTGGCCGACCTGGGACCCTCCAACCTGCAAACGGCTTCCATCTCCCAGCACCGCACTCTCACCAACAGTGCGGTCCACGCGGACTTTTCCTACTCCAAGGGGATTCATACTTTCAAGGCAGGTGCGCAATACGGACAGACCTTCCTGAATGAGAATGACGGCCTGGGAATAGTGGAATCGACTTACAACTCGCCGTGCGTCAGTGCCGCCGGCACTCCCTTGCCGGGATTCTCCGGTCCCCTGAATTGCGCGGCGGACGCGGTAATTCCGAACGCCAATTATCATGCGGTCCTCGCCCCATACGATCTAACTCGCGGCGGCAGCCTTTATAACTACTCCGGCCACACAGACATCAAGGAGCTTGGCCTGTTCGCCGAAGACCAGATCAAGGCCGGTAACTGGCTCTTCAATCTGGGATTGCGCCAGGATGTTTACAACGGCCTGACCGAGGCCACGCAGACGCAGCCCCGCGTGGGCATCGCCTATAACATCAAGCCATCTGCCACCGTAATGCGCATCTCCTACGCGCGCACCCTGGAAACGCCTTTCAACGAAAATCTGATTCTGTCCAGCGAAGGATGCTCCAATGCCGTGCTGGCGCCGCTGCTCAACTGCACAGCCGGCGTTTCATCTATTGCGCACCCTGGTTTCCGCAATGAGTTTCACGCAGGATTCCAGCAGGCCATCACCAAGAGAATCGTTGTCAGCGGAGAGTACATCTGGAAATACACGCACAATGCTTTCGACTTCAGCGTGCTCGGCAACACGCCCATCACCTTCCCCATTGACTGGCACAGTTCCAAGATTCCGGGCTATGCGGCCAATATTGAGATCCCCGAGTTTCATCACTTCAGCGCCTACGTCGTTACTTCCTCGGTAGCCGCGCGCTTCTTCCCGCCGCAGGTTGCCGGAGCTGGCGCAACCGTCGGCTCAACTGGCCTGCCTTTCCGAATCGACCATGATGAAAAGTTCAATCAGAACTCTCACATCCAATACACACTGTCCAGGGGCAAGTGGCTGAACGGCCTGTGGGGCGGATTCAACTGGCGCTTTGACAGCGGCATGGTTGCCGGATCCACTCCTTGCTATAGTCCCACCGATCCCAACTCAGCCTGCCCCAACACATCCATCACTCTGCCGGGTGGCGTGGCTGGCGTGGCCATGGTAGATAACAACATTCCACCAACCATCAACCCGGTCACGGGTGCAAACGCGTATCTTCCCTTGACTCTGGACGAAGAGTCGCAGGGGGGATTCGCCTGTAACGGAGTTATCGCCAATGTCAGAAATCCTGGGACCTACTTCTCCACTTGTCCAGCCAACGAACTTACTTCAAAACTGATCGATATTCCCGCGCCTGGTGCAGGCGACAACGACAAAGACCCGCCCCGCATTCAGCACCGCGACCTGTTCGACGTATCCCTGGGCAAAGACAATATCTTCCACGGCGACCGCTACAAGGTTAATCTCGATTTGACCGCCATCAACGTAACCGACAAGTTCGCGCTGTATAACTATCTCTCCACGTTCAGCGGCACGCACTATGTAACTCCGCGCGCGCTGACCGCGAAGATTACCTTGAACTTTTAACAGACAAACCCCTTGCGGGGCGGATTCGCCAATCTGCCCCGCTTCCATTATCATTATCGATATCGGGCTGCAATCGCCGGGCGCGTTTGCCCTTTGCAAATACAATAAACCACCATCGACGCGCTCGATCCTCACTGATCCGAGAGACGGAATGCAGTCTAGTCTACCCGGAGTTGGAGAAGCATGGACATTGCAGGCCACTTTATCCTATTTGGCGGCACCGGATTTATCGGAACCCATCTCGCTCAGCACTTATTGCGCGAGAACCTGGCTCAGAGCATTACCCTGGTGGACTTGCTTCCCCCTAGGAATGAGCCCTACTGTGCGCTGCTTCAAGAGGGACTGCAATCAGGCAAAGTAACTTTTGTCCAATGGGATTTGCGGAAGCCCATTCCGGTTTCGCTCCTTCCGCCTCGCGCGGACATTGTCATTAACCTTGCGGCCGTTCATAGAGAGCCCGGCCACCAGCCTGCCGAGTACTTTGAAACTAACATTCACGGAGCGCAAAACGTTTGCGCCTATGCAACCGCCGCGGAATGTTTGCGGATGGTATTCCTAAGCAGCATCGCGCCTTATGGAACTTCAGAGGAGCCGAGAGACGAAACCTCGCTGCCGGTGCCCGAAACTCCATATGGAAGTTCAAAGCTTGTCGCGGAAACTATCAGCACCGCATGGCAGGTCGCCGCTCAGGGAAGAAAGCTTCTCATCCTTCGGCCGGGTGTGGTGTTTGGCCCGGGAGAGGGCGGCAATGTAACTCGGTTGATAAGAAGTATAGTCAAGGGATACTTTGTCTACTTAGGCAACAGAAACACCCGAAAGGCCGGCGGCTATGTAAAGGAATTGTGCTTTGTAGCTCAGTTTGGACTTGAACATCTTGACCGCAGCGCGGATGGAATTCTGCTTCTCAATTTCTCCCTCGATCCGCCGGCAACCATGGAGACCTTCGCCGAGACAATTCGCAAGGTTGTTGGCGGCCGAGGCACCCCGCTCACCGTTCCTCGTTCGGCCCTTCTCGGTGCCGCCTATGTTATCGATGGCATTGCGAGCACTCTTCGCATCAAGCAACCGATCAGCCCAGTCAGGGTCCGCAAAACGTTTCGCTCAACCTACTTCGATCCGAAGCGTTTGCGCGATCTTGGATATAAGTGGAGATACACCATCGAGGATTCCTTTCGCGACTGGAGACAGGATGTTCCGGGTGATTTTCTCAGGTAAACATTTCAAAGCAATGGATGACAGCAAGTTCTTTCTTGAGCCGGTCAGTCGCCGGCACCAAGCCGCGATAAGAATTGCAGTTCGGAAATCAAATTGGAGTATCTGCTTTCATGCGCATTCTGGTAAATGAGTTTTGCGGTCATGCTTTCCAAATCGAACTTAGCCGCGAGTTAGCGCGCCGCGGCCACAATGTATTGCATCTCTATTTTGCCGATAACCTGTCCACGCCGAAAGGGGATATCGAGTCCTCGGTGCAAGGTCTCTCAAGCTTTGCGATTGAAGGTCTCCATGTCCCCATGAAGTTTTCAAAGCACTCCATCCTTACCCGGCGGAAAGCTGATATCGCCTACGGTAAGGCGGCGTCCGCAAAGGTCGAGGCCTTCCGGCCCGATGTAGTTATCTCCGCCAATATGCCTCTCGATGCTCAAAACATTCTGCAAAAGGCGGCAAAGCGGCACAATGCGAAGTTTGTTTTCTGGTTACAGGACGTGTATAGCTCCGCCGTACGCTTTGTGCTGAAAAGGAAACTTGGACCACTTGCCGGCATTGTCGCCAGTTACTATGAGGGACTGGAAAAGAAACTGCTTAGAAGCTCGAATGCTGTGGTCTGCATCGCTCCTGGATTTCAAAAGATCGCAACAGAGTGGGGAGTTAAGCCATCGCGCGCCTTCGTCATCGAGAACTGGGCTCCGCTCGACGAAATTCGCCCCATGGAAAAGGACAATGCATGGGCGCGCGAACATGGTGTTGACCGGGATTTTTGTTTCGTATACAGCGGCACGCTGGGCATGAAACATCGCCCGGAGTTACTGTTGTCGCTGGCTCGGTCGCTCGAGTCGAGCGGCGGTGCAAAGATCAAGGTCATAGCCGGAGGCGCTGGCGCGGATTGGCTGCGCGACAATGCGCAGGGAGTCCGGAAAGATGTGCTGCAACTGCTGCCATTCCAGCCTTACAACAGGGTTCCCGAGGTGATGGGAGCGTCCGATGTGCTCATTGCTTTGCTCGATTCCGACGCGGGAGCATTTGCCGTGCCTTCGAAGATTCTCTCGTATCTATGTGCAGGCCGCACGCTTCTTCTAGCCGCTCCGCGAGAGAATCATGCGGCCGCGGTAGTGGAGCGCGCAAATGCAGGCATAGTGATTTCGCCCGATAGCGCAGACGACTTCCTCAAGGCGGCAACGAGCCTGCGAGAGAACGCCGGACTGCGTGCCCGCTACGCGGCAAACGCACGCGCATACGCGGAAAAGTCGTTCAACATCGCCGGCATCGCAGACCGCTTCCTCGAAGTGTTCTCCGTCGAGTAGGCTTGGTAATCCGGTTCCATTGAGCCTATGCAAGCCTCTCCGCGGCTTTCAGGTAAGTGGAATAAACTAACTCGCCGAAGCATGCGAAGATGACTCGATCGATAGCATCGCTCCCCGCCATTTCGGCAACAGTTTCACGCATCGCAATCGCGACAGCCTCCTCGACTGGAAACCTGTAGACGCCGCAACTGATGGCCGGAAAAGCAAGACTCCGCAGCCCCTGCTTTCGAGCTATCTCAAAGCAGGAAACATAGCAACTCGCAAGCAACTCACGCTCTTCGTGCCCTCCGCCGTTCCATACCGGCCCAACCGTGTGAATCACATACCGCGCAGGAAGACGATACCCCCGGGTAAGTTTTGCCTGCCCGG
>Ga0302319_10021846_pt1 | contig 11514 bp, 8 predicted proteins | sample Bog_T0_2_FD_203319 | JGI IMG/M metagenome (GOLD analysis project Ga0302319, IMG submission 203319) | Peat permafrost microbial communities from Stordalen Mire near Abisko, Sweden - Bog_T0_2 | ecosystem: Environmental > Terrestrial > Soil > Wetlands > Peat | place: Sweden: Abisko, Stordalen Mire...
GACCTGCCACACCCTGCGTCAGCGCATCGAGCAAATGGGACCGGTGAACATGATGGCCCTCGATGAATATAAGGAAACCGCCGATCGCCATGGGTTCCTTGAGGCACAGCGCAAGGATCTGATGGAGTCGATTGAAAATACGCAGGAGACCATCAAGGAAATCGATCAGATCTCGCGCACGAAGTTCGACGAGGCCTTCGCCAGAATCAATGAAAACTTCGCGCTGGTCTTCTCGCGCCTGTTCCAGGGTGGCCAGGCGTTCCTGCGTCTCACCGACCAGGAAAACCAAGCGGAGAGCGGGTTGGAAATTGTTGCATCGCCTCCAGGCAAGAAACTGCAGAACGTGCTGCTGCTTTCCGGCGGCGAAAAAGCGCTCACCGCTCTTTCGCTGCTCGTCGGAATATTCCAATACCAGCCCAGCCCCTTCTGTGTGCTGGACGAAGTGGATGCGCCGCTCGATGAGACCAACGTTGGGCGACTGGCTGAGCTGCTTCACTCGATGAGCATGGACACGCAGTTCCTGCTGGTTACGCACTCGAAGCGCATGATGCAGTCCGCGGATATGATCTACGGCGTGACGATGCAGGAACCGGGTGTGTCTAAGGTTGTGAGTGTGCGGCTGAATAATCAGGAGCGGCAGCGGGCTACGGCATAAAGCACTTTTGAACTAAGAACTAAGAACTTCTTCAAAAAAAATCGCCCCCGAAGGAACACTTCGCCTCGGAGGCGCTTGCTTTCACAAGTGAAACGGGGACCAGTAGCCGGCGCTGGAGGTCGGTAGCACACGACTACTGGTGATCCCTGTATTAACGAAGCTAGCAGCGGCTTCCCCTTTCCACGGCTGCCTCGTGTCTCCCGGCTCTAAGAAGGCTGTTCTTGCTCGCCTTCCGAACCATGTTGACAACTGGAGTGTCTCCCATACGGGCGACCTGTTCCGTGATGGCCGTCACAGGGGGACACATTTTTTTTCACATGGAGTTTTCCTTTGGATTAGACCACGAAGCCAGCAGCTGGCGCTGATCAATATTGCACGCGTCCAAGCATACTGCGAACCCTACCGCGAGCCCCTCCCCGAACATTGACAAACCCCGGCGCGCACCTGAGAATCGAAGATTCAGTACCCGCCAAGGCAGGCCTTTCAGTGACCGCACTTCTCAATACAAATCTGGGCAATATACCTCTGCTTGGCCGCGGCAAAGTGCGGGATCTTTACGCAATTGACGATGCGCTGCTGCTGGTGGCAACGGACCGCATCTCCGCCTTCGACCATGTTCTGGCAACCGGGATTCCGGGCAAAGGGAAGATTCTCACACAGATTTCGCTCTTCTGGTTCGATCTGCTCGCGGACCTTGTCCCCAATCATTTGATCGCATCCAGCGTCGCCGACTTTCCGCAGGCACTGCAGCCTTATGCAGATCAGCTTGAAGGACGTTCGATGCTGGTGAAACGTGCCGCAATGTTTCCCGTGGAATGCGTCGCTCGCGGCTATCTGGCCGGCTCTGGCTGGAAGGAATATCGCAGCGGCGGAACCGTTTGCGGCATTCCATTGCCGGAAGGGCTTCTGGATGGGTCGCGGCTTCCGGAACCCGTGTTTACGCCTGCCACCAAGAGTCAGGACGGCGCGCACGATGAGAACATATCTTTCGCCGCGACGGAAAACGTACTTGGCGCGGACGACGCCGCCGAGCTTCGCCGCCTGACGCTGGCCCTTTATAACCGCGCCGCTGAACATGCCGAGTCCCGCGGCCTGATTCTGGCGGACACAAAATTTGAGTTTGGCAGAACCGCTGAAGGAATTATTCTAGCCGATGAGGTTCTGACGCCGGATTCGTCGCGCTTCTGGGAAGCAGCTTTGTGGCATCCCGGAGGCCCTCAGCCCTCTTTCGACAAACAGTTTGTGCGCGATTACCTGGAGAGCATCCAATGGAACAAGCAAGCGCCTGCGCCCGCCTTGCCGGACGATGTTGCGGAGCGTACACAGAGCAAGTATCTTGAAGCTTTTCGCCGCTTGACCGGGCGGCATCTCAATCTGTAGCACTTGAACGGAGCAGACATGGTTTGGGTCGATTGGGTCATTGTGATTGTGATGTTGGTGTCCATGGTCAGCGGACTGGCGCAGGGCTTTTTTCGCTCCGCCTGCGGACTGGCCGGCCTTCTTGTGGGGTTGGAGGTTGCGTCATGGAACTACGGCCGCGTGTCGGCCCTGTTGATGCCGCTATTTCGCGTCAAGTCGATCTCGGACGCGGTAGGCTTCATGCTCATCGCCGTACTGGTGCTGGCGATATTCGCGATCATTGGCGCAATTCTGGCGAAAGCATTGAAGCTTATTGGATTGGGCTGCCTCGATGCTCTCGGCGGTGTAATTTTTGGATTCTTTGAAGGCGTAATTCTGGTAACCTTGGGAATCCTTGTTATCGTTGCATTCTTTCCTTCGGAGACTTGGCTGGCGGAAGCGAGACTACCCAAGATGTTCTTCGGAGCATGTCATCTCAGCATGCATGCAAGCCCCGAGGACCTGGCGCATCGCGTGCGCGACGGCCTGAAGGTGCTGGAACACGATACGAATGTTTTTATCGCTCCTAAGAAGAGTTGATGGCAATGCGGCTTTATCCGCAACGAAAATAAATCGATCATTCTAGAAGAATGGCAAGAGGTGGATGTGAGAAGAGAACTGGATAGCCTGGTGACGCAAATGCACTCCAGCGGTATGCGCTACGACGATGCCGTGCGCGAGTTCAAAAAACAATATCTGCGCGAAGTGCTTGTGGCACACAGAGGAAACCAGTGCAAGGCGGCTGACGAGTTAGGGATGCACCGCAACACCTTGAGCCGCGCAATGGCGGAACTGGGGCTTGAGCTTTCCGAAGTGCGCGCCGGCCTCAAGCGTCCGCCGCGCAGCGAACGTCCTGTGTATAGCGCAGTTCGGCAAAGCTTCCGCCAGGGCTGACAATTAAACCAGGGACATGTTGACAACTCAAACTAATACAGCAGCGCGCGTCGCCATTGAGCCAGGCTTTATCTGGGATGCGCAAGACGCTTATCTCTTCGACATTGATGGCACACTGCTGCGCAGTCGCGACCGCGTGCACTTTGAGTCGTTCGCCTCCAGCGTCCACCGGGTAACTGGCTTTGAAATCACGCTTGCCGGTATCCTGCTGCACGGTAGTACCGATACAGCGATTCTGCGCGAGGCCTGGCGTCAGGCCGGCATCCCGGTCCAGGTTCTCGAAGAGCGAATGGAGGCGATCCTGGAAGCGATGCGGAACACCGTGGTCGAACGCCGCCATGAGCTCGACCTGATTCGCATGCCCGGCGTGGAACAGACCCTTGACCATCTTGCAAGGCGGGGCGCGCTTTTGGGCGTGGCTACCGGCAACCTGGAGATGATTGGCTGGATCAAGGTGGAACAAGCCGGGTTGCGGCAGTGGTTCCGGTTCGGTGGTTTCAGCGATCACTTCCCTGTTCGCTCGGAGCTGATTGGCAAGGCGGCAGACAAGGCAAGAGAGTTGGCAGGGCGCGGAGCCAGCATTTGCGTTGTGGGCGACACACCGCGCGACATTGAAGCCGCGCGCGCGAATTTTCTTTCGGTTATCGCCGTGGCCACAGGCAAGTACAGTTTCGATGAATTGCTCGAGTATCAGCCGGAGGTTTGCGCCACTTCCCTGGCCGATCTGATGAATTTTACACGGACGCCGCAGTGAATCCGCAGCGACACAAGGCGGCGATCGAAACTTCCTCGGCTGGGAAGCCACTCCGCCGGCTCCAAATACGCGCACTCAAACGTTCCGTGGGTGGAAAAAACTGGATCATCTACGGAGTCATTGCGGGACTTGCGCTGGTGCCTGCAGGCTTTCTGCCGGCGCAACAGTCCGCTTCCGCTAAGACGACCATGCCAACCACGGAAGCGGCCAAGCAACCCAATGATGAAATTGCTTCGAAGCCACTGAGTGCCGGCGATCGCCGACGTGCGGCCAAGCTTTTTCTTCAGGGAAGCAAGCTGTTTGAGAAGGAGCTTTTTGAGCAGGCACTGGCTGATTATCGCCAGGCGGCGATGCTTGATCCTTCCAACCCCAACTACGCGCTTTCCGCTGAGCTGGCTCGCAGCCATGCCGTCACGGCGCTGCTTCAGTCCGCAGTCAAAGACCAGAATCACAGCGATGCCGCGGCCGAGCGAGAGGCATTGGCCCGCGCGCTGGCTCTTGACCCTGAAAACGCGCAGGTCATCGAACATCTGCACGAACTTGCGGACCAGGCCGCGGTCACCGCGCCGCGTGATCTATACGACGACAAAACTTCCGGACTGGGCGAAGCCGTAACGCTTGCCCCCACCGCGGGTGTACACAGCTTTCACATTCACGCCGATCAACGCCAGGCGATCCAGCAAATCTTCAAGGCCTTTGGGCTCGATGCCACAATCGACGAAAGCGTCCGCACCAACCTTGTCCGGCTGGACATCGACGATGCGACCTTCGACCAGGCCTCGCGCGTTCTTAGCCTAATGACGAATTCGTTCTTTGTTCCTGTCGACGCGCACCGCGCCCTGGTGGCCCGCGATACCCCACAGAACCGGCTGCAGTTCATGCGGCAATCGCTTGAGACCATCTACCTGCCGGGCCTTACGCAAGCAGAACTCACCGATGTGGGGAACGTCGCGAAGAATGTGTTTGAACTAACCAGCCAGCAAGCGGCGATTGAACCCGCTGCAGGCACAATCACGGTGCGCGCCCCGGAAAAAACCCTTGCCGCGTTCAATGCAACGATCCAGGATTTGATTGCCGGCCACAACCAGGTGATGCTTGATGTGCGCCTGATCCAGCTTGCGCACACCAGTGGCCGCGACACCGGCATTCAGACACCTCAGACGCTCACGGCGTTCAACGTGTATGCCGAGGAGCAATCGATACTCAACGCCAACCAGGCCCTGGTGCAGGAGATCATCTCCTCCGGCCTGGCTGCCCCCGGCGATACGCTGGCGATTCTCGGCATCCTTCTGGCTTCAGGCCAGGTCTCAAGCAGCTTGTTCTCAAACGGCGTTGCGCTGTTCGGGGGCGGCCTGACACTCTCTGGGTTTTCCCCTGGCCCGATCACGGCCAACCTGAATCTGAATTCCTCTGACTCGCGCGAGTTGGAGCAGATGCAGCTGCGCCTGGGTGATGGCGATGCTGGAACAGTGCGTTCAGGCACGAAATATCCGATTCAGACTTCGTCGTTCTCAAGTCTCTCCGGCAGCATTCCCAGCATTCCCGGGCTTACCTCGCCCGGAAGTTCCAGCGCCCTGTCGTCTCTTCTTGCCGGGTTGAACAGCGTGCCCAACATTCCCCAGGTGCAATATCAGGATCTGGGCCTTACGCTCAAGGCGACGCCCAAAGTGATGCGCAACGACGATGTGGCCCTCACCATCGACTTGAAAATCGATGCGCTCCAGGGAACTTCAGTCAATGGCAATCCAGTTCTCGACACTCGCTCTTATTCCGGTGTTGTGACTCTCCGCGAGGGCGAAGGCGCCGTGCTGATCAGCGAACTCGATAAGCAGGAGATGCGCGCGATCAGCGGGTTGCCGGGGCTAAGCGAGATCCCGGGGCTTAACAACATTGCAGCAAACGACACGCAAAAAAGCGCGTCGACGCTGGTCATCGTCATCACTCCCCACGTTGTGCGCGGAACCCAATCCGCCGGGCACACGCCGATGATGCGCATTGACCGACCGAATACGACGAGCACAGGGCGTTAAAGGCTGTCCTTTTTTGGGCTGGAAGATCGAGTCTCTAATTTATCCGTTGGAACAATTCAAATAACCAACTCATGCCTTCCCCACCCTCGCGACCCCATCTGTTTTTGTCACGAGAGTGGAAGAATGCAAAGCCCAAAGTGCGGTTCTTACCTGGTCAGGCCGTCCAGCTTTTCCTGGAATTCAATTACCTGCTTGATGGTGTCATACGGGGCGCCACCGATCGGGATCTGGCGTCCGTTTACAACCAGCGTCGGAGTCTGCTGAATATCCAGATCCTGCGCCAGTTTGACGGAGGCTTCCACCGTAGCCGATGTCTGCGGAGTCGCTGCACAGGCGGCAATCTTCGCCGGATCCTGGCCAGCCTTGGTCACTGCGCTGTTCAGCGTGAGGGTGGCGCCATCGGCACTGGCTAAACCGTCCTGTCCGTCAAAAACAGCCCCTGCGAACTGGAAGAAAGCATCGCTGCCTCCAGCCTTTGTGACGCAGACCGCATACTCGGCTGCGAGCTTTGCCTGGGGATGGATTCTCTCCAGCGGATAGTTCTCAAATACGATCCGGGCCTTGGGAAAATCCACGGCCAGCTTATCCATATTCGGTTGCGCATCCTTGCAGTGCGGGCACTGGAAGTCGGCGAACTCCACAATTTCCAGGTCCTTGTTCGCCGATCCGCGGTAGGGTCCGTCGGCCCTTTGCTGCAGCATTGCTTTAGCGTCTGCATACGGATGCTCGCCGAATGGGAGGACCTCTTCACCGGCGATGATGTGCTTGCCGTCGGGAAGTGCGAAAAACTGGATCAACGAGGGCTTCTGTTTGCCGGTCTTGTCGCCCACAAGCACAGCAACTTTGCTGATGCCTTCTACAGGCGTCTTCAGAATGGCCTGCACCTGCCACATGCGCGTGTCGTCAAATCCCCAGCTTGTTTGAAGGAAAGCATTGATGGTTTCCGGAGTGGGGGACGTAGCCGTAAAGTTTTTGGGGTCGGGCTTGGGAAAAACCGGCGCGGCGGGGACAGGCGCCGAAGGGACCGCTGCACCAGGTGTTTGTGCGGGAGCCGGAGGCACGTTCTGCTGGGCAGCGGCCTGATAGAAGGAAACTGATAATGCAGCCAGGGCAACGGCACTGGCAAAACGGACGGACAAACGGATCAAGCGGATTCTCCTTATTTCACGGGAAATCTCCCGAACTTCTAGCTTATACCCCGACTCTGACGCTCTAACGGCTTACACCTGCACTTTGACCGCGATGGGAAATCTGCGACCCATCCCAAACGATTTCGTCGTGACCTTGAGGACCGGAGCGGCCTGCTGGCGCTTGTACTCGGACCGCTCCACCAGCCGCACCACTTGTTGGACGAGATCAAGTGGAAATCCGTGTGCTTCCGCAATTTGCTCCGGTGTTTCGTAGCGCTCCACGTAGGCCTCGAGAATGGGATCGAGAACTTCATAGGGCGGCAGGGAGTCGGTGTCCTTCTGGTCGGGCCGCAGTTCAGCGGAGGGTGGCTTCTCCAGGATCGCGGCAGGTATCACCTCGCCGTTGCGGTTCAGCCAGCGGCACACCGCGTACACGCGAGTCTTTACCAGGTCACCGATGACCGCCAGCGCACCCACCATGTCGCCATAAAGCGTGCAGTACCCCACCGCCATCTCCGATTTGTTGCCCGTGGTCAGCACCAGCGCCTGAAACTTGTTGGACAGCGCCATCAGCAGGCCTCCGCGAATGCGGGATTGAATGTTCTCCTCCGTGGTATCGGGCTTGAGTCCCGCAAACTGCGGCTCCAGCGCCTGCGTGTATTGCTCGAATAGTTTCTCAATGCCGATCACCTCGTAGAGAATGCCAAGGTTTGCTGCCAACTGCCTGCTGTCGTCGATCGAGCCCTGCGAAGAATAGGGGCTGGGCATTCCAATTGCGAGCACGTTTTCAGCGCCCAGCGCATCCTTGGCGATGGCCGCGACGAGAGCCGAGTCGATTCCCCCGCTGAGTCCCACAAGCACCTTGCGGAACCCGCATTTGCGCACGTAATCGCGCGTGCCCAGCACCAAAGCTTGATAGGCGGCTGCCGTGTCGTCCTCCTGAATTGCGGGCGGAACCGGCAGCTCGTCGTGTGCATTCAAAGTATCTGCAAGAACCAGATCCTCGGCAAACGAGGCAGCCTGCGCGATCACCTCTCCGCGCGCATTCAGGGCGAATGAAGAACCGTCAAAAATCAGGCTGTCGTTGCCTCCCACCTGGTTGCATAACAGCACCGGAATGCCATCTCGCCTGGCAATCGCGGCCAGCATGTCGCGACGGATCGCCCGCTTTCCATGCCAGAACGGCGACGAGGACAAATTGATGTGGACCGCAGGTCGCTGCTGCATCAGTTCTTCCATCGGGTCGACCTTGTAAAGGCGGCGCTGCCAGAAGCCTTTGTCGTTCCACGCGTCTTCGCAAATGGTGATGGCCAGCCGCACACCATCCAGTTCCACCACCTGCTGCGGCTTGGAGGCCGCAACAAAATAGCGCTGTTCGTCGAAGACATCGTAAAACGGCAGCAGCCGTTTGTGCTGTTCAAGCAGCAATCTCCCGCCATCCAGCAGAACCGCTGCATTCACCGCGGGCTTGCCGCTACCACCTTCCGCAGCCAGGGCCACGCCGGCAAGCACAGCGGTGGGCAGGTTGCCGGTGGCCGCGGCAAGCTCATCCACGGCCTGACGGCAGCGCGCCAGGAAGCTTGGCTTTTCAAGGAAGTCGGCCGGAGGATAGCCGCAGACTACCAATTCAGAAAAGACCGTGAGCCGCGCGCCCAACGCAGCCGCACGTCGACTCGTCTCAACAATCTTTTCAAGATTTCCGCTGAAATCCCCAACTGTTGGATTAATTTGGGCCAGTGCGATCTTCACACTTCCAGTTTAATCCGCCGGCCGCAGTAACTGAAAGCTAGAAGCGGAACGCGGAACCTAGGTGCCGGTGCCCGCGAAAACCACGGCAATGGTTCGGCCAATGATCTTTATGTCCAGCCACATGCTCCAGTTCTCGATATAGGTCACATCCAGCGATATGTAGTTATCGAACGAGGGATCCTGGCGCGCCTGCACTTGCCACAGACCCGTAACGCCCGGTGTCACATCCAGCCGGCGAAGGTGGCTGAGCTTGTATTCCTTCACTTCGCTTGCAATCGGCGGACGGGGTCCGACAACGCTCATATCGCCCTTGAGCACGTTGAAGAACTGGGGCAACTCGTCCAGAGAATATTTGCGCAGAAATCTGCCCACCTTGGTGATGCGCGGATCGTTCGAGATTTTGAATAAAACACCGTCTCGCTCGTTCATGTGCATCATGTCGACGCGGCGTGTCTCAGCGTCTCGGACCATGGTGCGGAACTTCAAGCAGCGGAACACGCGGCCCTTCTTCCCGATCCGGTCGGAGGCATAGAAGATGGGACCGTGCGAATCGAGTTTGACTGCAATCGCTATCGCCAGGAACACCGGAGCGAGGAGAATCAGAAACACGATTGAAAAGATCAGGTCCAGTACCCGCTTCGCCACCAGGGCGACCTCAGGCACGTACCCGCGGTGCAGCGGAATTGTTGGAAATTGGCCCACATACTCAATTGGGTTGTTCCATGTCAGCGTGCCGTAAAGGTCGGGGACCACGCGCAGGTCCACCCCTTGAGCCCGGGCTTGTTCAAGCGTGTCTTGTATTACATTTCGCTCGCATGGCGTGGCAATAAAGACCTCATCCACAAACTGCTTGCGGGCATACTGAAACAGGGTGTCCATTGTGCCGACCACATCCCCGGAGGTTGCCGTAAAATCGGTCCTGGCGCCAGACATATCGATGAATCCCTTAAACGTGTAGCCGAGGTGCCGGATGCTTTCCAAGTGGTGGCGCAGTGCGTGCGCTTCCGGTCCGGTGCCCACAATCAAAACATTCCTTGTCCCCACTCCACGGTCGAAAAGCCTGTAAATAAATATTCGATAAACCAGCCGGCGCAGGCTCAGGATCACCGTCACCATGATAACCGTGAGTAAAACAACGCCTCGCGGAATATCCCCACCCTTGAGCAGATACAGCGTGCCGGTCAACAACAGTCCTGTGCTCAGGCAGGCCTGCACGCTAAGCCTTTGCTCATGAAGAAAACTGGTCAGCCGCTCCGGGTTGTATAAATCCAGTCTCCGGCTGGTGAGGATCAGCACCGCCGCAAATCCACAAACAAGGGCCAGGAGGAGGCTCATTGACCAGCCATGCACGAGTTTGCCGCGCAAGAATATTCTTGCCCCGGCCACAGGACCCGTATGGTAGTCGTAAAGTGTAGCCAGTGTCGCTGAAGCGAAAACCGTAATTATATCCAGAGTCATCCACAACTTCGCGGTGCCCCGCATTCCACGCGGGGATTTGGCCGCAGGCGCTCCAGCCCAGTCAGGGGCGGAAGATACCGAATCTGAGACTCTTTGCCAGAATTCCGATGTCGCCATAGTTATGTTCCGCACACCTCAAAGTTCGATCGCCAGGAAGAAGTTGAGTGTTGTCTTCTTCCTCTTACTGAACCAGGCAAGCAAAAGAAATCTCAGTGCAACAGGGAAAAAACACGCATTCGATAAGATGCTTCATTAACTAACGGGCAGGCTATCATTGCGCCATCCGGATCCTTATCTGAAATAGGCCTTGCGTCATGATTCGTATCAAGGCTGAGATAGCATTCTCAATTTGCCGCCGCCCCTGACATTTTAACAATCCCTCGTGTCGTGTTGGCGTACAGGAAAAACGGGCGAACAACTATTTTCTGGTCGAGCTTAAGAATGCCGGCTGAACTTGCTATGAACGATAATCAGTTTTCAATGCGAACCTGAAGCTGAGAGCGCCACTCCAATGAACCTCTTGGAATTCATGAAATCCGCAGTGCCGTTCTTTTCGAACAACGGGAGCTTAGGAATGGTCGCAGAAGAACTAATGACATAAGCATCGCCCGAAAGGGGTCTTCATTGCAAGCGGAATCGTTATGAATCTTGATTACGATTTGGTAACGTGTTTATTCCGAAGGTAATACGTACGCATCAAGTGCCAGGAATTGCTGAAGATGAGGATCGGGCGATGCCAGAAAATCCTTGAGCGTCCCAAAAAATCTCGCCTTGCCCTGATCCAGGAAAAGCACGAGGTCAGCCAATCTTTCGGCAAACCGCATGTCGTGTGTCACCACGATACTGGTGAATCCAAGCTGTTGCTTCAGTCGCTGAATCAGGTCACCCAGCCGGCGCGCAATGATGGGATCGACCATGGTGGTTGGCTCATCGTACAGCACCACTTCGGGCTGCGCTGCCAGGGCGCGTGCCATTGCCACTGCGCGTTTTCGCCCGGTCGACAAACTTGCCGGGAACGCATCCTTTACGTCGTCTGCACCGACCAAGCCAATCAACCGGTCCACAATTTGCTGAACCTGCTCCTCATCCAGCCCCCCGCGTTCGCGCAACGGAAAGGCAACGTTCTCCCGAACGCTCAATGAATCGAACAATGCGCCATTCTGGAAGACCATCGTTACCCGCTTCCGAACCGCGCGCATTCCTTCTTCTGTCAGGCCGTTAATTTCCTCGCCTTCCACCCGGATGGAGCCCACTTGCGGCTTCAGAAATCCCATCAGGATGCGCAACGCGACGGATTTACCCACCCCGCTTCGGCCCAGGATGCACAATGTCTGTCCGCGATTGACTGAGAAGCTCACGTCGTCCAGAATCTTCCGGTCGCCAAACGACATTGAAACGTGGCTGAACGAGATCATCGTCTCGCCCACAGCCGGCTCCGGGAACTCT
>Ga0302319_10021847_pt1 | contig 11513 bp, 10 predicted proteins | sample Bog_T0_2_FD_203319 | JGI IMG/M metagenome (GOLD analysis project Ga0302319, IMG submission 203319) | Peat permafrost microbial communities from Stordalen Mire near Abisko, Sweden - Bog_T0_2 | ecosystem: Environmental > Terrestrial > Soil > Wetlands > Peat | place: Sweden: Abisko, Stordalen Mire...
ACTCATTCGCGGTTTTCGAATGAGTGGGTGATGATGGGGACCGTTACGCGGCCGACCGTGGCTTGATCCTATTCAGCGCCGCGCTGGCCGCGGCACGGCGCAAATCGTAGTCAGCCTGCAGATTCATCCAGAACTGCGGTGTCATTCCAAAATACTTGCCCAGGCGGAGCGCAACATCGGCGCTGATCGCTCGCTGCTCACGCACAATCTCGTAGATTCCCGGAAAGTGCAGGGCCTTCGCCAGTTGATACGCGGTAATTCCCATCGGCTCCAGGAATTCCGTGCGTAGAATCCCACCCGGATGAGCAGCAATCGTTTTTTGCCTGTGCTGGGCCATGATTGAGTCTCCTCAGTGATAGTCGGTGATCTCCACGGCGTATGCGTTTCCCTCGCGCCACACGAAACAGATGCGATATTGGTCGTTGATGCGGATGCTATGTTGGTCTGCCCGATCACCCTTGAGCCGCTCCAGCCGGTTGCCTGGCGGCAAAGCCAGGTCGCCGAGCCCTCCGGCTGCGTTCAGCATCTGCAATTTCTTCAGCGCGGCGCGATGAAGACTTGCCGGAATCCGACGGCTGCGCTCTTCCTTCCAAAGCCGCTCCGTCTCGGCATCCCGGAAAGTTTTAATCACTAAGCGATACTATCGCGACGCGTTACTAATGTCAAGCGTAACTATGGCGTATTTTTCATAAAGCTCCGCGGGCGACGGCGGCTTGTGCCCGCTCCCGGTCACCTCGCCCCTGTGACATGCCTCATAGCCCAGGGCAACGGTCTGTGATACACAGGTATGTACCGCTAAGCTGGCCGAAGAGCTGGCCCGCGAGCTAACTATGAGCCATTCCGTTTCGTGGAGCATGTGCTCCGCCCTTCTGTCCCGCCGGCTGAAGCCGGCTCAAGAACAAAATAGTCCGTTTGGACCCTGGCCTGAAGGCCAGATCTACCCGCTCTTCATTCATCCGGGCGCTCTTCATCCGGGCGCTGCGGCGGACCGGGACGCCGCGCCGCTGCGGGCCCATTCCCAGGAGGCCCCATGTTAAGGTCGCTCTTCATCGGGCTCTCCGAAAGCAAAGGCCTGCGCAACTTCGCCGAGAAGTCGGTTTTGGGAATGCGTTTTTCCCAGCGCTTCGTCGCCGGCACTCAACTGCCTGACGTGATTCGCGCCGCCCAGGTGGTGAATGAGTGGGGCGCGGGCGTCAGCATCGACAACCTCGGCGAGAACGTCACCAACGCCGACGAGGCCAAGCACAGCGCCGAGCTTTATCACGGTATGCTCGACGAGATCCACCAACGCAAGCTGAACGCCAACATCAGCCTCAAGCTCACCCACATGGGGTTCGACGTGAGCGAAGACCTGGCATTCGGCCTGGTTACTGAGCTCGTCGATCACGCCGTGCGCATCAACAACTTTGTTCGCGTCGACATGGAAGGCTCGCCCTACACCCAGCGCACCCTCGACTTCGTACGCGGGCTGCATCGCGAGCCGGGACACGCCGGCCGGGTGGGCACGGTCATCCAGTCTTACATGTACCGCAGCGAGAAAGACGTGGACGACCTGCTGTCGCAGCGCATCCGCATCCGGTTGTGCAAGGGCGCTTATAAAGAACCGCCCGACATCGCCTTCCCCAAAAAGGAAGCCGTGGATGCTAATTACCTGAAGCTGGCGCGCACCCTGATGAAAAGCGGCGTCTTTCACGGCATCGCTACCCACGACGAGAAAATCGTCACCGAGCTGAAGCAATTTGCGCGGGCGGAGAACATTCCGCCGTCGGCCTACGAGTTTCAGATGCTCTATGGCGTTCGCCGCGACCTGCAGCAGCAACTGGTGCGCGAAGGCTATGGGCTGCGGGTCTACATTCCGTTTGGATCGGAGTGGTATCCGTACTTCATGCGCCGTCTGGCCGAGCGCCCGGCGAACGTGCTGTTCATCGCGAAAAACATGTTCCGGCAATAGCGGGTTTGAAGGGACGCACCTTTAGGGGCGCCGCTAGGAGACTTACTTTCTGTTTGTCTGCGAGCCGGCTGAAGTCGGCTCGCAGACATTGCTAAGTAGCTTGCTATGGCGCAGCTGAAGCTGCACCCCTTCAAAACCGGACGCTATCTAGACCGCGACCTCATCCGGCTGCCGCATAAAGCTGCGTCCGCGCTTCTCGGATCCAAGAACTAACATCAGGGACAGGGCCGCGATCACTACCAACTCGAACGCGGTCAGCGCCCAGGCGTAACCCAGGTGATCGCGCAGCGCGAACTCGACCCTGGGCGTAGCGGAGGCGAACAGAATGCCGACCTGGTAGGTGAAGCCCGGCAACAGTCCGCGCACCGCATCCGGCGACAGCTCGTTGAGGTGCACCGGAATGATTCCCCACGCGCCTTGCACGCCCATCTGCATAACGAACGCGCCACAGGCCAGGACCGCCAGCGTGCTGCCGAACGCCCAGGCCGGAATCACAGCCAGAGTCACCGCTAATGCCGCCAACATGCTGTAGCGGCGTCCGATCCGTTCGGAAAGCAGCCCGAAGATGACAGCTCCCACCACAGCCCCCACATTGTAAGACATAGCGATGTAGGCCACGGTATTGGCCGCAACGCCATGCGCGTGCTTGAGAAAGTCGGGATAGAGGTCCTGAGTTCCATGGGACAGGCAGTTCATCAGAAACATGAGTGCGACGAGGTACAGCGAAAGCCATTTGTGTTGCCAGGCGATGCGCGGTCCGTCGATGGTGCGCGCCACGCGGTGTTGTTTCCAGGCTTCCGATTCCGGAACCTTGGTACGGATGTACAGCGCCAGCAGTGCGGGCACGCCTCCAACCCAGAACATGGCGCGCCATCCCCAGTTCGGCAACACCAAGCGCGCGGCCAACGCGGCCAGCAGGTAGCCAACGGAATATCCGCTCTGCAGGATTCCGGAGAGCACGCCTCGCCAGCGCACCGGTGCATGTTCCATGGCCAAGGACGCGCCTACGCCCCACTCGCCGCCCATGCCGATGCCGAACAGCATCCGCAGAATGAAAAATACGGCGTAGTTGGGCGCGAAGCCGCACAGCAGTTCGATCGCTGAGAAGAACAACACGTTGACCATCAGCGGCCGGCGTCGGCCGTAGCGGTCGGCCATCATGCCGAACAGCAACGCGCCCAGCGGACGCATGGCCAGCGTGGCAGTGATGGTCAGGACGATGTCGCTCTTGGGAACGCGAAAATGTTCGGCCAGCGTGTCGAGAAGAAAGATGACGACAAAAAAATCGAAGGCGTCGAGTGTCCATCCCAGAAGGCCGGCGGCCATTGCGTGCCAGCGATCGGAGTTTTCTCCTGAGACCTCTCTCGGCAGCTCACTCATCATGTTCGAGTGAAGGTATCAGATCGGAAGCACCCAGGCAAAGCTGGCGCGCCATTGAGCTTTACACAAGGCGACTTTGCGTCACACGGTCCTCGCGCAACCCAGTGACGAGTAGCGTTTGCCTTGTCGGCACGAGCGCTGTGAGATATCTGCTATTGCTAATAATCAATGGCTAACGGCTAATTGCTGTTTTCAATTCCCCGGCTCGAAACGGTATCCCACCCATGGCTCGGTAAGAATGTATTTCGGTGCACTGGCCTCGGGCTCCAGCTTCTTGCGCAACTGGCCGACGAAGACCCGCAGATACTCGTTCTGCTCGACACTATTACTTCCCCACACGGCATTCAAGATTGCGCGATGGGTCAGCACCTTTCGCGGATGCTGCGCCATGTACAGCAGCACGTCGAACTCCTTCGGCGTGAGATGCACGTCACGCCCGGCTACGCTGACGGAATGGGCATCGAGGTCGACTTGGAAGTCGCCAGCCTCAATCTTCGTCTGTGGCGGGCTGGCATTGGGAGGCGATCGCCGCAGCGCCGCGCGAACTCGAGCCAGCAGCTCGCCCGTACTGAACGGCTTGGTGATGTAGTCGTCGGCGCCTGAATCCAGGGCTTCGATCTTGCTGCGCTCCTCGCCGCGCACCGACAGCACCAGGATCGGCACTTGCGAGATCTGGCGCAAGTTCCGGCACAGTTCGATGCCGTTCATGTTCGGCATGGCGAGATCGGTGATCACCAGGTCGGCCGCGAAGTCTTTCAAAATCTCCAGCGCGGTCTCGCCGTCATTGGCTACGCGGATTTCGTAGCCTTGGGCGTTCAGGCTGGTGCGCAGCACCCGCGTGATCTGCGGCTCGTCGTCGACAACCAGGATGTGCGGTCGGCTATGCATTGTTAGAGCAGTTTCGAGTTTCCAGTTTCCAGAACCTAACCAGTTTCGAGTTTCTAGTTTCGAGTTTCTAGTTTTGAGTTAGAACATTGGCGTAGGTCCGGTTTGTATCAGGGCACGGCTAAGAGTCGTGCCCTGATACAACCCAAAGTCATTATGAAATGAGTTCTTTTCCTATTGTTTCGAAACTCGAAACTCGAAACTGGAAACTCGAAACTGGAAACTGGAAACTGTCTTCACGCTTCCTGCTTCACGATGTGGACATCCACCGCGGGAGCATCGCGCAGAAAACGATGTATCGCCGAGAGAAACAGGTAGCGGCGCCAGCCGCTGGTCGCGGAATGCCCAAAGATCACCTGGGTGATGTGTTTTTCGCGAACGAACTCCGCCATGGCGTGCGCCACTGCTTTCGCCTTCAGCTTTACTACTTGCGCGCCCAGGTTTTCCGCGAAGTGAAAGTTGGCCTGCAACGAACGCTGGCGCTCCGGATCCTCATCCGCACCGATATCGACGTACACCGCGAAAAGTTCTCCGTTGATGGCTTGTGCCATGCGCGATGCGCGTGCCACCAGGTACTGGCCCGCCGGGTTCGAGCTGATCCCGACAGCAATGCGTTCCCCAACCTGCAGGTCCCGTCCGGAGGCGGTGGTTTCCCGGTCCATGTACGGTTCCAGGCTGCGATCCACCACTTGGGCGACGTGGCGCAAGGCAATCTCCCGCAAAGCGATCAGATTGCTGGGCCGAAAGAAGCTTCCCAGCGCGCGATCCACCCGTTCCATAGGATAGATATCGCCACGGCGCATGCGGGTCTGCAGCGCCTCCGGCGTCACGTCGGCCAACACGATCTCATCCACCCGCTTCAGCACCCAGTCGGGAACGGTCTCGCGCACCACCACTCCCGTGATCTTGTGCACCATGGGGGTGACGCTCTCCAGGTGCTGCACATTCATGGTCGAGACCACGTCGATCTTGGCCTCCAGCAGCTCGAAAACATCCTCGTAGCGCTTGTGGTGTTTGCTGCCTTCAATGTTGGTGTGCGCCAGTTCGTCCACCAGCACCACTTGGGGACGGCGTTCGAGGATGGCATCGACATCCATCTCCTCGAAGATGGTGCCTTTGTAGTTGATCTTCTTGCGCGGCACGGTCTCCATCCGGGCGGCGAGCTCCTGCGTGGCCTTGCGGCCATGCGTCTCTATCACTCCGACCACCACGTCTTCACCCCGGCTCTGGCGGCGAATGGCCTCGCTCAGCATGGAATAGGTTTTGCCGACCCCGGGCGCATATCCGAGAAAGAGCTTGAAGACGCCGCTCTTCTTCTCTACCGCGGTCTCCTCCAGCCATTGCTCGGGCGTCTTTTGCATGAGCACTTATTCTGCGGCAGAGGACGAGAAAAGTCGATTCTGTACAATCATGCCGTGCATGCGCAGCAGCAGGCCGGAGGCGAGCAGGGCCGTAGGTCGTGGTTCGCGGTCTCACCCGCGCACCTGAGAGCCGCTTTGTACCGGTATGCGGTCGCAATTGGGACCATCGCCATCGTGGTGATCGTCTACCTTCGTCTGCCGGTGAATCCCACCACCGTAGCGCTGACCTTCCTGCTGGTGGTGCTCGGGATCGCCAGCCGCTGGGGTTTGACCATCGCCACCACCACCGCAGTCGTCGCTGCGCTCGCGCTGAACTACTTCTTCCTACCGCCGGTCCGGACTTTTACCATCGCCGATCCTCAAAACTGGATTGCCTTGCTGGCGTTTCTGGCCAGCGCGATTCTGGCTAGCAGGCTGTCGGAGCGCGCCCGCCGCGAAGCCGAGAATGCCACTCGCCGGCGCAAGGAAGTCGAGCGCCTCTACTTCCTCAGCCAGCAATTGCTGGCCACGGAAAACGTGATGGAGTTGCTTAACTCCATTCCTCAATACGTGCGCGATGCCTTCGGATTGCAGGCCGCCGCCATGTACCTGCCCAAGCGCAAAGAAGTTTATCGCACTGGTCCGGACCATCCTGAGCTCAGCGAGGACCAACTGGAGTCGGTGAGTGGCCGGGGCGAACTGGTGGTCGACGAAGAGCGGCAATTATGCTTTGTGCCCCTGCGCATCGGAGTGCGGCCGGTGGGCAGCCTCGGTCTGGAGGGCGCTGTGCTCTCGCGTGAGACCCTGGAAGCGGTCGGCAGTCTTATCGCCATCTCCATCGAGCGCGCCGGAGCGGTCGAGACGCTGACCCGCGCCGAGGCCGCTCGCGAAAGTGAAAAGCTGCGCTCGGCATTGCTGGATAGCGTCACCCACGAATTCCGTACACCGCTTACGGCCATCAAGCTTTCTGTCACCACGCTGCTTTCGCCGGATCCTGTTACGTCGGACGCAAGGCAGGAGTTGCTCACCGTCATCAACGAAGAAACCGACCGGCTGAACCGGCTGGTAGGCGAGGCGGCGGAGATGGCCCAGCTCGATGCCCAGCAGGTTGAATTGCGGCGCGAGTCTCACAATGTCAGAGATATGGTCGATGAGGCGCTCGAAAAATCGAAGCAAGGGCTCGCCGGACGCCAGGTGAACATCGAGATCCCACAACAGTTGCCCCCGGTGCGGGTTGACCTGGAGCGGGTTGCCGAAGTGCTGGTGCAACTCCTGGAAAATGCTGTTAAGTATTCGCCGGGCGGAACGCCGCTTACCATTACCGCCGAGCAGAAGGGGAAAATGGTGAGCATCAGCGTGGCCGACCGGGGACCCGGAATCGATGACATGGAGCAGCCGCTGGTCTTCGAGAAGTTCTATCGCGGCCGCGATCAGCGTTACCGCGTCCAAGGTACCGGCATGGGGCTGGCAATTGCTAAAGCCATCGTTGAGGCCCACGGCGGAACGATTGGCGTGACTTCACAACTGGGCAGCGGCTCGGTGTTTTACTTTACCGTACCGGTGGGGTGAGAAGCTTTTCGCTTTTCGCTTTTCGGCCTTTCGCTTTTCGGCCTTTCGCTTTTCGGCCTTTCGCCTTCGCCTTAGCTTTGGTCTTCGTTGCTGAGAGCTAGCAATTGCCAGGACCTTTGTAAAGCGGCCTAAACCTCTTACTCACCGACGAACTATGAGGGCCCACTCTTCGCGGCCTCTCTTGTCGATCCGCAAACAAACGTCGAATTCGCCAGTGGAATGTGCCAGCCGACAATCGAGCCCGTAGGGCGGATCCGATTTTAGCCCAGGACGTAGCCGCAGGCGGAGTCCTGGGTGGGCGAAAAATAGAACCGAGTCCCGTAGGGACGGCACCCGTTTTCCCGATACCAGGGTAAACTCTCATCTCCCGGCCAATTCGGAAGCGAAGCGCGAATCGCCACGAGCGGCTTCAATATCCCCGCTCTTTGTCTACCACCCACGCCAGCGGCTCGCCCATCAAGAACCGGCGCAGGTTTTCCGTGTAGTGTCCGTAGTGGCGTTCCCACATAAACTCGGTCAGCCCGGCAATGTGCGGCGTGATCAGAACATTGTCCATCTCCCACAGCGGAGATTCCGGCGGCAGCGGCTCTTCGCTGGTGACATCGAGTGCGGCGCCGGCAAAAGTCTTGGCCCGCAGCCCACTCACCAGCGCTTCTTCATCGATGAGAACACCGCGGCCGACATTGATCAGGTAAGCCTCCGGCCGCAGTCGCGCCAGCCGCTCGGCGTTCATCAGATGATGCGTCTTCGGCGTCACCGGCAGCGCCAGCACCGCGAAGTCGGCTTCGCTCAGCGCCTCGTCGAGCGCGTCTAAGCCGTACGTAACGTCCACACCTGCGCACTCCCGCTCGGGATGCTCGCGCACCCCAACCACTCTCATGCCCAATGAACTCGCGAGCGTGGCCAGCGGTCTTCCGATTCCGCCTAGCCCCACAATTGTCATGGTAGCGCCGTTCAACTCGCGCGGGCGAGGACTTGCCTCCCAGAGATCGTGCTGCGCCCAATGCTTCTGCTGCTGATACCGCACCGCCTGCGGCAGCCGCTTGGCCAGCGCGAACGCCAGAGCCATGGCATGTTCGGCCACGACCGGGCCGTGGACATCGCGCGCGTTGGTGACCACGATATCGCTGGTGCGTAACTCAGGTGACATGAGCGCGTGGACCGCAGTGGCCGTCGAGTGGATCCACTGCAGCTTTTTGGCGGCATTGATCTGCTCTCCGCGGAGCGACCATGCGATTGCGCTATCGGCATCGGCGATCTCTTCCGTCACCCGGTCATAGTTGGGAAGGTGTACGACTTCGAGCTGCGGAAAATCGTGCCGCAAGCGCGCGGTAAACCACTCTGGCGCCTGCCAAAGTCCAAAGCGGTGATGGAGTGCGATGAGAAGTTTCACTCGACCAGTTTCGAGTTTCAAGTTTCAAGTTTCAAGTGAAAACCCCAATGCTCCCTTTACGAGCACTGGGAATAGGCACGAAGGAGTAGGAGTTGAATGGGGGTCCTCGACACTTAGTAGCTACTTCTTGGCTTCTTCCGCAAAGACGCGCAGATCGTGACCTGTCATCTCTTTGGGCTGAGCGACGCCCAGCATGCCGAGCATGGTGGGCGCGATGTCTTGCAACGCGCCATCGGGCCGCAAGGTGAAGCGGCGCGGGTCACCCTTGAAATTCGCCGGCGTGACTGCGTGCTCGGCGACGACAATGAACGGTACAGGGTTCGTCGTATGCGCGGTCTGGGGACCGCCGGTCGCGGGGTCGATCATCTGCTCGGCGTTGCCGTGATCAGCGGTGATGATCATCGCTCCCCCGTTTTGCTGCAGCGCCTGGTAAATCTGGCCGAGGCAGGCGTCCACAGTTTCGACCGCCGTGATGGTTGGCGGAATCTTCCCCGAATGTCCCACCATGTCGGCATTGGCGAAGTTCACCACCATCACGTCGAAGCTCTTGCCGGCGATGGCCTTCACCACCGCGTCGGCAATTCCCTGCGCTGACATCTCCGGCTTCAGGTCGTACGTGGCGACCTGAGGCGACTGCACCAGCACGCGCTCTTCACCCGGAAAAGGTTTTTCCACGCCGCCGTTGAAGAAGTAGGTGACGTGCGCATACTTCTCGGTCTCGGCCACGCGCAAGTTGCGCATGCTGCGGTCGGCCATCACGTTGGCCAGGATGTTGGTCAGCGACTCCGGCGGCGAAATCACCGGCAGCGTGAAATGCTTGTCGTACTGCGTCATGCAGATGTAGGTGAGATCTTTGGGAACGCGGTCGCGCGGAATCTCGCGGTCCAAGTCTTCAGCGCCTTCCAGTTCACGGCCATCCTGGGGAGTGAAGTGGCTGTTGCGCGCCAGGCAGCGCGTGATCTGCCGGGCGCGGTCGGCGCGGAAGTCGAAATTGATGCAGACATCGCCATCGCGAATGTTGCCCAGAGGCTCGCCGCGATTGTCGGTCAGGACGAAGGGAATGATGAACTCGTCGGTCACTCCCCGGTTGTAGGAGTCCTTCACGCCCTGCCCGGCGTCGATGCAGCGCCCGCCCTCGGCGTCGCCGAACACCATCGCGTCGAATGCCTTTTTCTCGCGGTCCCATTTCTTATCGCGGTCCATGGCATAGTAGCGGCCGCTGACCGTGGCAATCTTGCCGACGCCGTACTCGCGCATCTTCTGCTGCAACTGTTCAAGGTAGCCGGCGCCGTTGGTGGGGAGCGTGTCGCGCCCATCCATAAAGCAATGCACGAAAACGCGGTCCACGCCGTGTTGTTTTGCCATGCGCAAAATCGCGTACAGATGATTCTGGTGTGAATGTACCCCACCGTCAGACAACAGCCCGAACAGATGCAGCCGCCGGCCACCGGTGCGCGCCTGCTTGATCGCGTCCACCAGCACCGGATTGGAGTAGAACTCACCATTCTCGATCATCAGATCGATCTTGGTGATGTCCATGTAGACCACGCGCCCGGCGCCGATGTTGAGATGTCCCACCTCGCTGTTTCCCATCTGCCCGGTGGGCAGGCCAACGTAACGTCCGCTGGTGTGGATCAGCGTGTTGGGATACTCGGCGAGCAGGCGATCATAGGTGGGCTTGCGCGCCAGCGAGATAGCGTTGGCTGGAGACGGCGGAGCATAGCCCCAGCCATCGAGGATGATGAGGACGAGCGGTTTGGGAGGAGTCATAAAGTTGTGAGCGATTCGATTAACTGGCGTATCCGATTTTCGAGCTCTCGCAATTCTGGACAGCGATCGGTAAGGCCGCGATAGTTGCCGAGCGTCTCCTTCATCAATATGTCCCTTCCGCCACCAGCCCTCTTCGGGTCGCCGTACCTCTCCAGAAATGGGATGAACACGTTCTCTTTTACTGACACATCATTGCGTACTTCGCTCCATGGTCGATCTAGTTTTTCCGTATGGCCCGCCAACAACCATGTTTCAACCTCTTGTACAGCCGCACAGCACAGCAAATCGACGGCTGTTTGATCTGCCACTGCCGCTAGTTCCTCGAACGCTTGGGATCGATCCTTGCCGTCGGCATCTGGCAGGAACAAGACCAAATCTTGATGGCTGTATATCGCAAGGACCTGGTCTTTAAGAAGTTGCTTTGCGTGCTCATATCCTTGGGCTCTCGGGTTTGTGAGCACTGTGACACGAGCGTTCGGTTTCCCACATTCCGCGAGTATCCGAACAACTAAAGGATCTAAGATATATCCGTTATTGCGCGGGTCTTCGGGGACGACCAAAACTCTGAAGCTCAAAGAGTGGCCTCCAGCCAGCCCTCCGCAAACAAATCGCTTATTGGCTGTTTCGCCAAGATCTCGTGAAATTTGGGAATTTTGCTTAAAGGCGTTATGGTCGAAGCCCCTGTCTGTTCATCCCGCTTACAATAGAACGTCGTTTTGTAGTCTTTATCTTCTAGCCAGGCAAGCACCACCGGAGAATGCGTCGTCGCCATCACCTGTGTCCAGTCCAGAGAGGATTGAGTCTGAGTCTTCAGCAGTTCCACCAGAAGCCGCAGCCGAGAGGCATGAATGCCATTCTCGATTTCTTCGATCGTGAGGATGTCTGGCATGTCTTCCTGAAAGAAAGCGGCGGCAATTGCCGCAAATCGAAGTGTGCCGTCCGATAACACGGGAGCCGGATAATCGATTCCGCCTTCTCTCAGAGCAAAGAGCGGTTCACCCACGGCGCCGGACAGAATCACGACATCTTCAAATTCTATGGGAGTCAATTGTTTAAGCCAGGACAAGTATCGATCCCGATTCACAGAATTTCGGAGTATCGTTTTCACCAACGCAGCGAAGTTTTCACCGTGTTCTCCCATGCGTCGAACCCAGGACTGCGCGCTGGAATATTCGCGTAACACGGAAGGAGAGGGATCAATCCTCTGAGTGTTGCTCAGCGCACG
>Ga0302319_10021848_pt1 | contig 11513 bp, 3 predicted proteins | sample Bog_T0_2_FD_203319 | JGI IMG/M metagenome (GOLD analysis project Ga0302319, IMG submission 203319) | Peat permafrost microbial communities from Stordalen Mire near Abisko, Sweden - Bog_T0_2 | ecosystem: Environmental > Terrestrial > Soil > Wetlands > Peat | place: Sweden: Abisko, Stordalen Mire...
GACGACATGGGAGCCCTCCCCGCGACCCTTCCACTCCACGGCATCTCGCTGTTCTTCAGCCGCAGCCCCGCCCAGCAGATCGCGCTCGACGCCTTGGTTGCCGCCCAGCAGGATCCTGCCTCGTCCCTCTATCACCGCTGGATCACCCCCGACCAATATGCCGCCCAGTTCGGCGTAGCCGACGCGGACCTGGCCGCCGCCAAGGCCTGGCTCGAGCAGCAAGGCTTCTCCGTCGACTCCATCTCGCGCAGCCACAATCGCATCGTCTTCTCTGGAACCGCCGCCCAGGTCGCCACCGCCTTCGGCGCCCCACTCCACTACTACCTAACCCTGTCCACCGCCTTTGAGGCCGCCAAGACCCACTTCGCTCCTTCGGCCGACCTCACCCTCCCCGCCGCCCTCGCCTCCTCCGTGCTCGCGGTCGGCAATCTCTCGGACTTCCACCTCGTCCCGCACATCCTCCGCTCCTCGCCCGGCGCGCAACCCCGTTTCACCTCCAGCCAGACTGGCAACCACTACCTCACCCCCGGCGACATCGCCACCATCTACGACATCACCCCCGCCTACAACTCCGGCTTCACGGGCTCGAACCAGTCCATTGCCGTCATCGGCCAATCCGCTGTCAATCTCTCCGATATTGCTAACTTCCAGAGCGCCGTAGGCATCGCTGGCAAGACCCCCGTTACGGTCCTCGTGCCAAACTCCGGCAGCTCCGAGGTCTATGCCGATGGCGACGAAGCCGAGTCCGACCTTGACCTTGAGTACTCCAGCACCATCGCCAAAGGCGCGCAGGTTTATTTCGTCTACACCGGCAGCAGTAACAGCTACGGTGCCTTTGACGCCATCGTGTACGCCGTCGACGAGCGCGTTGCCCCCATCATCAGTTCCAGCTACGGCGACTGCGAGCCCGACCTTGGCTCCTCCGGCTACAGCCAGTACAACGCCTCCCTCGAGCAGGCCGCCGCCCAGGGGCAGACCGTCGTCTCCGCTGCCGGCGACAACGGCTCCACCGACTGCTACGGCGACTTCAAGAAAAATGCCGCCGAAAATGAGCAGCTAGCCGTCGACTTTCCCGGCAGCAGCCAGTACGTCACCGCCGTCGGTGGCACCGAGTTCCCATCCGCCGACATCGCCTCCGGCAACAATACCTACTTCGACACGCAGTCCACCGCCGACATCGTCTCCTCCGCCAAGTCCTACATCCCCGAGATGGTCTGGAACGACGATGTGGCGGAATCGTCGCTCTCCGCCGGCGGCGGCGGAGCCAGCATCTACACCTCGCAACCCTCCTGGCAAACCGGAACGATCGGTGGCGTAGCCATCGCCAGCACCGGCCACCGCATGGTCCCGGACATCGCCCTCACCGCCTCGCCCGTCAACGCACCCTTCGCCTTCTGCACCAGCGACGCCACCTTCTGGAGCTCCAGTCAGAAAGCCAGTTGCAACGACGGCCTTCGCGACTCCTCGAGTCAAGTCCTCACCACGGGTGGAGGAACCAGCTTCGAAGCACCCACCGTCTCCGCTCTGGTCGCAATCATCAATCAGGCCAAAAGCTCCACCGGCCAGGGCGTCATCAACTCCACGCTGTACTCCATGGCCGCCACCTCGGCCTACGCCACCGCCTTCCACGACATCTCCTCTGGCGGCAACCAATGCCTCGCCGGCAGCTCCTACTGCACCTCTCCCGGAACCACGGACTACCCCGCCACGACCGGCTATGACGAAGCCTCCGGTCTAGGCTCCATCGACTTCGACAACCTCCTCAACGCCTGGCCCAACAGCGGTTCAAGCTCGCTCATCTCCACCTCCACCACCCTCACCGCGGCCACCACCATCCCCGCCGCCGGTGCAACCGACGCCATTACCGTCACCGTCGCCCCCCTCGCCACCAGCGCTTCCGTCCCCTCGGGCACCGTCGCGCTCTCGGTCGACGGAGGCACCGCCACCTCGCTCCCCCTCACCGCCGGAGTAGCCACCTACAGCTTTAGCTCCACCACCAACGGCGCGCACGTCCTGACCGCGACCTACTCTGGCGACACCACCTTCGCCTCCTCTACCGGCTCCATCACCCTCAACGTCGGAGGAACCATCACCACCTCCGCATCCTTCATCGTGGTTGCCAGCATTCCCGCGTCCGTCGCGACCGGCAGCTCGACCGCCGGCACCATCACCATCACGCCCAACGGAGGCTTTACCGGCTCAGTCAGCCTCACCTACAGCGCCTCGACCTTGACCTACGGCTGCGTAGTGATTGGTTCAACGCCTCTCTCCATCACCGGCACCACGTCCGCCACGTCCACTTACACGATCTACACCAGTTCCACGTCCTGCAGCGCCGCCGCCGCCCGTCCCGGCTCAGGAAGCCTTTCGCGCAACTCCACGCCAACACCTCCACGACAGTCCCCCTGGAAGCGGCTACCGATCCCAGCCTCCCTCGCCGGCGCGGTCCTTCTGCTGACCCTGCGCCGCCGCTCCCGCCGCCTCGGATCCAAGCTCCTGAGCGCCAGCCTGGCCATTCTCCTGGCCGCTACCCTCTCCCTTAGCGCCCTGTCCCTGACTGGCTGCGGCAGTAGCAGTTCCACCGCCGCTCCTGTCAACACCACCCCCGCCGGAACCTACACCATCACCTTCACGGCCACCAGCGGATCCACGGTCATCTCCACCAACGTCACCCTGACCGTCACCTAGCCCCTCCGCGAACCCAGCGAGCCTCCGGGTGCCCCATTCGTGAGCGCGTTTGCGGACGGGTGGGAGACGACCAACCCACAGCGGCCACCCCTCGCCGTCCGCTCAGGAGGCCAGGACATCCACCTTTCGTCCCGCTTTTCCACGGACTTCCTCCTTGCGCTCCCTCCGCCCCCGCCGTACCCTTGATTTATCGCCTGTTAACCAAGTGCGAAACCCCGCAATTCACGCGGCATTCACGAACTTTCCACAGCTAAACCCTAGAAAAACCGAAGTCGAGGAGACGTATCCCCGCGCCTAGGGAGTATCTACTTCAACACCACAACATCTAGTTGTTTTATACTTGACTCGTACCAGATGCGGCGTTACTTTCGACTTCACCGCAGCTCTGGTGCAGCGCCTGTCTCCTTGGCTCACACCGCTACAAGGACTCGAGACGCGACCTCTCCCGACCAACGCACCGGCCGGAAGACGCGTCCTTCACCCGGGCCGCACCCTTAGACTTTCGCCGTTACCGGTAACCCCGGATCTCGTATCCGGTAGATTCCTAGTTTCGAACGCCAGCTTACGCTTTCACGCTTTTCCGACATTTAGCAATTATCCCGAGAGGTATTAACTCATGGCCGACACGATCCACTCCGCAGCCGAGCAAACCGCCGCTGCCGCTTCCCACCACCAAAGCTCCGCCCCCGGCCTCCACTTCTCGCGCTACTTCACCAAGCCCGGCGTCAATCCCTTCGACGAACTCGCCTGGGAATTCCGCGACGCCATCATTCAGGACTGGAAGGGCAAGCTCGTTTTCGAGCAGAAGGCCGTCGAAGTCCCCTCCGACTGGTCCGTCACCGCGACCAACATCGTCGCCAGCAAGTATCTCCACGGCCAGGTCGGCACCCCCGAGCGCGAGAAGGGTGTCCGCGACCTCATCTCCCGCGTGGCCGAGTCCATCCGCGACTGGGGCCTGCGCGACGGCTACTTCGCCTCCCAGGAAGACGCCGACATCTTCTTCGCCGAGCTCACCCACCTCCTTGTCAACCAGAAGTGCGCGTTCAACTCGCCCGTCTGGTTCAACGTAGGCTGCGATCGCCTCGAGCCCAACTCCGATGCGCAGAACTGGCATTGGGATGCCGAGCAGGGCAAGGTAGCCTTTAGTGTCACCGGCTACTCGCGCCCGCAATGCTCCGCCTGCTTCATCAATTCGGTACAAGATTCCCTCGACAGCATCCTCACCCTCGCCAAGACCGAAGGAATGCTCTTCAAGTGGGGTTCGGGAGCCGGCTCCAATCTTTCCTCCATTCGCGGCAGCATGGAAACTCTCTCCGGCGGAGGAACCGCCTCTGGCCCGCTCAGCTTCATGCGAGGCTTTGACGCCTTTGCCGGAGTCATCAAGTCCGGCGGCAAGACGCGACGCGCCGCCAAGATGGTCGTCCTCAACGTAGACCACCCGGACATCGAAGACTTCATCCAGTGCAAAGTGAAGGAGGAGAAGAAGGCCTGGACGCTCATGCAGGCAGGCTACGACGGCTCCGGCCCTGACTCGGAAGCCTTCACCAGCATCTTCTTCCAGAACGCGAACAACTCCATCCGCGTTACGGACGAGTTCATGCGGGCCGTCGAAACCGACAGCACCTTCACCACCCGCACCGTCAAGAGCCGCGAGCCCGTCAAGGAGTACCGCGCCAAGGACCTCATGCACCAGATCGCCGAAGCCACCTGGCAATGCGGCGACCCCGGCATGCAGTACGACACCACCATCAACCGCTGGCACACCAGCAAGAACACCGCCCGCATCAACGCCAGCAACCCCTGCAGCGAGTACATGTTCCTCGACGACTCCGCCTGCAACCTCGCGTCCTTCAACCTCATGAAGTTCCTCACCCCCGGCGGCCAGTTCGATATCCCTGCCTACCGTCATGCCATCGCCATCGTCACCACCGCGATGGAAATCATCGTGGACGCAGCCGGCTACCCCACCGAGCAGATCAGCAAGAACTCGCATGACTACCGCCCGCTCGGCCTCGGCTACGCCAACCTCGGCGCGCTCCTCATGGATCGCGGCCTGCCCTACGACTCCGACGCCGGCCGCGCCTACGCCGCCACGCTCACCGCAATCCTCTGCGGCGACGCCTACGCGCAGTCCGCCCGCCTCGCCGCCACGGCTCCCGCTCTAGGAGCCGCAACGCCCCTAACGCAGCAGACGGAAATCACCGGCGGCGCCTGCCCCGGCTTCTACGTCAACCGCGAGCCCTTCCTCGACGTCATTCGCATGCACCGCGCCGAGGTCAACAACATCGACCGCTCCCTCAAGCCCAACGGCTCTTCAAATTACGAAGACGCAGCCGGCTTCGTCGCCCCGCAACTCGCCGAGCTCAAGTCCGCCAGCCAGGACTCCTGGGATATCGCCCTCGCGCTAGGCGAGCAGCACGGCTATCGCAACTCGCAAGTCACCGTCCTCGCGCCCACCGGCACCATCGGCTTCATGATGGATTGCGACACCACCGGCATCGAGCCCGACCTCGCCCTCGTCAAGTACAAGAAGCTAGTCGGCGGCGGCATGATCAAGATCGTCAACAACACGGTCCCCGGAGCCCTCTTCAAGCTCGGCTACAAGGAAGCGGAAGTCGAAGGCATCGTCAACTACATTGACGCCACCGGCACCATCGAAGGAGCACCGGCCCTCAAGCCCGAGCACCTCGCCGTCTTCGATTGCTCCTTCAAGCCCGCCAAGGGAACCCGCACCATCCAGTGGACCGGCCACGTCCGCATGATGGCCGCCACCCAGCCCTTCCTCTCCGGAGCCATCAGCAAGACCGTCAACCTCCCCAACGATTGCACCGTCCAGGACATCGCCGACGCCTACACCGAATCCTGGCGCCTCGGCCTCAAGGCCGTAGCCATCTACCGTGACGGCAGCAAGGGAACCCAGCCCCTCAACGTCAGCGCCCAGACCGACGCCGACAAGAAGGGAACCAGCGTCAACGCCGAATCCAAAGCCGCCGAGTCCGCAGCCGCCGCTCAGCTTGACTCCGTAACCGCCGCTCTCACCGCCTCGCAGCTCGAGATCGCTTCTGCCAAGTCGCAGCTAGCCGAAGTCCAGGCCCAGCTCGCCGCGCACATCCTCTCCACCACCCAGAACGCCGACTCGCTCGACGCGCAGGCACCCCCCCGCGCCGTCCGCCATCGCCTCCCCGCCGAGCGCATGAGCATCACCCACAAGTTCGGTATCGGCGGCCACGAAGGCTACATCACCGTCGGCCTCTACCCCAACGGCGCCCCCGGCGAAATCTTCATCCGCATGGCCAAGGAAGGCTCCACGATATCCGGCTTGATGGATTCGTTTGCAACCGCCATCTCGCTAGCCCTCCAGCACGGAGTCCCCCTCAAGGTCCTCTGCGAGAAGTTCGCCCACACCCGTTTCGAGCCCTCGGGCTGGACCGGTTCGGAAGAGCTAGGCTACGCCAAGTCCATCATGGATTACCTCTTCCGCTGGATGCAGCTCCGCTTCCTAAGCGGCCAACAGCTGGACCTCTTCGCGAACCTCAAGCAGCCCACCCTCGCCTCCGCCTCCGTCGCAACGGCCGTCCTCTCGACCGAAGCGCCACGCCCTGCCGAGGCTGAACTGTTTGGCGATGCCACCACCGCGCAGACTTCGCCCGCCACCCACGAGCTCCACGGCGAAGCCTTCCAGCACAATGACCGCACACCACCGCAGCAGGGAATCGCACCCGACCTCGCAGCAGCCAGCGGCCTCTCCTCCTACAACGAGTCAGACGCCGCAGCCCACCACCCACTAGCCACCGAAGACCGCAGCATCTACCACACAGCCTCGGCGATGCAAGCCATCTACAACATGGGCGACGCCCCCAGCTGCAGCACCTGCGGCAGCCTGATGACCCGCAACGGCAGCTGCTACCGCTGCATGGAATGCGGCTCCACCAGCGGCTGCAGCTAGGTCCTGGTGGCGTCAACTTACGCCACCACCACCAACCAGTTAACAAACTGTGGGTTTGCACATAACCCTAAAGTTTGGCCCCATAAAGCTAAAGTTGACACCCCATAAGGCTAAAGCCTTTATGGGGTGTTTTGCGTTCGCTGCGGTGAGCGCACCGACGTCGACGCCTACCGCCTCAAATTCCGGAGCGGCAAGGGCGTCATTAACATAAGACCTCTAGCAAAATCGGCAAGTTCACGAGCATCAACCTAGTCGAGGACACCACGAGATGATGTCATAAGCCAGTTAGGCATGATCATCCGCATCGTCACCAAGTCTGTCCGCTCCGCCTGCCGCAGCACTTCTGGCGTCCGCCTCCTAAACCTGAACACCGACGACAAGGTAGCCATCGCCACAGTTATCCCCATTGAAGACCCCAAAGTCAACGGCGGAAGGGTGGGACACCATTGCAAATAGCAACCGTTACGCGCCATTCCCTACTTCCCGAGACGGCGCTGAATTGACATCCGATATCCGATAGGGAGTGGCTTGAAATTCGGTCCCGCGATCTTGGATCGCTGTTCGCGTCTTAACTGGAAGTAGTCGATCTTTCCGAGCACGTAAAAGTCGGAACAGCCGCCTTTTACTTGGACGACATCGCGGTTAAATTCTTCCTTTGCGGGCGAGCGCAAACGACTATCTCCATAGCGACGGTTGTTCACTTGGGCGATGTAAGCGTGAAGGTCACTCGCGGTGGCCTCAACCAGACTCGAAAATGTCCTAATATCTTTGTTCCACTCCAAAACAAAGAGCGTATCAATCTCCCCTCTTAGAGCATCACGGTGGGAGATATTCGTGAGATCACTGCAAATTAAGATAGCAAAGCAGTACCCGTCATGTTGGTAGATTACCGGCTTACATTGTTCCGGAGGGGGCAAGTAGAGGCGTCCAAGAGACCCAAGCCCCAGTGCGCGGAGATTTGCCTTCTCTGCATGCGCAGCAGCAAACTTAGGCTGCAAATAACTTACGTGACTCAGATATCCTGGCCACCGTGTGACCAATGAGACGAGGCAGTCATTTCTCAAGGTGCCCGTCAATCGATGGCGGTAATATTCAAGCCCGGCAACAAACGAGACACCCGTGGAAGCTAGCTTTCGAGCTATTCTCAAAGCCCATCGCCTCGGTATGCTGAGTTCCGGGAACACGATATAGCTGGGCCGCTGTTTCTCTCTCAAGATTTTATTTATAAGTTGATTTAATTCTGTGAACCGTGCCGACGACCGGTCTGGCCTACCCTTAGCAGCAAGCTCCCACTGTCGATCCGTGGTTGCATAGCTGGTGACCGCGACAACGATGTCCCCTTTTCGGGCTCCGGGAACGAGAAACCTAGATGGATCCTTCGGGTCATCGCCACCGGCAAGTATGGTTAAAGGATGTGGTGAAATAACCTTGGCGCCCCTGATCACCAAAACCATCTGCTTAAAGAGTTCGGGATCGCTAAGGACCTTCGGAGCTACCAACGAAATTTCATCGAATTTCAACGGCCGCGTCGGAAAGGCGAGAGCTGGCCAATAGGGAACTTTGAGATTCTCGGAAAGGCGTCGAAATTTGCGTATGCCACCGAGACGGAGGTTTCGCCTTATTTCTATTGCTCGTGGCACTGAAGGGCCAATCTCATCTGTAATTTGGTCGAGAAACCAATAGTCCTTGTACGGCCTACGGCCCCAATCTGCTAACAAGACCTGCTTGACCCTGTTTTTGAGCGAGCTAAGCGTACCGGGAACCCACGCATCAGGATCGAGTTCCCGAAGCCTACGGAGGATCGCAAGCAGCCTCTCGTCGACCTTCGCGGTGCGCTCAGTGGCCGACCGTAGAGCAGCCTGTGTTAGGGCTGCTGAATATTGTCTAAGGCAAAGGTCAAATTTCCGCCTTTCAGTTTTCTCGCCGGCGGTACTGGTGTCGCGAACCAGTTTGGCAACCTCGAGAAACTGCGATATGAACATGTCCGCTTCATCCACGTCCTGGCATACCACCATGAGGCCGAACACGCGCGGGATATAACCAGAGAAGTCAAAGAACCCCGTCGGCGTTACAACATGGCGTCGCACTAGGCCGTAAAATTCCTTTCGAATAGGTCGCCAGGATTTGGGTTGGAGATCGGCCGCATAGACTTCGATGTCCGAAAGAAGAAGAGAAAGGCCCAATCGTCGGACAGAAACGACATCCGCCTTCCGCAGCGCGTCGGCTTGGAGCGTTGCGTCCGGCGTTGCTAATAGGGCCTTCGCTGCCATCTCGATGCCCGTCTCAGGAACAGAGGGTAAGAGGCGATACTCGCTGGATTGAAGCCTAATTTGCTCCCGAATGTGATCCACGAGATCGAGACCATGAATCGAAGACAAAGAAAAGATTTTCTGTTTAGAACCCCTAAAGATCAGCTGCGAGTCGGTCGCATAAGGAAGGTGTAGACGAAGCGAGGGCGGCTTTCCTTTGCCCTCCTGCTGGACGCGAAAGTAAGGATGCATGCGTTCGGCAAGCGATCCTACAACATCGGAGGTCGTCCGGAGATTCGAAGGATTCTCGAACACCAGAAAAATATCGTCAACGTATCGGCCGTAGTAGAGAGGCCTTACCCTACCGACCAAGAAATGATCGAAATCCGCTAGCAAAACGTTGGCAAGAATTTTCGACGCTGATAAGCCCACCGGCAATGCACCCTTTGGCCTAAGTTTGAAGTCTGGGGTTGCCCGATACCAAGCATTGACCGCCTCCAGCAGGTGATCGGTGAATTCTTTCTGCGCCTCGTTCAAGCTAACCCCGACAGCGCTTAGGAAGCTATCCCGGAGTAGAAACTGTGGTGATATCCGATGATAAAACTGCTCTATATCCAATGTCATGGCAATGATTTCTTGGCCATGCTTGAGCGCCTGCTCCATCGCACTCAGGCCATTTTCACGCCACCTCTGGTACGCCGAAAAATAGGGACTGAAGAGGCCTGTCGTGCGAAGATTTGGCCGCCTAATGGGTAATTCCGCATCATCGTAGCCCGCAATCTCGACTCGAAGGCGATTGCCGAAGGATAGATCCCTGTCGATTGCATCATCGAACAAATAGCCCACCTTGAGTATCCAGAGCGCCGAGACAATCTGAAAGTCGACAGTCGCACATATCACGAGGCGGAAGGAAGCCTTTGCGCGAGTATGCGAATTCTCGAACCTCCGGCGCCAATCTTGCAGCGGGTCAAGCGCCTTGAAATGTCCAGCCTCCTCGTCCTCAGGCGGAGCCTGGATTGACTTAGGTAGGTACGCATAGTCCCCGATGAACGATCGATCCGACGCCCATGATTGATCCGGATCGCGCAAGCGACGTTGGAGCCTTACGAGATTGGCATGGAGCCGCTGCTCGTATTCGGTGAACGCGAGGGCGTAATAGTGCGTTGTTTCGTAAAATGCGTCAGCTTTGGCCTTACGGTAGGCCACGTAGATGTCACTCAGTGAAAAGAATTCCTTGTTGGACATCATCCGCCCTTGTGTACTCATTAGCTAGGGATCTTGGCTGTCGATGAGAGTATCAGGTTGAGGTTGGTTGGAGGCTCTCTCGCTACTGCAGGCAGGAGTGCAGCGCACCGAAACGACTGAATTGCTTTCCTTCGCACCGCCACCGCCAACACCACTCCAGCATCCACAACACTCATCCCGCCATACGTAGGTCCCCTCTACCCGCAGGGCCACAGGACTTTCGTCCAGCCTTCATGCCAAAGAACACAAAGGATTAGCATCTCCCAAACCGGACAATCCGATTACGGGAGATTTCTAAGGTACATGAAGCCCACCGCTCGCCGCCCACCACCACGAAGAAGCCGCGAAGGCGCCCAGCGCGAAGCGGCCAATCCACTGCACGCTATAACGAGAAACCCAGGTATAGGGTTCGGGGGTTCCCGTATCGACAGCTCTGCGGTCAGACTGCGAGCCCTGAAAGTTGGGCCTCCTCCGCAGTTGATTTATGGCGCATTGGCGCACCAAGCGGCCCCTCTTGGAGTGGCTGGCATCGCAGAAGTTGGACGACGGCGAGCGATGCTGTACATTACAGCATGTCTGAAGAGTAGCCGCGACGAAAGAGAAAGATGATGAATACTGTCAACCTGCAAGGCGAGTTTTATCCGAGTTACAAAGCAGCGAATTCGTCCTTTAGTCTCGACACATTCCGCTGTGCCGAGGAAACAGTCGAAGAGCTTATCAAGAAGGCAACCACTTCTGAGCACCCCGGTATGCTGCTCGGCAAGGTGCAAAGCGGTAAGACGCGAACATTTATCAGCATCCTTGCGCTCGCATTCGATAACGGTTTTGACATTGCAATCGTCTTGAGCAAGAACTCACGAGCGCTCCTCGAACAAACCGCGAAACGCCTCAACAATGAATTTAGGATGTTCGTAGACGATAATGAACTCGATATCTATGACATTATGCATGCCCCTGAATCGTTCGGGATCTTCGAGTTGGATTCGAAACTGATATTTGTTGCCAAGAAACAGAATGACAACCTTCGTCGCTTGATCGCCCTTTTCAAAACGAACGAGTTCATGGCAAAAAAACAAACCCTCATCATCGACGACGAAGCGGATAACGCATCAATTGGCTATGTCAACAAGTCCGGACTGATCGAGGCCAACAAGATCGCAAGTCAAGTGAGCAGCCTGCGCTCCGTGATCAACCACTGTTCATTTCTGCAAGTTACTGCCACGCCATATTCTCTATATCTTCAACCGCAAGAGGTTGAAGTTGCGAACGTAATGGCGTTCAAACCTACTCGTCCAGCCTTCACCAAGCTCGTACCGGTCCCTCCAGAATATGTGGGGGGCGAGACATACTTTGGCGAATCGGCAATTAGCGAAGCGGATACGCTC
>Ga0302319_10021850_pt1 | contig 11512 bp, 12 predicted proteins | sample Bog_T0_2_FD_203319 | JGI IMG/M metagenome (GOLD analysis project Ga0302319, IMG submission 203319) | Peat permafrost microbial communities from Stordalen Mire near Abisko, Sweden - Bog_T0_2 | ecosystem: Environmental > Terrestrial > Soil > Wetlands > Peat | place: Sweden: Abisko, Stordalen Mire...
AGCTTGAGTTTCCAGACGCCAGGGCCTTCGGTGACAAGATCGACCGTGTTGGTGGTGTCCCCGTTGCTATTGCGGAACTGGACCACGGGGGTGCCGTCGCCGTGGAGGGCGAGGTCGACATAGGCGGAATCGGGGTCGGTGGATTTGCGGAGCATGATGACGGCTTTGCGGTGGCCGATGCCTTCAGTCAGGAACTTCGCGGTAGCGGTGACGGCGAAGTCGCCTGAGATTTCGCGCCACAGAAAATGGAACTGGTCGGCGCGGCCCCAGATGTCGGTGCCGGAGCCGGTGATCTTGTATTCGCCCGTGGCAGGGTCGAACTCGGCGGAGCCTTTGAGAGGGGAGGCGCCGATGTCGATGGAGCCGGTGAAGAGGCCGAGGGTGGCGGGTTGCGTCTGAGCGAAGGCAGAGGCGGCGAGGAGGCAGGCTACGAACAGCGAACGCATAGTAGGGATTGTATACCCGGAACCGGCGATTGGTGGGCCGGGTCGCCGCGGCGGGGGCACGGTTCGATTCCGAGGCGCCGCCCGGCGATTGCACAAGCGGAACAGACCCGCAACGGGATGGGGGTGGCCAGCGGGGTCCTGCAACTGGCTCTCGACACGGCGGCCACAACCACCGTGATCAATTCCCCTCAGTTTCGATGATCGTCAACCCAGCGTTTTTCGCGGGGATCAGGTCCACGGCTCCGCCTTAGCTAAAACCATAAATCGACCCTGAACAACTACCGGCTCAAGCCGGTAGGATGGGTTGCGACTGAAAGTCGCCTGAAGGAAAAGCGTGGCGCACGCACTTTTGCGTGCCGCGTCGGCACTCTGCCGACGCGTGGCCATTCGCAAAACCCGGTGTCGAGAAAGTCTCGACACGGCACGTTGAGAACGTGCGCCACGTGAATTCCCAGGCAAGGGTGAAGCCTGCTGAAAGCTGACCGTCTGAAAGACGGCGGGATTAAACCCGGCGATCGACCCTAAACTTTTCCCCGCGACAGCCGATTAATCCCCTAACGGGGAAGAAGCAGATGCTCATCGGTTCTCAACTCACCACCACTACGCAAACACACCCAAACCAGGCCTCCATCCGAGTGGCTCCGGTTGTAACCGCCCTCTCTTCCGCGCTCGACCTCTCCACCGGCCAACCCCCTGGCCACTCCATCCGCGCCTGTATTATCGGTATGAGAATCGGCCAGGAAATCGGTCTCTCTGCCGACGCCCTCAATGACCTCTTCTACGCCCTGCTGCTCAAAGACTGCGGCTGCAGCGCCAACTCCTCCAAAACCTTCCACGCCCTCGGCTCCGACGACCTTAAAGCCAAGCGCGACGTCAAGACCACCGACTGGACCCGCACCAGTTGGGAAACCATTCAATACGCCCTCGGGCACGTAGCCACGGGTAAGCCATTTGTCGAGCGGGTCCGAAACCTGCTTCGCATGGCCGCAACGCAAAAAGTCCACGCAAGAGACGTCACGAAAATCCGTTGCGAACGCGGCGCCACTCTCTGCCGGCTGATGGGCCTTACCGAAGCGACGGCGAACGCTGTCCTGAATCTCGACGAACACTGGGATGGCCACGGCTACCCCGAAGGCCATAGCCGCGAAGAGATCCCAATCCTGTCGCGAATCATGTTGCTGGCTCAGACTCTCGAGGTCTTCCTGATCGCCTATGGACCCGAAGCCGCTCTCACTGCCGTACACAACCGTCGCGGCACATGGTTTGATCCCGGCCTCCTCGATGCCGTCACATCGCTCGCAACACGCAACGCCCTGTGGACCGACACCTCGGGCGAGAACCTGAGCGAGATCTGCCTTCGCATGGAGCCGGATCCCCGCGCCCTCGAAGCCGACGAGACCACCCTCGATAACATCGCGCTCGCTTTCTCCGGCATTGTCGACGCGAAATCGCCTTTCACTTATAACCATTCCCTGGGAGTAGCCAACGCCGCCATCGCTACCGCCCGAGCGCTCGGGCTTTCGCGCGAGCGAATCGTATTCCTCAGGCATGCCGCGCTGCTGCACGATCTGGGAAAGCTCGGCGTATCGAACGCCATTCTCGAAAAGCCCGCAAAGCTCGATAACGGCGAATGGGAGGTCATGAAACAGCATCCGCGTGACACCTGGAAAATCCTTCAGGCGGTTCCAGGTTTCGAGGAAATGAGTAACGTGGCGGGCTCTCACCACGAAAAACTCGATGGCTCGGGTTACTTTCGAGGAGTAACCGGCGACCAGTTATCCGTCGAAGCGCGGATTCTCGCGGTGGCCGACATCTTCGACGCACTCGCAGCCAACCGGCCCTACCGCGAAGGTCTGCCCCTCGAAAAGGTATTTCAGATCATCCGGGCCGAAGCCCCGCATAAACTCGACGCCGGCTGCGTGGAAGCCCTCGAACAGTCCGGAGCCGAATCCTCCCAAATCTTCCTGGACCTTGAAAATATGAGGCATGCGCTTTTGCCTGTCGAAGACTGAATTTCCCTATGAATAAACTCCTCCTATTAACTGCATTCGCCGCCGCTGCGACCGTTGACGGCCAGAATTTCTTCCAAACCGGAATATCCGCCCAAACCGCGGCCAGAGCCGGCATCTATGCCCCGGCTGCCGACAATGCGCAGGACGCGCTGGCCCAAAATCCCGCGGGCCTGTCGTACCTGACCGGACCAGTGGTCAACCTGAGCATTCTCGGAACCACGGCCCGAGGGGATTTCAGCAACGCCGCCAATCAAAACTCACCCATGCGATTCACAGGAGGAGTTATGCCCTACGGAGCGGCAGGCATTCCGATCGGAACCCGCTGGTCCATAGCCGCGGGCTTTCTTCCCGACCTGCTCTCCGCCGCCAAATGGCAATTCGCCGACGCCATGTACGGCCCGCAACACGAAAAATCGGCCATCCTTGCATTCCGAAGCACGGCGGGAGTATCTTATCGTCTGACTGACCGCATAGCCGTAGGCGTGTCGGAAAGCGCCATCTACAACGCCAACACCCTGGTGATGCCCTACGTCTTCCAAAGCAACCCAAGCCTGAAAGGCCTCAAGACGCTGCTCGATCTGCACACTACCGGTATCGGCTACAACACAAGCGCGGGAATCACTGCGAAGCTCTCCACCCGCTGGACCCTCAGCGCTTCCTACCGAACCGAAAGCTCCATAACCAGCACCGGCCAGGCGACGGGCAATATGGGTGCACAATTCGCCGCCCTGCAAATCCCGTTTCAACCTGGCTTCGCGTATCGAGCACAGGTGTCGGTAGAACTCCCCCGGTCGGCCCAAATCACCGCCGCCTGGCAGACTAACGCCAGGACCCGCATCGACCTCGAATCCGGCTGGAATAACTGGCGCGGCAGCTTCGCCACGCTGCCCGTAAGCCTGACCAACGGGACCAACCCCGACATCAACGGCTTGCTGCAGTCGAACACAATCAAAGACTCAATCCCGCTCGCCTGGAAAGACCAGTATTCTTTCCGAGCCGCGGTTGAGCGAAAGGTCGCCGAAAACTGGTCCCTGGCCGGAGGCTACGTCCACCAAAACAACCCTGTTCCTTCATCGACGCTCTCCCCGCTTACCGCCGCCATCATGGGCAATACCGTGACCGCAGGCCTCGGCCGCACCACCCGCCGAGCTCGTTTCGACATCGCATACCAGCGAAGCCTGACCGCACAACAAAACGTGGCAACCAGCGCGTTGCTTGCCGGAGACTTCAGCCAAAGTCAGGTTCGAATCGGAACCCAGGCCCTGATCCTGAGCGCTTCCTTCCACCGGTAGCGCCATTTTCTGTAATGTGAAGGCGCTTCCGCCAGGCGAAAGCAGACTCGGCGGTTCAGATCGTCAGTTCGCCCTTGTACATCATTTCTTTCGGCTCGAACTTGACCTTAATCGTCATTGGACCGGCTTTCATAATGAATTCGACATCCTTGTCGCCGGCCGCCAGAGGAAGCGCTTCCTTTGGAAAACCGAAGATCAGCGTCTGCTTATCGGAAGTCTGCATCACCGCGTCGGCATTCAGGGGATCTTTGCCCTTTGCACTCAGACTCACCGAATGCAGCAGGCGATCCTGACGCGCCTTGGCCTGTTGCGCCTGTTCTTCGGGCGTCAGCGGGGCTGGCGGCTGATCATTGGCTGGCGCAGCGTCGGGCGGTGCACTGTCGGCAGACCTGCCCTCTCCTCGATTCCGTCCCCCGCGACCTCCGCGTCCGCCTCCCGCCATGATCATCTGCAGCATCTGCGGAGGCAGGCCGGTGACGCTGATCGCGTAATGGTTCTGTAGGTTTGCAGGCAACTGGAACTTGGTCGCCGCCAGAACCGGCGCGGCATTTTCCCAGCGAACCACTACCTCGGGCCCCTGCTGCACCTGCGAGAAACCACCGCCGCCGCCTTCCGACTCTCCCCCGCCCCGGCTGCCACCACCGCCGCCACGGCCTCCGCCTCCGCCACCACCCATCCCGCTGTCGCCCCCGCCGAAGCCGCCACCAGCACCGCGCGAACCACCTCCGCCGCCGCCCCCGCGATTTCCGCCACCGCCGCCCGCCATCTCACCGTGCACCTTCTTAGCCCATGGCGATTTCGTTTTCATGGCATCAATCTCCGGCGGAGTCCAGTCGGAGGGTTCTTTCTTGTTCCAGAAGTCGGCGGCCAGGGCAAATCGGGATCCGGCGGCAAGCCATCCGGCGCCAGCGAAGGTTCTGAGGAGTATTCGCCGGTTCAGTGGCGTTTGGGAGTGAATAGGCATAACACTCCATTAAATCTCCACTGCGATCCGGATGGGGTCCTAAATCACAATATCTTACAGACTACACCGAAAACCTGCCGTGATAGAGCATCGCTTTCGGCTCGAACTTAGCCTTGACGGAAACACGCGCCGTATGCAGCACGAACATGATCTCCTTCTCTTTACCGGTGAGCGGAAGCAGATCTTTATCGAAGCCGAACAGGTAATTGTTCTGCGAGCCTGGCACTCGGCGAACCAACCCGGTTCCCGCCGGGTCGCGCCCCGGGGCTTCCAGCGTCGCGGCGCCCTCCAGTTCTGCGAGCATTGCCTCCTCGGTGAGGGGTATATCCGGTGCCCCCCTCCGATGGTGAGTCATAGCCTCGACCGGGATATTCGAGACGCCGATTACATAACGACCCGCAAACGTATGAAGCAGAGGGAGTTGTAGAGCGTCGCGAACCGGCTGTGCGCTCTCCCAGCGAACCACCACCGGGGCTCGCTGCATACTGCCCGCCTGCGCTTCCGGCCGGGGAACATGCTCGCCGGGCTGCGGGGGCGCGCCAGTCGGCAGGTTTTCCAGGTGCCCGCCTTCCGTAGCTTCGAAGTCAAGATTGGTTTCCCGCGCCCAGGGTGAATGGTTCAGCAGTTGGGTGATCTCGTCGGGCGTCCAGTCCTGCGGCGCCTTTCGCTCCCAGAAAGGCGCAGCGGCAAAGAGCGATCTCGCCACAAGTGCCCCACCTGCTGTGCGGATCGCGGCCCGTCTGGAAATGGGTTCGTTTTGCATGGGGCGCTGAAGATCCAGAGTCCTGATCGTATATTACTCGCCTTGCTGGCCTGTAGCCAACGGTACGGATTTACAACCTCTTTTCTTGTCGCCAAATCCGGTCCAGGGTAGATTGGTGGAGTCCGATACTACGGTTCGGCGAGTTCGATGTCCACCTCGCAAACTATTCTCGTCGTTGACGATGAGCCCGATATACTCAGGCTCGTCGAGGCCATCCTCACAGGCCAGGGGTACAACGTGATCCCTGCCAAAGGGTCGGAGAGCGCTGTCCGCATTTTTGAGCGCATGCCTAAGAAGCCCGATTTGATTCTGACCGACGTGGTGATGCCGGGGATGAGCGGCCCCATGCTGGTGGAGCACCTGCTGCAGTTGGATCCCGATATCCGCGTCCTGTTCATGTCAGGTTATGACGATCGCCAGGTGGTTCAGAAGTACGTCGTGGAAAAGGGATTCGCTCTCATTTCTAAACCCTTTACTCCGCAGAGCCTGGGCGCATCCGTCGCCAGTATGCTTCAACCCCGTGTGGGAACCGGTGTCGATTCCACGGCCTGAGCGACTGGCCCGGACATGGTTTGTCACCGGGCAGGTGCAGGGCGTGGGCTTTCGCTGGTTTGTGACGAAGCGCGCCGCTGAGGTCGGCGTTTCCGGCTGGGTTCAGAACGAGGACGATGGCCGGGTTCAGGTTTATGCTATCGGCACGTCGGAACAACTCAACCGTTTGGCGGCATGGCTGCACCAGGGTCCTCCGCACGCCACTGTTCGCGGAGTTGAAGAGCACGAAGCCGCCGTGCAACAATTGAGTTCTTTTCAATCTCGTTAGCGCGAGGGCCGCCCGAGGCGGCTATGACTTGCGCGTCCGATCTAAAAGGCTTCGGTTTCTTGAACACTCTCAAACAGCTCATCCGCGAAGTTCCGGACTTCCCCAAAGCCGGAATCCTTTTCTACGACATCACTACCCTTCTCAAAGATAAAGAGGGACTTAAGGGCACAATCGACGCCCTCAAAGCGCAATATCATGATTTGCAGACCAGTGGCTCTCCCGTGGACGTTGTGATCGGCATCGAGGCCCGCGGCTTTATCTTCGCCCCGGCTCTGGCTTACGCGCTGGGCGCGGGTTTTGTCCCGGTTCGCAAGCCGAACAAGCTGCCCTCCGATTGCGCGCAGATTTCTTATGATCTCGAGTACGGCAGCGACAGCCTCGAAGTGCATCGCGACGCAATTCAGCCGGGATCGCGGGTTTTGATTGTCGACGATCTGCTCGCCACTGGCGGCACGGCGCGCGCGGTGACTCAGCTTGTCGAACAGCTTGGTGGCACTGTCGAAGGCCTGGGCTTCGTCGTCGAACTCACCTTCCTCGGCGGCCGGGAAAAGCTGGGCGGCTACAACGTTTTCTCGCTGCTCCAGTACGACAAGTGATGCGCACGGCCCGCCTGAAGGCCTTTGCCAAGCTTAATCGGGGACTGCGGATTCTCTATAAACGGCCCGATCAGTACCATGAGATCCGGACGGTTTTTCAGACGATCTCGCTCGCTGACACGCTTGAAGTCGAATTCTCCAAAGCCCCGTCCACTTCGATCGAGATTCATGGGACACCCGAAATTCCCGACAATCTGGTTGAACGAGCGGCGCGTAAGATACTCCAGGCAATGGATATGGAAGCCCGCGTACTGTTCCGGCTGAAGAAGCGAATTCCCGCGGGAGCCGGGTTGGGCGGCGGATCGAGCGACGCGGCCGCAGTCCTTCTGGCATTGCCGGTACTAGCCGGGAAACGAGTGGCTCCGGCAGACCTACATGCGATGGCGACTGAACTGGGGAGCGACGTTCCGTTTTTCCTCGAAGGCGGCGCGGCGCTTGGGCTGGGGCGAGGCGAAGAACTTTACCCGTTACCCGACCGTGCCGCCACGCGCGCGCTTTTGGTTGCACCGGGTATTCATTCGAGTACTGCCGAGGCGTACCGCGATGTCTCCGAAAAGTTGACATCAATTGGGTTACAAAATAAACTGTTTAGTTTCCAGCAAGAGATTTGGCGGACAGGCGGCAGCGCCCACAACGACTTTGAAGAGGGGGTCTTTGCGCGTCACCCGGAACTGAGCGGGATTGCGGATCGTTTGACCAGCTCCGGTGCCCGGCCCGTCGCTATGACGGGCAGTGGTTCTTCAATATTCGGTGTTTTCCATGATCGGGAGCGTCTGCTTAGCGCTCAAAGAGCTTTCAAAGAACAGACTTTTGAGATATCGTTCCTCAGCCGCTCGCAATACCGCTCCGCATGGAGGCGAGCGCTGAAACAGCACACGAAAGGTGACCAATGGCCGCCCCAAAGCCGGTACGCGCGATGAACCCTGACCGCATAAAGATCTTCACCGGCACCGCGAACCCCGCGCTTGCCGAGGAGATGTGCTCCCATCTCGGCCTTGAACTGGGCGAGTTGAAGCTGAAACGATTCTCGGACGGCGAGATCAATCTGCAGATTCTTGAGAATGTCCGCGGTGCCGATTGCTTCGTGGTCCAGCCCACCTGCTCACCGGTGGAATTCCATCTGATGGAAGTCTTTTGCATGATGGACGCGCTTAAGCGTTCGTCGGCTGAGCGAATCACGGCCGTGATTCCCTATTACGGCTATGGCCGGCAGGATCGCAAGGACAAACCGCGCGTGCCGATTTCCGCCAAGCTGGTCGCTTCGCTGCTCGAAAAAGCCGGGGCCGACCGGATCATGGCGCTCGATCTCCATGCAGCCCAGATTCAGGGCTTCTTCGATATCCCGGTGGACCACCTGTTTTTCCGCCCCGTGATGATCGATTATTTCAAGCCGCATCATACACAGAAACTTACCGTGGTTTCGCCCGATGCCGGAGGCGTGGAGCGAGCCAGGTCGGTGGCGAAACGCCTGAACGCCCCGCTCGCCATTATCGATAAACGGCGTGAAGAGGCGAACGTGGCCGAGGTGATGAATGTCATCGGAGACGTGGAAGGCCAGAACTGCCTGATTGTGGACGATCTTATCGATACCGGCGGCACGCTTGTGAAAGGCGCCGACGCGCTGCTGGAATATGGCGCCGCGAGCGTGAGTGCGTGTGCGACGCATGCGGTGCTGTCGGGTCCCGCGGTGCAGCGGATACAGGAATCGTGCATTAAAGAAGTGATTCTGTCGAATTCTATTCCGTTGTCGGCTGAGGCGAAGGGCTGCGGGAAGATCCGGCAGTTGTCGGTGGGACCTCTGCTGGCACGTGCGGTGCAGTCGATTCACGAAGAGACTTCGGTCAGCGCGTTGTTTTTGTAGATCGGGCGGTCCGAACTCACCAGCGGGCGCGCCTGTAGGGCCAGTTTCCCCGCAAAGCGCTCGCACAGTCTCGTTGTTTGATATTCACGCCTTCTCAATTGAGTGAACGGTATGGGGCCGTAGCCAGCGCGCCCGGACCTCAGAGCAGGCACCGAGATCTCGGAGGTTCGAATCCACCTGGGGGGCCAAATCGCATCGCATTCATTCCATTGAGCATTCAGCGGGGCCGAAAGGCTAAACCCTTTGCTTTCAGATTCGAATCCTTGCTGGCCCACTCGGAATCCACTCGGAGAACCACCGGAACGCTCCGTTTGGCCATCTCGCCATCTCATCGGCGTGTTCAGAGATACAGCCCGAGGTCGACAGTCTCTTCGCGATGGATGCCAGTTTCCGCACGGCGTAACCGACCCTCCGTCAAGCAAACAGTTGCCGACCAGCGGCGGGTGATCATCCGAGCGGTCTCATTGAAACCCCCTCCGGCGATGAACCTTTGTCTTGGTTGCTAGTGCGACCGCGGTAAGCTAAAGGCTTGCGAGCACGCTAGGTTTGACCAGTAGCGAGTATTTCCGCGCAATGACGCCGACGGCTGACGGCTTGCCGTCTGTCGGACCAAGCAAGCGCAGACTTGGGGCTTTGCCGTCCGAAACGGACGCAGCCGACGGTGCCTTCGGTCCCGGAACGGGGGGGCATGTCGGTGTCGCCCGATTCTCCGTGGCGCATACCGCATCACCGGCGACCTCGGTGGATGGGCAGGGGAGCAACTGGCCCCGCTAAGGACGGGGTCTTTGGCATCGAGAACAAAGCGCTTCATGCTGCAGCACTTACGGCGCGTCCCGACCCGAGCAACCCGACGATGCATGCATTCGTTGAGCCATTCACAACGATGACATACGAGGACTATACGACTGCGCTGGTGCGGACCCAAGCAGGATGGAGGCGGCTTTGGCCCCAGGACCTCGCCTGAGAGCATATCTGGCGCTTGAACGCGCCATGGTTGACCTCGACGACGCCGGCGACCCAGTCGGAGACGACTTGCGGGATCGCATGGATGCGATATGGCTCAAGCTCTCCGCGGAGGATCGCGCCGCACTCGATGGCCGTGTCGGTGATCCGTCACTCTTCGCGGGCCTTCTCGGGCCGCAGGACTTCATACCAGCGCATGACCCTGCCGTCGCACCGCATCGCAGAGATCTGGGCGTCCGCCGTGAGGTCCGGGCGCACTTTGGGAGAGCGCCGTGATTCGTACCGTTCCTACTGGAGATATCGGATTCGACGTGATCCTCGGTGGAGGCTGGCGGCTCATCGAGCGGTTGCCAGCACGTGAATCGGCAACCATAGTGCTTCGGGGAGGGCCCGGCACAGGGAAGACGCTGTTGTCCGTGGACGTGGCCCTCGCGCTCGCGAGTGCGCTAAACCTAAATGGCGATGTCGTGGTGGCATGCGTGGAGTTATTACCGACTGAATATTTCGCCCAAATCGAGGCTGGCCGCGCGGAACTTGTGTCCCAATGGCGAGACGGGCCTCGACTGGTGGAGTCGGCGGTGATGATCCTGCCACAAACGACGCCCGCGTCATCGGTCAAGTCTCCGCGTATCTTTTGTGGTCTGCTGCCCGAACTGGGTGACGACGTTCCGGACCTTGTTGCCGCACTGGAATTGCTGCTAAGAGATGTTACGGCGCTTAACGGAAAGCCAGCAGTTTTTATCGTAGATTCTCTTATTGCGGGTTACGGCCTTGGACCCTTGACGCCGCGCCAAAATGTCGATGCAGTCATGAAATTTGCCGCACAAGGAGGACTTGGGCTCATCCTATGCGAAGAGACGACCGACGACACTCCTTCAGTGTGGGATTTCGCGGCGGACACGCTCTTGACCCTCGAACACCATCGCAGAGCCGGACGCCAGATTCTCGTGCGAAAGCATCGTTATGGCGCATCAGCGACCGAGAGCATCAATTTGAGATCCGCGGATGGAGACAACCGCGAGTGTGCCCTCGGCCGGACGTCTGGCTGAGTAGACATCGGAACCACTCGACGCTACGCACGTACGGCTGGAGGTATCTGACCGGCCACCGATATCCACCATTGCGCTGGATCGACGATCTGGCTCCATCCCCAGACTCTCGTGATTACAGTTGTGCATTCGCGGTTGTTTCTGGTCCCAATCTTGAACTTGCGCGCAAACTTGCGTTCGGTCTGGTGCCCGTAGGGACGGAGTCTCAGCGAGATGTCGTGATTGATTTGGACCCCGTAGGGTTTGATTCCGATGGATGGTCGGGGAAGAATGTCGCAGTCCATTCTCTTCCGATCGCCGCCGGAGTGAACGCCGCGATCTGTGAACTCGTCGAGTACCTCGGCGGCCAATTATTCAGCGACAACGACGCTGAGCGACCCAGGCGAATTATCATTGGGGACGTCGGAACGGTTGCGGCCTTCGCCGATCACGCGGTATGGGCCGGGGGCATCGGCGTTATCGCCACGCTGGTGGCGGAAACCGGATGGGGAATTCCGGTGATCGTGTATGACAGCAACTCGCTCACGGCAACGGGAGAGGGAGGTCTTGCCGCACTCCGTTGGCGCGCTGACTTGGTAATCGAGGCTAACTACTCCGAGCGAGGAACGGGATGGTATGCCACGTCCCGTCCCGATGGAACCTTCGACATGTTGCGCTGGTCCAACGAGAGCCTTGCCGGTCAGTGGCCGAAAGAAATTGCACACCTGGCTAAACTTCCCAGCTCTCGAGGCAAGCGGCGGCGTCCG
>Ga0302319_10021852_pt1 | contig 11511 bp, 9 predicted proteins | sample Bog_T0_2_FD_203319 | JGI IMG/M metagenome (GOLD analysis project Ga0302319, IMG submission 203319) | Peat permafrost microbial communities from Stordalen Mire near Abisko, Sweden - Bog_T0_2 | ecosystem: Environmental > Terrestrial > Soil > Wetlands > Peat | place: Sweden: Abisko, Stordalen Mire...
AACCGTGGCCGAGCTCGATCCCAAACTCTCCCACGAACCCATGGACATTGAGGAAGCAACCGTCTTCTTCGGCCGCGATGCCAGTAAGTTCCATGTGCCGCCGCGGAAGGCGGACGCCGCTGTGGACGATGTCTTCATCGTCGGCCTCCAACCGCGCAAGTCCTATCACGTGGAAATCGACGGCGAAGAAATGATCGAAGAAATCGCCGACTCCGGTGGCATTATCTTTCTCCCCGGCCTTCCCGCCGGAATCGGCGTAAGACTCGCCCCAAGACCAATCTCCTGAGACCTACTACATGAACAGACGCCATTTCCTCGCCTCCACTGCCGCTCTCGCGCTGCCTCAGGCCGAAGCCGCTCCTAAGATGCCCATTATCGATTGCCACATTCACCTCTTCGACGTCAATCGTCCCCAGGGTGTGCCCTGGCCCGATAAGACCGATAAGGTCCTCTATAAGACTGCGCTCCCTGATCGCTATCGCAAAATCGCCGTTCCACTCGGCATCACCGGAGCCATCGAAGTCGAAGCCAGCCCCTGGCTTGAAGACAATCAATGGGTCCTCGACATCGCCGCCAAAGACAAAATCGTCGTAGGCACTGTAGGCGATCTCGAACCCGATAAACCCGACTTCCGCAAAAACCTCGACCGCTTTCACAAAAACCCGCTCTTCCGAGGCATTCGCTACGGCAACATCTGGGACCGCGACCTCACCGCCATGGTCGCCAAACCCGAATTCATCGCCGGACTCAAAGCCCTCGCCGAAGCCGATCTTTCCCTCGATTCCGCCAATCCCGACCCGCGCCTGATCAATGGACTTCTGCAAATCACCGACAAAGTCCCCGACCTCAGAATCATTGTTGACCACTTACCCCGACTCGAAAAGCCAACCGACCCCGCTGCCAGAAAGACCTATGAGGGAGACCTCCACGAGTTAAGCAAGCGCCCACAGGTCTATGTCAAGGTTTCAGGAGTAGCCAGAAGAGTCGAAGGAAAGGTTTCCGAAGACCCGGCCTTCTACACGCCGGTGATAGACGAACTCTACGACATCTTCGGTCCTGATCGTCTCTTATACGGAAGCGACTGGCCCAACAGCGACCAATGGGCCGAATACCCGGTAGAATTCAAAATCGTTAAGACCTGGTTCGAAAACAAAGGCAAAGACGCAACTGAAAAGTACTTCTACAAAAACTCCAAAGCCGCCTACAAATGGATCAAGCGCTAAGGTAGGACAGGCGGTTCCACCTGTCGACTAAACTATGAGGGCTCAAAAAACTCCGCGCGCCGTTCCGCACACTCCGCCCGCTCCGTCGAACTCAAACTCTTCAACCGAGCCCGCCCCGCATTAAACACCGACCGAGACGATAACCCCAACCGAACCAGATTATCCCGATCCTCCCGAGGCAGTATCAGATAATGCTTCCGGCAATCGAAGCTCCTGCAAAGCAATGGCCGCCGCTCATAAATCGTGCAACCCGAATCCCCCAAATACACGCACCGCCCATTCTCCGTAGCCAGCACAAACACGCTCTCCCCGGTTGCATGATCGATACTTGCCCGATGCCGGTACGACGCAACATCGTCGCCCGCCTCCGGATGAAGAACCAGCCCCTGCCCGCTCCTGCAGCACTCCGTGCAGCCGTTACACGGAACCATATCGCAGCAACGCTTTAAAACCATAATCCATGTGGTGCTGGATATGGCAGTGAAACAACGTCAGACCAGGCTGGTCCGCGGTGAAGTCCACGCTGGCGCGGCCATAGGTGGGTACCACGACAGTGTCCTTGATCACGCCTGAAGTCGCCTTGCCGTAAATCTCAGCGATCTCAAGTTGATGGCGATGCATATGCATCGGGTGCGCGTCATCGGTGCGGTTGTGCCAGGTCAACCGATAACGCGTACCCTGCTTGAGCACGAACTCCTGTTCGTGCGGATACGACTTGCCATTGACGGTGAAGCTGTTGAATTTACCGGCGCCGCGCGGTACCTTTTCGAACACCATATCGAGGCGTTCAGTGGGCGCCTCGCCCGATGCCGGCTTGCCGAAAATCGTGTAGTCCCAACTCGATTTCGGCGGCGCCGTCCACTGCGGCGTGCGGTGCTGATTGGCGTACTCGATCACAACGCCCAGGCCGCCCTCGCGGACCGGATCTTCAGGCGCGCCCAGTATCCAAACGCCGGGCTGATTCATTTCGACCCACGCGTCGATGCGCTCGCCCGGACCGAGCATCAGCACGTCCACCGCGGCAGGCGTAGGCACGGGATTTCCATCCAGCGCAATCACGTTGAACTTGTGCCCGGGCAGCGCCAGGTGGCGATTCTCAATGGCGCTGGCATTCAGGAAATGAAACATGACGCGCTCGCCCTGCTTAACGCGGATCGGCTCTCCGGCGCCCAGGGCTTTGTCGTTGATGGAAAAAATGTCGGATGCAACTTCGAGTCCGACTGGCCGCGTGTCGAGGACTTTCGGCTTTTCCGGTTGCGCCAGGGTGGGATCGAGGTCATCGTTATCCATCAAAGTGTTGGTGAAATAAGGCTCCCAATCGCGCAACGCCAGATAGTGTTCCTGGTCGTAGCGGCCAGGGTTGTTGGCGCCTTCGATAATCAGGAAACCGAACATGCCGGTAAAGCTGCCGCGATGCAGGTCGTCCATCGACATGGTGTGGGTGTGATACCAGCGCGTGCCGGCCGGAATCGGCGTGAAACGATAGCTGCGTGTTCCGTGTGGAGGCACTACGGGCGTGCCTTCTTCTTCCGATCCGTCAACGTCCGAAGGAATGAGCAGGCCGTGAAAATGCACCGTCTCCGGCACGTCAGTGTCATTGATCACCTTCACCGTGACAGGCACGCCTTCCTTCATTCGAAGCAATGGACCTGGCGAGGTGCCGTTATAGCCGATGGTGCTGATGACTCGATTCGGCGCGAGTTCGACAGTGACGGGAGCGATTTGCAGGGTGAAATCGGTCTTCGCAACATCCGCCGAACCGGCGGGCGCCAGGAACGATTTCATCTGCATTTCCTGGCCTGCGAGCCTGCGAGCCGCAGCCAGGCTGGCGAATTTGAGTAGGTCGCGTCTTTGCATGAGTTGCATGAAACAAGACCATGGTATCGTCTGCGCGTCGGGGGCCCATCACCGCGTCTCGAAAAACATCTGGTACGCTTCATCTATGAAGCTGGCCCGGCCTCTCTCCGCGATTTCCCTCCTGTTTCCCCTCAGTCTTGCTTTGTTGGCGATGCAGCAGGGTGGGTATCAGCGATATGGCGGGCGGCAATACGGGTATTCGAGCGGGCCGAACGTTCCATCCGAGTTCTACTGGAGCCGGCTGCAGTACACCTCCGGCTATGCCAACGGCGGCAGCTACGGTTTCCGAGGTTTCCGCGGCGGATGGTCGCAGGATTATCCCAAAGCCGATAACGATTGCCTGATTGCCCTGCGCCGTCTGACCCGCATCAATTCCCCATCGCCCCTGAGCGTAGTCGATCTCGACAGCGACCACATCTTCGACTATCCCTGGATCTACGCGGTCTCCGTGAACACCTGGACCTTTACCGACGAGGAGGCGAAACGCCTGCACGATTATCTTCTGAAGGGCGGGTTCCTCATGGTGGACAATTTCCACGGCACCGAAGACTGGGAGCATTTCATGGCTGGCATGCGCATGGTGCTGCCCGATATGCCCGTCGAAGATCTCAAAGACAACGACGAGATTTATCACGTCCTGTACGACATCGACGAGAAATTCCAGATCCCCAGCGAGGTTTACGTCAACACCGGCCGCACTTATGAGAAGGACGGCTATGTGCCGAAGTGGCGTGCCATTCGCAACGATCACGGGCGCATCATGGTGGCCATCTGCCACAACATGCACCTCGGCGACGCGTGGGAGTGGGCGGACAGCCCCGAATACCCGGAGAAGTTTTCCGGCCTCGCCTTTCGCATCGTGCTCAACTATATTACGTATTCCATGACCCACTAGGCATGAACGGCCTGTTCCAGTTCTTCCTTAAATATCCGCGCTCGGCATATTCACGAGGCCAGTTTGCTCTTTTGGGAGCATGGCCCCGATGGGTGCTTGTGCTGTTGATCCTTGCTGCCGCGGGAGGACTCGCGTGGCTGATTCGATCGCGGCTGGCGAAGGCCGCACCAGCCCTGCAGAGTTGGCGAGCGTGGGTGATCTGGGGATTGCAAACCCTGCTGGCCACCTTGCTGCTGGTGCTGCTGTGGCAACCGGCGATTACTGTCGCGGAGCTGAAGCCGCAACAGAACATCATCGCAGTCCTTGTGGACGATTCGCGCAGCATGGCTCTCAACGAAGACGGTTCCACCCGTCAGTCGCAGGCGGTTCAGGCGCTGCAGAATGGCGTGCTGGCCAGCCTCAACCGCTCGTTTCAGACGCGGCTCTATCGCGTGGACAGTGTGCCCGCTCGTATTGATGGACTCAAGGACCTCCAACCCACCGCCGCTTCGACGCGCATCGGAGACAGCCTGAAGCAGCTGAGCGAGGAGACGTCAGATCTGCCCATCGGCGCGGTTGTGCTGCTCAGCGATGGCGACGATAACGCCGGGGGTGTCAGTTCGGATACCATCAGCGCGCTGCGTGCTCGCCACATTCCGGTTCATACAGTTGGCTTCGGACGGGAACACGCTTTTCATGATGTGGAGATGGACGATGCCGTGGTCGCGCCGCGAGCTTTGGCCGGTTCGCGCATCGCCGCTAAGATCACGTTTCACCAGCGTGGCTACGTGGGGGCAAAGCTCACGCTAACGGTGCGCGACGTGAGCGCCGCGCAGCCGAAGGTGCTGGCTTCACGCGCCATCACGCTGGGGCCGGAAGGCAATCGGCAAACCGAAACAATCCTGTTCGACATCGGCGGCGCTGGAGCCCGAACTTTACAGATCGCCGCGGCAGCGCTTCCCGGCGAGGAGAACATGGCCAATAACGCGCTCACGCGTGTGGTGAACGTCGCTTCGGAACCTCGCCGCATCCTGTATATCGAGGGCGAACCGCGCTGGGAGTATAAGTTCATTCGCCAGGCGGAAGAGGACGACCGCATGGTGCAGATCGTTTCGATGGATCGTACCAGCGAGAACAAGGTCTACCGCCAGGGAATCGCCGACCCAAAGGAATTGGCCGAAGGCTTCCCATCGCACCCCGAGGATCTTTTCGCATACCAGGGGCTGATCGTCGGGTCGGTTGAAGCGGGTTATTTCACTCCCGTGCAGCAGCAACTGATTCACGATTTCGTGGATCGGCGCGGAGGCGGTCTGCTGCTCCTTGGAGGCCAGTTCGCGCTCGCGGATGGCGGGTGGAACGCCACAAACCTGACCGACCTCTTCCCTGCAACGCTGCCAACTCAGGCAGGCACTTTTCATCGCGAGGCCGATCCGAGAAACGGCACTGCACACGCGACGGCGGAGCTCGCGCCCCAGGGTGTGGACAGCGTCATCACCCGTCTTGTCGACGATCCCGCCGCCAATGCCGCGAAGTGGAAGAAGCTGCCCTACCTGATGGATTATCAGGACCCGGGCAACCCCAAGCCCGGAGCCGAGGTTCTGGCGCATACCATCACGCCCGAGGGCAAGCAGTTGCCGCTGTTGATTACCGAGAACTTCGGCCATGGCCGCACCGCGATTATGGCGACGGGGGGCAGTTGGCGCTGGCAGATGAGCTCGCCTCTGGGAGATACGGCGCACGATCTGTTCTGGCAGCAACTGCTTCGCTGGGTGGTTTCCGATACCCCGGGGCACGTCTCGGCATCGGTCCCCGCGCAAATGCTGCTTGATAACGGCGCGGTGACCATCGGCGCCGAGGTGCGCGATCAGCAATACAATCCGGCTCCCGATGCAAAGGTGGAAGCTCATATCCTGGGTCCGAGCGGCGTTACGGCATTGGTCGAAATGTCGCCGGTGCCCGATAGTCCGGGGCAATTCCAGGCCGCATGGTCGGCGCCAAAAACCGGTGTTTATCTGACCGAAGTAACCGCTCAGCGAGCGGACTCGGCAACCGGAAAGGTAAAGGAATTGGGGCGCGATGTCTTGACATTTCAGCGCATGGATGGCGTGGCGGAGAGTTTCCATACCGAGCAGAATCGCGATCTGCTGGAACGCCTCGCCACGCAAACCGGCGGGCAGTACTGGAAACCCGCCGACCTGGCAAAACTCCCCGCGGCGATTCCTTATTCCGAAGCGGGTGTGACCACGCGCGAGACCAAGGATTTATGGGATCTGCCGTTGGTGTTTCTCGTCCTGCTGGCGCTGAGATTTTCAGAATGGTGGCTGCGGCGGAAGTGGGGAATCGTGTAAAACCTGCTGAATTTCGTGAGTCAAGGAGCGCGACGGAAGAGATTGTGCTGGATCTGAAGAACCTCACGAGGGAACTTCTGGCAAAACACTGGCATTGCGGTGGACCGGACGGCCAGAGGATTGCAGGACAGCAGTTGCGAAGCGGATTGTTGAGTTCGCCGATATGCGGTCCGAGAAGCGGTTGTATGGCGATGGAGAACGGATCGTTTGCGAGTTCGACAAACTAAAGCAGTGGATCAGTCCCTTTGCTCCCTCTAATCAGGCGGGCAGCCCGATCTTCGACGGGAATGCGGCATCGGCCCTAAGAGTCATCAGCCGAATCTACCACCTGAGACCGAGGCAGCGGAACTCTCCTTACGCTTACTTCGTGGACTTATGGCTCCAGGTTTATGAAGCCGTGGAGCCTGTCATAGCTGGGTCCGATCTTTCCGATCGTCCTTACAAAGTTCGAGCTCTGGACAGGCTGCTGTGGTATTTGGGAATGGGCAGCTACGACGATTTGCAGCGTCGTGCTTCCGCCCGGTTGAAGTTATACGATAATATAATTGGCAGAGGACGATGCACACAACCAATCTTCGCAAAGTCGGCGGTTCGGTCATGCTGGCGGTACCGCCCGCGCTTCTGGATATCCTGGACCTTCAACCCGGAGCTCAGGTCGGCGTTCTGGTGGAAGGCGGGCGCCTGGTGGTCGAGCCACAGCATCGGCGCCGTTACACTATGGATGAGTTGCTCGCTCAGTGCAACCCCAAAGCTCGGCGCACAAGGCAGAATCGGGATTGGGTCGAGAGCCAACCTTTTGGTGGCGAACTCATCTGATGAAGCGCGGCGAAATTTGGCTCGTCAGTCTCGATCCCGCGTCGGGGCACGAACAAAAAGGCCGCCGACCGGTGTTGATTGCGTCGCCGGACGCCTTCAATCGGATCGCCAAAGTTCCCGTGGTTCTCCCCATTACGAGCGGCGGAAGTTTCGCGCGCACCGCGGGTTTCGCCGTCCCACTCACAGGAGCAGGAACCCAAACGACCGGAGTCGTTCGCTGCGATCAGCCACGTGCCCTCGATCTGGCCGCGCGCGGCGGTCGAAAACTGGAAACCATTCCAGAGCAAATTATGGACGAGGTGCTGGCCAGAATCTCCCCGATATTTGAATAAACACCTCACCCGCGCTGGCAGTATTGGTCCGGAGCTCTTTGCTGCCACGGTAGAATTTACGGAGAAAGGAAGAAGCTGATGCCTGCTCTCAATATTAAGGACCACGATGTACACGAGCTCGCCGCTGAATTAGCGCGGCAAACAAACGTCTCCTTAACGCCGGCGGTGAAGGAATCCTTACGTGAAAGTCTCGCTCGGAGGCGTTCCGGCCAGGAGGAGTCTCGGCGGGTTGTCGAACGAGTGATGCGCATCGGCCGGAACATCGCCGCGCTCCCCCTGCTGGACTCACGAGCGCCCGATGAAATTCTCGGCTACAACGACTTCGGGCTTCCGGAATGATCGTCGATTCATCCGCCGTCGTTGTGATCGCATTCCAGGAACCGGAGGCGGAACGATTGGTCCAGGCTATCGTCCAGACGGCTGGGCGTCACATTTCCGCCGTGAACTGGCTCGAAACAATGATGGTGATGGAGAGCCGGGCGGGCGTTGCCGCCCCCGACGGTGCGCTCCTGATCCTGGCGCAACTCGGCGTTGGCACGCTGCCCTTCGACGAAGCCCACATGCAGGAAGCTCACGATGTCTGGCGCCGCTACGGAAAAGGACGCCACCCGGCGGGCCTGAACCTCGGCGATTGCTGCGCCTATGCCGCCGCAAAAACCGAGGGGCGCCCGCTGCTGTTCAAAGGTGACGACTTCGAGAAAACCGACGTAGCAAGAGCACAATGGTAGCCGAACCCGTCGTTTATAATCGGAGTTCTCTCTACTTAAGTTAGCCCACAGGATGGCAGACGGCGAACCAGCCCCTCATGCTTCAGCGCTTCCTCGATCCCTCAGTCCTCGCCGGCATCTCCAACCTCGAACTGGTGGCAAAAACCGTGGTCGATGGCTTCGTCACGGGCCTGCACCGGTCGCCCGATTTCGGCTTCAGCCAGGAGTTTGCCGAATACCGCGCCTACACCGAAGGCGACGATCTTCGCCACATCGACTGGAACGTCTTCGCTCGCAGCGAGCGCCTGTATCTCAAGCGTTTCCGAGGTGAAACGAACAGCCTTCTCACTATCCTGCTCGACGCCAGCAACTCCATGCAGTTCGGCTCGCATCGCGTCAGCAAAATGGATTACGCGCGCTATCTGACCGCGTCGCTGTTCTATCTGGCGATTCACGGGCAGCGCGATGCCGCGGGCTTGCTCACGTTCGACGACGAAGTCCGCAATTATATTCGCCCCTCCACCCGCCAGGGCCAGCTGCATCGATTGCTCGCCGGTCTCGAACAGGCCGAGCCTCGCGCCCGCACGGACTTCGCCAAGCCCATGCGCTACTTCCAGGAATTCCTGAAACGCCGGGGCATGGTGCTCATCGTATCGGACTTCTGGGAATCGCCCGAGAGCATCGTCCATACCATCGAGCCGCTGCGCTATCACGGCAACGAGGTGGTTCTCTTCCACGTCCTTGATCCCGAAGATGTGCGCCCGAAGATGAATGGTCCGTCAATCCTGGTCGACCTGGAGACGCAGAACGAGCTCGAGGTCACGCCCGATTACAGCAAGCGAGAGTACCGCGAAAAGATCGACGCGCACCTTGCCGATCTGCGCGACCGCACGCAGGCCGCCGGCATGGGTTATTTCCTGCTGATGACCGATCGGCCGCTGGATGCGGCTTTACGCGAATACCTCACGCTGCGCGAAGGTCGCAAATAATGGGGCTGTTCACCCCGTGGTTTCTGGCTGCGCTCGCGGGCCTGGCGCTTCCGGTCTACCTGCATCTATTAAAGCGGCAAACGCGAACGCCTAAGCAGGTGAGTTCGCTGATGTTTTACGAATCGCGTACGCAGAGTTCGACGCGCCATCGAAGGCTCCGCTATTTCCTGCTGCTTTCGCTGCGCCTTCTCCTGTTGCTTCTGCTGATTCTCGCGTTCGCCAATCCCTTCGTGAACCGCGACACAGCTGCGCTGGCGAGCGAGCGCCTGGTGCTTCTGGTCGTCGACAACTCCTTCAGCATGCGCGCCGGAACGCGCCTTGCAGACGCCAAAACCGCGGCGATGAGCGTACTCGCAAGTAAAGGCACAGCGCGCGGCCAGGTCGCAGCGTTTGGCTCGCAACTGCGATACATGACCCAGGCCATCACCGACCAGAACGCATTGCGTTCCGCCGTTCAGGCCATTCAGCCTGGCGATGGCCATGGCAATTTCGGGGAACTGGCGCGCGCGGTGCGTGCCATGGCAGAGTCAATCCATACGCCCGTTGAGTTACACCTGTTCAGCGACATGCAGCGCACCGATCTGGCCGCTACTTTCGCCGATATGACGCTGCCCGACAACGTGAAGCTTGTGGAGCACCCCGTGGTAACCAAAGCCCAGCCCAACTGGACCGTCGAATCGGTCGACGCCCCTGGCCAGGTTTGGGGCAAGGATATGAAGCCGGTTCACGTACAAGCCGTAATCGCCGGCTATGGCACTCCCGCGGCACAGCGTACGGCTTCGCTGGTCGTCAACGGCAAGACGACTGCCACGAAGCCCGTTTCCGTGCCCGCGAATGGACGCGCCACGGTCGACTTTCCCGCCCTGGTGGTGCCTTACGGTTTCAGCCAGTGCGAGGTCCGGATCGATTCCGCCGATGGCTTTCCGGCAGATGATCTGCGCCGGTTCGCCGTGGAACGCTCGGACCCTCAGAAGGTCCTGCTGATCCACAACTATGGCGACAATCGTTCACCGCTCTACATCGGAGCCGCGCTTTCGGCAGCCGCGCAGTCGGCATTCATTCTCGAATCGATCAACGTCAACGAAGCGGCGGACCGAAAGCCTTCGAACTACGCTTTCATTATTCTGTCCGATGTCAATTCAGTGCCTTCGCTGCTGGAAAATGCGCTCACCCAATACGTGCGTGACGGCGGCAGCCTTTTCATCGCGGCGGGCACCTCCGCCGGCGGACGAACGCAGATCCCGATCTTCGACGCCCACATCGTTGCGACCCGCGATTACAATCGCTCGCCCGATCGTTACATGGCGGTGGGCTCGATCGACTCTTCTTATCCTTCGGTCGCTAAAGCCGACGGCTGGATGGGGGTGAAGTTCTTTTACGCTCTGAATGTCGATCCTGGGGCAGGTCCAGGTGCGGCGCGCGTGATCGTTCGCTTAGGAGACCAAACGCCTCTGCTGATGGAGAAACGCATCGGCGAGGGCCGCGTGGTCCTGCTGGCGTCCGGGCTGGATAACCTGACCAACGATTTCCCGCTGCACCCATCCTTCGTGCCGTTCATCGAGCAGACGGCGCGTTACCTCGCGGGCAGCGAACGCCAGGGGGGCGCGCAGACCGTGGATGCTTATCTTGAGCTCCGCAATGCCAAAGAGAAAGGCCAGGGCGTCGAGATCACCGATCCCAAAGGCAAACGTCCGCTCTCGCTAAGCGAAGCCGCATCCGCACAATCGTTCCAGCTGACCGAGGCCGGCTTTTACCAGTTGCGCCTCGCAAATGGCCGTCAGAACGTGATAGGCGTCAACCCCGATCCTAAAGAATCGAACCTCGACGTGATTCCCGACGACGTGCTGGCTTTATGGCAAGGCAATGGCGGCGATGCTGCTCAGGAAGCCGCGAAATCGGGCCCCGCGCCGCCCCGTAAGACGCCCGTAAGCATCTGGTGGTACGTGATGCTGCTGGTATTGTTTTCCGCCGTAGCCGAGTCGGTCCTGGCCAGTCGCTATCTTGGCACGCAGCGGGAGGACTAACGTTGCTGAATCGCCTCGGTACCATCGGTTACCCGTAACGCCGGACGCCACCAACAAAGTGGTAAATCCGAGGCAAAGAGTGTTGGCGAGGCCGAGGACACGCACCGGCGGAGCGCACGGCTTGCGCCGTTCGAACGATTGACAATCGGATTGCCGATCGGCTCTCGTTGCCAAGCCGCTATGATGCCTGGGCGGCATCTGGAGCGTTTCCTGTAACAGGCCACGAATCCCGATCCTCAGACTGGCCGAAAATGCGACTATTTCGGCGATGCGGCGAAGATCGCTTTCTCGATCCCCGTGCGCGTATTTACGGCGTTCGCCGATCCGGCCAGATAGGTCAA
>Ga0302319_10021853_pt1 | contig 11511 bp, 10 predicted proteins | sample Bog_T0_2_FD_203319 | JGI IMG/M metagenome (GOLD analysis project Ga0302319, IMG submission 203319) | Peat permafrost microbial communities from Stordalen Mire near Abisko, Sweden - Bog_T0_2 | ecosystem: Environmental > Terrestrial > Soil > Wetlands > Peat | place: Sweden: Abisko, Stordalen Mire...
TGCAGTCCAAGGATGGGCAATCCAAGGACGGACCTGCCAAGGACGGACCTGCCAAGGACGGACCTGCCAAGGACGGCGAACACCGCGGCAAGAGAGGCGAAGGCGACAAAAAGGGTCAAGCCGGATCCGCGCAGGGAGGCGAGCCGTCGGGTGGCGGAGCGAAGTCGCAGCCGTGACCCAACCCGTCGCCGCTTGTATGTCTGACTTCCTAACCATGAGCGCGCAGCCATGAGCGTCTCTGAACCGTTCATCCGCCGGCCGATCGCGACCTCGCTGCTCGGGATCGCGCTGTTGATCGGCGGCGCGCTCGGCTATTGGGCGCTGCCGGTCTCCGCCTTGCCGCAGGTGGATTTCCCGACCGTGCAGGTGACGACCCAGCTGCCCGGCGCCAGTCCCGACGTGATCGCTTCCCTGATCACGGCGCCGCTGGAGCGCCAGCTCGGCCAGATTCCCTCGCTGTCGGCGATGCAGTCGACCAGTTCGTTCGGCGTCAGCCAGATATCGCTGCAGTTCGACCTCAACCGCGACATCGACGGCGCCACCCAGGACGTGCAGGCAGCGATCAACGCCGCCGCCGGCGTGCTGCCGAAAACCCTGCCGTATCCGCCGACCTACGCCAAGGTCAATCCCGCCGACGCGCCGGTGCTGACGCTGGCGCTGACCTCCGAGACGATCTCGCTGCGCGCCATGAGCGATCTGGCCGATACCCTTCTGGCCCAGCGCCTTGCGCAGATTTCCGGCGTCGGGCGCGTCGCGGTGCTGGGAGGCCTCAAGCCGGCGGTGCGGGTGCAGGCCGATCTGGCGCGGCTGGCCGCCTATGGCATCGCGATGGAGGATTTGCGCAGCGCCATCGCGGGCGCGAACGTCTCCGGACCGAAGGGATCGCTCGACGGCGCGCAACAGGCCTATACCATCGCCGCCAACGACCAGATCGCGGCGGCCGAGGCCTACAAGCCCATCATCATCGCCTATCGCAACGGCTCGCCGGTCACCATCGGCGACGTCGCGGTCATCGTCGACGGACTGGAGAACGACCGCACCGGTGGCTGGTACCAGGGCACGCCGGCCGTGATCATCGACATCCAGCGGCAGCCCGGCGCCAACGTCATCGAAGTTGTCCGGCAGATCCGCGCGGAGATCCCCAGACTGCAGCGGGCGATCCCGGCCGGCGTCAACCTCGCCGTGGTCAGCGACCGCACCGTCACCATCCGCGCCTCCGTGCACGACGTGCAGTTCACGCTGGTGCTGAGCGTGGTGCTGGTGACGCTGGTGGTGCTGCTGTTCCTGCGCTCGCTGCGGGCCACGCTGATCGCCGGCGTGGCGCTGCCGCTGTCGCTGATCACCTCGTTCGGCATCATGTATTTCTCCGGCTTCAGCCTCGACAATCTGTCGCTGATGGCGCTGACGATCGGCACCGGCTTCGTGGTCGACGATGCCATCGTGATGATCGAGAACATCGTGCGCCACATGGAGAACGGCGAGACCGCGATGCAGGCCTCGCTGCGCGGCGCCAGCGAGATCGGCTTCACCGTGATCTCGCTGACGGTGTCGCTGATCGCCGTGTTCATCCCGCTGTTGTTCATGTCGGGGCTGGTGGGGCGCATGTTCCGCGAATTCGCGCTGACCCTGACCATCGCGGTGGTGACGTCGGCGATCGTGTCGCTGACGCTGACACCGATGATGTGCTCGCGGCTGCTCAAGCATGCCGGCGAGGAGATCGCGGTACCTGGGCTTGCCGCGATCAGCCGCCTGATCGACCGCATGGTCGATTTCTATCACCGCACGCTGCTCTGGGTGCTGCAGCGCCAGCGCGCGACCCTGCTGGTCACCTTCGCCACCCTGGCCGCCACCCTGATCCTGTATGTGGTGGCGCCGAAGGGGTTTCTGCCGCTGCAGGACACCGCCTCGGTCACCGCGGTGACCGAGGCCGGGCCCGACGTATCCTTCTCGGAAATGCGGAGCCGGCAGACCCGGGCCGCCGACGCCATCAAGGCCGATCCGGACGTGATCGGCGTGGTCTCGGTGATCGGCGCGGGCTCGGTCAACCCGACCACCAATGTCGGCCGTCTGGTGATGACGCTGAAGCCGCGCGGCGAACGTAGCGACGACGTCGCCGCGGTAGTTGCGCGGCTGAAACAGCGCGTCGCCTCGATCCCGGGCATGACGATCTATTTCCAGCCGGTACAGGACGTGCAGATCTCGACCCAGTCCAGCCGCTCGCAATATCAGTATACGCTGACCGGCACCGATTCCGTGCTGGTGGGGCAGTGGGCCACCAAGCTGGTCGACGAACTGCGCCGCGATCGCCTGTTCCGCGACGTCTCCTCGGAAGCCCAGGATGGCGGCCTGCGCGCGTCGCTCGACATCAATCGCCAGCGCGCCGGCCAGCTCGGCGTCAGCCTGCAGGCGGTGACCGACACCCTGAACGATGCCTTCGCGCAGCGGCAGATCTCCACCATCTACGGCCAGGCCAACCAGTACCGGGTGGTGCTGGAAGCCCTGCCGATGTACCAGCGCGATCCGTCGATCCTCTCAAAGCTGTATCTGCCGGGCGCGCTGGACGCCCAGGTACCGCTGTCGGCGATCGCGACGCTGACGCGCACCACCGCGCCACTTGCGATTTCGCACCAGGCGCAATTTCCGGCGGTTTCGCTCAGCTTCAATCTGGCGCCGGGGGCGGCACTCGGCGACGCCGTCGACGCCGTCAAGGTGATCGAGACGCGGATCGGCATGCCCGGCAGCATCGTCGGCATTTACGCCGGAGACGCCGCCGAGTTCTCCAAATCGCTGGCGGGGCAGCCCTGGCTGATCCTGGCGGCGCTCGTCACCATCTACATCGTGCTGGGCGTGCTGTACGAGAGCTACATTCACCCCATCACCATTCTCTCGACGCTGCCTTCGGCGGGCGTCGGCGCCATCCTGGCCTTGATGCTGTTCGGTCAGGACCTCAGCGTGATCGGGCTGATCGGCATCATCCTGCTGATGGGCATCGTCAAGAAGAACGCCATCATGATGATCGATTTCGCGCTGGAGGCGGAGCGGCATCAGGGCATGTCGGCGACCGACGCGATCGTGCAGGCCTGTCTGCTGCGTTTCCGCCCGATCATGATGACGACCATGGCCGCCTTGTTCGGCGCACTGCCTCTGGCGGTGGAAAGCGGCACCGGCGCCGAATTGCGCTTTCCGCTGGGCATTTCCATCATCGGCGGGCTGCTACTCAGCCAGCTTTTGACGCTCTACACGACGCCGGTGATCTATCTCGCGCTCGACCGGATCAACCGCGGCATCGAAAAGGCGGTGCCGCCGGCCGGACCGGAACTGCCGCCGGTCGCGGGAGCCACCGAGGGGATGCAGTAATGGCATCGCTTTCGATCTCCGAGCCCTTTATCCGCCGGCCGGTCGGCACCACGCTGCTGGCGATCGGGCTGTCTCTGGTCGGGATCGTGGCTTACGAATTCTTAGCCGTCGCGTCCGTCCCCAATGTGGATTTCCCCTCGATCCGGGTGTCGGCATCGCGCCCGGGCGCCGACCCGTCGGTGATGGCGGCGACGGTGGCCGCGCCGCTGGAACGCCGGCTCGGTGAAATCGCCGGCATCGACCAGATCACCTCGACGAGCTCGCTGGGCTCGATCAGCATCCAGCTGCAATTTTCCATCGGCCGCGACATCGACCGCGCCGCGCGCGACGTGCAGGCGGCGATCAACGCCTCGCTCGCCGATCTGCCGAGCGACCTGCCGACATTGCCCCGGTTCCGCAAGGCCAACAGCGCCGCGGCCCCGGTCTTCGTGCTGGCGCTGACCTCGAAGACCATTTCGACGGCCGCGATCTACGACATCGCCGACACCGTGATCGCCCAGCGTATCTCGCAGGTGCCGGGCGTGGGCGAGGTCACGGTCAGTGGCGCCGACCAGCCCGCGGTCCGCATCGCGCTCAATCCGGTGGCGCTGTCGAATGCGGGGATTGCCACCGACGACGTCAGGCAGGCGATCATCAACGCCAATCCGCTCGGTCCGGTCGGCATCTTCAACGGCGGCCGCCAGAGCGAAACGCTGACGATCAACCGGCAGATGCGCACCGCTGCCGAGTTCCGCGACATCGTGATCAAGAGCTCGAACGGCAATTTCGTCCGCCTCGCCGACGTCGCGGAGGTCGAGGATAGCGTCCGCAACAGCCGCTCGATCGCCTGGTTCAACAAGCAGCCGGCGGTGCTGATCCAGATCACCAAGCAGGGCGATGCCAACGTCATCGATACCGTCGACCGGGTGAGGGAGCTGATCCCCCAGTTGAAGCAATGGATACCGGGCGGCCTCGAGATTTCGACCCTGGTCGACCGCACCGGCACCATCCGCGCCAGCGTCCAGGACATGCAGCTGACGCTGCTGGCGACCGTCATCCTGGTGATGGTCGTGGTGTTCGTGTTCCTGCGCCGGATCACGCCGACCGTCGCCGCCGGCGTCTCGGTGCCGCTGGCGCTGGCCGGCACCTGCGCCGGCATGTGGCTGGCCGGGTTCTCGATCGACAATCTGTCGCTGATGGCGCTGGCGATTTCGGTCGGCTTCGTGGTCGACGACGCCATCGTCATGATCGAGAACATGTACCGCAACCTCGAGCACGGCGTGCGGCCCTACCAGGCGGCGCTGGAAGGCGCCAGGCAGATCGGCTTCACGGTGCTGTCGATCAGCCTGTCGCTGGTTGCGGCCTTCACGCCGCTGATCTTCATGGACGGGATCGTCGGCCGGCTGTTGCGGGAATTTTCCCTGACGCTGACCTTCGCCATCGCGGTCTCCACCGTGGTGTCGCTGACGATCACACCGATGATCTGCGCGCACTACATCAGGGAGACGACGTCGAGCGACGCCACCTGGTTCGACCGGATCATCGAAGGCACGCTGTCGCGCGTGGTGTCGTTCTACGCGCGAACCCTGCGCGTCGTGCTGGGGTTCCCGTTTTTGACGCTGTTGGTGTTCTTTGCCACCATCGCGCTGACGGTGACGCTCTATATCAAGACCCCGAAGGGATATTTCCCGGTCGACGATTCCGGCTTCGTGATTGGCTCGACCCGGGCCTCGGCCGATATCTCGTTCCAGTCGATGCTGGGACTTCAGCAGCAGCTCGCCGATATCGTGCTGGCCGATCCGGCGGTGGCGGGGATCGGGTCGATCGTCGGCGGTGGTGCCACCTCCAACCGCGGCACCATGTACATCACCCTCAAACCGCCGGCCGAGCGCGACGGATTGAACACCCAGCTCGTGATCGACCGGCTGCGCAAGAATCTCGGCGCCGTCGCCGGTATCCGGCTGTTCATGTTCGCGGTGCAGGACATTCGCGCCGGCGGGCGGCAGAGCGATTCCAACTACCAATACACGCTGTCGAGCACCGATCTCGACCTGTTGCAGAAATGGGCGCCGATCGTGGCCAAGCGGATGGAGACGGTCGAGAGCATCACCGATGTTTCCAGCGATCGCGATCCCGGCGGCCTGCAACTGACGCTGTCGATCGACCGAAGGGCCGCGGCAAGCCTCGGCGTCCGGGTCCAGGATATCGACAACGCCCTCAACAACGCCTTCTCGCAGCGGCAGATCTCGATCGTCTACACCCAGCGCAACCAGTACATGGTGGTGCTGGAAATCGACCCGAAATTCCAGAGCGACCCGTCCAACCTCGAACATGTCTTCGTCGCCGGCGCCAACGACACCCAGGTGCCGCTATCCAGCGTGGTTCATTACCAGCGCGGGCTGTCGCCGCTGGCGGTGTTTCATTCGCAGTCGGTTCCCTCGACCACGGTGTCCTTCAATTTGCTGCCGGACGTGCCGCTGGAGGTGGCCACCACCAATATCCAGCGCGCGGTCGATGAACTGCACATGCCCGAGGGCATCCGCGGCAGTTTTGATGGCAACGCCGGCGACTTCAATAAGACCAGCGGCAACATGCCGTTGTTGATCCTGGGCGCGCTGGTGGCGATGTATATCGTGCTGGGCGTGCTCTATGAGAGCCTCGCCCATCCCCTGACCATCATCTCGACTTTGCCATCGGCCGGGCTCGGCGCGTTGCTGGCGCTGCAAGTGACCAATACGCCGCTGACGGTCATCGCCTTCGTCGGCATCATCCTCTTGATCGGCATCGTCAAGAAGAACGGCATCATGATGGTCGACTTCGCGCTGGATGCCGAACGCAGCCGCGGCCTGTCGTCGGCGGACGCCATTTTCGAGGCCTGTAGCGCCCGGTTCCGGCCGATCCTGATGACGACCATGGCGGCGCTGTTCGCCGGCATCCCGCTGGTGATCGCCAGCGGCCCGGGCACCGAACTGCGCCGGCCGCTCGGCATCACCATCATCGGGGGCTTGCTGGTCTCCCAGATCCTGACGCTGTACACGACCCCGGTGATTTACCTTTTGATCGACCGGCTGCGGCAAATGCCGTGGCGGCAGAGGCTAAAGTGGCTGTTATGGCTGCTGGGCTGGATGAACCTGTTGACGGGCATGGTGGGCCGCTGACGCCTACCCCAGGGCGATGCGTTGGCCTGAGATGTTGCCGGAGGACTTCGCGAAGCGTATAGCGAGCCCATGTCAAAATCATCAGAGTCTGAAACGGGCGCCGCCGTCGCGGAGGCGATCCCGGTCTGTCCGCATTGTCAGAAGGCGCTGCCGCTGTGCGTCTGCGACAGCATCACGCCGATCAAGAGCCGTATTTCGGTGCTGATCCTGCAACATCCGCAGGAGCAGGACAGGGCGCTCGGCACGGCGCGGCTGACCGCGCTGCATTTCAAGGATGCGGTGCTGAAGATCGGCCTGTCCTGGCCGAGTCTGGCCAAGGCGCTGGGGCGACCGGTCGACGATCCCTCGCGCTGGGCGGTGCTTTATCTCGGCTCGGCGAAGGTCGCCGATCTCGACACCGACAGCGATATCGTCGCCATCAACCGCAAGGGCGAGGTCGAGGAACACCAGCGCGGCATCCTCAGGGATATCGAGGGCATCGTGCTGCTGGACGGCACCTGGAGCCAGGCCAAGGCGCTGTGGTGGCGCAACGCATGGATGCTGAAATGCCAGCGCGTCATCCTCGGCTCCAAGAATCCCTCGCGCTACGGCAAGCTGCGCCGCGAGCCGCGCGGCGACGGCCTGTCGACCATCGAGTCGGCGGCGATGCTGCTGTCGGCTGTCGAAAAGCGACCGGAGATCGCCGAGACCCTGCATGCGAGTTTCGAGCGGATGCTGGCGAAATACCGCGAGGCCCAGAGCGTGCTGCCGGAACTGGCGCCCAAGCCGCGGCCGAAGCGGGACTATCGCCGCCGCAAGCGCGCCTGACCCGAACTGACTGGCTTGGTTGCCTATCCGGAAGAGGCCGTATAAGAGTTCGGCCCCAAGGGGCCACGTGGCGGAGTGGTTACGCAACGGTCTGCAAAACCGTGTACACCAGTTCAATTCTGGTCGTGGCCTCCAACGCCATCCCTTTGAATTAACTTCGTTATTGCAAGATGACGTGATTCGGCGCCGGCTCCGGCCAGTCGAATAAAGGCCTCATCGAAGGGGTCTCGCCGCATCACGCCGATGGCCGGCGGCGGATGGCCTAGAATGAGTCCGCCAGCTCGATTTCTGCCTTCAATGCGGTAATTCGCTTCTCGGCCTCATTGGCGGTCAGGTTCGGCTCGAACAGCTTCGGCTGATAGGCTTCGGCGCTGAGGGCGCGCAGGGTTGAATGCTGGCGCGGTGTCATCGGGGCGTCGATCTGGGCGGGCAGGCGGGACATCGGAACTCCGGATATTTTGCTCTCGTCCGCATTCTTAACTTGAAATTTGTTCTTATTTTGTTCTCTAAATGGATCAACCCCCCGTGAGGTGAGCCATGGACAACAAATTAAACGATATCCGTAGGAAAATCAGTTTCTTGCGCGGTGAAATGCTGCGCTATGAGGATACCATCCGCAGACAGGTCAACCGGGACGAGGACTGCTCGCAGTCCTCGCTGCAGTTGATGGCGATGCGTGTGGTGATGCTCGGCCTTATCGCCGAGCGGAACAGGCTCGGCGGAGAGGAGCGGCTACTCGACTTCAATGAACGGCTGAAAGTGCATGACCGCGCTGTCGGCAGGGGCTCCTCCGGCCGCCATGAGCGTTGACCCGGTTGAATGGAAGATCCAAACCCTGCGCGGGCAACTCCTCGAACTGGGCTCGGCCATCCGCCAGCTCAATCAGTCGGGCCTAGATAGCGCGACAGCGCGGCTGCTGCTTTCTCGCAAGCGGGCGGCGCTGGACGATCTGATGAAAAGAGGCTGCGGCAGGGCGGCCGAAAATCCCGATAAGGAAAACAATGTCTGTCGATAAGTCCAAAGATGCGGCGCCGAAGAAGCCGGTTGCCGAAAGCAAGGTCGTCGAAAGCAAGGTTGTCGAAACCAAAGCCGACACCCCTGCCCAAACCGAAAGCAAGCCGGACGCCACGCCGAAGAGGCAAGGGATGGGCGAGGGTCAGAAGCCGGTATCCAAAGCCTACAAGGATAACTGGAACGACATTTTCGGGAAAAAGAAAAAGCGATAGCGCCTGGCGTCGACCGCTTCGGCCTTCAGGGCGGGCGCCCCGCCTTGCCGTCTGCAAACGAAGGCCGTTGCCGACGCGCCGCTGGAAAATCACCACAGTCGTTTGCATGATTGGGATGGCCTGGCCCACAATTGGGGGTGGCCGGACGGTTCGAAAATCACCACCTTGTCTGCATCGCTCGGCAAGACGCGGGGATGGCCAATGCCAAAAAAGGGAATCACGGGCCGCGACGAGTGGGTGATCACGGAAGCCCTCGCAACGGCGCTGATCGCGTTGGAGCAGCTTCCGGCCAAGCACCAGCCGCGGACGCATATGGAGGATGTCCGAAAACTCCTGGCCGCCGGCTCTGCGCCCGAAAGCGTCAACCTGCATCTGGCCCAGGCGAAGTGCCGCTTGTTTCCGGAACTGGATCCGGAAGCCATCTACCGCGAATACGGCCTCGGGGACGGGCAGGGCTGAAGACCGCCGATCGGCAACATCATCAAGGTCTTGCGTCGTTTAGTTGAGGTGCCGGAGCATGGCGTTTTCAAGAACTGATTGGCTTCAAGCAACGCGTCAGCAGGCGGCGTACCACGCTTCAGGAAAGGCAACCAGCGGCCAGACGTGATGGTTGTCGTTGGCGGCCTTTGGCGGGGTGCTGCTTTGGGTCTGGGTCTGTGACTGGGCCAAGAAGTCCTCCTGCGGAGCAGGCTCGATGGCCGTTCTCACGGCATCCAGCAATAGGTCGAATTCGACTTCGCTCATCGCGCTCTCCGGGGTTCTTCCGAGAGCGCAGGGTCTCAAATCTCTTCTGTTTCCAGATTGAACGGATCGCTCAAATTTTATCGATCGGGCGATCGCATCCGCTTTGGTTACCGAAGTGTTGATGTCCCGCGCAGATGTAGACCGGCGAAACACCGCCAATTGTGAGAGAAATCACATTTGGCCGAAATCTTTTTGGGCGTTTGTCGCGAGGACTTCAGCGTAGTTCGATACCTTTGCCGCCGCTGCGTCGCAGGGCTGCGTCGCCACGGACATCCAGGTCGGAATGATCCGCCGGCAAGGCTCTCCCGGGTTCAAGAAAGTAGTATGCAGTCTCAGGTTGTGGCACGATTGCCTTACCGCGCATGGCTCGGCCGGCTGCGAGCCGGCGATCTCTTTCAGTAGCCGTGCGCGATGAAATGACCATCGAGGGAGGGGTTATGGCAGCCAATTTCATCGGACCAAATGGACGACTTTATGCCGACCCGAAGCCGGGCCCGGATCCGACCAAGTTCAGTGAGAACAACACCAGCAGCGCCTATTACAGCTCTCCGTATTTTTTGGCGCACAAGAACCAGGTGCAGCCGATCCCGCGCCGTCGCAACGATCGGCCGGTCAATGTGGCGGACGTTCTCCCGCCGGAGATCACCGCGGCGATCCAAAAAGCGGGGAAAATCTCCTTTCACGCGGTAGGCGACACCGGCGCGGCGAAGGTCAACAGGTCCCAGACCGCCGCGACCGCGATCGGCCACGAAACCGCGGTGGCCGATGCCATGGTCAGGGATACCCAGCTCCCCGAATTGACCGGACCGGCTTTCTTTTTTCACCTCGGCGACGTCATCTACAATTTCGGAGAGGCGCAATATTATTTCGATCAATTCTACGAACCGTTCCGCGAATATGATCGCCCGATCTTCGCCATTCCGGGAAACCATGACGGGATGGTGTTCGGTCAGGGGTCCAGTGCTCCGCAGGTGCCGACGCTGGATGCTTTCCTGACCAATTTCTGCGCCGCCGAGACGGGGCCGTCACCCGACTCCGGCGGGTTGATACGAAGCGTCATGACCCAGCCGGGCGTCTATTTCACACTCGACGCGCCGTTCGTGTCCATCATCGGCCTGTACAGCAATGTGCTGGACGCCGGCCCCGGCGTGATCTCTTCGCAAGGCGGTCATTTTCCGATCGTCGACGATCAGCTCGGTTTTCTCACGAGCGAACTCACCCGGCTGAAACCGCAGCGCGCCGCCAACCAGCGGGCGGTCATCATCGCGGTCCATCATCCGCCGCTTTCGGCGGATGCCAAGCACGGCGGGTCGCTCGGAATCATGAAGGATATCGACGCCTGCTGCAACAAGGCGGGGCTGTTTCCCGACGCCCTGCTGTGCGGCCACGCCCATCTCTATCAGCGTTTCACCCGGGTGATGAAGGGCGGCAAGGAGGTCCCATACATCGTTGCAGGGTCGGGCGGCTTCGCGGCGACGGTCCCCAAGCAGATACCGAAGGTGCCGCTAACGGTCGGCGACCAAACGCTCGTCATCGCTCCGATCGCCGAGTTCGGTTACCTGACGGTCGAGACGGATGGGCGAATGCTCTCCTTCGTCTTCAAGACCGCGGACGAGAAGGGAGTCACCGTTCGCGACACGGTCGTCGTCGATCTCAAGGCCGACAGGATCGTCGTGCCGGGAGTCGTGGGTACCCCCGTGCCGCCCACGGCTCCGGCGAGCAAGGCGACCGCTACCCGGAAGCCCGCGAAGAAAGCCAAGAAGGCCAAGACGCGCGCCAAAGCGAAATCCGGGCGGAAATAGCAACCCTCCGGCCGTCGCGCTCATTGCGGACCGCGCGAACGACATCGCCGCGGCACCAGTCGGACGCGGCTGAGTGCGATCGATGGCAAGGATTGACGGAACGCGATTGGAGTTTCTGGCGCCGCGGGCTAGCGTTGCCTTGGTAGGCCAAAAGGCCGAATTCCAAGGTCTGGAGATTCGCGCCTGATGAAGATTGCCGCCGCTAATATGGCGCTGGTCAAGGCTCCTGGGTCTCGGAAAAGCCTTGCCGCGACGAGGACGATGCATTCATGGTGTTCGTCGCGGAGCCGGCGACGACAGCGCAAGGGTTGTTCGCAAAGCTGGCTTACTTCGACGAGCTGGCCGGCAATTTTGAAACTGGATGGATGGTCCATGAACGCGCGGAAGCCGCGGTATTAATTCAGAGCTTCGCTGCAACCCTCAAGAATATCGGGGTGC
>Ga0302319_10021854_pt1 | contig 11511 bp, 11 predicted proteins | sample Bog_T0_2_FD_203319 | JGI IMG/M metagenome (GOLD analysis project Ga0302319, IMG submission 203319) | Peat permafrost microbial communities from Stordalen Mire near Abisko, Sweden - Bog_T0_2 | ecosystem: Environmental > Terrestrial > Soil > Wetlands > Peat | place: Sweden: Abisko, Stordalen Mire...
AGGAGTGAAACCACCCACATGTTCGCCCAGCTTCGTGCCATTGAGCCATACTCTCGCCAGATAATTCGCGGCGCCGAAATAAAGGAACAGCCGAATCCCTCCGCGCTTGTGATACGAAAAGTATCGCTGGTACCAGATCGCCCCTTCGTAAAGAAAAAGACTGTCGCGCTGAGTGTTCCAGTCTCCGGGCACCTTCAGTTTCTGAGAAGCGTCGAAGCTGTATTCGACGAGATCCCGATTATCCTTCGGCCTCCTGTTTTCGTAGAATCGCGCGGAGAGACCGCCCTCGACCGGATCGACGACAGTGTTCCAGGTTCCGTCCAGACTGATGGTGGTTCGCCCCGCAACATTGCCGATCAGATTCGGGAGCGCATCTTCGGCAAGCGCCAGTGCATTCAGCAAACACAGGAAAATGACGAATCTTCTTCTCATGCTCCATCCTCGCAGAGTGGCGCAATCACTGCGCAATTCTAATCCCACTTCAATTCTGCAGTTCGCAGTTTTCGACTAAAATTGTGGGTAGAGTCGCCAGAGATCATATCGTCTCCCTTCTCGCAAGCCTTTGGCCAGTTTGTACCAACGAAAGAGGGGTACTCCAAAATTGCTATGCGATGTGGCGACTGACCTGCAGAGTCTCGGAACGATCATGTCCGGAGATGGTCGGCTTAGCTTGTCATAAGGCCAGGCTCTGGTTGAAATAATTCGCGCGTTACTTTCCCTGATCGCTAGATAAAGTCCGAGGCTGTCAAGAGATGCGGCGCCCCCGGCTGGAGTCCCGGCTCCTTCTGGGATTTCAATACTTCTCGGTAGCGCTCCAGCGCACGCTCAAGGTCGTTTGCATGCGATACACTTCGCTGGTATCCATCAACACTGGCCTCTGAGCCTGAGGTCAGCCATTGATGAACGTGTGCTGAGCATCGGTCAGAGGGACGACGCTCAGTCTACCTTGGCGAACCAGCGGAGAGTCAGCGAACAACTTATTCGCTTTCATTTCCGCCAGGGTAAGGGGCTTGGCTAGGGGTTTGCCGACCTTTATTTTTACTTGCGGCGTTTTGGGATCGGAACGATCGACTGACACTACCGATGCGGTGCCGACAGCACTTTTCTCGTCGCCCGTATGATAGATCACCAGGTGTTCTCCGGGCTTCATACCGCGCAGATATTTGACAGCCGCAGGATTGGTGACACCGTCCCAGAGGGTGGTTTGATCGCGCTGCAGATCGGCGAAGGAGTAAACGGAAGGTTCGGTTTTGAGAAGGTAGTTCATCGGAGTGATCCCAATCGGAAGATTGTAGCTTGGCGGCACGTTCGACATCCAGCAACCAATCGGATTTGCACCTCGAAGTTATTGCGGCTTGGCATTGGGGTCCGCGGGTGGAGTTTTGTCGTCTTTGCTTTCTTGGGGATGGCTTTCGTAGATGGAATATTGTCCCTGCGGACGTTTTAGTTTGACGGTAACGCTTAGTTTATCCCGGTCCACGTCAAAGTCTTCGCCGTAAGTCTGAAACCCCGAGGCCAAAACTTGAACGCGTAACTTCCCGTAAGGGACGCCGTCGAAGCTGGTCCGGCCGTCCGCGTCGGTTTTGAGTTCGAGTCCGCCCCGGCTTTGCTTTCCATTGTTGCCGACGGGATGCATGATGACTGCGGCGTTGCGGATGGGCTTGCCACTTTCTTCCTTAATCACGAGAAAAGTCATGGTCGCAGTAGGGTCTTCCCTATCGTGCTGCGCGCATGTGCCAGGGGCAAGCGCGCAGATCACGAACAGGCAGCCGACGATCGGGTTGAGCAATACTCTTATCGGTCTCATTGAGGACATTCTAGCTCTAGCGCGGCTGAAGAAAGAATTTATTGCCAAGGCATGGTGCGGTCGCTCCGCGCACGCTCAGCGCGGGGCTGGTTTTCCTGTCACTGGCTAGCTCGGGCTGCTGCGGCTTCTGTGTTCCGAACCGAGCTGCATGACCTCGCTGGCAACCCGAACCGTATTGTGGCGAGCAACTTCGCCTTCCTCCAGGTAATCCCCCAGCACGGGGATCACGCCCAGAACTTCGATCGCGTCGAGATCATTCACGATCTGGCAAGCGCCTTCGAGCGCATACTTCGCCTTGAGGTGGTCGGACACCGGAGCGCGGTTGAGCAAGGCATAGTCAAAGAGTTGTTGACCGGCATGGCGGTTGAGAGCGCGTATGTGGTCGGCGGCGGTCAGGCCCAGGCTTTCATTCGCCTGAGTCATCAGATTACAGATGTAAATCTTCGTCGCAGGTGAGCTGACGATAGCCTCAGCAATGCCTTTCACCAGCAGATTGGGGATGAGGCTGGTGAACAGGGATCCAGGACCGACGGTAATAATGTCGGCGCGAGCGATGGCATCGAGCGTCTGCGGCAAAGGATTAACGTTTGCGGGGACGAGAAAAAGTTCCTGGATACGGCCCTTGCTGGCGGTGATGTTGGTCTCACCACATACCCGGGTACCGTCTTCCATCAAGGCTTGCAGTTCGATATTGGAGGTGGTAGCGGGATGGATGTGGCCGCGAGTCAGCAGGATCTCTGACGATAGCCTCACCGCTTCGGAAAAGTCGTGAGTGATGGAGGTGAGGGCAGCCAGAAAAAGGTTGCCAAAGCTGTGGCCTTCGAGTCCTGAGCCTTTTCCGAAGCGATGTCGAAAAAGTTGTGAGAGTAGAGCCTCATCCTCACTAAGGGCGACAATGCAGTTACGAATGTCGCCGGGAGGAAGCATGTTGAGTTCTTTGCGCAATCGTCCGCTGGAGCCGCCGTCATCACTGACGGTTACCACGGCGCACAGATCCCGGATGATCGGGATGTCGGGCTGAGTCGCGCCCAATTCCGAGGAAGTACGCACGTAGTGTTTCAGTCCGTGGAGTAGGGTGGAAAGCCCTGTGCCACCGCCGATGGCGACCACGCAAAGGCCGCGCTCGCGCGTGGCTTTCGGAACGGGTAGCAATTCTGCGGTTTTGCTTTCCATCGCGTGCTCTCGATAGCCCGGCTAGAAAGATTCGTCGTCCGGGAAGGAGTTTTCCGCAGAAGCCAGATCGGCGCCTGGATCCGGGTACAACAATTCGGTAAAGCGAGGATCCTCGGCCAGATTATCAAAATCGGAGTCATTCCGTGCCTGGTAGCGCAGCCCGGCATTCAACCGCAGAGCTTCGTCGAGATGCTTGAGTGAATCTTCCACATGGCCAGTGAGACAATCGAGCGCGGCCAAGCCGTAAACTACGAAATCGGTCTTAGGCGCCTGCTTCACCAGTTTTTCAATGTGTTCGCGGGCGGTGACATAGTCACCTACGTTCATCAGAGAGACGGCGTAGTCGAAATGCTCTTCCACGGTTTTGAATTGCGTGGTGGCGGAGCGTTCCAGGTGCTGGTTGCAGATGCTGAGATGGATGGCGGCGCGGTCGCTCAGTTCCTTGCTGCCCCCGGCGAGAACCTTCTGAAACCAGGGCTTCGCCTTATCAAATTTGTGCTCCTGCAAGGCGCGCAATCCAGTCTCGTAATTTTGCAGGGCTTGCGCAGCGCGTGGATCGTCCGGAACGGATGCTTTCTTGGGAGTAGCCTTCTGAGCCATGTGCAGAATTTTTCCTGTGCTCGTCGTAATTGAGACTCCTTCGATGGAACTCGCTGCATCAGTATCCCTCAAAAACAGGGCAGAGAGCAATTCCGTTGCTGGTACTGGGCAATGCGGGACCGCACCCAGTAAGTTAATACGCCGAATCGCTTTCGGTACTCGCAACCCGGTAGCCGCGACTCGGTACGGGGTATTCATTCCGCCTGGGACTAATTGATCGAGGCAGCCGAATCGAGATCGATCTGCTTGAATTCTCCTTTGATGATGCCAGCACGAATCTGAGTCGCGGTTTTTCCCGCCTGATGTTGCTGGTAGGAATAGTAAAGTTCCTTCAGGCAGGTGGAGCAGCGGGCGCCGTGCGTGTTCTCGAAGCAGCTATGCAGGCTGTTGTGGCCCATGCGGTCGCAAAAACAATAACAAGGCTGCTGATGGAGGACCGCCGGAATCTTTGCCGCGAGTTCGTAGGCGTGTGTCTGGTAAGGGTGCTGCGCGTCCGGTCCCCAGAGGTCCGCCTTGGTCAGGATCGCCGGCAACTTCGTCCCCTTGGGTGGAGGGCCGGCATTGTAAGCGGGAATGCCCGTGCCCTCCTCCATTTGAGGATCGGCCCAAAGAGAAGTCATGGTCGAGGCAACGAACAATAACAAGCTCAAAGAAAGAGCACGATGAACGAACTTATGTTGAAGGAAGCGAACTGTCCCCATAGCATTCTCCTAAGCTTTTCTATTTTACCTTGGTTTCTGAAACGGCGGTGAACGCTTAGCCGTACGCTGCTGACGATCAGCAGGGAACCGGCTCGCTGTGGGGCGTCTTCCGTACGCTGATCTCTGTATACAATAGAGATTCTCATGTTAGAAGTGCCTGATTCCGAATCGAGGCCAGCGATCCCCCAATCTTCTGCGGCGGCTGACGTGCCACCCGCCGAAAGAGCGGCGCGGCTGCGTCCGGCCCTAGGAGTGTGGCTGCGCGACCTGATTCTGTCTCTGGCGATCTCGGCGTTCATTATTGTGTTCATCTACCAGCCGGTGAAGGTGGAGGGCACCAGCATGATGCCGTCGCTCGAAGACCAGGAGCGCATCTTCGTCAACAAGTTCGTCTACCGGCTAGAGCCGATTTCACGCGGCGATATTGTGGTGTTCCGGTATCCCCGCGACCCTTCGAAGAGCTATATCAAGCGTGTGATCGGGGTGTCCGGAGACCGCATCCGCATCGATAGCGGACAGGTGTATGTGAACGATGAGGCGCTCGACGAAGACTACGTTCCGCCCGCCTATGCCGATTCGCGATCATATCCGGAGACGTTGGTGCCCCCGGATTGCTACCTGGTACTCGGAGATCATCGTTCGATGTCGAACGACAGCCGGGATTTTGGGCCGGTCAATCAGAGCTTCATCTATGGCAAGGCGGTGTTTGGATACTGGCCGATGGATAAGCTGGGCAGAGTGCGGTAGAAATTCTCACGCTTTTCGCTCGATCGGCGCCAACCTTTTTTTCTGCTCAGAGTCTTTCCTGGAGGTTATTTTTCCTTCGGAGGTTCCATCGCGAAATGACGCGGGCAATCCTGTGCTTTGCATCGAGAAGCTTCTGTGCGCTCATTTGCGTGATTTGGAGTGCTGCGCTGATGGCGCAATCTACCCAATCTTCTGGGCCGGACATCGATAAGAACGCCTGGACGACAGCGCGCCCGGATTCCGTCGGAATTTCGTCCAAGCCTTTGCAAGCGATGCAGGCAGCCGCACAGGCAGGGGACTTCAAGAAGATTGGCAGCGTGGCGATTGCCCGGCATGGAAAGTTGGTTTACGAGTCGTACTTCGACGGCGACGCGAATACTCTGCGAGATACGCGGTCGGCGACAAAAAGCATTACGGATGTGCTGGTAGGCATCGCGGTCGGGGAAAAGAAGCTCAGCGTGGATGCACGCATTTTACAGATGCTGCCGGAGCACGCGAAGAAGCTGCAGAATCGCGATCCCCGTAAGCAAAACATCACGGTGGAGGATTTTCTGACCATGAGTTCGCCGCTGGAATGCGACGACTGGAACGATGCTTCGCGGGGAAACGAGGAGCGAATGTATGTGATCGAGGATTGGGCGCAGTTCATTCTGGATTTGCCCGTTGCGGGTCACATGCATGTGGGGGAACAGATCGATCCGCCGGCGTACGGGAGATATTTCAGCTATTGCACGGGCGGCGTGTTCACGCTGAGCGAGGTGCTGGCGAAAGCCACAGGAGTGCGCACGGATCGTTATGCGCAGGAAAAACTGTTCGGTCCGCTCGGCATCGTTGATGCGCAGTGGGTCTATTCGCCGTTGAATATCCCCCAGACCGGCGGAGGGCTGCGCCTGACCAGTCGCGACCTGTTGAAGATTGCACAGCTGTATCTGGATGGCGGAGTTTGGCGAGGAAGTCGCATCGTGAGTGAAAGCTGGGTGCGAGCCTCAACCGAGCCGCATGCGCGCATCGATGAGCAAACGGAATATGGCTACCTATGGTGGCTGAAGTCTTTTAAATCCGGAGACAAAAGCTATCCGGCGTTTTATATGAGTGGCAATGGCGGGAACAAGGTTCTGGCCGTGCCTGAGCTGGATTTGGCGGTCGTCATTACAAGCACAAATTACAACACGCATGGCATGCACGAGCAAACTGAGAAACTGCTGACCGACTACATCCTTCCGTCCGTTTCGCAGTAGGCAGGCTTACAGCAGGCCGGTTCGATTTCGAAAAGAGGTGTGAGATTTCCACATCTTCAGTGCATTCCGTTCTTGGCCGATGCGGCAATCCCTGATAACATTGTTAAAATCCACTCCCCCGGAGCGAGAATGCAAGCGATCCTTGCGCTGGAAGATGGCAAAATCTTCCGAGGCAAAGGCTACGGTGCCAAAGGCGAATGCTACGGCGAAGTCGTTTTTAATACTTCCATCACCGGCTACCAGGAAATTTTTACCGATCCTTCCTACTCCGGGCAGATCGTTGTTCTGACCAATCCCCAGATCGGCAACTACGGCACCAATCAGGAAGATAACGAAGCCACTCGCCCGTGGATCGAAGGGTTGATTGTCCGCGAGTTCTCGAAGGTCAGTTCGAACTGGCGTTCGCAACAGGTGGCTGAAGAATTTCTTGAGCAGTTCAAGGTGCCCGTGCTTTCGGATATCGATACGCGCTGCCTGGTGCGGCATCTGCGCGACCATGGCGTGATGCGCGGTGTGGTCTCAACGCTGGAGACGGATCCCGAGAAACTGGTGGCGAAGGCGCGATCGATTCCCAAGATGGATGGCACCGATCTTGCCAAAGAAGTCAGCACCAAGCGCTCCTACGTGTGGGAGGTGGGCGAGCGCTCGCACGAGCCGGTGGCACAAGTGGGAGTGAAAGACGAGCCGGCACGCTTTCATGTGGTGGCTTACGATTTCGGAATTAAAACAAACATTTTACGTAAGTTGCGCGGCGAGGGATGCCGGGTGACGGTGGTTCCGGCGCAGACCCTAGCGGAAGATGTGATGGCGCTAAAACCGGACGGAGTTTTCCTGTCGAATGGTCCCGGCGATCCTGAGCCGTGTACGTACGCGGTGGATTCGATTCGGCGCCTGATGGGGAGAATGCCGATCTTCGGAATTTGCCTGGGACATCAGTTGACCGGGATTGCTCTCGGCGGAAAAACTTTCAAGCTCAAGTTTGGGCATCACGGCGGGAACCATCCGGTGAAGCAGTTGAAGTCGGGGAAGATCGAGATCACCGCGCACAACCATAACTTCGCGGTCGATCCGGATTCGCTGCCGGAAAGTGAAGTCGAGTTGACGCACATCGATTTGAACGATTCGACGCTCGAAGGCCTGCGCCACCGCAACCTGCCGTTGTTCAGCGTGCAGTATCACCCGGAAGCGGCGCCGGGGCCGCATGACTCGCATTATTTGTTCAAGGATTTTGTGAAGATGATGGAGGAGTGGAAAGGGTGAGAACGTCATCGGTCGCGGATACCGAGCCCAAGGGACGAACTCTCGGTTGGGTCGTTCGACGGCTGTTGCTCTATATCGGTTTGGCGTTCGCTTCGATCACGGTATTTGCGTTGTTCTTTGCGCTGACGATCAAGCTAGGTAGTGCAGACAAAATCAACGGCTGGTTTAATGGCGGTTGGATCGGATTCTTGGTTTTCACTGGCTTGCTTTTCTGGATTACGGTGCGGCAATCGAGACGACGTTCGCGACACTGGAGTTTCTGGCTCGCGATAGCCTGTCTGCTGACGATTCATTGCCTTGCGGTCGTTGCCATCTTACGGATATATCCGGGCTGGCGCGTAATCTGGTTCTGGCCTATGACCGTTGTGGAGGCCGGCGCATTCGGTGGCACGCTGGCGTGGTTGTTTCCGGAAAGGCGCGCCAGAATTAAGGGAGATGAAGGGATTTGAAAGGGCGCGTCTTCAAGGCGCACCGAGATGAGATGAAATCAACTCTGTCATCCCGAGCGAAGGAGATCGTCCGCGAAGCGAACGATCTTCGCAGTCGAGGGACCTGCTGTTTGCTTGCGGCGGACATGCGGCCCAGGCGCACAACAGGTCCCTACGCGCGAATAATGGTCAGCTTTACTGAGCGCTTTTCTTGGTCGGGATGACAGCTAGGCAAGCAGTATGAAGGAGCATCATTACAGCGTGTACATGGTCGCAAGCAAGTCTCGCGCCCTGTATATCGGAATGACAAACAACCTGCATCGCCGAATCTTCGAACACAAGAACGATCTGATTGAAGGGTTCGCGCAGCAATATAAGTGCCACCGTCTGGTTTATTACGAATCGTTTGACGATGTGAATAAAGTAATTGATCGGGAGAAGCAACTGAAAAGGTGGAGCCGGGTCAAGAAGGAGTGGCTGATTTCCCTGCGTAACCCGACGTGGGAAGATTTGGCGGCGGAGTGGTACTTGCGGCATCAATTCGAACCGGAGGAAAAGCAGGTCCCTCCACGCGCAAGTTGATCGTTTTACGATCAACTTGCTTGGTCGGGATGACAAAGTTCATTAAGCGGACAAAATTGAACTACTGAAGCTAAATGCCCAAACGTACTGACATCTCGAAAATTCTGATCCTCGGCTCCGGCCCCATCGTCATCGGCCAATCCGCTGAGTTCGATTATTCCGGCACGCAGGCTTGCAAGGCGCTCAAGTCCGAGGGCTATGAGGTGGTGCTGGCGAATTCCAATCCGGCAACGATCATGACAGATCCGGAGATTGCCGACCGCACTTATATCGAGCCGCTCACGCTCGAATATCTAGAGGCGATCATTCGCATCGAGCGGGAAATGGCGCCGGGTGCGGGTTTCGCGGTGTTGCCGACCGTGGGCGGGCAGACTGCGCTCAACCTGGCGATTGAACTTTCCGACGGCGGCGTGCTGGAAAAATATAACGTCAGCCTGATCGGCGCGAACGTCGCCGCCATCAAGAAGGCCGAAGACCGGCTCTTCTTCAAGGACGCGATGCAGAAGATCGGCCTCGACGTGCCCAAGTCCGCGCTGGTGAACAGCACCAAAGATGGGCTGGAGTTCGCGGGCAAGATTGGATTTCCGGTCATCATCCGGCCGTCGTTCACGCTGGGCGGCACCGGCGGCGGCATTGCGTTCAACCGAGAAGAATTAGTCGAGGTGCTGACCCGTGGGCTCGACATGTCTCCGGTGCACGAAGCGCTGATTGAAGAGTCGGTGCTGGGATGGAAAGAGTTCGAACTGGAGGTGATGCGCGACACCAAAGACAACGTCATTATCGTCTGCTCGATTGAAAACTTCGATCCCATGGGCGTGCACACCGGGGATTCGATCACGGTTGCGCCGGCGCAGACGCTGACGGATCGCGAATACCAAGCCATGCGCGACGCCTCAATCGCCGTCATTCGCGAGATTGGCGTCGACACCGGTGGATCGAATATTCAGTTCGGGGTGAATCCCGAAACCGGGCGCATGGTGGTGATCGAGATGAACCCGCGCGTTTCGCGATCTTCCGCGCTGGCTTCGAAGGCCACCGGTTTTCCGATAGCGAAGATTGCCGCGAAGCTTGCGGTCGGCTACACGCTCGATGAAATTCCCAACGACATCACACGCAAGACTCCGGCCTGTTTTGAGCCGACGCTTGATTATGTAGTGGTAAAAATTCCAAAGTGGCAGTTCGAGAAATTTCCCGGCGTCGATGAGAGCCTGGGAGTGCAGATGAAGTCGGTCGGCGAAGTGATGGCCATCGGGCGCACGTTTAAAGAAGCGCTGATGAAGGGCATCCGCTCGCTCGATACCGGAAAACGTGTGGGCGGCGCAAAACTCGAACCAAAGATTCTGACGCAGCGGCTGGTGACGCCGCATCCCGAGCGCCTGGCCTATGTGCAATACGCGCTGCGCCAGGGGCATACGGTGAAGCAGATCGCGAAAATGACCTCGATGGATCCGTGGTTTCTCTACCAGCTCAAAGAAATTAACGACATGCAACTTGAGCTGGAGAAACATCCCATCGAATCCATTCCCACCGAGGTGTTGCGCGAAGCCAAACGCATGGGATTTTCCGACGGACGCCTGGCCAGCGTGTGGCGGCTCGAAGGACAGGAGAAAGTGCGCCATCTGCGCAAGAAGCACGGTGTCCTGCCAGTCTACAAGCGCGTCGACACGTGCGCGGCGGAGTTCGAAAGTTTTACTCCATATCTTTATTCGACCTACGAAGATGAGGATGAAGCCGCGCCCACCGATAAAAAGAAAATTATTATTCTGGGAAGCGGGCCCAACCGCATCGGGCAGGGAATCGAGTTCGATTACTGCTGTTGTCACGCGTCATTCGCGCTGCATGAAGATGGCTACGAGACCATCATGATCAATTGCAATCCCGAGACGGTCTCGACGGACTACGACACCAGCGACCGGCTCTACTTCGAACCGCTGACCTTCGAAGACGTGTGGGCCATCTATCAGCATGAGACTTCGAAGGGTGCGCCCTGTGGGGTGATTGTGCAGTTCGGCGGTCAGACTCCCCTCAACCTTGCCTTGCCGCTTAAAGCAGCGGGCGTCAATATCATTGGCACATCTCCGGAGTCGATCGACCTGGCGGAGGATCGTAAGCACTTCAACAAGCTCTTGGAGCAACTAAAAATTCCACAAGCCGCGGGAGTGATGGCAACTTCGCTGGAGGAAGCGATTGAAGGCGCCAAGCGGGTGGGATATCCCGTGGTGGTGCGGCCCTCGTATGTGCTGGGCGGGCGCGCCATGGTGATCGCCTACGATGAAGAGTCCGTCATTCGATACATGAAGGAAGCGGTCGAGTATTCGCACGATCGCCCGGTGCTGATCGATCACTTCCTCGAAGATGCGATTGAAGTGGACGTGGATGCGCTCTCCGATGGAGAAGACGTGGTGGTCTGCGGGATCATGCAGCACATCGAAGAGGCCGGCATTCATTCCGGCGATTCTTCCTGTGTGCTGCCCGCTGTCGATATTCCGCAGCCACTGATGGATCGCATGCGCAAGTACACATTCGAACTGGCGCGGGCGCTGAAAGTTGTGGGGCTGATGAACATACAATTCGCCATCCCACGCGGCAATGGCAGCAGCTCGGGCAACGGAGCCGAGGGCGGAAAAGTTTACGTCCTGGAAGTAAATCCTCGGGCTTCGCGGACGGTGCCCTACGTTTCGAAGGCGACCGGCGTGCCCATGGCAAAGATTGCGGCGCGGCTCATGACCGGGCGCAAGCTGCGCGAATTTCTGCCCGAGAATATCGCAAGTGGCTGCGATCTTGACACTGGAAGCTGCTACTACGTGAAATCTCCCGTGTTTCCCTGGAACAAATTTCCCGGCGTCGACACCGTGCTGGGCCCGGAGATGAAGTCCACCGGCGAAGTGATGGGCGTAGGAGACAGCTTTGGCGAAGCTTTCGGGAAGGCCCAACTGGCGGCAGGACAGAAGTTGCCGACGAAGGGAACTGTCTTC
>Ga0302319_10021856_pt1 | contig 11511 bp, 9 predicted proteins | sample Bog_T0_2_FD_203319 | JGI IMG/M metagenome (GOLD analysis project Ga0302319, IMG submission 203319) | Peat permafrost microbial communities from Stordalen Mire near Abisko, Sweden - Bog_T0_2 | ecosystem: Environmental > Terrestrial > Soil > Wetlands > Peat | place: Sweden: Abisko, Stordalen Mire...
TTAGAAAAATGATTCCGGAATTTCTATTCATAAGCACATCCTTTAGGTCTTCGAGAGGGCCGCAATATTAGCCCTCATCTGCATTATCTGCGCGTGTAAATTCTCAATCGCCTGCTTTTTGGCCGCTATGGCTTCTTTGAGACTTTCTGCATCATTAAGATCCAGCATTTTTCTGCTTTTATAATCAGATTCTTTAACAGTGACATTATTTTGTGCGGGCTGGTCTATTTCCTTAATATACTTAAGGGCCTGGGGTTGATAATGATCATAAACCAAAACATGATTAAAAACATCTCGTGCCCCGTTTAAATCCCCACGATCATAGAGTTTTTGACCATATTGCATCAAAGCATTAATGGTCAAAGACTTCATGGAAAGTCCCCCATCCTGAGCAAAGGCCGCTCCAGCCAAAATTAGGCAAAAGGAGCTTGTTAAAAGAGTTTTTTTCATATGTTTAAAAGTCGTTGTCATATAATAATTTATATCATTTCTTTTATATATTACCTATATATTACCTATATTTTATAACATGCTACACTATTTGGGAAGTATACCATCCCCTAGGATGGGTGTCAAGGCGACCAGGTAAGGGTCATGGGAAGGCACCAAGAAAGCGCTTCCCTCGACGATTCGCTTTTTGATAAACAAATTTTAAATTTTAAATAAAAAAGAGAACACTTAAAAGTGCCCTCTTTTTATTAAATCAAGCGGATTGTAAAATTAGAATTTCTTTATGCCAGACCTATGATAGGAACATCGGTTGGGACATCAGCGGTATAATCGACCCCTTTTAATCCAAATCCAAAAAGTTTTAAAAAATCGCTATTATACCCTTGGATATCGGCAATCTGACCTAGATTTTCATTGGCAACTATTTCCCAAAGTTTACCAACTTCACTTTGAACATCTTCACGCATCTCATAATCATCCACGCGCACACGTCCTTGGGGGTCTGTGGGGATTTGACTAACTGGACGGCCATTGTATAAACGTTGCGCCATCAAGCGGTAAATTTGATGAATACAATCTTCATGCAAACCTTTTTCCTTCATCACCTTCATCAATAAACAAAAATAGAGTGGGATAAACGGAATCGCTGAAGAGCTTTGAGTGACCAAGGCCTTGTTCACAGAAACCAAGGCTCTGCCGCCTACAGACTTGACCCGTTCATCCAAGCGATGAGCTGTGGCCTCTAAATCGTCTTTAGCAGCACCAATGGTGCCGTTACGATAGACCGGAGTGGTAACATCAGGGCCAATATAAGAATAAGCTACTGTAATCGCATTAGGCGTTAGGAGATTTTCCTTAACCAGCGCTTCAATCCACAACTGCCAATCTTCGCCCCCCATGACCTTAATGGTTTGACGGATCTCTTCTTCAACAGCAGACTCGAGCGTTACCTCAGTAACCTTATTGCTTTCAAAATCAACACTTTTATTAGTATAGGGCTTGCCCTTGGGCTTCAAGACTGACTTATAAACTTCGCCCGTTTTAGGATCGGTGCGCCTGGGAGAGGCCAATGAATAAATCACACAATCCGCTTGTCCCCAATCCTTCTTGATCGCTTCACAAACTTGACGACGCATATCATCTGAGAACGCATCCCCATTAAAACTCTTGGCATAAAGACCGGCCTTGCGCGCAGCCGTTTCAAAAGCAGCGGAATTATACCAGCCAGCTGTAGCGGTACGCTTATTATCCGCTGATTTTTCAAAAAACACACCCATGGTGGCCGCACCACAAGCAAAAGCCGCGGTAATGCGCGAAGCCAAGCCATACCCGGTTGACGATCCAATCACTAAAACTTTTTTAGGGCCATTAGTGATGGGCCCCTGAGATTGAACGTATTCAATCTGCTCGGCAACATGCCTGGCACAGCCAACTGGATGAGCCGTTGTACAAATGAATCCACGAATTTTTGGTTGAATAATCAAGACGCCCTCACTGTTTAAATTTGTAATGTTGTATCACAAAGATGTTTTTTTTGCAACTATGACGATGCCGGATGTAGTTAACACGAAACGCTCACGGTCCAAGGCAGGATAAAACCCAATCTTTGTTCCTGCAGGGATATTGACGTCTTTATCGATGATGGCCCCCTGAATTTGGGCCCCTTTGCCGATCGTGACACTATCCATAATCACAGAATTCTTAATCAAAACCCCGTCTCTAATGACCACATTATTAGAAACAACCGAATGCTCAATTTGACAACTTTCTAAAACACACCCCCCCGAAACCAAGGAATCAACAATGGTCGCGGAAGTCTTGCCCGTCGTATAAAATCTTAATGGTGGATAATGATGCTGATAGGTACGCAAGGGCCAAGCCTTATCATACAGATTAAATGCCGGCTTGGCGCCACAAAGATCCATATTCGCTTGATAATAAGAATCACGGGTCCCGATATCACGCCAATAAGAGGAAGCATCCTCTTTAGCAAAATCATAAGCGTACACTTTAAGTTTCTTAGCCACCATTTGTGGGATGATATTCTTGCCAAAATCATGGTCTGAATCCTTCTTGGCGGCATCAGCGACTAATTCTTTTTTCAGGATATCGGCATTAAATAAATAGATCCCCATGGAACCAAAAATTTCGTCAGGGGAAGTAGGGATTGTTTTAGGTTTTTCGGGCTTTTCCTGAAAGCCCACCACCATATTTTGTTTATTGACTTCCACCACCCCAAAATGAATAGAATCATTCTTAGGCATGGTGATGCAGGCAACCGTCATATCAGCCCCAGAATTCAAATGAAATTCCATTAATTTCCGGTAATCCATTTTATAAACGTGGTCCCCGGCCAGAATCAGGACCATTTTAGGCGCATAATCATTGATCATATTTAAATTCTGATAAATAGCATCTGCTGTGCCGCGGTACCAGTCAGAGGAAATGCGCTGTTGAGCGGGGACAACGTCAATGAATTCTCCTAGCTGATTGGAATAAATATTCCAACCCTCTAAAATATGACGCTGCAGGGAAAATGATTTGTATTGGGTCAAAAGGAAAATACGGCGCAGTCCGGAATTAACACAATTGGAAAGCGCAAAATCAACGATACGGTAAATGCCCCCAAAAGGCACCGCAGGCTTGGCCCTGTCACGGGTCAAAGGGTCTAATCGCTCGCCTTTGCCCCCGGCTAAAATAAAAGTTAAAACATCACGCATGAGATTAAAAATCCTATACTTGTTTAAGTGTCATTGCGAGCCCGAAGGGCGAAGCAATCTCTTAAAAGATTGCTTCGTCGCTTTGCTCCTCGCAATGACACTCTTTTTTAGACCATTTATAATATCATGGATTTTTTGAACATCAATCTTATCTTCTAATCCCAACTTTTGAGCATAGTCGAGCAATTTCAATGCTTGTTTAGTATCGCCTATTTCGGCATAGCATCTGGGGATCCCAAAATTGGCCTTGATATCTTTAGGAAAGCTTTCTAAAATCCGCTGATACTGACTAATGGCCTCTTTATAGTGCTTTAAATCCTCATACGCCTGTGCTAAACCTAACCGTGCCTGTGGATCACTGGAGTACATAGCCCCCAAGCGATAAGATTCAAAAGCCTTTTTGTAATCCTTACGTTTATTATAAATTTTACCCAACATCGTATATGCTGGCCCATCATCCGGTGCCACATCAAGAGCAGCTTTGGATTCACTCAGCGCCGCTTCATCGGCACCCAGCACATCAAAAATGTAAGCTTTACTATTAAATGGAAACGGATCAATGCGTTTAGTGCCTAGTTTTAACAGATCCATGGGTTTAGTCTTCCACTTGTCTATATTGATCGCAAAGCGATCAATGATCGGCTTATTTAAAGGTGTTTGTTTTAAAAAAATGACCGCATCATCATCTAAATAAACGATGGACCAATTCTTAAAAGAATAAAACATTTTAAGTACTTCCTTAGGGATCTGTTGATGCGCATTATTCAGGAATGCTCCGGTGATATTATCACGCCGCTCAAAATCGGCAAAGATCTTAGGATTGCCTTCTTGCCAGATTTTCTGGTAGGTCTCAAAGAACTTGGCCCCATATTCCTCCGTCCTGCCATCGATAAATACTTTAATGTTTGGATTCACCCTGCCCACCAAATAAGCTCCCGAGTTAAAATCATTAAAGAAATTCCCCTTTATTTTCTCACGCACCAAAAAATCCACCGCCTTATAAGGATAAACACGTTTGGAAATCCCAAAAAACTCACTTTTACGGCTGTAAGTATCAAAATCGAAATAACCATTATCCACCATTTGCAAACCAAAATTTAACATCCACAACATCAGTGCTATCTTAAAAAAGAAACCAGTCAGGTGTTTAAATTTAAATGAGGTAAATTGTAGCGGTATTATGTCTTCCCACGAGATAGAAATAACATTAACCATAAAAACCATATACGCCGCTACGGCGAAATAAATCAAATTGCGGACGGCGACCAAGGAAAATCCCAGAAAAATAAACCATATGATCAGACTACTGAGGTCTATTTTTCGACGGTTAAAGACAAAACTGATCGCCGAAATAATGATCAGGATTTTATAATCAAGGTAATTGTTGGAAAAGACAGTCCCCATGGTGATGGGCCGTTGGAGTTCAAGGATATGGCTAAAAAATATCTTATTGTCACCCGTCAGATTAAAAAGAACTCCCAGAGGGTACAAGGCACCTTTGAATGTCAAAGGATTAACACAACAGGCAAGGATAACCAGTGGTAGGGTCCGCTTGAGTGCCCCGTATTCTTCATCGCTCAAACGGCCCACGGTATTCCATTCAAAAGGCAGGGGTAAACGGCGTTTAATAAACTCAGATAAAACCCCCACAGCAACCAGCAAAGGACCAAAAAAGAAAAAGCCATGCATATTGGTCCACAATATCTGCAAAATGACCAAAGCATAAATCGCCCAGCGTTTATTAATATGCAAGGAAAGTATGTATATGTACATGACAAAGAATAAGAGGCTAAAAATATCCGGACGGATGGTAAAGCGGCTTTGATAGACCATCAAGACCATGATGAGGGTCGTCACAGTTAGCCACTGGCGCTCACGGCTATAACCTAAAAATAACAGGATCAAAAAAGTAAAAGCCACCACCAAGGACTGCATGGAAATAAGCCCGTCAAAACCATATAATTGTTGGACCTGATAAACCAGGACTTGAAACAACCACTCATGATTCACCCAAGGTTTGCCTGAAATAGTGCAAGAGAGAACATCGTAGCTGGGGACAAACCCGTGATGGCAAATCCATTCCCCCATGCGCAGATGCAGCCATAAATCCAGATCCTTAATCTCTAGGCTGGAACTAAATGTGACCAGGGCAAAGAGGGCCCCAACGGAAAGCCAACCAAAGGTCAGGCTGAGATTTTTTAAAAAACGTTCAGGATTAATTTGCATTAATTAATTTCTCTATAAAAAGCTGCTTTGAGCAATTGTTGCGTGTACGGATGCACCGGGGATCGAAGAACGCTTTGGGCTTGCCCCTCTTCCACAATCTTCCCTTCATACATGACAGCTATTTTATCACTAAAATTCCGCACCAATCGTAAATTATGAGAAATAAAAATATAGGTTAGGTTAAATTCCTTCTTCAACGCTTTTAAAAGATCCATGATCTGTTTTTGCACCAGGGTATCCAAGGCCGACACCGCTTCATCCAAGACCACTATCTTTGGATTTGCTAAGAGCGCACGAGCAATAGCGATGCGCTGACGCTCCCCGCCGCTAAATTCATGAGGAAAACGATTCAATACTTGCAACGGAAGCCCAACAGCAACGAGCATTGTCTCCATCTTAGTCTGCATTTGTAAAACTGATAACGAAGGGCGCTGACGGATAAAGGCCTCACTTAAAATCTCCCGGACATTCCATAAGGGGTCCAGGGATTGATTGGGATCCTGAAAAACCATCTGCAAGCTATGCGCTTCTGCCTTAATAAAACCCGCATCCGGCGGCATTAACCCCATGATCATTTTCGCCAAGGTGGTTTTCCCACAACCAGACTCACCCACAATGGCCAAATTATCCCCCGCCTCGAGGGTCAAACTCAGATCATCAACCGCACGAAGCGAACCAAAAGCTTTCACCACCCCTTGAATCTGCAAAACACTCATTAAGAAAACCCTCCTGCCGAACACTCGAGTTCTGTCAGAACTTTATAATCTTGTATTGTCCGTATGTCCTGGGCGATCACTATTATGTTTTCAAAACGGGATATTTGGGCCGTCTGCTTCGGTTTGCAACAATTTTTTTCTAAAGATTCTCTTTATTTGGAAAAAAATTATTACAAATCCTCGCAGACATTTGGCCCAAAATCCCTGAATGTTTTGAAAACATAATAGTGATCACCCAGGACATGCTCCCATAGATACTTTTTATTCATGTTAATTGCTATTTGCGTGTTGTGCGTAAGATGAGATGTTATTTGTGAAACATTAAGGGATTTTCCGCCAAAAGTCTGCTAGGATTTACATCAAAAATTTTCCAAATAAAGAGAATCTTTAGAAAATTTTTGATGTAAACCGACGCAGACGGCGGGAATATCCCGTTGAACAAACAACATCTCATCTTACGCATAACATGCGTTTTGCATATAACTTTTGACACTCCCCAGACTAGCAATAACTCGCCTCAACCAATGCTTTGGTGTATGCCTGTTGGGGTCGACCTATCACTTCGGCTACCGGGCCAATTTCAACCATATTCCCCTGATTAAGGATAATGACTTCATCCGCCAATTGCGCAATCATCCCCAAATCATGGGCGATAAGAAGAATGGACATGCCCTTGCTCTTTAACGCCCTAAACAATTCTATAATCTTAAACTGTAAAGTGACATCCAAACTGCTCGTCGGCTCATCCGCGATAATTAGTGAAGGACCAGCCACGATCGCCTGGGCCACCATGGCCCGCTGACGCATGCCGCCGCTTAATTGATGAGGATAACTCCTATACGCCCGTTCGCAATCAGGCAATTCAACCTCGGATAGAGTCTCCAAAATCTTCTTGCGCCTGTCCTGTTTTGATAATGATGCATGGGCAATTAAAACTTCATCCAATTGTTCCCCGATAGTAAATAAAGGATCAAAAGCACTTAACGGTTCCTGAAATACCATCCCAATACGCGCCCCCCTGCACAGACGCATCGCTTCTACAGGTAGTTCTAATAGATTCCGTCCTTCAAAAACAATACTGCCTTGCGTGATGCTCAAGGCCGCGGGCAATAAACGCAAGACCGACAAGCCAATGGTTGTCTTCCCACTACCAGATCCACCCGCAATGGCGACGATCCGGCCCTGGGGCACGTCGAAAGACACTTGATTAACAAGTGTTTTAGATCCAACAAGAACACTAAGATTATTGACCGATAATAATGGCTTCATTTTATAAGGCAGTTTGTTAATTCTTTATAGAACATATAGACATCAATATTCAAATCCTCTTAAATTTGTTGTATCAGTATAACTCGCCGTCATTGACTTTGCATAATATTTTCCATTTCTAAAAATCATTTCAATGACTACCTTCACATATTTCTTAAGGGTTAAGCCTGACTACTATTTGCGTAATCTTATCATTTATGATAAGAATATAGTTATCTGGTTTCCCCAAACCGAAAGAGAATTAATCTTAATTCCGCGCCATCCCCAGCGCGATAATCACCAACCATAACAGGAGGGGAACAATGTCTGAAAATCAAAAACAAATAGCAATATTTAAAGGCAAACAAATCCGCAGGGTTTGGGATGAAAAACAAGAAAAATGGTACTTTTCCGTTGTTGATGTTATTGCCGTTCTTTCAGAAAGTAAAAACCCCGCTGTTTATTGGCGAGTCCTTAAAAAACGTCTGATTGCAGAGGGGGGTAATCAAACCGTTACAAAATGTAACGGTTTCAAATTACCAGCCGCTGATGGGAAAATCCGTCTAACAGATATGGCTGATACTGAAACTATGTTTCGTATTATCCAATCAATTCCTTCGCCCAATGCGGAACCTTTTAAACTATGGTTAGCCCAAGTTGGCTATGAACGAGTTGAAGAATCTGTTGATCCCGAATTAGCTATTCAACGGGCAATGCAAATTTATTTGAAAAAAGGTTATTCTAAAGATTGGGTCAATATGCGGCTTAAAAGCATTGAGATCCGAAAAGTATTGACTGACGAATGGGTCAAGCGTGGAGTGAAATCATCAGATGAATTTGCGATACTAACTGATGAAATTGCCCTTGCGTGGGCTGGCATGACAACAAAACAATACAAAAATTTTAAAGAGCTGACCAAAGAGAACTTACGCGATAATATGACTAATTTGGAATTGATTCTTAATATGCTGGCAGAAGCAAGTACAACTGAGATCTCGCAGGTCAAAGGACCAAAAACTTTTGATGAGAATAAAGCAGTTGCCAAAACAGGTGGTTCAATTGCCGGCAAGGCGAGAAAATCGATTGAAAGAAAGACAGGGAAAAAGGTGATAACTAAGGACAGTTATATTAAACAAATTGCAATTCAATAAACGAGACCTTTTGATGTAGTCAAAGTCCTTATACCAGATACACCTTTATCTCATCACGCTTGATGATTGGTTCATTAAGCTCATTTCGTTTAAGCAGAATAATGGCTTTATCACTATAGTAAACCACGGCCCAGGATGGATCTACAAAACGATCCTTCATAAAGGTGAACGCCCAGGGTGTGGTATCTATACTATAAAAGATCACATTAAAATGATACTGCTGGTTTAATTTTTGCCAAATATCATCCCGTTCTTGCATAGGGATATAGATACGTTTAAAAAAAGCATCAGGGTAAGCTTCCACACGATCATCAACAAATAATTGATGTTGTGGACTTAAATGAAAGATTAAATACCCCCCCACATCATAATTATTAAAAATAGGCCCTGCTATTTTTTCATGCTTAAAAAATTCAGCAGCCTCATTCGAGGCGGGAATAATCCCTAAAGCCGGGTGCCTTTTCCAATCAAAGTTCACTTGCATAGAAACTACAACACCTACAACAAGTAAAATAATTCCTATGACTTTTTTTAATTTTATTCCCAACGGATCAAGCCATCTGCTAAAAACATAAATCGATAAAGGCAGGCCTAAAAAACCAAAGAGAGCAATCATCCGTGATGCCTTCATCGCCATAAGGGAGAGAATCAATATCAAAAATCCAACACAAATATATTTTCTAAAACCTTCCCTTTTCATTAAAACAATTACCCCCACGTTCAACACACTCACTGCCGCTAAAAAATAAAGTAGAAGTGAACGGCCCTGCATGGGCCTTACATTCAATAGATGAAACACAGATTGATCCTCTATGACAGGATAAGCGTAAGCGGTATTAACATGAAAAGGCTCCATAAACCCATTGATGCCTGAAGGATTAATTAAACACATCCCCAGTAAAGTAAAAAATAACTTTAACAAATAATCCGACTGTTCCTTTTCACCGCTGATACGCGCCTGCCCCCAAAAAAAAGCTGTAATCACCGGCCCCATCAAAAAGAAAACATGGGTATTAACCCAAATAATCTGTAGAACACATAGAACTACCATCAAGTGATTCGGTTTTAGTCGTTTCTGTTGATAAGAATCAATGAGCCACCAAAAAATCCCCCCCAACAAATAACTCATCCCCTCCGGACGCACTTCACTTCGGAAAGTGAGGAATGGAAAACTCAGTAAAGCAATAGCACCGGCTAAAAGGAAGGAAGAATAACGCTGCCAACAACGGAAGAATAAATAAAAAGTGCCAAGCTCAATCATTAAATAAACAACAGAAAGGCCGGTAAACCCAAGATAATGCCACAGCACAAAGCAAAAAACACCGAACAACCAATGATGATTGATAAAAGGATATTCAGGATTGGTATAAGAATAGTAGTTCTTATATAAAACCTCCCAATGCCCATGCAGGATCAGCTCGCCATTCTTGATATGACGGCCCAGATCAGCCCTGATAAAATCCACAGGTCTGGCTAATTGCCACCCTAACCAAAATAGGATCAAAAATAGAATCACCCACTGCTTCATCGATTACTCCCTGAACATAGGATCAAAGGCATCCCGCAGCGCATCACCAACCACATTAAAACACATCACGGCGATAAAAATAAATAATCCCGGCAGTAAGATCCAGGGAGCAAAAATGACTGGCACAATCCCCATGGCATCTGAAAGCAGATTGCCCCAACTAGGAATGGGGTCTTGAATGCCTAAGCCCACGACACTTAATCCCGCCTCCGCCAGAATGTACGATGAAACCGTCAGCATCAAGGTCGCGCATGAAAATGAAATTGTTTGAGGTAGGATGTGTTTAACAATGATGGTGAAATCTGAAGCGCCCAGGCATTGGGCAGCCAAAACAAAATCACGCTCACGCAAGGAAAGGGTCATACCGCGGATAATGCGCGCTAAAGAGGCCCAACCAATCAGGGCCAGGATCAGCACGACACTAATGTACACTTGAAGGGAATTAAAATTCTCCGGCACTGCCGCCCTTAAGGCCAGCATCAGATAAAATCCCGGGATCATCATAAACATTTCACAAATTCGCATCAAAATGCCATCCACCCACCCGCCGAAATACCCGGCAATGCCGCCGATCAAAAGCCCTAGGGCAAATGAAATAATGACACCCAAAAGGCCTATCGATAACGATATCCTAGCCCCATACCAGATGCGCGAGAACAAATCACGCCCGCGCGCATCCGCACCCCATGGGTAAAAACGCCCTGGTTTGTCCACGGTCAGAAGGCGTCCGTTTTTTAAAAACTGCAATGGGTATTTCTGTACACGGTCAATCACATAAACCCGTCGATGAACCGCATCAAAGGTCAAGGCCCTGCCATAGACAAACGGATGCACTAAACGTCCATGATCCACCCATTCAACCGCTGTCGGCGGGCAATATGAATAATCACGGGCTTCATCTTGATAAGCATAGGGACAAACAACATCAGCAAAAATGGCCATGCCATATAAAAACACTAACCCCCATAAACAAAGCATGGCCATGCGATTGCATTTAAAAGAATTAAATGCCAAGCTGATGCGGCTATTGTGATTAATTTGCTTTGTCATGCTCTCCTTACCGAGCACTCCCCTCGGTCGTAACGAATGCGTGGATCAACCCAGGTCAATAAAATATCACTCAAAACATTACCAATGATCAAAAGCACCGACGCCAATAAGGTGCTGCTCATCACCACATACACATCCTTTGAACGAACAGCCGTCAATAGCAAGGATCCCAATCCCGGCCAGGAACAAACAATCTCAATCAAGGCCGCTCCGCTTAAAAGTGAGGCAAATTCATAACCTAAAAGTGTGACCAAGGGATTAAAGGCGTTACGCAAAGCATGGCGGTAAATGACCACCCGCTCCAGCAATCCTTTGGCGCGGGCCGCTAAAATATATTGCTGGCGCAAAACCCCCAGCATATTGCCGCGCATAATCCTCTGCAAAGAAGCCATGGCAGATAAAGAAAGGACGGTCGCCGGAAT
>Ga0302319_10021860_pt1 | contig 11510 bp, 8 predicted proteins | sample Bog_T0_2_FD_203319 | JGI IMG/M metagenome (GOLD analysis project Ga0302319, IMG submission 203319) | Peat permafrost microbial communities from Stordalen Mire near Abisko, Sweden - Bog_T0_2 | ecosystem: Environmental > Terrestrial > Soil > Wetlands > Peat | place: Sweden: Abisko, Stordalen Mire...
GAACCACCGCGTCTCATGGCAGAAACCGCGCGATGTGGTTGACGGGCGGGGCGATGGCTATGGGCATCGGCATTTGGTCTATGCACTACATCGGGATGCTGGCGTTTCGCCTCCCCATACCCGTTTTGTATCATTTACCCACGGTTTTCCTTTCCGTAGCAGCAGCCATATTCTCGTCCACGGTGGTGTTGTACGTTGTGAGCCGTCCCCGCTTGTCGATGGCGTCGCTGCTGATCGGCAGCCTATGCATGGCCGCGGGTATCTGCGCCATGCACTACACAGGGATGGCTGCCATGCGCCTCCGCGCCGTTTGCCATTACGATTCACGAATCGTAGCGCTCTCGGTTGCGATATCGTTGGTTTGCGCCTATTTTGCGCTTTGGATTGCATTTCGGCTGCGCTCCGACGAGGGTGGGCATTTGTGGCGCAAGGCTGCGAGCGCGGTCCTGATGGGCATCGGCGTGTCTAGCATGCACTACACCGGGATGGCCGCCGTTCACATTCATCCGACCTTGGGGGCGGTTGATACTTCGAATGCATCGCCGATTTCATCTTTAGCAATCGCCGGCATCGTCGTTATCACGTTCATGATTCTGGCAGGGGTATTTGCCGGCGTACTCGCTGACCGGATGCTGGCCCGCCAGGCGCGGCAGCTCGCTTCAACGCAACGAGGCTATAGGCTGCTGTTTCAACGCAGTCCGGCGGGCGTGTTCCGGTCAACCTTGGATGGTGAATTCCTGGAAATGAACGACGCTTGTTCCCGGCTGCTAGGCGGTCCCGCGCAGGATTGCTCGGGAGACAACTGGAGGTTCCACTTTCTTTCAGAGGACGATTGCGCGAATTTCTTTGCACTGGTCAATAGGGACGGTGCACTGAACAATTACGACGTATTATTGCGGAGAAACGATGGTGATGAGATTTGGGCGCTGGTCAGCGCGTCCTTGATAACGTACGAGAGCAGCCATCCAGAAATTCTTTGCACCATCACCGACATATCAATGCAGAAGAAGACTGAGCTGGCGCTTAGCGCGGCTCGCGTGGCTGCGGAAGAAGCCAGCGCGGCCAAGAGTCAGTTTTTGGCCAACATGAGTCACGAAATCCGCACCCCGTTGAACGGCATCGTGGGGATGACCGAACTGGCGCTCGGAACCAATCTAGACGCCGAGCAGCGCGATTATCTGGAGATGGTGCTTAGCTCTGCCGACGCGCTGCTTACGGTAGTCAATGACATTCTGGATTTTTCGAAGATGCAGGCTAAAGGGCCGGAGCTCCAAATCCGAAGCTTCGTCTTGCGCGACTTATTGACGGATACAATGAAACCGCTGATTGTTCAAGGGCGGGAGAAGGGCTTGCAGATCATTTGCGACGTGGCCGGTGACGTCCCGCGTGTTTTGCGGGGCGATCCAGGCCGGCTCCGCCAGGTATTCGTGAACCTCATCTCAAACGCAATTAAGTTCACGGATCGTGGCTCCGTCTCCGTGGGAGTGGAGGTCGCGGAACAGAATGAAACGGGGGCGAAGCTGCACATGTACGTTCGCGACACGGGCATCGGCATTCCTGAAGACAAGTGTGATCTGATCTTCGAGGCCTTCGCCCAGGCGGAAGACTCCAACACTCGCCGACATGGCGGCACCGGCCTGGGCTTGGCAATATCTTCGAAGCTGGCTGAAGCCATGAATGGCCGGCTGGGCGTGGAGAGCATACCGGGAAGCGGCAGCACTTTCCATTTTGAGGCCAGGTTTGGGTTGGGCGACGAGCAGGGTCCACAGGGGGACTCCGAGGCCCGCCGGAAAGAACTAGAATCGGTATCCCACTATTCGTAGTCGGCGATAATCGATGGCCCAACCACTCCCCTGAAACAGCTTCGGCCTCAACTCGACCTCCATCTGCCGGATCTTCTCTTCCCTTAGCGGCGGCTTGAAGAACATATCCAGCCAATCCCGCAGACCATTTTCTCTGTCAAGAATAGTCGGCCGATGAAACAATACCGCGCTGGTTACTTCGATCCCGTTCCGCTCCAGCAGGGTCGAATATTCGCCGATGCTCGGAAAATACCAAGGGTTAAATCCGGCAGCGGACACAACCGAGGCAACGTTTCCCTTGCCGCCGAATTCCGCCACGAACCGGCCACCAATCTTCAGAGCGCTGGCAATGGACCCGGCTACCGCTTCCGGCGGGTGCATCCAATGCAGCGCGGCATTGGAGAACACGGCATCGAAAGGAGCGGCGGCGCGATAAGTAGCCGCATCGGACAGTTCAAATCGCAACTTGGGATAGTTCTGCCGCGCTTGGGCGATCATGTCAACCGAACTATCGATGCCCACTACAGAGGCGCCCCGTTCAGCGATTTGCTGCGTCAGATGGCCGGTACCGCAGCCCAGATCGAGAACACGTTCGCCGGCCGAAGGAGCCAGCAGGTCGATTAAGCCGCGGCCGTAATCCGTAACGTAGAAGTGGGTGGAATCGTATTCTCCCGCATCCCAACGGCTCATAGCTGGTATAGCATCATATACACAATTACGCCCGTTACGCTAACGTAGAGCCAGATCGGAAACGTCCAGCGCGCCAGCCTTCGATGCTTCTCGAATTCGCGGCGTAAAGCACGGCGCAGCGTCAGAATTGCCAGCACCGGCACGGTTACGGCCAGCAGCGTATGGGTGATCAGAATGGTGAAGTAAACGATCCTGATGGGGCCCTGCTTTGGGTAAGGCACAGATCCGACTTGAGCGTGATACACCAAATAACAAATCAGAAACGCGACCGATACGCCGAATGCCGTCACCATTACTTTCCGGTGTTGGTCCACCTTGCGGCGGCTAATCAGGTAGCGGCCCCAGAGAAGTAAAACGGCCGCCGTGCCGTTCAGTGTCGCGTTAACGGCGGGCAAGGTGCGAAGCGCGATCACGACCGCTCCCCGGCAATCGCGTGAATGTCGTCGATCAATTTTGGAATGCTGCCTTTCTCTGAGGTGTCGTAATAGCCGCGGATTTGCGAACGGGAGTCTACCAAAACGAACCGCGTGCTGTGATCCAGGCTGCCATCCACGTTACCGAGCTTCAACTCATATCGGCATACCTGGTTTAGCGTGGCTTGCGGGCCGGTAAGGAAATACCAGCGCTCATGCTGGGCGTGATGGGCTTTCGCATAGGCGGCCAGCACCGCCGGCGAGTCATTCGCGGGATCCACAGTGAACGAAACCAGCGCCACATCTTGCATTTTCGCGGTAGCCTGCTGAACCTGGTGCATTTGAGAGGTCATGCGCGGGCACGGCCCAGGGCACTGGGTGTAGATGAAATCCGCCACCCAGATCTTGCCCTCCAGCGATCGCCCTTCAAATGGATGCCCATTTTGGTCGGTGAGATGGAAATCGTCGACGGCGCCGTAGGAGGGCAATGGCTCAGCATGACGGCATGCCGCGACAGCAACAAATAAGAGAATCGGGCCGAACCTGCTCATGCCCAACGGCGGTCGAACAGCATCAGGCCATAGAGTAAGGGCAAATAAATCACCGAGGCCAGCAACACTTGCCGGGCGTGCTTCCTGGTGCGGTCGAACATTACGCGAAATCCGGAATAAATGAACAGCGCTCCCAGAGCCAGTGCTCCGAAAAGATAGATGTTGCCGGTCATCAGCAGGAACTTCGGCGCCAGGCTCACCGGAAGCAGAACCAGCGAAAACAGAAGAATTTGACGAGCGGTGGAAATGCCGTCGGGCTCCACTACAGGCAGCATGCGGATCCCGGCCCGCTCGTAGTCTTCGCGATACATCCAGGCGATCGCGTAAAAATGCGGGAATTGCCAGACGAACAAAATTGCGAACAGTATCCAGGCTTCCGCGGTCAGCGTGCCGCTGGCGGCGGCGAATCCGATGAGCGGCGGCATCGCGCCAGGGATCGCGCCCACGGTGGTCGAATGCGGAGAAATCTGCTTCAAGGGGGTGTATACGAAAAGGTAAGTCCCAAGCGTAAAAAGTCCCAGCAGGCCAGTAAGGAGGTTCACTTCCAACGCTAGCTCTGTAAATCCAAGCAGCGAAATTCCAATCGCGAAAATCAACGCGCGGGTAGAATCCAACCGCCCTGAAGGAAGCGGACGGGCCATGGTGCGGCGCATCTTTGAATCGGCAACGCGCTCGTACCATTGATTCAGCGCGGCCGTGCCGGATGCGATCAGACCCGTGCCGACGATCATATGAAATAGGGTCCAAAGGTGCCAGCCCGGGCGGGCGCCGAAGAAGAAACCAATCCCGGTGCTCATCAAGATAAGCCAGGTGATGCGCGGCTTGGTCAGCTCGATATATTCCCTCATGAGGTAGCAGTCACTCTGCCAGAGGGTACGGGTTCGATCACAATCCTCCGAACGTTCCGGACAACTCGAACAATGCTGATTCTCGCACTCTTTGGACGCCCAAGTACCCCTTTTAGCACGGGAATTGCTGCCAACGGTACTTGAGAGCCGTCCAAGACAACTTCATTGTACATCTCAGGAAACCGTCCGACAAGAAATCTTCTACTTTAGCGAGATTTACCCAATATCCTGCCGTCTCTCCACGTTCATGAGCGCTTACATGAAAAGTTGCGCTGCGATTCGAGTCTCTTGGGAAGACCCGGAGTCGTAAGTTGACGAACACGACCATATCAGATGAGGACCTAAGAGACTTCTTTCGAGCCGCTAAAAACTCGGGATTCGGTGGTCGCGTTTCATCGTCCGATCATGCCCTAGTGTGCAGCGGAGGGTTGGTCGAACGTCACCTTGAGGGTCATATCTCAGACGAAGACCCGCCCCAATCCGGATTAAGCTTGCGTATAATGTTAAAGATCGATTAAAGATTGGACTTACAGCTTTGGGGCCGCAATCCGGCAACGCGAGCGCGTGGCTGTTGCGAGCCGGTCGGGGTGACCTGACTTGGCGGCGGCCTTTTGTTACCGTGACGCTCCGCGTCGGTCCTACGGAAAACACGACAGAGATTCCCGAAAATAGCGTCGCATACACAGTGATGCGTGACGGGAAAAGGCGGCTTATCCCAGACGTTCGGCAAGAGCCGGATTACTTTGAATGCCACCGTGAAACCATAAGCGAAGTCGCCATCCCGCTGACAACTCCCGGAGAGGCTCCTTCGCAAATCGCCGCGATCGGCGTTTTGAATGTGGAATGGTTCGCCCCGTATCCGGTACATCCCGAGGACGCCTCCAACCTGGAGCACCTGTGGAACCTGGTGTCACCTTCCGTGGAGGCAATGCACGAACGGGCCACCCTGACTGATCTCCTGGATTTTTACAAAAGCCATGCAGGATTCCGGGGTGACGATGGTGTGCTGGATGCGGCACTGGCCAGAATCGAATCGTTGACTGGCTTCGACAGCGGAGCGATATGGTTGTTGGATCCCGCCGGCACGCATTTGGAATGTGGTTGGGCACGAACTCCAGGCGGCTCCAAAAAATACGATGAACTCAGCCTGGATATTACGGGAGGGTCCTTTGCCGCCTCGGTTTTTCGGGATGGCGACAGCAAGTGCAGCGCCGACGATCCGAGAATTGACCATGCCGCACATCGAGCTTTGAGGGCGAAAGGCGAAATAACTGGCGTTCGCCTGAAATATGGCGAGGGCGTGTCGGGTGTCGTTACGGTCTGGCCCGCACGATCCTCACGACAAATTTCAACACGGTGCTTTCGCGGCTGTATCGAACTCCGCTACCCGATTTTTCGGCAACGGGGCAAATGATCGATATGGATCCGTGCTCAGATCAGCCGCGCATCGTACGGATTCATGGGGAGCTTGCGCACAGAAACGTCGCGAACACCCGGGCCGACATGAACGAGTTTTCGGCGGCACGTTTCAGGGCAGTGTTGCGTCTTCTTGAATCTCATGGGCTCGTCACCATTGGCTACGCAGGCGCGGATCTCCGGCTGATGAGAGAGTTATTCGGCGGCATCGAAAGCAGGCACACGAGAAAGGGGCTGTTCTGGTGCATTCGAAATGGTGAGCAACCCAGTGAACCGCTCAAGAGATTCCTGTCGCGCGGCTTAAATGGCGTGAGGTTGGTTCGCATTGGGGATTTCACGCAATTCATGACGGAGCTTGCTTGCGCAACTGCCCACCTTAGGTCGCGAGAGGACATCGAACTGCGCGCCAAGCGGGTGAATGGCCTATTCTTCCGGATCGCCGAAGCTACTCAGGATGGGAATCGATTAAACAGACAAGTGCTGGAAACTCTGGTTAATGTTACAGGCGCAAAAGCCGGCTATTTAAAAGTTCGAGATAAAAATGCAATTCGCCTCGGGACCTTGACAGGAGAGGGGCTCAGTCGCATGAGAGAATTGCGAAGACGGGGCACGACAGGGTCAGAACGGTATGAAGGTGCCTCCACTGTTCAGGTATCCTTGGCTGGATCGCTTTCAACCATCGGGCTGTTCGGGCCTAATCTCGATCTCGATACTGATGACGGACGTGTTTTTAGAGCGATTCTCGCATTTCTCCACGCCAAGTCTCAGTGAAAGTCTTGATTGTTGCGGTCGCTGTTAGCGATCATCTCAAACGTAGAACTTGGACGCCTAGCCGGCGGGGACATTGACGCGAGATCCGTCTAAGGCGCGGAAGCCCCGTCGAATGGGTTGATCCAGAGGTCCTCGCGTCCGCAAACGAGGCACTGGGAGCAGCTGCTTGGTTGAGTCTGGCGCGGCGTTGTGATCGAAGTAGGACCCTGATGCGTCACGCGAGGCCGAACAATGCCGTTGCCGATAGGACTGCTGGCGCTGGCTATGATTTTTGCTTGCCTACCGCCGATGCCTGAATATCGGCGACCGGATTCCCGCGGTTGCTGTTGTCGCATTCGATTCCGGCAACCGTCGCTGCCCGACGTACCAGGCCAACACCATGGCCAAGTGCAATAGGGCCGGCCGCGATCACAACTTCCACAGATAGTGAAAAGCGTGTCGCACGTTGGGTCAATGCGCTGCCGGACGCGAAGGCCTTCGGTAGGCTGATCTGCTGCCATCATCTCAACAATATGCCAACAGATGATCGGAACGATGACTGCGCCTTCGGCGCGATGATGTCGCTCGCCCTCGGCGCAAGTTCAGAAAACTACGTTTTCAGATGATTGCCCCAAAGTCGCCCACAGTTCCATCCTGTCGCGGTGTTGCGCCACGGATTGCCGCCTCCACTTACGTCGATTCTAGTGCGCGAGTAATTGAGGATGTGGAAGCCGGTTAGGGTCCAGCTTGTGGCCCAACATCACCATTCGCAAGGACACCAACTCCATTCGCATCGGCGAAGAAACCAACAGTCAAGACAGCTCCGTTTTGCACTGCCACGCTGGTTCATTCCAGCTGCAAATCGCGAAACGCGTCACGTATGGCCATCAGGCCATACTGCAATGCCAATTCTCGCACTTTTTTGGACGCCCAAGCACCCCTTTTAGCACAGGAATTACTGCCCACAGTACTTGATTGCTGTCCAAGACAACTTCATTGTACATCTCAGGAAACCGTCCGACAAGAAATCTTCTACTTTAGCGAGAGTTACGCATCGACGTTCCAGCGCGCGAGACCCTATTCGTAAGGCACAAACCCGCGTACTTTGGTTCTCAACTTCAACACTGATGTGCTCGAAGTAATGTACAGCGTCCGGTAGTCGGCGTCGCCCCAGGTCAGATTCGCGGTTTGCTCGGGCAGCACGATAGTCCCAAGATGCTCGCCCCGATTGTCAAAAACCCAGATGCCCGACTCACCGGTAACATACAGATTGTCTTGCACGTCGACACGCATACCGTCGGGGTCGCCGGGCCCGTCGAGCTTGGCGAAGAGCCTGCCGTTGCCGACCGAGCCATCGCGCCCGACATCGTAAACGTGAATATCCTTGCGCTCGCTATCGTCCACGTAGAGCTTCTTACCGTCGGGTGAAAAGGCCAGACCGTTGGGCTGCGCCAGATCCTGAATCAGCAGGCGTACCGATCCATCGGCGCCTAGACGAAACACGCCTTGGTAAGGCAGTTCCTGCTTCTCGCCCTTCACCAGATCGAGCGTTGGATCGGTAAAATACAACGCGCCGTCCGGCCCTAGGACCACGTCGTTGGGGCTGTTGAAGCGCTTGCCCTGGTAGCGATCGGCGAGGATCTTGTATTGGCCTTTCGGTTCCACCGCAATGATTGCGCGCAGCACGCTGGCGCAATCGATCAGCCGGTGCTGCCGGTCATAAGTGTTGCCATCGGGATCGCCCAGGCTGACGATGTCCTCGTGGCGCCCATCGGGGAACAGCTTGAGAATCTTGTTCGTAACCTCGTCGCTGATGTAGAGAAACCCGCGCGTGTCCCACACCGGACCTTCCGTGAAACCGAACCCGGTGGCTACGGTTTCAATCGGGGTGCCGGGCGCGATCAGGTCGCTGAACCTTAGCGAGAGCGCTTTCAGCTCGAACTTCGGCTTCACTGCCACGATCGAGATCTGTTCCAGCGTAGGCCACTGCTCGCGATCGTTCGCTTTGTGCTCCACCGAGGCATGCTGTTGCACGGTGGTGCGCGTCGGAGGAGTGTCGCCGAAGAACAGCTTATAAGTCCGGTTCATGTTCTGGAAATCGGCGATGTCGTCAAGGTATACGTTCGAAGCCACGACATCGCCGAGGCTCAGGCCCGCCTCTTCCAGACCATCCAACAGGTTGCGCATGGTCTGGCGAACCTGCGTCTCCACTGCGTTGGCGTAGATGCCCGATTGGGGTCCGGGGATGAATCCCGATTTGGCCGAGCAATAGTAGGTATCGCCGGCGAGCACGCACGGGCTGGCGGTGGGACTCGCGGGCATGTTCTTCGGCCTTAACGCGCGACGCTGCGACAGATCGCGCACGGCAATACCGGTGAACTCGACACGAGCATCGCCTGGTAGCGCGTTCACGTTGATGGTGGCGCGGGCGGGCGTGTTGCCGAATTCGAAGTACTTCGCATACACCTGATTCATCGGTTCATAAGCGATGCTGTCGGTGAGGAACGGATTGACGAAAACCAGGTTGCGGTAATCGAGTCCGGCTGCTTTCAGCACCTTGCCCATGCGGTCCAGGGCATCGGCAACTGCGTTCTCGCCGGCGCCCCGGCAATCGGAGACATAAGCGCGCTCGGGCGTCAGTACGATTTCCGCGCCGGCGGCGGAAATGCTGCGCTTGCGGGCGGGATCGTGAATCAGGACCGCATTCACCTCCACCGGCGTGTTGTCCGGCAACTTGGCGACGCCGATGATGGAGTGAGCCGGCCCGTTCTTCGGGAAGTAAGATCGCCAAGCTGCTTCGACCTCTGGAATTGCGGCTGCATCCCGCACGTAGATCTGCGAGTAGACCTGGCCGTCCATGGTGAAGCCCGCGAGGTCGACGATAGTCTTTATATTTTCCAGGCACTGGCGCAGTTGCGCGCCGGGCGTGTCGGGGAACGTCCCGTCGGGCCGCTTCGCGCCTTGACCGGACACGTAGAGATAATCGCCCGAAACAATGCCGGGACTGAATGGGCCGATCAGCTTGACGCCTGGCGGGAAGATTCCATGCTTTTCAGCGGCGTGAAGAAATAACGGAGTCATCAGCAAGAGTGCAACGGAAAGAAAGCGCATGCGGTGGCGACAGGTTAACATATCACGGTACCCGCATCGCGGGGCCAGTACCGCCTCGCTCCGCCGCGGGCGATTCCCCACCGAGGCCAAAGACTGCTAAAATCGGTCCAACCGCTGTGACACGTTCGATTCGCACTCTTTTCGCGATCCCCGTGATCTGCTCCTTGACAGGACTGCCCTTGGCTGCGGACAAGAAACCCAAGTCCGACGACGACGGCATGGTCCTCGAAGTCTCCACCAAGAAGAAGAAAAATAAGGACGACGACATGACGCAGACTCTGCCGCCGCCCAAGGAACCCCCCACCGCCGTCGTGGCGGACACCGACCGCCTGATGTTCCAGGTTTCGCCGCTCTCCGCCAAGGGTCTGCTGTCGCAACAGACGCGCGATGCCATGAAGTCCCTGTTGCGCTCGAATCGCGGCGCGACCGTCGTCAAATTGCGCGCCTTTGTGGCCGGGTCCGGGGACATGCGCCGGATTCAGGATATCGCCGGCGAAGTGTTCGCCGCGGCGCATCTGAACCTTCCCGCGCTAAGCGTGGTGCAGGCCGGAGCCCTGCCGCTGGAAGGCGCGCAGGTCGTGATCGAGAGTGTGGGCGTCGAAAAGAAGATTCTCAACGACAACGGTGTGGCCTTCGTCTCCGGGCAAGCCGGCAATTCCCTGGCTGAAGCGCTGGAGCAGATGAAGAAGACCCTGGCATCCGCCGGCATGGATGGCTCCGACGTACGGCGGGTGACCTGTTTCGTCAGTTCACTGGAAGCGAATCAGAATGCGCGAGCACTGATTGAAGCAAGTTTCTCGGAAGCTGCGGCCAACTATCTTCAGATGCAGCGTGGACCTGTAACGCCGGCTGCTGAATGCGAAGGCGTCGCGCGTTTGCGGCAAGCGCCCAACCAGGCCGTCACCTATCTGAATACGCCTGAATCGGCCGGCGCCGGAACATATTCGCAGATGGTACTGGTGCATGCGCCGAAGGTGGTTTTTACCAGCACCCAACTTGGCTTCGGCAGCCAGGAAAGCGACGTAAGGCTGGCCTTCGACCGGCTACAGAAGGCACTGGCGTCGTTGAACGCCAATCTGGGAAAACTCGCCATGTCCCACGTCTACTTGACATCGATGGCGATTGCCGAAAAGGTCCGGGCTGTTCGCAAGACCTTCTATGACGCAATGAATCCACCCGCCAGCACGTTGCTGCCATTCGAGGCTCTTCCGTCGCTCGACGCTTCGTTTGGGGTCGACGTTGTGGCGGTACCGGAGCCGGGCGCTTAGACCCGCGGATGTCCAATACGAAGATCGTTGTAACACTGGGCCCGGCCAGCGACTCGCTCGAAACTATCAAGGCCATGATGCACGCGGGCGCGCAGATTTTCCGCCTAAACGCCTCGCATGGGCCATGGGCCGATCATCGGCGACGCATCGCCACGGTGCGCCAGGCTGAAAAAGAGACCGGCCGTACTGCGGCCGTGTTGCTCGATCTACAAGGCCCGAAAATTCGTCTCGGCACCTTCGCCGAAGGCAAGGTTACGCTCGAAACGGGAGCCCGCTTCACCATCACAACGCAGGCCGTGTCAGGCGACACCAAGCGCGCTTCCACCACTTATGCCGCCTTCGCCGACGATGTGCGCGTGGGTGACCGCGTCCTGCTGAACGACGGAGCGGTGACTTTGCGGGTAATCGAAAACGATGGTGTCAACGTCCATTTGGACGTCCTTTCTGGCGGAGTTACCGGCACTCAGAAAGGAATCAATTTACCGGGTGTCCATGTCAGCGCCCCGACCCTGACGGAGAAGGACCGGGAAGACTTGAAAGCCGGCTTGGCCGCTGGCGTCGATTTGATCGCCCTTTCCTTCGTGCGGCGAGCAGAAGACATACGCTTCCTGCGCATGCTGATGGGCGATGCCAAGACTCCGGTCATCGCCCAACAGCATGC
>Ga0302319_10021862_pt1 | contig 11510 bp, 9 predicted proteins | sample Bog_T0_2_FD_203319 | JGI IMG/M metagenome (GOLD analysis project Ga0302319, IMG submission 203319) | Peat permafrost microbial communities from Stordalen Mire near Abisko, Sweden - Bog_T0_2 | ecosystem: Environmental > Terrestrial > Soil > Wetlands > Peat | place: Sweden: Abisko, Stordalen Mire...
GTTGATGGCCTCTGACTTCAAGGCGATGCCGGGGCCCGAGCTGCAGGTGACGCCGATGGCGCCGCCGTAGCTGGCGCCCACGCTGCTGGCCACGGCCGCGATCTCGTCCTCGGCCTGGAAGGTCAGCACGCCGAAGTGCTTCAGGCGGCTGAGCTCATGCAGGATGTCGGTGGCCGGGGTGATGGGGTAGCTGCCGAAGAAGACCTTGCGGCCGCTCTTGCTGGCGGCGGCGGCCACGCCCAGGGCGGTGGCCAGGTTGCCGCTGATGTTGCGGTACTCGCCGGGCTCGAAGACCGAGCGCTTGACCCGGTAGGTGGTGCGGAACAGCTCGATGGTGTGGGCCAGGTTGTAGCCCGCCTGGATGGCCAGGATGTTGGCCTCGGCGATGGCGGGCTCCTTCTTGGCGAAGCGCTTCTTGATCTCCAGCAGCGTGGGCTCGACCGGCCGGTCGTACAGGTAGAAGACCACGCCCAGGGTGTAAAAATTCTTGCAGCGCTCGGCGTTGCGGCCGGTGATGCCGCTGGGCTTCACGGCGGCGATGGTCTGGGGCGTGATATCCAGGGCCACCACGCGGTAGTCGCTCAACGACCCGTCTTCCAGCGGGTTGCTGGCGTAGTCCACCTTCTTCAGCTCGTTGGGGCCGAAGCCGGCCTTGTCCACCAGGATGATGCCGCCCTTGCGCAGCTCGGGCAGGTATTTCTTCAAGGCCGCCGCGTTCATGGCCACCAAGGTGTCGACCGCGTCGCCGGGGGTGCGGATGTCGTGGTTGGAGAAGTGCAGCTGGTAGGCCGATACGCCATTGATGGTCCCGGCGGGCGCGCGGATCTCCGCAGGGAAATCGGGGAAGGTGCTGATGTCGTTGCCAAAGACCACCGAGGCGTCGGTGAACTGGCTGCCCGTCACCTGCATGCCGTCCCCTGAATCGCCGGCAAAGAGGATGGTGACCGAGTCGAGCTCCTTCACGTCCAAGCGTTCGGTATTACCCATGATGCCTGCGTCTGCCGTCGACATGGTTGGGGCGTCCTCTATAGGAATAAGCTTGTCCGATATCAGGCTTCATTGCGCACTGGGGACAATGGCGTTGAGTATAGCTCTGACTTAGGTCAATGCCAAGGTCTTTTCAATTTGTCCAAAAAAACCCTTTTTTGCCGGAACACCACTAGGGGACTGACAAAGTTGTCAGGACCACGCCATCGTCCTGACTTTCCAATTCAAAACCACAGGCTTGTAGAAATGGCAATGCTACCTGCGGTCCCAGAGCCAAAAGACGGCGACAACCCGCAGCCCGGCCGCCAAGGAACGCCCGGTGCCCTGCCGGCGGTAAGGGGCCAGCACAGCCACGTGCTCGATGATCCAATGGCTTCCCCGGCGCAGCAGGCGTCCCGTGCCCACCGGCTTCTCGCCATCCAAGGCCAGCAAATGGAAGGCTTCCTCGTCAAAGGGGTCGCGGGCAGCCTCACGCCCCAGATGCAGCTCGCCGCAGAGCACGCTGCGGCGGATGTCGAAGGCTTGCTCGCGGTCCACGCTGGAGGCGGCGGGTCGGACTTGAATGGAGGGCATGCGCAGCGCTCAAAAGATCAGGATGTCCTGGGTCCTGATTCTAACCCATGGGCCCCGCATCCGTCAGCCGCGCCGGGTGCGCCGGCGCCGCGAAGCCGGGCCGCCCTCTTCCTCCTCTTCCGCGTCCCCAGGGCCGTCGAAGCCGCCCGGCTCCGCTCCCCAGCGGCGGCAGCGGGCTTCGTGCCAGCGGCGCCGATGCTCGCGCAGGCGCTCCCAGTGGGCGGGATCCAGCCACGGGCCGTGCATGTGCCGCGGCATGACCAGGCCGAAGAAGGCCGCCACCAGGCTGACGCCCGCGCCCATGACCAGCGCCACGATCACCAGGGTGCACAGCAGGCCGGTGCCCAGGCCCTGGCCATAGGCCAGCACCATCCAGGTCCCGCCCAGCGCGATGGCCACGCCGCTAAGCGTCCCGGCGACCGCCACCGGCCCGCTTCCGCCGAAGTTCAATTCCGGTTGCGGGCCCGGCTTGGCCTCGGGCTGGGGGCTTGCTTCCTTGGGCGACATGGCCTTCCTCCTTGGGTGGGCTGAGCCCCTTGCGCAGGGACTCCAGGGCGTAGCGGCAGCGGCTGGCCGCGGTGTTCAAGCTGATCTGCAGGGCTTCGGCGGTCTCGCGGAAGCTGAGCCCGGCGTAAAAGCGCAGGCGCAGGACGGTCTGTTGGGCCAGGGGCAGCCCCGCGATGGCCTGCTCCATGTCCAGGCTCTCGACCCAGGCCTCCACGGCGGGAGCCGTCCCCAGGCCCTCCAGCTCGGCGTCCTCCAGCGTCTCAAAGCGGCGGCGCCGCGTGCTGCGCTTGATGGCATTGAGCCACACCGCCCGGGCCGCGTAGGCGTCCAGGTCCTTCACGGCCCCCGCCCGATGCCGCCGCCACACCGCCAGGGCGCTGTCCTGCACCACGTCCTCGGCCTCGTCGAAGTCGCGCAGGCGGCTGGAAGCCAGGCGCAGCAGCTTGGGCCGTGCGCGTTGGAACCAGTCGTCGAAGCTTGCTGGGGCCGGGGTCATGGGTGGATTCTAAGGGAGGGATCCGTCCGGACCACCCGTTTTGTCTGCCACGCGGAAAAAGAAAGGGCGGCCCCGCGAAGGGCCGCCCTGGCGCTTTCAGGCGTTCATCGGCCCTCGGGCCCGTCCGCGCCCTTGGCCCCGCCCTTCTCCTCGCTGGGCAGCTGCAGCGTCAGGTACAGGGTCCGGCCGCCGCGGTGGATGCGCAGCACCTCGGTGTCGCCGGCCTTCAATCGGCCGGCCAGGCGGGCCAGCTCCTGCGGGCTGCTGATGCGCTCCTTGCCCATCTCAAGGATGGCGTCGCCCTTTTGCAGGCCCGCGGCCTCCGCCGGCGACCCGTCCTCCACCGAATCCACCACCACGGCCTGGTCCAGCTTCATCTGGCGGGCCTCGTCGGGGCTCAGCGCCCGCACCTCCAGGCCCAGCCGCGGGGCCTGGGCGGGCCCATGGGCCGCGCCCGCCGCGTCGGCGTCGAACTTGTCCATGTTGCCGACCTTCACCGTCAACGACTTGACCTTGCCGTCGCGCCACACGGTCAGGCTGGCGCTGGCGTCCACGCCGCTGTCGGCCACCAGCCGCTGCAGCTCGCGCACCTCGGCCACGGGCTTGCCGTTGAAGGCCTGGATCACGTCGCCGGACTGCAGGCCCGCCGCCCGGGCCGGGCCCTGGTCCATGACATCGGCCACCAGCACGCCTTTGGCGCCGGCCGCCAACCCGAAATGCACGGCCAGCGCGGGGTCCAGGTCCTGGATGCTGATGCCCAGCCAGCCCCGCACCACCTTGCCGTGGGCCACCAGCTGCCGGTAGATGCTGCGCGCCAGCGAGCTGGGGATGGCGAAGCCGATGCCCTCGCTGCCGCCGCTCTTGCTGGTGATGGCCGTGTTGATGCCCACGACCTGCCCTTGCAGGTCCACCAAGGGGCCGCCGCTGTTGCCGGGGTTGATGGGCGCGTCGGTCTGCAGGAAGTCGTCGTAGGGGCCCTCGCCGATCACCCGCCCCTTGGCTGAGATGATGCCGTGGCTCACCGTCTGCTCCAGGCCGAAGGGCGAACCGATGGCCAGCACCCAGTCGCCCACCTCCATGGCGTCGCTGTCGCCGAAGCCCAGCGCCGGCAGGTCCGCCACCGGCTGCTTCAGCTTGATGACGGCCAGGTCGGTCTTGGGGTCCCGTCCCACCACCGTGGCCTCCAGCTCGCGCTTGTCATAGAGCTTCACGGTGATGGCGTCGGCGTCCTCCACCACATGGTTGTTGGTCAGGATGTAGCCCGCCGCCGCGTCCACCAGCACGCCCGAGCCCAGGCTGCGCTGTTTGGCCCACTGCTCGCCGCCCGGGCCTTGCCCCTGGCCCATGCCCTGGCCTGGCCCGGGGCCGCCGAAGAAGCGGTTGAAGAACTGGTCCATGAAGGGGTCGCCCAGGCGGCCGCCGACCTTGACGCTCTTCACCACGCTCAGGTTCACCACCGCCGGCTTCACCCGCCGGACCACTTCCTTGAAGCTGGGCAAGCTGGCGGACGGAGCGTCGGCCGGCAGGCCTAAAGGCAGGCTGGCAAGGGTCAAGCAGGCGGACAGAACGGCGGGCCTGAATAGGCGCATGGGTCATCCCTTCTCAATGGGCCGCAAGTCGCGGCTTCCTGGGCAGGACGCGCCGCGGCGCCTCACAGTTCCCAGCCGCGCCGCTGGGCCATGGCCTTGACCTGGTCCTGCTCCGCCGCATCCAGGTCCTTGGGCAGGCCCACCGACAGCTCCACAAAGTGGTCGCCCGGGCCGCCCTCAGCGTGGATGCCCTGGCCGCCCAGGCGCAGGCGGGTGCCCGGGGCCAGCCCCGGCTGCAGCTTCAGCCGCCGGTCGCCGCGCAGGGTGGGCACGGTCAGCGTGGCGCCCAGCAGGGCCTGCGCCAGGTTCACCGTGGCCTTGCCGACGATGTCCAGGCCCTCGCGGGTGAAACGCTCCGACGGCCGCACCCGCAGGGTCAGGTACAGGTCGCCACGGCCGGCGGGCCCGGCGGCGCCCTGGCCCGCCAGGCGCAGGCGCAGGCCGCTCTCCGCCCCCGCCGGCAGGTTCAGGCGCAGCGGCTGGTCCTGGCCCGCCAGGTGCACCGTCACGGGCTGGCCCAAGGCCGCGTCCTCGAAGGCGACCTCCACTTCGCTCTCCAGGTCCGCCCCGCGGGCGGGCCTCCGCCGGGCGCGGCCGCCGCCGCCGCCGAACGGCGAGCCGCCGTTGAAGAACATCTCGAAAAGATCCTCGATGCTGCCGGCGCCCCCGCCATAGGCGTTGCCGCCGCCCCCGCCGCCGCCACCGAAAGGGTCGCCGCCGCCCGGCTGGGCATAGGGGCTGCTGCGCATGGCGTCGTAGCGCCGCCGCTTCTCCGGGTCGGACAGGATCTCGTAGGCCTGGCTCAGCTCCTTGAAGCGCTCCTCGGCCTTCTTGTCGCCGGGGTTGGCGTCAGGGTGGTGCTTCTTGGCCAGGTCGCGGAAAGCCTTCTTGATGGCCGCCGCATCAGCGTCCTCGGGCAGGCCCAGCACCTTGTACAGATCCGCGACTTGAGCCATGGCCCTCTCCATGCGCCAGGGGCGGGCCCTGCGGCCCGCCCCTGCGCGTCCTACGGTTGCTTGACCGCGGCAGTGGCGGTCGAGCTTGTTGCTCGGGCCTGCGCCGGCGGCAGGCCCTCCAGCAGGTTGCTGGCGGCGACGCAGGCGGCCCGCTTGGCGTTGCTGTAGACCAGCTGCCCTTGGCCGCTGCGGCCCCCGAACTCGGCCTTCTCCAGCACCGTGCCGGCCTGGCTGAAGAACGTGACCGAAGCCGCCGGCTTGGCCGGGCGCTGGGATGCAGGCAGGCGCTTCAGCAGCTGGGCCCCCGCGAATCGGCCCACGAAGCCGGCGAAATCGAAAGGCTTCTCGTCCGCCGCCGTGGCGCGGCCATCCCAGCCCCAGACGCCCAGCTTCTTGGTGGCGCGCAGCGGCCCCGCCGGGCCGCTCAGCTCGAAACGGTCCACCTGCTCGGGGAGCACTTGAAAGGCGTCCCGGTCGGCCAGGTCGCCCGCCGACTTCTTGAACTGGGCCTCCGACGCCGCCGGCAGGATGAACACGGGCTTCTGACCCAGCACCTGCGCGTAGAACCCGGACGGCTTGGCCGCGCCGCCCTTCACCAGCGTCAGGCGCGCGCCATCGCCGAAGCTGAGCTCCAGGCGCGGGCCCGCGCCCAGGCCGAAGCGGCCCTTGCCATCCTCGCTGGGCACCGACAGGGCCTTCAAGCCGCCCAACTGCTGCAACCACGCCTGCACCGCGGCATTGCGCCCCGGCTCGGCCACGCCCGCCTGGGTCACCGTCCACGACCCATCCTTGCCCTTGCTCAGGGCCATGGCGCCCACGCGCAGCGCCGACACCAGGTTGGGGTCGAAGGACCATGGCGACTTGTCACGCAGGTCGCCCGCATCCTTCAACGCCGAGCTCTTCACGCCCAGCCCTGTCAAGAAGACTTCGGAGCGGCCGTCCAGCATGGCGTAAGCCTGCGCCCCGGCCGGCGCGTCCATGCCGAAGAACAGCGCCTGCGGCTTGGCTCCCGGGCTGGTGGGCTCGAACGTCACCCCCCCGCTGGGCTGGTCCAGGGCGAAGTCCCGCAGGTCGGCGTCCTTTTCCACGACGACCTCCTCGCGCTTGGCGTCAGCCAGCTGGCTCACCAGCGCCTCCACGGCCGCGTTGTCGGCCGGCGCCTGGATCGGCGCGACCAGGCGCCACTGCCCCTCGCCCTTCACCAGCCGCACGTCCAGGGCGCCCTTCTTGCGCAGCAGGATGCTCTTCAGCGACGCCGCGTCGGTGCCGGGGAAGATCAGCTTGGCGTCCTCCTTGGCCTTGTCGCGCCGGGGCTGCAACTGCTTGACCCAGCCCCAATAGGCCAGGCCCAAAGCCAGCGCGATCCCAACGGCCACAAGGGTGCGACGGCCGCTGCTCATGCCGCGGCCCTCCGGCTGACGGTGACCAGCAGCCCCATGCCCAGCGCGGCCAGGGCCATCAGGATGAAGCTCCACCACACCAACTGCAGGCGGCCCCGGTCCAGCATCAGCGGGCTGTTCTCGGCCTTCTTGGGGGCCAGGGCGATGCGCTTCTCCTCGTCCGCCAGCCAGCGCAGGCTGTTGACCAGCAGGTCCTGGTTGTTGAAGGCCGCCACGCCGCTGTTGCTGAGCAGCACGCTGGTGCCGGCCACCACCAGGCGGGCGCGCTTGTCAGCCGGGGCGGCCGCGTCGCCGCCAAAGGCCTTCACCGGCGCGTCAATGGCCGCCATCAGGTCCAAGGGGCCCTTCTTGTCGCCGGGGCCGGGCTTGCCGGGCGCCGCGTTGCCGGTGCCGGTCCAGCCGAAGGCCGTGCCCAGGCTGTGGGCCAGCACCGTGCCGGTGGCGCCGTCGGGCAGCTTGCCCAGGCCCACCGTGCGGGTCTGCGGGAAGATGGCCTGGCCCTGGTTCTGCACCAGGTCCTTGGTGGCCGGATGGTTGGGGTCGAAGCTCTGGATCACCGGCGCCAGGGGCGAGCCGCCGAAGATCTGGTTGAAGGGGTTGACGTCGATGACGATGTCCTCGCCCAGGCTGACCCCGGCCTTGCCCAGCCACGCCTTGAAGCCCGGCACGCGGGTGCGCGGGTCCACGGCCGCCAGCACCCGGCCGCCACGGCCCAGGAAGCGGGTCAAGGCGTCGAGCTCGGGGGCCAGCAGGTCGGTGCGCGGGCCGGCCACCACCACGGCGGTGGCGTCCTCGGGAACCTCCGCCTGGGCCAGCGTGCCCAGGTTCAGCGGCCGCACCACGAAATTGGCGGCCTCCAGGCCGGACTTCAGCGCGCTGGCGCCGCCGGCCTGGCTGTCGTCCAGGGCGCGCTCCTGATGGCCCGCCAGGAAATAGACCTGCTTCTTGTCGCCGGCGCTGACCTTCAGCACGGCGTTGAGCAGGTCCTCCTCCTTGCTGCCGTTGAAGCTCTCCTTCTTGTCGCCGTTCACGGCCACGCTGGTCCCCAAGGCCCGCACGCCGTACTCCTGCGCCAGCAGGGGCTTGCGGTTCAGGTTCACGAACTCGTAGTCGAACGAGGCCGGGTTCAGCTTCTTGACCCGCTTCAGCAGGTCCTCATAGGCGGCCTTGTTGTCGTTGCCGTAGAAGGCGAAGACCTGGATCTTGCTGCCAAGGCCCTTGATGGTCTTCACCGTCTCATCCGACAGCGTGTAGGACTTCTCCTTGGTCAGGTCGGCGCTAAGGTCGTTGCTGACCGCCAGCGCCTGCACCAGCACGGCGATGGCCACCACCGCCAGGCTGAAGATCACCGCGTTGGCGCCCTGGCGGGTGCGGCGGGACCGCAGCACCTCCACGGCCTGGCTGCGGTACTCGGCCAGCCACAGCCCGGCCGAGGCCAGGGTCAAGGCCAGCGGCAGCCACAGCCACAGGTCGGCCAGGTTGCGCACGGCGTAGGTGACGCCGGTGAACAGGGCCAGGGCCAGGGCGGCCCAACCGGCCGCTTTTGCGTAATCGCGCCGCATGCCTACCTCCACTTCTTGCTCTCAAGGACCCGCAGGGTCCCGAAGAGCATGAGCACGGTGAACAGGGTGAAATAGGTGATGTCCTTCAGGTTGATCACGCCCTTCGACAGGTCCTGGAAGTGGTTCATGATGGCCACCTGCTCCAGCAGCGTCTTGGTCCAGCCGCTGGCCTCGCCCGCCATCCAGCCCAGGATGAACAGGAACAGGATGCTGCCAAAGCCCAGGGCCGCGGCCACGACCTGGTTCTCGGTCAAGGCGCTGGTGAACAGGCCGGCCGCCAGGAAGCAGGCGCCCAGCAGGAACAGCCCGCCGAAGCCGCTGAAGACCACCGCCCAGGGCATGATGGTCTTGTCGGCGATGATCATGGGGAAGATCAGGGTGGGGATCAGCATGGCCGCCAGCAGCGTCAGGCTGGCGAACCACTTGCCCAGCACGATGTCCAGGTCGCTGAAGGGCAGCGTGAACAGCGTCTCGATGGTGCCGCTCTTCTTCTCCTCGCTCAGCAGGCGCATGCTCACCAGCGGCAGCAGGAAGATGAACGTCACCGTCAGGTTGCCGGCGTAGGGCGCGATCAGGTAGTCCACCAGCTTCATCTCGCCCCCGCGCCCGGCCATCATGACGCTGTAATTGGCGTAAGCCGTGACCGAGGCGGCCCAGAAATAGCCGCCCAGCAGGTAGAACGCGAAGAGCACCAGCCACGCCACCGGCGAATAGAAGATGGCTTTGAGCTCCCGCAGGTAGATCGGAAGGATGTTGGACTTCACGCGCTCACCTCCTCAGTCTCGGCCACCGCCGCATGCGCCTCTTCCTGGGTCACCAGCTGCAGGAAGACCTCCTCCAGCCCCAGGCCCACGGCCTTCAGCTCCAACAGGCTCCAGCCCCTTTGCACCACCGACGCGGCCAAGGCGGCGCGCAGGTCGGTGCCCTTGTCGGCCTCCACCTCCAGCGTGGCCACGCCCGCGTCCTGGGCCTTGATGCTGACCCGCTTCACCTTGTCCAGGCGGCGCAGGAGCTCGGCGGCCTCCTCGGCCCCGGCCACCACGCTGACCTGCACGCGGTCGCTGGTGGACAGCTTCTTGGCCAGGTTGGCGGTGGTGTCGCTCTCCACCACCAGGCCCCGGTTGATGATGATGACCCGGTCGCAGACCATGCTCACTTCGGGCAGGATGTGCGTCGACAGGATGACGGTGCGCCGGCCGGCCAGGCTGCGGATCAGCACGCGGATGTCGGCGATCTGCTTGGGATCCAGCCCCACGGTGGGCTCGTCCAGGATCAGCACCTCGGGATCGCCCACCAGGGCGCTGGCCAGGCCCACCCGCTGGCGGAAGCCCTTGGACAGCTGGGCGATCAGCTTGCCCGAGACGCCGGTCACGGCCGTCTCCTCCATGGCCCGGCCCACGGCCGTGGCGCGCTCGGCGCCTTTGTAGCCCTTGGCATGCGCCACGAAGTCCAGGTACTCGCGCACGGTCATGTCGGTGTACAGGGGGTTGTTCTCGGGCAGATAGCCCAGCCGGCGGCGCACGTCGGCGGCCTGGGTCTCGCAGTCAAAGCCGGCCACGCTGGCCGAGCCGCCGCTCATCGGCAGGTAGCAGGTGAGGATCTTCATCACCGTGCTCTTGCCGGCGCCGTTGGGCCCCAGAAAGCCCAGGATCTCGCCCTTTTGGACGGAGAAGCTGACGCCCTTCACGGCCTGGAAATCGCCGTAGGACTTCTGTAAGTCACGGACTTCGATCATGCGGAACGCTCCCTGAACGGGGATTTTTGGGGTGCGCGGAACGGGTCTTGAACGCTCATCATGGCCGATAAGTTCCCTTCCCGGCCACAAAAAACGCCCTTGGCCCCAGCCCCCCGAAGGGAGCCAAGGCCAAGGGAACGGGCTTGGATGCGAAGGCTAGAAGTCCATGCCCCCGCCCATGCCGCCCATGCCGCCCATATCACCCATGCCGCCTCCGCCGCCCTGAGCCTTTTCCTTCTTCTCAGGGATGTCGGTGACGATGCATTCGGTGGTGAGCATCAGGGCCGCGATCGAAGCCGCATTCTGCAGCGCCGAGCGGGTGACCTTGGTCGGGTCGATGACGCCGGCCTTGATCATGTCCTCGTACTGGCCGCTGTAGGCGTTGAGGCCTTCAGCGCCCTTGCGCTTGCGCACCTCCTCCACCGCCACCGCGCCGTCGATGCCGGCGTTGTTGGCGATGGTGCGCAGGGGGGCTTCCAGGGCGCGCTTGATGATGTCCGCGCCGATGGCCTCGTCGCCTTCCAGCTTGAGGCCGGCGATGGCCTCCTGGGCGCGCAACAGGGCCACGCCGCCGCCAGCCACGATGCCTTCCAGCAGCGCGGCGCGGGTGGCGTGCAGGGCGTCCTCGACGCGGGCCTTCTTCTCCTTCATCTCCACTTCGGTGGCTGCGCCCACGTGCAGCACGGCCACGCCGCCGGACAGCTTGGCGCGGCGCTCCTGCAGCTTCTCCTTGTCGTAATCGCTGGTGCTGTCCTCGGCCTGCTTGTTGATCTGCTTGATGCGGGCCGCGATGGCGGCCTTGTCACCGGCGCCGTCGACGATGGTGGTGTTCTCCTTGTCGATGACCAGGCGGCGCGCCGTGCCCAGGTCCTTCAGCTCCACGTTCTCCAGCTTGATGCCCAGCTCCTCGGCGATCATCTTGCCGCCGGTGAGGATGGCGATGTCCTCCAGGATGGCCTTGCGGCGGTCGCCGAAGCCCGGGGCCTTGACGGCCGCGACCTGGATGGTGCCGCGGATCTTGTTGACCACCAGCGTGGCCAGGGCCTCGCCGTCGATGTCCTCGCTGATGATCACCAGCGGCTTGGACTTCTGCACGACCTTCTCCAGGACGGGCAGCAGGTCCTTCATGCTGCTGATCTTCTTCTCGTAGATCAGGATCAGCGGGCTCTCCAACACGGCTTCCATGGTGTCCGGGTTGGTGGTGAAGTAGGGGCTCAGGTAGCCCTGGTCGAACTGCATGCCCTCGGTGGTCTCCACCGTGGTCTCGATGCCCTTGGCCTCTTCCACGGTGATCACGCCGTCGGCGCCGCCGATCTTCTCGAAGGCGTCGGCGATCATCTTGCCGATGACCGCGTCATTGTTGGCGCTGATGGTGGCCACCTGGGCGGTCTCGGCGGTGGTGGCGATCTTCTTGCTGTTCTTCTTCAGGTGCTCGACCACGGCGTCGACGGCCTTCTCGATGCCGCGCTTCAGCGACATGGGGTTGCTGCCGGCGGTGACGTTGCGCAGGCCTTCGTTGTAGATGGCCCGGCCCAGGACCGTGGCGGTGGTGGTGCCGTCGCCGGCCACATCCGAGGTCTTGGAGCTGACCTCCTTCACCAGCTGGGCGCCCATGTTCTCAAAGGGGTCCTCCAGCTCGATCTCCTTGGCGATGGTCACGCCGTCATTGATGATGGTCGGGGCGCCGTACTTCTTGTCCAGGACC
>Ga0302319_10021867_pt1 | contig 11508 bp, 10 predicted proteins | sample Bog_T0_2_FD_203319 | JGI IMG/M metagenome (GOLD analysis project Ga0302319, IMG submission 203319) | Peat permafrost microbial communities from Stordalen Mire near Abisko, Sweden - Bog_T0_2 | ecosystem: Environmental > Terrestrial > Soil > Wetlands > Peat | place: Sweden: Abisko, Stordalen Mire...
TGAGAGAGTCCCCAAAACGTATCCCGCCTACTTTGGCACTTACAACCGATTCGACGTGATCCGCAGTTATATAGACAGCATCGAGAATCTCTTCCTTGTGGGCCGCAACGGCATGCACAAATACAACAACCAGGATCACTCGATGCTGACCGCGATGACCGCAGTGGAGAATATCGTCAACGGTGTGACTACAAAAGACAACATCTGGGCGGTGAACACCGAGATGGACTATCACGAAGAGAAAACGGCCACCGCGAAGAGCTGACCGCGGGCCTATGGCGCAGGAGCCTGCGCGGGCGAATTCTCGAACAGTTCAAGATTCTCGCTCTTCCACAGCATGGCCGAATGAATGCGGTTGTAGCCGCTGGGGTGGTCGAAAAAGAGGAACTCCTCGATCGGGCCGGGGCGCATCTTGCGGTATTCACCCAGATGAATGGCTGCCTGAGCAAAGCCGTCGGGGTGCCTGGCCGCATTGAGCCCAAACATGTCGGCTTCTTTCTCCTGCACGCGAGTCATCGTATTCATGACCGGCGTGAGAACAAAAAACAGAACTCCGGCCAACAGCGATACCAGAGGCAAGATTGCCGGGTCGCTTGCGCTGTGAATCTCCCACCGCTCGCCCCAGCGTTTCAGCGCCCACTCCAGCCCCCAGAAGAGATAAGCGAACGAGAGCACAGTCAGCACCGCAAGAAAGAAGAGGAACTTGGGAATGTGGTTCATTACGTAATGGCCCATTTCGTGGCCCATCACGGCCTGAATCTCTTCAGGCGAGCCTCGCTGGAGCAGGTTGTCATTAAGCGTGATGCGCATGGTGCTTCCGAAGCCGCTCACGTTGGCGCTCATGCGCGTGGTTTGTTTGCTGGCGTCGATTTCGTAGACATCGTTGGTTGAGATGCCGTTGGCATGGGCCATGCGCAGAATCGGGACGGTGATTTTAGGATCGTCGAGCTTTTTGGGAGTGTTGAAGATCGGCATAATAAATACCGGCACAATCGCAACGCCGACTGCCTCGAGCATGATCATGGCCAACGAACCCCAGATCCACCATGTCCGTGGGAGAGCGCGGACGATGGCGAACAGGACCACCATCGCAATAGAACCCAGCACGAGCGTGACCAGAAAACTCTTGCCTTCGTCGCCCATCCAGGGGCCGAAGGTCTGGGTGGCGAGGCCGTATTTATGCTCGCGGACGAAGTTCTCGTAGTACTCGAGCGGGAAGCCGATTACTGTGGTCACGACCAGGTATAGCGCAAAATAAACAAGGGGCTGGAGCCACTTGAAGGGCATGATGCGCTGCGCGAGATCACGCATTTTTGCCGACCAACGCAGGTTCAAGAGCAGCAGCGAGATGGCCGAGGCGTAGAGAAAGTCCCAGAGGATGAGCCAGTAGCTGCCCTCAAAGTACGCATTGGAGCGCGCCACGGCGGCCGGAGGCATCATGGCCATGTAGGCTTCGGTGGCCGCATCGACGTCAAAATGGCCGGAGGGCTGGGCGGCGGCCGGGACCCTGGTGATGTCCACAGTGGGCTGGATGGCGGGCTGCGCGTGCGCCAGGCCAAGACCGGCAATCGCGACGGCGATCGAGAATAGAAGACTCCTTAGACGCATGTGCACTTCGAACTCCTTGTTGAGAGCGAACGGCGAAACATATGCCCTGCCTGTGACAAGAATGGCCCCGGGAAAGACGTTTCATTTCGGTTCTGTAAATCACTTACGCATCGCGGAACGGCTTGGTTCCGGCTGGCGTCGTTATATCCTAAGAGGTTAGCCTGAGGCCAGTCCAATTCATGCGGCTTCAAGAACCAGGGGCTCGAAAAACACCATGAGTACGCAAACGATTGCCGTACATCTGCCCGATGGGGCCATACGCGAAGTGCCCGCGGGCACAACGCCACTGGAAATCGCCAACTCGATCTCACCGCGCCTGGCTGCGGCCGTAGTGGTGGCGCGCCTGACTCCGGTTGCCGCCGCTGCCGAGCGAGGCGCCGCGTCAGACGGGCAGGCAGAGTCAGAAGCGGCGATGTATGCCGCGCAGGATGCGGGTGCACCGCGGCTGGTGGACCTGTCGACGCCGCTGACTGCGGACACGCGTCTGGAACTGGTGAAGGAGACGGACCCCGAAGCGCTGAAGGTGATGCGCCACTCCGCGGCCCACGTGCTGGCGACGGCGGTGCTGGAGCTATTTCCGGAGACCAAGCTGGGCCACGGCCCGGCCACCGACGCCGGTTTTTTCTACGACTTTTACCGCGAGAAGCCCTTCACTCCGGAAGACCTGGCGGCGATTGAATTGAAGATGGCCGAGGTGGTGGCGCGAAACGAGCCGTTCGTCCGCGAGCACGAGACTCGTGAAAAGGCGCTCGAGGAGTTCAGCCGCGACGGCGAATTCATGAAGACGCACTTCGTGAGCAAATTTACCGAACCGGGTTCCGAGGTGAGCTTCTATCGCAATGGCAGCTTCGTGGATTTTTGCCGGGGGCCGCATGTGCCTTCGACGGGCCGCGTGAAGGCGTTCAAAGTGCTTTCTCTGGCCGGCGCGTACTGGCTCGGCGACGAGAAGAATCCGCAGTTGCAGCGCGTTTACGGCACGGCATTTTTCTCGAAAAAAGATCTCGACGCGCACTTTGCGCGGCTTGAAGAGGCGGCGCGCCGCGATCATCGCCTGCTGGGCAAGCAGCTTGACCTGTTCAGCATTCAGGAGCTGGCCGGCGCGGGGCTGATCTTCTGGCACCCCAAGGGCGGCATCATCCGCAAGATCATGGAAGACTGGATGCGCGAGGAGTGCCTCAAGCGCGGCTATTCGCTGGTGTTTACTCCGCACGTAATGCGCCGCGAGCTATGGAAGGTGAGCGGCCACGACGGCTACTACTCCGACAACATGTACACGCCCATGGAGCTGGATGACGCCGAGTATCGCCTGAAGCCGATGAACTGCCCCGGTCATATTCTGATTTACAAGAATTCGCCGAGGAGTTATCGCGATTTACCCGTGCGGCTGGCCGAGTTAGGCAATGTTTACCGCTATGAGCGCTCGGGAACCATGCACGGGCTGCTGCGCGTGCGCGGTTTTACCCAGGACGACGCGCACATCTTCTGCACGCCCGGCCAGATTGAGGATGAAGTGGTGGCGTGTATCGATTTTGCGGAAGCGGTGCTGAAGACTTTCGGCTTCAAGGAATTCAAAGTGGAGCTTTCCACCTGGGATCCCAACGACCGCGCCCACTACGCCGGCTCAGAAGATAACTGGAACCTGGCAACCGGCGGACTGAAGAGAGCTTTGGAGAGAAAAGGGATTGCCTACAGGACCATCCCCGGCGAAGCGGCGTTTTACGGACCCAAAATCGACGTGAAGCTGGTGGACGTGCTGGGGCGGTTGTGGCAGCTTTCCACGGTGCAGTTCGACTTCAACCTGCCGGCGCGATTCGAGCTTGAGTACGTGGGTGAAGACGGCGAGCGGCATCAGCCGGTGATGGTGCATCGCGCGCTGTTCGGGTCAGTGGAGCGCTTCTTTGGCGTGCTGATCGAGCACTATGCAGGGGCATTTCCGCTGTGGCTTGCGCCGGTGCAGATCGGGCTGGTGCCGATTAGCGAGCGGCACTTGGCCTACGCTGAAAAGGTCGAGGCGGCGCTGAAGGAAGCTGGCTTCCGCGTGGAGGTGGACGCGCGCAACGAAAAGATGAACGCCAAGATTCGTGATTTGGCCAACCAGAAGACACCGTACATTCTGGTCTTCGGTGACAAGGAAGAAGCGGCGGGGACGGTGAGCGTGCGGACGCGCGGCAAGGGCGACCAGGGGGCGATGGGGCTGCCGGAGTTCATCGCCAAAGCCACCGCACTAATCAAAATGCAGTCGATGGAACTCTGAAGTCTTGTATCGGGGCACGAGATTACTCGCGCAGAAATGGCCGTCAAGAAAAAGCCCGGCATCAGCCCCTGACGGAAAGCACGTATGAACGTGGAACGCAAGCCCTTACGCAGGAGACAGGCTCGGCCAGCCGATGCACGCCTGGAATTCCTACTCGTCGAAGGACTCACATCCGGAGAAGAACTCCCTCTCGCGCAGGAATTCTGGACCGAACTTCGCCGCGATGCAGCTAAAGTCCTTGCCAGGCAGAAGCAGTCCGGAAAGGCGCACGCGAAAGAGTGAAAGCTTCCGCCCGCGCCCGCTTCTCACGTCAAGCCCCCACTCGCTGCCAAACCCATTCAACCCACTGAAACCAAAGCAAATATATTCTCCGCGAACAGTTCGGGTTAATTCTCCGTTTGGCGCACAATAGAAGCAGGCTCGAAGAAAGGAACAGATTGTCGCCGATCCAGACACGCCGAAAAGCAAACATCCGCAGAAGCCTTTAGCTACTGACTTCAAGCTACTACTCGCTGCAGATCCCCCGGCTGCCCGCTAACTCGCTACGCTGCACGTATCTGCAGACAACTCTTCCAGAATGACTTATTTGCAGCGGAGGCCTTGCGCTAAATCTCTGAAAACAAGGTATTTCCTTACAGAGATAAGGGGCGGAAGGGAGACATAACGGTGAAACAGACCGCAGAGACGCGCCAGCGGAGTGGCAGGATCGCCGACTTGCCGACTCGCCGACTTGCCGACCAGCCGCCTCACGCGTTAATCTGCAACCCTTGCACCGAGGCGTACCCGTCCAGCATCGCTTCACTCAGCGTGGGGTGGGCGTGTATGGTGAACATCATCTCCTCGACGGTGCCTTCGAGTTCCATGACGGCGATGGCTTCGGCGATGAGCTCTGTGGCTTGCGGGCCGATGATGTGCACGCCGAGAATCTCACCGTATTTTGCCTCGGAAACGATCTTCACAAAGCCGTCGTGGCTGCCGACGATGGTGGCTTTGGAGTTGCCGGCGAACGGGAATTTGCCTACCTTGACTTCGTGGCCTTTTTCTTTGGCCTGGGCTTCGGTGAGGCCCGCGCTGCCGATTTGCGGTTCGGTGTAGGTGCAGCTTGGGATGCGGTCGCGGCGCACGGGACGGAAGTTGCGGCCCGCGATCTTGGCCACAGCGACCATGCCGCTCATTGCGCCCACATGGGCCAGTTGCGGCAGGCCGGCGACAATGTCGCCAATGGCAAAGATGCCCGGCTCGGCGGTTTCCTGCGCCTCGTTTACTTTGACGAATCCGCGATCGAGCTCGATGCGCGTTTTCTCGACGCCGACGTTCACAGTGAGCGGGGAGCGGCCCACGGCTACCAGGACTTTCTCAGCCTCCTTGACCTGCGGCTTGCCGTTGGCGTCGGTAAACGTGACCTTCACACCGCTTTCGGTTTTTTCAACTTTCTCGACCTTTGCGCCGGTGTTGATGTCGATGCCGCGCTTCTTGAAGACACGCGCCAGTTCCTTTGAGATTTCTTCGTCCTCGACCGGAACCACGCGGGGCAGAAACTCGAGAATCGTGACTTCAGTGCCGAAGCTGCGGAAGATAGAGCCGAATTCGACGCCAACCGCGCCCGCGCCAATGATGACCAGAGACTTGGGCGGCTGGGTCATGGAAAGGATTTCGATATTGGTCAGGATGCGATCGTCGGCTTTCAGGCCGGGCAGCAGTTTGGCTTCAGAGCCCGAAGCCAGGATTACGTTCTTCGCCTTGACCTGGCTCGATGTGCCGGCGGCGGTCACATCGACGGTGTGCACGCCGTCTTTTGCCGCGCCGGTGAGCTTTGCGTAGCCGGGGATGACGGCGACCTTATGCTTCTTCATCAGGAATTCGAGGCCCTTGACGTGCCTGGTGATGATCGAGTCCTTGCGCTTGAGAACCGCGCCCCAATCGAGCGATGGCGTGCCGATGCCGGCGATTCCGTATTCCTCAGCGTGCTTGAGGTGGTCCCAGATTTCGGCATTGAAGAGGAGTGCCTTGGTGGGGATGCAGCCGACATGGAGGCAGGTGCCGCCCAGCCTGGGGCTAGCATCGATGAGCGCCACCTTGAGGCCGTATTCCGCACCGCGAATGGCCGCGGTATAGCCGGCAGGGCCGCCGCCGATCACCGCAACGTCGTAAATTGTGTCTGCATTCGTTTCCGGCAAGGGAAGCTCCGATCCGCGGCGCACGAGCGCGTGCGCGCCGCTCTTACTTTGGTTAGTTTAAATGGCTGAGTGCAGATAGTTAGTTAACGGGTTTCGGGGTGAGGGCGATCCCGATCAGATCCTCGGCCGCGCGAGTTGTTTCTGGCTGGTCGCCGAAACTCGCGAGCCAGTGGACGTCCGGGTCGCGGCGAAACCAGGTCAACTGGCGCTTGGCGTAATTGCGATGGCCCTGCTGCGCGGCTTTGATGGCGGCCTCAAGGGTAAGGGTCCCGGCCGTGACTGCAAGCGCCTGGCGGTAGCCGAGCGAATCGAGGGCCTTGATCGGGCCATAGCGGTCGAATAACGCCTGGGTCTCGTCCACCAGGCCCGCGGCAAACATGGCCTGGCAGCGGCGGTTGAGCCGTTTGTAGAGCTCCTGGCGGGGCGGATTCAGGCCGATCCGGAGCAGGCGGAAGCCGGTGAGGGGATCGCGCGCCAGAACCTGCGACAGGGGCTTGCGCGCAGCGAGGCAGACCTCAATGGCGCGAATGAGCTTGGCGGCGTCGTTGGCATGGATGCGGGCGGCGGAGGCTGGGTCGAGGCGCGTGAGAACGCGATGCAGCCAGTTTTTCCCTCGTTTTGATCGAGATTGTTCAAGCCGGGAGCGAAGCGCCTGCTGGCGGCCCGGGCCCGCGAATAATCCCTCTGTCAGCGCGCGCAGATAGAGGCCTGTTCCTCCGGTCACAATCGGCAGCCGACCGCGAACGGCGATTTCGCGCAGCACAGCGCGCGCCGCCCGGCTGTACGCGCCGGCGGTAAACGGTTCATTGGGATCGGCAACGTCGATGAGGTGATGGGGAACGAGCGACCGCTCCTCGGTGGAGGGCTTGGCGGTCCCCAGTTCCATGCCGCGGTAGACGGCCACCGAGTCGCAACTTACGATTTCGCCTTTGAAACGCTGCGCGAGGGTGAGCGATAGCGCGGTTTTGCCGCTGCCGGTGGGGCCGAGGAGCAGGACGGCGAGGGAATTTGTACCGGGGGCTGAAGCCCCGGTTGTTGAGTGCGAGCTTTCGGCACGACTGAAGTCGTGCCCTGACACAACGCCCGTTTGCTCAGGATCCGCGGCGCAGCCGCTCTCAGCCGTCCGCGCAGGACTCATGGACGCCACCAGCCTTGCGGAAAGATCCATTTGGGATTGGTGTGAAACAGCCACCAGGCGCAGATGGCCGCGGCCACCAGCACCAGTCCAAAAACCTGGTTGCGGCGGTAAACGCGCGTCTGCTGCGCACGCCGCTCTTCTTCGGCGGCTTGCTGGAAGTGCGGCTTGATGCGGGTTTCAACCATGGCGGTTTCTCAGGGATCGGCGCGCGTTGGTAACCGACCGCGTATCACGCCTCAGTATAGGGGAACACGGGTTGGCGATTGTTTCCGATTCCGGGTTTGACTTCACCCACCCTGGTTGCCGACGATAACCTTTCAGGCTCCGTTTGGACCTGAGCGAGAAGGTGGGTTCGACATGAAAGTCCTGATCCTTGGTTCCGGGGGCCGTGAGCACGCGCTGGCCTGGGCAGTGCTGCGCAGCGCGCGCGTGACGGAGGTGGTTTGCGCACCGGGGAACGGGGGCATCGCCCAGATTGCCCGCTGCGTTCCAGTGAACCTGAAGGACGTGGGCGCCATGGTGCGGCTGGCGGAGGCGGAGTGGGCCGGCCTGACGATCGTGGGGCCGGAGCTGCCGCTTTCGCTGGGCATCGTCGATGCTCTGAGGGAGCGCGGGATGCGTGTTTTCGGGCCGACGCGGGCCGCGGCGATGCTCGAAACCAGCAAGGGCTTCGCCAAGCGGTTTTTGCAGCGCCACAACATTCCCACCGGCAAATACGCGGTATGCACCACCGCCGAAGAGCTCGAAAAAGCGGTTGACGCCATTCACCCGCCCATCGTGGTGAAGGCCGACGGCCTGGCGGCCGGCAAGGGCGTAATTATCTGCGATTCGCGACCCACGGCCATTGAAGCAGCCCAGGGGCTGTTCACCGGCGCGCTTCTGGGTGAAGCCGAGCGGCAGGTGGTGATCGAGGAGTTCCTGGAGGGCGAAGAGATCAGCTTTCTTTGCCTGAGCGACGGCAAACACGTGAAGCCGCTGGTTCCGGCGCAGGATCACAAGCGCATCGGCGAAGGCGACACCGGACCCAATACCGGCGGGATGGGCGTCTATTCGACCGAAAAGCTTCTCGATCCCGCGATGACGGAATGGATACTGCACCACATTGCCGAGCCGACAGTGCGCGGCATGGCCGAGGAGGATACGCCCTTTACGGGCGTGCTTTATGTGGGGTTGATGATGACTGCGCGCGGCCCGGAGGTGCTGGAGTTCAACACCCGCTTCGGGGACCCTGAGACCCAGGCCATCCTGGTGCGCATGGAGAGCGACCTGGTTGAGGCTCTCGAAGCATGCGTGGACGGGCGCCTGGGCGACACTGAGCTGCGCTGGGCTGCGGGCGCATCGGCCTGCGTGGTGGCCAGCTCGGCCGGCTATCCAGGCAGCTACAAAACGGGTTTGCCGATCACCGGGCTGGGCGCTGCGGCCCACGTTCCAGGGGTGCAGGTATTTCACGCCGGGTCAGCACAGGTGGGCGGCCAGATTGTGACTGCCGGCGGCCGTGTGCTGGGGGTTACGGCTACCGCCGACTCTCTTGAGGAAGCCTTGGGGCGCGCCTATCAGGCCTTGGCTGAGATTGAATTTGAGGGGATGTATTATCGGCGCGACATCGGCCATCGCGCCTTGAGGAGGTTGTCATGACGGTTGGAATCACACTGGAAGAACTGCTGGCGTGGAACCAGGAGTCTTCGAACTATTGGAAGGCGCATCTCGACGAGAATCCGGCTCTTCTGCAGTTGCCCTGCGACATCGGCGGGACCACCGATGTGCAGGAGTTTGTGAAGCATATCTGGGGAGTGGAGTTGCGCTGGGGACAGCGCCTGGCGGGCTTGCCGGTGCTGACCAAGGAGGAGACGCCCGCGGGACCTTTGGATGCGCTGTTTGGTCTACACCTGCAGGCTGTTGAGGTGTTCCGGGGCTTGCTGGCCGCCCCGGCGCAAAGCTGGGACGAGACCTTCAGGCTCGATTACGATTGGCTGCCGCCGGAGGCGAGGAATGGATCGCGGCGAAAGGTCACGGCACATGCCCTGTTCCACAGCCAGCGCCACTGGGCGCAGCTGGCCACGCTGGTTCGCGCCGCAGGGTTTCCCTCAAAGTTCAAAGGCGATCTGCTCTTCAGTCATGGGCTGCGCTAGGCACGGGCGCAGGCTGAAGCTTTCCCGGCTTCTGGAAGCAGGACCGGCAAAGGACCGGCCTGCCTTGCGTGGGTTTGAAGGGAACCGTGGTTTCGGCGCCGCACTCGGAGCACGTGGTGCGAGTTTCGGGGCGCACCCTCTGCTGTCCGCGCGTGCGCTTGGCCTTGCACTGCTTGCAGTGCTTGGGGTCGTTTTTGAATTGTTTATCGTGGAAGAAGACCTGCTCGCCGGCAGTAAACACAAACTCGGCGCCGCAGTCGCTGCACTTCAAGACTCGATCGGTGAATTCCATGTCCGGCTTCCCTGAAACAGGGACATGCACCGAAATCGGCTATGGCTACCAGTGACGTGCCGGTCGCGGTTCCCTGTTTCCGTTCGTATTGCACAAAAAGGGCCCGGACCGCATCAAAAAATCAGCGGCGCACAAAGTTTTTCCCGGCTCCACCGGGGGATGAAGAGCAACGATCGCCGGACGCGAGCCCAGCGATCAAGCCAAAACATACCATTGCAACACGCCGCACGGTCTTAACTGGTTTTGGTAGCGGCTTCCGCATCTTACAACGGAAACCGCCAGGTGCGGCGCTTTTCGCGACGGGTTGAGAGTGAATTAGTCCTGCTCTTTACGAGCCTTTTTACGATTCCGCTTGCGCGCCAAAGCTGCCTTGACGCGACGCTTCTCACCGGGTTTCAGATAGTAGGAGTGACGTTTGACTTCCTTGATGATGTCCTCCTGCTGTACTTTGCGCTTGAACCGGCGCAGCGCATTCTCGAGCGGTTCGCCTTCCTGAACGCGAACCTCAGCCAAAGAATTCCACCTCCGAACCTGCCTGAAAGGCTTTGTATATCATACTGGAGTTCTGTCCCGGAGGCCAATAGGTCCGAGGATTCTTCAAAGCAATCGCATGAACGGGAGTGAATTCGCTCTGCCCCTACGGAGCGGGAGATGCGTGCCGGAACGCATTCCCAGGGTTGCGCTGCGCTTCACCCTGGGCTATTCTCCACGCCTCCCTACGGGAGGAAATGAGATTCGACCGGGGCTGACTGTTCCGGGTAAACTCTGTTGAGAGGTTCTCATGATCCGCAGCTACCAGGGAAAACTGCCCCAGATTCCCGCCAGTTGCTACATTGACCCCTCGGCGCAGATTCTTGGCGACGTAATCCTCGGCGAGCGTTCTTCGGTGTGGATGAATGCCGTTATTCGCGGCGATGTGAACTCGATCCGCGTTGGTTCCTACTCGAACGTGCAGGATTGCGCGGTGCTTCACGGCCAGCGCAACCTATATCCGGTGATCGTGGGCGACTGGGTGACGATCGGCCACAACGCCACTGTCCACGGCTGCATCGTCGAAGACACGGTGGTGATCGGAATGGGATCCCGCGTTCTCAACAACTCGCGTATCGGCGAGGGCTCGATCATCGCCGCCGGCTCGGTGGTTCCAGAACATACGGTGGTTCCGCCGCGCACCCTGTGGGCCGGCGTACCGGCCAAACTGCGCCGCGAACTGACGGAGAAGGACCGCGCGCTCATCCTCGAGTACGCAAAGAATTACCTGGATTACGTGGAGATCTATCTAAAGGAGCCGACGGGCTGACCACCTTCAGTGTTTTCGATACGGGCTTCGGATTACGTTCCGCGAAGAACCGCTGATGCCAATAGGGATAGACCGGCGCCGTTCTACAAGCGGGCGAAGTAGCAGGGAGAGCGCTTTTACTTTCTTCCCATGTACTGATCTGTTACTCCGCCCCCGTCCTTTTCGCTGCCCTATGTTTGTGGGAAAACCCATGTTTTGAGCGGGTTAACTGCATTGTTCTCCTTCAAGTATCTTATTTTTGAAGACCTTGGAAGCTTAAATCCTGAAGACAAAGGTCTAATTCAGAGCACCGTAGGGCAATTCCACCGGTTCTTTGGTGGTGTTCTTTGACCTATTGCCATAGTAGCTGTTGGAGGGAAATAACCTGCAAATGGGCGAGCGAGTGGAACCGATTGAAAATAAAGGGGAAAGGGGGATGGCGGAGGGTCAGGGGGCTTGACGCGGCTTAGGCGAAAAGCAGCCACCGGGAAATCTGCGTAGCGGATGTTGTTCAGATGACATAAACTGTCATAAAATGAAGGTATGCCGATGACTTCCCTGAATATTTCTCTTCCCGACCCGCTCAAGGCCTATGTGGAGGACCGCGTCGCCTCGGGCGACTTTGGTACTC
>Ga0302319_10021868_pt1 | contig 11507 bp, 10 predicted proteins | sample Bog_T0_2_FD_203319 | JGI IMG/M metagenome (GOLD analysis project Ga0302319, IMG submission 203319) | Peat permafrost microbial communities from Stordalen Mire near Abisko, Sweden - Bog_T0_2 | ecosystem: Environmental > Terrestrial > Soil > Wetlands > Peat | place: Sweden: Abisko, Stordalen Mire...
CGTACGCCTCCGCTTGCGAGTTATAACTGGCCCTCATCCACTTACAACTTAGTTAGAACCAGGTTATCTCCGTTGAAACTCCGGTGAACCGAGCAATAACCCGGCCAGTAACTGATCTTGTTTCTCCTGTGCCGCAGCGGCCTTGGCCGGATTGATTGGCTTGCCTGCGGCAGCCGGCATGGCGATAATGCTGCTTTGAATCTGCGCGCTCTGCTGCTGGAACTGGTCGAGGACGGCTATGCGGGTCTGCGCGCTTAGTCCGCCGGCGACGAGCAGAGACTCAAGCCGCTGCTCCTCGGCCTCTGGCGTTGGAATCGGCGCGGCAGTCATCGCCGCGCTCGGCGCAACAGGACGCATGCCCGAGCCGTCTTCGATCTTTGTTGCTCCCGCATCGGTCTGCGGATTCCACGCAACGGTAACTCCCGGCAGCCGGTTCGCAGCCAGCGACAGAGCGAAGTTCATGCGGTTCACCAGCGCTCCGGTGCTCACCCAGTCCGCGGCGTCCCACTTGTAGCCGGTGGGTGGAACGGCGCCGTAGAGCGGCATGCCCATGTCGCGCAGCGCGTTGGCCAGCGGCTGCAGGTTGTCGGCGGTTGCGTGGCTCGCTCGCGCCGCGGAGACGACAAATTCCAGCGGCGTTTTCACCTTTGCGCGGTAAGTCGTGTTCGACCAGAACTCCGGCGAGCGGAAGAGGGTTTGAAGCACCGCAGTGATGTTGCCGCTGCTGGAAAGAAACGACACGCTCATGCGATCCACCAGCGCCTGCGGCGGTTCGTCACTCACAAAGCGAATGGCCAGCTTGCGGCAGATGAACCGCGCCGTGGCCGGCCGCGTGGCGAGCATGTGCAGCACCTCGCGGCCTTCCAGTTCGCCGTGCTCCTTGATCTTTTTGCCCAGCACCTTTTTGGCGCCCGGCTCATGGCGGTTGTCATCGAATTTGAATCCGCCGCCGCGCTGCGGCTGATCGACGGTCCATCCGGTAAACACGCGCGCTACCTGGGTAACATCGGCCTGCGTGTAGCCGCCGTTCACGCCCAGGGTGTGCAGTTCCATCAGCTCCCGTGCATAGTTTTCGTTCAGGCCCTCGGGAGCTTTTTTCTTCGCGTCCGGCCTGCGCGCCGCGGCCATCTTCGCCTTGTCGGCCACAATCGAGTCCGGCCCAATGCTGCTCGAGTTATCGAGATATAAAAGCATGGCCGGCGCATGCGCCGTGGCCTCCAGCAGGTCTTCAAACTTGCCCAGCGCCAGCGGCCGAATCACGTCGCGCTCGTAGCTCACCAGGTAGTAAGGCGTCTCCTCGTTCTTGTGCAGGTACACATTGAAGTGGTTGAGCCAGAAGTCGGTCATCACTTCCTGCAATTGCGCGTTTGCGTAGATATCGCGTGTGAGCCGCTGCGCCATCAGTTCTTCGTTCACCACGCGGTTGGGGCTTTCAAGGGCCGCCACGAATTCCTTTTGCGCGGGATCAAGGCCCGCTGTGAGCGCCGCGCGCTGCGGCCCCTTGAGCGCTTTGCGAAAGGCGTCAAGATCAGGCTGGTCCATGGCCGCGAGGCGCGCCACGCGCTGCTGCGGAGGCAGAGCGAGGAGATGTTCAATTTGGCCTTCGGGGATCTGCGGCTCAGCGGCAGCCTGATCGGTGCGCGGATTAGCGTTGGCCATCGCATTCATCTGGCCGGGGTCTGTTGGCGATGCGTTGGATTGGCCACCCTCCGTGCCCATTGCGGCCGTATTCATCTTCATAGGCAGGCTTTCCTTATCCGGAGCCCGCGATGCCTGCTGCGACTTCTGCTTCTCCTTCTGTTGCTGGCGCACTTGGTACCGCGCGATCTCGTTGGTGTAGATGGCCTGCAGCGCGCCACCTTCCGGCATGGGCAGCTTGCCGGCCGCGGTCTGTCGGATGATTGCGCCGCTGGGCAAACGATAGAGCAAATCAGCCGTGTTGCCTTGCATGGCCGGGAATTCGGCCAGCCGGGCTTCAAGGTCCGTGTTGTCGATAGTCTCCGGTCGCAGTTGTTGGGCGAACCACTTGTCCAGGCCCGTTGCGCGCACGGCTTCCAGATCGCCGGGGCGCGGGCCGAAGGTGAAGCGGTTGAGCGCATGCAGAATGCGGTCGTCGCCATGGAGCTGGCCGGACAGATAGGCGGATCGCGCGGTTCCATGCCTGGCCGTCCGCAGCGCAGACTGGGCAAGCACCGGCGCCGGAGGCATTGCGAGCCCGATGGACAAGGCGGCTGCCAAGCCTGCTTTCAATCGTTCCATCGAGGGAGCCTCCTTTCCGCTGTTTTCCGGTCTTGTCGCTAACGAACCTCTGAAGAGGGATTTCGGTGAAGCAAACATTCCCCCAGGGGGTAAAGCCCGCGTTAAGTCTGTGGCATCTGCGGCACGGCTGAAGCCCTGCCCTTGCAAGACGGCGGCTCAATCACAGATTCCCTGCAGGCCGGACTGCACTCACTTGATTAGACGCAGAGTTCGCCTACCCGCTTGAACCCAGATTAGGCCGGGAAGTTGTTATCAAAAGATGAAACAGCTGCCCACGAGGCGCTTGATCAGCCCAAAAGTAAGGTCGTCATGCGGGTTTTACAATTACACCAATTGGCTATCGCTGCGCTATTCTTGGGGTCGAAGAAAATTCCGCCCGCTCCAATCACGCTTCCGCCACGAAGGGCCGAATTCCAGCCAACCGGCAAAACTGCAAAGGAGTTAATCCCGACATGAAATTTGTTTCCGGCGCCATCCTGCTTTCTGCTCTTGCCCTCACCGTTCCCGCTGTGCCGGCCGCGCCCGCCACGCACGCGCCGGAGATCCGCTACGAGCGGTACAAGCTGCCCAACGGATTGGAAGTGCTGCTGCACGAGGACCATAAGCTGCCCATCGTCTCGGTCGACATCTGGTACCACGTTGGCCCGGTGAAGGAGCGCGCCGGCCGCACCGGGTTTGCGCACCTGTTCGAACACATGATGTTCGAGGGATCGAAGCATGTGGGCGAGAAGGCGCACATCAAGTACCTGGAGCAGGCCGGCGCCACCGACATCAACGGCACCACCGATTTTGACCGCACCAATTATTTTGAGACCATTCCCGCCAATCAGCTGGAGACAGCATTGTGGCTGGAGAGTGACCGCATGGGCTTCCTGCTGGACACGCTCGACCGGGCGAAGCTGGCCAACCAGCGCGACGTGGTGCGCAATGAGAAGCGGCAGGGCGAGGGGCGTCCCTACGGCATTGTGGACGAAGAAGTCTCCCACCAGCTCTACCCCAAGACGCATCCTTATTTTGCTGACGTGATCGGCTCGCATGCGGATGTGGAAGCGGCGCGGCTGAACGACATCCGCGAGTTCTTCACGCAGTACTATGCGCCCAACAACGCGACCATGGCGATTGCGGGCGACTACGATCCAGCCACCATCAAGGCGCTCATCGAGAAATATTTCGGACCCATCCCCACCGGGCCCAAAGTGGAAGTCACATCCGTGACCACTCCCGCCATCACCGCCGAGCGCCGCACAGTGGTGACGGATACGGTTCAGCTGCCCAAAGTGATCCTGGCCTGGCTGGCGCCGCCGGCCTTCTCCGCCGGCGATGCGGACGCCAACATCGCGGCGCACGTGCTGGGCTCGGGCAAATCCAGCCGCATGTACCGCGAGCTGGTCTACAAGCAGCAGATTGCCCAATCTGCCAGCTGCGACGACGACTCGCTGGCGCTGGCTTCGCCCTTCCAGTGCGAGTTGATTGCCAAGCCCGGCGTGACGCCGGAGAAGCTGGAGGCAGAGGCGGAAAAGATCGTTGACGACTTTGCCGCGCACGGACCCACGGCCGAAGAGGTGGAGTGGGCGCGCAACAAGATTGAGACCGGCGTGATCTCCGGCCTGCAGCGGCTGGGCGGTTTTGGCGGTGTGGCCGACCAGCTTAACTACTACAACCAGTACACCGGCGACCCCGGCTACTTGCCCAAGGACCTGGCCCGCTACAACGCGGTGACGGCGGCTAGCGTGCAAAAGATGGCGCAGGCTACGCTGGGCAAGGATCAGCGCGTGGTGGTCTACGGCGTGCCCGGCAAAAAGGTGCTCGACGATGTGCCGCGCAGCCCCGAGGACACCGACGCCAACGTCAAAATCACGCCGCAGCACACGCCGGAGTTCGAGGCCGCCGAGGCCTGGCGCTCCACGCCGCCGCAGCCTGGGCCGCAGCGCGCGCTGGTGCTGCCCAAGCCTACCGTCTTCACCCTGGCCAATGGCCTGACTGTCTACCTGGTCGAGCGCCACGAGCTGCCCATCGTCTCTGTCTCGCTGGTCACACTTGCCGGCGGCGCGGCCAACCCACCCGATCGGCCTGGCCTCGCCGGGATCACGGCCGCGCTGCTCACGGAAGGCACGGAGAGGCGCACGTCCGAGCAGATCTCGAACGAGGCTTCGCTGCTGGGCGCCGATCTGAATTCCTCCAGCGGAACCGACAGCGCCGGCATCTCCATTTCGCTGCTCTCGCAGCACGTTGGCCGCGGCCTTGAGCTGGTGGCCGACTCCGCCCAGCACCCGGCCTTTCCCGCCGCTGACCTGGAGCGGCTGCGGCAGCGCCGCCTTACCGGCCTGCTGCAGCAACAGGACAACCCGGTGCAAATGGCACTGCGGGCCGGTCAGCTTAACCTGTTTGGCGCGTCCAATCCCTACGCCTACGACGCGCTGGGCACAGCCGACTCGCTGCACGCCATTACCCGCGACGAGATTGCCGGCTTCTACGCCAAGAATTACGGCCCGCGCGGCAGCCTGCTCGAGCTGACCGGCGATGTAACCCGGGCCGAGGCGCGCAAGCTGGCGGAAGAGGCCTTCGGCAAGTGGACTTCGGCCGCTGCGCCGGTTGCCCCGCCGCCGCCGCCGGCCGTGCCGGAGCGTAAAATCCTGCTCGTCGACAAGCCCGGCTCGCCGCAAACGGCGTTGCTCGCCTTCGGCGTAGGCCTCAAGCGCGACTCGCCCGACTACCCCGCCGTGACCGTGATGAACACCATGCTCGGCGGCCTCTTCTCGTCGCGCATCAACATGAACCTGCGCGAGGAGCACGGCTACACCTACGGCGCATCGTCGTTCTTCCGCTACTACCGCGGCACCGGCCCGTTCATCGCGTTTGCGCAGGTCCGCACCGACGTGACCGCACCGGCTACCGAGCAGCTTTTCAAGGAGCTCGATGGCATCCACACCCGGCCGCTTACCGACGCCGAGTTGCGCCAGGCCAAGAACTCCATCATCCGCAGCCTGCCCGGCGAGTTTGAGAGCGCCAACGGCGTCAACAGCCAGCTCAGCAGCCTGTGGCTCTACAACCTGCCGCAGGACTACTACGCCAGCCTGCCGGCCAGGATTGAGGGGGTCACCTCCGCCGATGCGCAGGCCGCCGCAGCCAAGTACATCCGGCCCGAAAACCTGCTCGTCATCGAAGTCGGCGACAAGGCAAAGATCGAGCAGGGCCTGAAAGACCTCAAGCTAGGCCCGGTGGAAGACTGGAGCGAAAAGGGCAGTGCGGGAGGGAAGTAAGCGAACTACCCACACTTGATGATTTGGAAATGGGGGAATGGGTATCATGTCCCCTATTTTCACCCTACAGTCCACCTAATCAGGGGAGTGTGGATCTTTACAGAGTGCAACATCCCTCCACACGGACCGTGTGGTTGCATGTGAGCTTGATACCGAATGACAGGGTTCATTGCCCGCACTAAGGAGGTGTGTATGCGGAAGTTGAAATTATTCCTCTGTGGCTGCGTTTTGACGCTGTTCGTTTGCAAAGCGCTTTGCTCTACTCCGCCTACACTCCGGCGAGGCGGCGCGGATTCAACCCAGGAATACGAAATCCAGTTGGCCTGCATGGATTCGCGTGGATGCCTACTGCCACGACCAGATGGCCGAGGGAGCTATCTTGTGAAACGAGGAAGGGTGCTTATTGGACGAAGCAGCTTTTCAGTGGATACGCGGGGATCAGTGATATGGGCGCGGAAGAAACCGTGGATGATGTATAGCCAATGCTCTGGAGCTTCGGGGCCTTGCTCCGTCTATGTCGATCGGATAATAGGACCTTCTCTTGATAAGGGCGATCTCTCGCGAGACCTAGTTGCCAGGTTTGCTTCGGAGCATCCAGGCTTACGATGCGCTCCATATGCAAATGTGAACGGAATCGCGTTTCTCGATGACGATTCAACAGTTCTTGTCGTGGTGGAATACCCGCGAGGAGGAGGCTGCAACAGCGATCCATCTTTGGTTAGCGGCTTCCTGGTAGCGGTGCCTTCGATGGCAATTCAGCAGGAGCTCGATGCAAAAGACCTGCTCGTTAGATTTCGGCCCTACCTGTCGCGGATGATCATCGGAGAGATACAAGAAGAAATCGATTCGCGTAGGCAGGGGCCCCAGTAAGCCTCGGCTCGGGTATCTTCTCAGATTGAAACGGCACATATTACATGGCCCGCTACTACGATAGCCGTACCGGTGCGTTCTTAGTGGCCGATCCAGTGACTGGTAAGGCGGGCGACCCGCAGTCCTGGAACCGGTATCCCTATGGACGCAACGATCCCATCGATGTCACGGACCCGAGCGGCAAGTCGTGGTGGAGTGACCTCATTGGGGCAGCTCTTTGGATCGCGGATCCTTTCACGGGCATGGCAATCACTCCATTGGCTGAGGCATATACCATGGGAAACACCATGGTCGAGGCCGATCTTGCCTTTAACCGCGGCGAGATTGGCCGCGGAGCTTTCGACTTGGGTAATTTGGCCCTCACGGGCTTTTCGTTTTACGGCTCTACTGGCGCTGGCGCCTCTGGAAGTGCGGACCCGATGAGTGAGTCCTTGGGTATGCCCAAAAATATGGCCGCGAACCTAGGCGCGGGCATCTACAAAGGGGTGGGAATGCCAGGCCTGTCAAGCGGATGCGAGTTCGGTGCGTGTGGTGCTGGTGGGTTTGGCTTTCAAAGCGGCAATTCAAAGTATGATTTCACGTTCTGGCACAGCGTTGGTGAACTGGCCGGAGCATATGACTTCTATTCGGGTCTGTGGCATCTTGGGAAATTTAACGCCAATGCGCACCAAGTGACGTATGAACATTGGTGTGGCCCGGGCGGTTCTGGGTCCGACCTATCCGGGCATGATTCGGCATGTCACGTCCACGACAATTGTTACGACGGTCATCAACTGAAGATCTATCAGAATTTCGATCCGCTTTTGTCTTCGGGCGCGGCCGCGAATCTCCAAAGATGCAACCAGCAGCTGTGTGATGCAACGAAGGGGAGTTTGGTAGACAAGTATTTTTCATCCATCGGCTCTCCTCTGGCAGGGAGGTGCAGATGATTACCGTCAGAAACTGGCTTTTCAATTGCATCTTAGCCGTCTATGCCATCTACAATCTCCTGTGGGTAGTTGGAACCATGTTTTCCTTCGGAAGGAATGACACATACGGTGAGATCTTTTTCACCATGGTGACATTTGTCGTCGATATCCCAATTATGTGGTATATGACGCGAAGATTGAAGCGCGGGCTGCTTCTTCTAGCGGTCGCGATGTCTATTAGCATTGCGCTCGGTTCGCCATTTCATGTGTTGTACAGCCTAGTTGTGCCAGCAATGTGGTATGGCCCCAAAATCATTATGGTGTTAATGGCGATATGGGCATATCGCTCAAAGTCGCAGACGGGCAAGCCTATTGCGGCAACTCAATGAACTCATGCGAGTTCGGGGCCTGCGGCGCGGGGCCGATGGGTTTTGCTCCGGGCGAGGAGCTGCACCACATCTTCTCTCAACAGTTTGTCGATTGGTTCGAGGAGCATGGTGTTGATATTTCTAAATACCTGATTCCGCTCGCGAAGGCGGCTCACAGGCTGAAACCGAACGGTATCCATACCAAGGCGGGCGGAGACTGGAATTCAGTATGGGAAAAATGGATCGAGGAACATCCAAATGCGGCACCACAAGCAATCATGGAGCAAGGTAAGAAAATGCTTGTTCAATTCGGAATCAGCGCTGGCGACGTTCTCCCTGACGTCATCATTACCGTCAATCCATGTGTCACTATCCGTGATCCCCTCTATCAACAAGCAATGTGCGGGGGTGGAGGTGGAGTTTGATCATGAGAGGAGAATGTCCTTGACATCTTGAATACGAGAGGGCCTGCTCCACGAAGCGGGGGGATCTGATAATAATGCTAGCTTCTGCTATTCGAGAATTCGCCACATCGACGAAGTCGGCGTTGGTAGCCGCTGCTTTTTTTGAAAGTACCGTTCAAGTCTGGGATTTGAAATCTCAGACGCAGACCTGTGAGTTCCCAACGCTGTTCAGTTCAGGCGCTAGAAACCTAGCGTTAGCTGCCGATGGTCGAATGCTTGTAGCGGGGTTATCAACGGTCAGCGGTGGGGTAGCCTCATACGAAGTGCCGAGTGGTAATAAGCTTTGGGAGCGAACGCTCAATTTTCCTTCCCGACTGCAATTTGATCCTACCGGATACTCCATTTTATGCACTATCAACAGGAAATCGATGCTCCGCATAGACGCATCCACGGGAACAACCATCGAATTAGTCGACGGAATCGTTCGATGCATAGAGGGTCCATACGGAGATTCATTGTTCGTCCCTCTCAAGGAAGGAGGCCGTCCGTATAGCCTAATCGCTGCAGGCCGCAACTTCGAAATTAGTCGACTTAGCTTCGCCCTGTTGAGTGCGGAGTTTTCGCCGCAATCTGTTTGTTTGGCTGAAGCAGCTGGGCCTGTCCGTTGCATCAGTCGTGATGACGGAAGACTGCAATGGATATGTGATCCGGACAAGAACAGCCACGTCCTGCTTCTGCACTATTCTCCGAGGCTCGATGCATTTTTCGGCGTCTTGCGACACCTCAATATTTCAGGTCTCAGCAATTTAGTGCGGTTTGATGTCACAAGCGGGATGATGGAACGAGTGTGTGACCTCGACTCTTGGGATGTGGCCTTCGTTGATGCGACAGATCAGCTCGTCACTTCGAGTGGTGAAATCAGGGATCTCTCGGATGGTGCGCTTGTCGGTCGACTCTCCTTCCCATTGAGGGAATACCCGGACGAATGATGCTATGGCTCGCCAGAACTCCATCCGGGCGCCAAACAAACCTATTCGACAAAATGTAAGCTCATCAAGCCTTCAGCATCTGAGCAAATCCAACCATCACACGTCAATAGGGAAAGACCAAACGCTTACATGGAGCCGCTCGTTCCGCAGCAGAATTCCATGACCTACGACGGCGAGAACCGGATGACGGCGGTCAGCGGCGGCGGAGGCGCGGCCAGCTACACGTACGACGGCAACGGGCTGTGGGCAGTGAAATCAGTTTCGGGCGGGACGACGACGGTGAGCATTCTCTCGGGCTCTTCGGTGATCGCGGAGTACGACAACGGCGTGGCTCCAGCATCTCCCTCGCGCGAGTACGTTTACAACGGCGCGGGTGACACGACCAATCTGCTGGCCATGTTCTCCTATTGCAGGGGCTTGCTGGCGAGAGTTACGGGAGAAGGGACATGAATGATCCTAAAATGAAAGCTGCGCAAAAGCCCCTCCTTGGCAGGACCCCGATGCTGTTCACCTGCGGAGTGATGCTGGCCTCGATCGGATGTGGCGGCGGCACGACCTCCAACGGCGGCAGCACGACCTACACGCTCGGTGGCACGGTTGCCGGCCTCGGAGCCGATCAGAATGTGAGCCTTCAGGACAACGGCGGGAGTACGCTGACTCTCAGCGGCAACGGAGCATTCTCATTCCCGATGAGCTTGGATACCGGTAGCGCTTACGCCGTCACTGTGAAGTCGCACACTCCCGGAATCGCATGCACCGTCAGCAATGGAAGCGGCACGGTCGGCTCATCCAACGTGACGGGACTAGCAGTCTCCTGCGCCGCCGGCACGGAGCGGATTCTCTACTCCTTCGGAAATACCTTCGGAAATACGGGGAAATACGGGGGGAAATACGGGGACATGATACATATTCCCCCATTTCCCAGTCCAACCGCGATGAGGCCGCGTCCAGGATGGTGCACCCACAGCTTACTGGTTCCAAGCAACGCTACTGCACCGTATACGTGTAGTCGTTGTAGACAGTGACATTTCCGTACGTGGTGTAGAGTCGCGCATAGACCACCACGGTGCTGGTCAGCTGCCAGTTGACCGTGGTCGATGTGCCCGTCGTTTCGTGCGAGATATAGAGGTCGCTCGATCCGGGGCCCGTGCTTCCCAGCCAAAGCGAGTACCCCGTAGCTCCGGTGACATGCGTCCAGTTGAAGATTTGCTCGGCACCCGTTAGGCCAACGCTGGGATTAGGTGTCGTGATCGCCGCCCGCGTAGTCGCCGTGTAGGTATAGTCGCTATGGACTGTCGTCTTCCCGGAAGTGGTGTAGAGCCGCACATAGATCGTCTCGCCATTTGTGGGCAAGCCCGCGACCTTGATCGATGTAGCTGTATGCTCTCCCGAGTCACAGAGGTTATGTGAGCCCACGCCCGTCGAGCCGATCCATACGGAATAGCCTGTAACTCCGCTTGCTGCCGCCTCCCAGGTGAATGTCACCTCGGGCCCGGTCAGTACGCTGCCCGGCCTGGGCAGGTAAAGTGTGTCGGGTGCACTCACCGCACCGGTCACTACAATCGACTGCTGGGCACCGACCACGTTCAGCGCGTTGTCAGTCAGCGTCACATCTTCCATCAGTGGCGAGCCAACGTTTTCGGGAGCGAATTCGATGGGCAGATCGCACTCCGCCGGGTGCCCCACCCTTGATCCGCCGATAAACTGCGGGTGCCCCATCCTTTCCACAGTTTCATCGTGGAAAGGGTGGGCGGCCACAGACCTTCCGGAGCCGTCTCCGATATACACTCCTCCCATCATGCCCAAAGGTCTTGTGCGCTACCAGAAGCCGGGCGGCTTCCACTTCATCGCCTTCAGTTGTTACCGAAGGGAAGCGTTGTGGCGAGGACTGGAGCTTACGCGGTCTTCGAGCGCGAGCTTGAAACGGTGCGGCGGCGCTACGGGATGGTTGATGCAGGCTATGTGCCGATGCCGGAACATGTTCATCTCTTGGTTGGCGAGCCGGGGAAGTCCTCATTGGCGATAGCCCTGCAGGTGCTGAAACAGCAGACATGGCGCGAGCTGAAGCGGCGCGGAGCGGTTCAGCTCTGGCAGCGGCAGTACTACGACTTCAACGTACATAACGAACTGAAGCGGGTAGAGAAGCTGCGCTATATGCACCGCAATCCGGTGAAGCGCGGACTGGTGGAAAAGCCGGAAGAGTGGTCGTGGTCCAGCTTCCGGCATTACGCGACCGGGGTAGAGGGCGTGGTGAAGATCGAGTCGGACTGGACGGCCCGGCGGCGCGAGGTAAGGCAAAGACGGGCACAAGAGCAGTTGCGCATCCCACCCTTGTATGTTGCGTTCAGAGGCGTAACGATGTTGCGTTTCGGCGGAGAGGCCGTTCCCACCCTAGGCCAGCGTGAGTTGAGCCTGATCGCAAGATCGGCCGCCGTCCCTCTCTTGCTAC
>Ga0302319_10021873_pt1 | contig 11507 bp, 7 predicted proteins | sample Bog_T0_2_FD_203319 | JGI IMG/M metagenome (GOLD analysis project Ga0302319, IMG submission 203319) | Peat permafrost microbial communities from Stordalen Mire near Abisko, Sweden - Bog_T0_2 | ecosystem: Environmental > Terrestrial > Soil > Wetlands > Peat | place: Sweden: Abisko, Stordalen Mire...
GCCGGACGGACTGCGGGTGTATGATCCAGGGAAAATGTTGTCGGATGTCGAACTATTCCTGGAATGGCGCACGCCCGGCTTGGGCGAGCCGGGCAGGGAGGCATTTCGGAGCGCCTGGCGCGAAGTACTGCCCGACGCCCATCGGGTTCCGACGTCACTTTTGTTGCGCGATTATCACGTGGGCAATCTGATGTGGCTGCCGGACCGGGGGGGTGTACGCCGGGCGGGGTTGCTGGATTTTCAGGATGCGTATGCCGGCCCGGTCACGTACGATTTGGTGTCGCTATTGGAAGATGCGCGCCGGGATGTCCCCGAAGAGGTGCGATCCGGCCTGGTGGCGGGATATTTAAAATTCCATCCCGCGCTGGATCGAAATAATTTTGAGACCTCCATGGCAGTGCTGGCGGCGTTGCGACACACCCGGGTGCTGGCAGTTTTCGAACGGCTCAGCCAGCAGGAAGGCCGACATGATTACAAGCGGCTGCATGGTGCGCGGGTGAACCGGCTGTTGCAACGGGCACTGGAGCATCCCCGGCTTGCCGCCGTGAAAAATTGGATGGAACTGCATGCACGGTAAGATCAACAAAGCCATGGTTTTGGCCGCGGGCTACGGCGTCCGGCTCCGGCCATTGACGGACCATACGCCCAAGCCCCTGGTGCCAGTGGCCGGCAAACCGATGATTGAATACGCCCTCGACCACCTGCGCGCCTATGGCATCGGCGAAATCATCATCAATGTGTCGCATCATAAGGACCAATTGATCGAGTACGCGGACCGTTGCCGGGACCTACGCTTCCGAATATCCGAGGAAGCCGAACCGCTGGAGACGGGAGGCGGATTGAAGAGGGCCCTGCCGCTGCTGGGCACGGAGCCGGTTTTTACGATCAACAGCGACATTCTCTGGGAAGATGACGGGGAAAGCGCCCTGGATGGCTTGGTGCGACACTGGGATGGCGACAGAATGGATTTTTTGTTGCTGGTGCAACCGAAGGCGTGCGCCGTCGGCCATGACAAAGGGGAGGATCACCTGTTTATCAAGCGGGAGAACACCCTGGGATGGGATGAACGGGACGCGCCGTACATCATTGCCGGGGTCGGAATTCTTCATCCGCGAATTCTGGCTGGGGCGCCAGACGGCAAGTTCAGCATTAAAGTGTTGTGGCATCAGGCGTTGGAGCGGGGACGTCTGTTTTGCCTGCCGCATCGGGGCCGCTGGTTTCAAACCGGCTCGGTCGCGGATATCGCGGCGACGGAAAAAGTTTTGAAGGCGTAGAATTCTTCTTGGCGCGGGGCTTGATCCGCTGAATGCCACTTACTTAATGGTTCAAAACCGTAATATTTTTTTGCAAAGCGAAGTTGCGATCGGAATATGCCGCTCCGCTGGCGCTTGAGGCTTTATTATGGTCTGATTTCTACAATTATTGCGAGCCTCTGGCACTGATGGTGGGCGCAAATTGAATGAGCCAACGAATGAGCTTGCCCTGAGCGCGAAATCGGGCAGAATAATTCTTGAGCGATTTGCCGGATGTGGTCCGGTAACCCATCGCAAATACTGGTTCGGGGCGTAGCGTAGCCTGGCTAGCGCGCTTGTTTCGGGTACAAGAGGTCGTGAGTTCGAATCTCACCGCCCCGACCATTTAATATCAACGGCTTACGCAGATTTTTGAGTTGAATCTGCGGGGGTCGGAATGCTGTCTTCAGAGTCCGGCGATGGCGAGGCCCTGAATGATTTTGCGGGTAATGTCCCGTCGGCGCTCCGGCTGAACTGTCCCCCGGCGGAACGTCAGAATGGATTTGTCGATGGTGTAGAGCAGGTCACAGCGGCAAAGGGTTTTCCAGTCCATTCCGTCGGCTTCATCCAATAGAGATTCGTGGCCTTGCGGGTCGCGGCAAGTTTCCTTACGCAAGGTCTGGCAGGACAACACAACTATTTGCGGTTTGCGCTCCACCCTTACTGAATTGGATACGATTACCGCAGGATGTTCCCCCCAGGGGAACGGGCATTGCCAGACTTCCCAAGCGTTCACTCCGGAGCCTTCTGGCTTTGGAACGCCGCGAGTTGTCGGGCAGTCACGCCGGCCAGTTCGTCGGTGCCCGAATAAATCCGCCGAAGTTCCCTGGCAGACAACGGCGCAATATTCGTGATGCGCGGGTGGCGGTTGAAATTTGCCAGCACCTCGGGCAGGGCCTTGCGGACGCATAACACGATCAATTGATTGATAGACTGGCCTGAAATCTCCTGCGCTTTGGCCAGGTCTTTGGCGTCTTGCGCCGGAATGCGCAGCGCATAGGGATGATGCTTCGTCGCAATGCTCATATCACAATCATATCATATAGAACATGCTGGTCAAGCGGGGAGCCTGCCATAACCATCACCTCGCAGGATATTGCCAGACCCAGTCGCCGTGTTCGTGATCCAACGCGCCGTTTTTGGCTAATGCGACGATGCCGCCGTCGTCCGTTTCATTCCAGCCGACCGAGTAGAGGACAAATTTGCCATCGGCGGTGCGGCGATAGCGGAGCGGCTGGCCGTTGATGACGTCGTGCGGCATTGGGGAGATAAATTGCGTTGCCAGGTCGTCGAGGGCGGCAGGATATTCGCCATGGGCCAGGTGGTAACGTTCCAGTGCGCAGGCCACGCGGGCCAGGTCCATGTCGGTTTGCGCGATAGCAAATCGCGTCACGCTCCGGTACAAGCCGGGAAGTCTCATCAAGGCAATCGCGTCATAGAGGGATGAATGACTCAACTGTTCATTTACGGAAGCGGTGGCACGTCGGAGGGCCGCGGGAGAAACCACCCGGTTCGTCCGGTCCACGAGCGGCAGGAGCAGTTCCTCATTCAATCGCGCGCTGGCCAGTTCGTTCCGATAAAACACGGCGCCGGGGGTCCACCACAGACTGAACGTGAGGGTCGCCGGCTTGCCATCCTCAATATACATTTGCTCGTCTTTACCGGTGATTCTTTGATTTTCGAGGGTGGCGATGGCAAAGACCTGTTCGCCGCGCATAACCAACTGGAAGTCGGCTGGAAAATCCTTGGCAGCAAGGGCCTGTTCCAGTTCTGCCAGTTGGTCATCGTTCCAGCTATTTTGCGCGAGGCCTTCGTAAACGGGTTGGAGGGAGATTGCGGTGATGGCCTCACTGACCAGGTGGTCGAGGAGTAAAGGTTCCTGGCGCAACAGGTCAGCCAGGCGCAGCAGCAATTGGACCTCTTCGAGCGCACGGACGTTTTGATGAGCGGCCAGTTCGGCAATGGCCCGCAATTGGATCACCCTGGCCCAGCTTTTAAAGCGGGCGAGCAAGGTCGTCCGCAACGCATCGTCCAGGGTGTTACAGCCATATTTCCCCAGCCGGGAATAGGGGCGCTGGCTGGCGTGGCGCAAACCTTCAATGACGGGATCGTATTTTCTCAATGCCAGCAACACATCGTCCGCGGGTGATTGGGGTTGAGGCGCGAGAGGGAACTCGTGCGAGCGGTTGGTGACATCCTGACGGTAATAGTTCTGCCAGTCTTCCAGCCGGGTCAGCTTTGCCCGTTGCCAGGAAGCGGCGTCGCCGGAAGGCGAACTGCCATCGCTGCGGCAGGTGGACATATCGAGCAGGTCCACCCCGTTGGTCGGGTTGAACTGCCAATCCTGGAACCTGGCATTCCAGACGAGGTTGGTGAGGCCGTCAAAGATTGGTGCTTTGAGGAAATTCTGGTCGTCGGGCACGCTGGCCGGCACGAGAAATGACCAGTCAAAATGTTCGCCGCGCGCGGCGGCGGCGCGCTGGTAGGCGTTCCAGTCGCGTTTGCCGCGCCAGTTTTCCTCGATAATCAATGCGGCCAGGAGGGCAACCAGGATGGCGAGAGCAATGAGGCCCCAGCGAATCAGCCGCCAGGACCATTTGGCTAGTTTGGATTGGTCGTTCATGTGTTCTTAAATTTTCCGGTCGGACCGGGAGTGCGGCGCGCGGGAAAAGCATCAAGGTGATCAATGAACTGGATCATTGTCCATTCCATTGAAACGGATGGTCGGGGGCGATTTGGACGAACCGGGTGGTTTGGCCGTAGCGCAGGCGGACCGGGTTGCCGTTGTGTGAATGAATGGTGGCGGAGGCAAGCTGGCCGTCTTGCCAGGTAATATCCACCTCGAATCCGCCGCGGGCGCGCAAGCCTTTGACGCTGCCGTTTGGCCAGGCGCGGGGCAGGGCGGGGAGCAATTGTATTTCATGGTTCTGGCTTTGCAGCAGCATCTCGGCGATGCCCGAGGCGCCGCCGAAATTGCCGTCAATTTGAAAGGGCGGATGCGCGTCGAACAGGTCTGGATAGGTGCGTGCGGGGCTGAGCAAAAACTGGAAGATGCTGTAGGCATGGTCGCCGTCGTGCAGCCGCGCCCACAGGTTCATGCGCCAGGCGGTGGCCCAGCCGGTGGCCTGGTCGCCGCGAATCTCGAGGGATTTCCTGGCGGCCGCGGCGAGGTCGGGGGTGTCGATGACGTCAATCTGGGAACTCGGGAAGAGAGCATAGAGATGGGAGACATGGCGGTGATGCAAGTCATGGGCTTGCAGGTCCAGATCCTGCAACCATTCCTGCAACTGGCCGGACGAGCCGATTTGCAGCGGCGCGAGCCGGCTGCGGGTGATGCCCAACTGCGTGGCGAATTTGCGGTCGGTGCCCAATATGGCCGAGGCCTGGATGCAATGGTCGAAGAGATCGCGGAGGATTTCCATATCGATGGCGGGGCCGGCGGTGATGCTGGTATTGGTCGCCGCGGGATTGTCGTTTTCCGGCGAGAGGGAAGGGCAGGTGACGAGCCAGTGATGGGTCGGTTCCTCGACGAGGGTATCGAGAAAGAACTGGGCAGCGCCTTTCATGGCGGGATAAATTTTGCGGAGGTAGGCCTTGTCTTCGGTGAAGAGGTAATGTTCCCACAGGTTCTGGCAAAGCCAGGCGCCGCCCAGGGGCCACATACCGTATTGCGGGCCGTCGATGGGCGCGGTGGCGCGCCAGACATCGGTGTTGTGATGGGCCACCCAACCGCGCGCGCCGTATTCCACCCTGGCGGTGCGCACCCCGGTTTCGGCCAGTTCCAGCACCATTTGGGTGAGCGGGTCCACGCATTCGGGGAGATTGCAGGTTTCGGCTGGCCAGTAATTCATCTCGGTATTGATGTTGATCGTGTATTTGCTGTCCCACGGTGGTTTCAGGGAATTGTTCCACAATCCCTGCAAGGTGGCGGGCTGGCCGCCGGGGCGCGAACAGGAGATCAACAGATAGCGGGCGAATTGAAAATACAGGGCGGCGAGTTGCGGGTCGTTACCTTCGGCAAAATGGGCGATGCGAATGTCCGTGGGCAGCTTCATGGCGTCGGTTTCGCCGAGGTTGAGGGTGACGCGGCGGAACAGGTTTTGGTGCGCCGCGATGTGATCCATACGCAAGCGCTCCGGGGATTTACCCAGGGCGGCGACTATCTGGCTTCGGACGAGGGCCTGGGAATTGCCGCTGACGTTGTGATAATTTTTGTAGCTGGTCGCGGCGGCGATGAGCAGCGTCACGGCATCGGCGTGGAGGATGGAAACCTCCGTGGCGAGGCCCATTTTTGGGCCGTTCGTGGCCGTCAGAGCGGGCGTGAAACGTTTCATTTGTCCGCCGGCAACCCGGACACTGACCCTGGCCGTGAAGTTTAGCGCCGCGGGAACGCCGTGGACCGCGTTGTTGTAGCCATACATTTCGATGGAATCGCTGCTGGCCAGCACGGCGGCGGTGTGGGGTGTTTGCAGGCTGGCGGTGAAGGAGATCTGCCCCGGCTGGTCGGCGGTGAGATGAATAACGATGACCTGGTCCATGGGGCTGGAAAATATTTCGCGTTTAAAATGCACGCCGTTGGCGGTATAGCGCACGCTGGCGACGGCGGTGTCGAGATCGAGGTCGCGTCGGTAATCGGTGACGGCATCGTTGGTGCCGAAATCGAGGAAGAGGTCGCCGAGGGTTTCGTAGGGCATTTGTTGGAGGGGCACGGCCATCATTTTTTGACTGATGAGCTGGCTGGCCTCGTCGTATTTGCCCTCAAAGATAAGCTGGCGGACGACGGGCAGGGCGGCCAGGGCGTTGGTATTGGCGGGGTCGTAGGGACCGCCGGCCCAGAGGGTGGACTCGTTGAGTTGGAGATGCTCGCGCGCGATGCCGCCGAAAATCATCGCGCCAAGCCGGCCATTGCCGATGGGCAGCGCCTCGGTCCACTTGCTGGCGGCGTTGGTGTAAAAAAGGGTCAGGGGCGAGTTGGCCACGGCGTTGGTGTCGTAAGAGGGCAGGGCGGAGTTGGTTGCGGCCGCCAGGCAGAGGGGGATCCAAAGCGCCGCAAGGGCAAGCAGGCAAACCAGGGAATGGCGGAGTATCGACGGCATATGAAATTCTCGCCGACAGCGGGTGGCACTCAAGGAAAACTTTTGGGGTACCGTTACCCGGCCCTTCGCAACGCCATCAAGGCATCCAGACGGCCCGCCAGAATTTTTGCCGTCCGGAGAGGTTGGTGCTCACATTCCAAACATTGCCGGTGAGGGTGTTGGTGGATATGGAAGACCAGGTGGCCAGATTCGTGGAACTTTGCAGGACGTAGGGCACGTTGGCTTGGCCTTGCACCTGCAAATTCAGCTGGTTACCGGACCGCGAGAGCACCGCGATGGCCGGCGCCTCCGGGGGAATGGTCAGCAAAGTGGCGGAGTACGGCGGGAACGTGGTGGTAACTTGGGTGCCCGCGAGGGCGAGACGATTGGTGGCAATGTCCTGTGCCCCGGGCTCGGTGGAATTAGTGCGCGTGGCCTCGTCCTGGGCGATGCCGAACGAGCGGACGAGGGCGTTGGCGCCCGAAATGAAATTCGTCAGGGCGAGTTGCGCAGTGAATGTGGTGTAACGGTCCTTGTTGATCACGAGCACCGCCTGCGCGCCGTCGGCTTTGCGCGCGGCATAGGTGGTGAGCAAGGGGTAGTCCGTGCTGGCGTTGAGCACCGTATCGCCGGGTTGCGCGAAAAACTGCATCAACTTGAACAGGTAATAAACCGGATGCCGCGTGTTCGGCCCATTGATCACGCCGAGGTCGCCATAGGTGCGCCAACCATAAAGCGAGGAATCGAAATCGCCGCTGGTGTCGGTGCCATTGCGCAGGTCCCACCAGATATACCCGTTAAACTCGGTTTTCATCAACTGTGCCAGGGTGTCGGCGAGGTAAAGCCCGTTGACGATGCTGGTGGATTGCCGGCCCTGGTTGCCCGCATCGGAATTGTTCTCCGTGCAAATCAGTTCAATATTGGTGCCGCCGGCGCCGATGTAATCGGTGATTTGCTGGCGCAAATCCGCGGCATCGCCGGGCCAGTTGCCGGCCCCGAGCAGCAGCGTCTGGTCATCGTCCATCTCATATTCCGGATACACATGATGAATCAGAAAGTCCGGTGTGACGCCGAGCGATTTGAGGGTGGCGAGCAGGACGGGTGTCCAGCCGTAATTCGTGGCGCCGGTACGGGGATTGACGGCAAAGTGGTCGGTGTAGTTGGCATAGCTGGCTTCGCCCGGCACGGCCACGACGCCGATTTTTATGGCGGGATCGGCGGCTTTCATCTGGGTGATGTAATCGCGCGCGCGAACGGCGTACGTGTAGGGATCATGGGGCAGGTTGTTCGTATCGGTCTCCCAAGAGCCGTAACATTCGTTGCCGATTTCCCAATATTTAAAACCCAGATGATTCGTGACATTGGCGGAACGTACCCAGCCGGCGGCCTCGTTGCTGCTGCCGGTGCCGTAGTTGACGGTGATCATCGTCTGCGCGCCGAGGTTGGTGACAATGTCGGTGAAACTGGCGAAGGAAGTGGACCAGGCCCAGGTGTTGGTCAGGCTCTCGCCCGTGGCCCAATGATACTCATCGGCGGCCGAGCCGCCGGGAAAACGGAGAATGTGGGTGTCCAGCTCGGCGAGCGCGCTCTGGGTCGTCGGCGTGTCAAAATCGCTGTCCCAGATGGCGGTGTTCAGGCCGAACCAGCGCGCGTCTGCCGCGCGTAGCGACTGGCTGGCATCCACTCGCAGGTGGACCGGGGACGGGGGAACGGCGGTCAGGTTGAGGTCGTCGAGATAGAACGGATGAATGGTGCCAGCGGCGGTCAATTGAAAGGTGATGAGGTTTAAATTCGTCACGCCGGCGATATCCAACATGGCGAACGGGATAAAGAATTGCTGCCAGTTGGTCGTCGCGGGCAGCGCGGGGAGCTGGAAAGCGGTGCCGGAATTGGTGGTGCCATATTGCGCGTAGATTTGGATGATCTGGCCGCCTTTGCCGCCGCTGTTGATCCAGAAATTCAAGTTGGTGAAGGGGGCGGGATTGAAATCACTGTGTTCCAGGGAGATGGCCTCCCGGGCGGCTCCGGTGAAGGCGATAGAACTGGTGCCGGAATGGACCGGCGACGGATTGGCAAAATTGTTGTCGCCCGAATTCCAGCTCCAATTTTCGAAGCCATTATCCAATTGGTCGGAATAGATGGAGAAATTGGTCTGCGCCGTCCCCGGCCGGGATAGCGCCAGCAACGCGACCCACAAAACCATCCGCCAAGCGCGAAACAGATTGTACATTTAATGGCTTAACCCAGCTTACAGTTGCGGTGTTGCAACTGAGGGCAGAACTGAAAGACTATAAGCTACAACTGCGACTAGCGCAAAGCCGAAGTCAGGGGGGCGAGGAAGAAACAATCAGGATTGTCTGGGCTTTCGGAGGTGGTCCCGCCGCCGCCATTCCCATGCAGACTCACCGGCGGGGTATAGGTGCGCAGATCCTGCCATTTATGCACAATCGCATGGCCATCGGCAAATGCCATTCCGCCGGAGCCGCCATGGAGGCCGCTGGGATAATCAATGAGGTACGTTTTCCCCGTATCCGCCTCGGCCGACACCGCGAAGGAGCCGTCGTTAATGGTGATGGGGTTTTCATCCATGATAACCCAGGTTTGCGACGGGCCCGGCCTGGTAAAGGAGGTCATCTTACCATAGGTTAACCAAGTGGTCTGACTGGTGCTGTAAGCGTTCCCGGGCAGCCAGCCCCCTTGGACCGCCGTACCGACTGATGGTGAACCATTCAGGTAAAAACTTGACCAAGTCGTGCCTACCGCGGAGTTCATGGAATAGCTTCGGACATGCACCTTGTTGCCACCAAACGTGTCAATGTAGTTGTCCGCCGGGCAATGCCAGACCGCCCGGCTGGGAAGATTAGGGGAAATGAGGGAATTGGGATCCAGCAGTTCACTAACTCCGCTTGAAGAATTGAATGGCTGATCGTCTGCGTCCACCGGTTGATACATGGTGCCAACCACCCAGTTCTTCAAATGGGCCGGATTGTTAAAGCCATCGTAGGCCGTGGTATAGGGATAGTCGTTTGGTGGCAGGAGGTCGCTATTATCTTGGGAATAAATGTTCCAAGCCAGCATGATTTGTTTGGTGTTGCTCATGCAGGAGATGCTCTGTGCCTTTTGCTTGGCCTTGGTCAGCGCCGGCAGGAGCAGAGCGGCAAGAATGGCAATGATGGCAATGACGACCAGCAACTCGATCAATGTGAAGGCGGTGCGGTGGCCTCCTATCTTGGCTTGTTTATTTCCGGTTTCCATGGACTTCATTTTTGAATGAATGGCTGTGGTTGCGATGAAGCGGAGAAGAAGCAGATGCCGGTATCAACCGGCATCCACCATGTTTTTGGCACCTCAATGCACGGTCTCAGAGGAGCTGACTGCCGGCGGAATATTCGTGCTGGTAGTATCGGTGGCCGTAACCGTCTGACTGCCCGAGGTATTAAAATAAACATTCTCGGTGGCTGTGCCATTTACCAGATTGAACGGCAGCGGCAGGGACGCACTGCCATCACTGCTGCTCACGGTGATGGAATCAGTACTGTTAACTATATGATACGTCGCATCCACGGAATTAACCGTGAAGCTGACGGGATCGCCAGCATTAACCGTCGTCGGCGTTCCGACCTTGCCGGTGGTGGTGTTGGGGGCATTGGTTTCACCCGGGAGCAATATCTGCAATTGGGTGAAAGTCCGCTGGATGAGATCGAAGAACGCCGTCTTGCCTGCGGGAACTTCGCTGCCGGCCACGAGCTGGCTCCGGAGACCGAACAAGGGGACGAGCGGGCCGATGGACGGCGTGGTCCACGCCAGCGGATTGCCCAAGACCGGGGAGGTTTGCAGGTTAAAGCCGCTGTCGGGCAGCGACCAGGATACCCAGTAAGCCGAGCCCGCCGGAACAATCAACACACCCTTGGGTCCACCGGCAACGGCCGTGTCCCAAATATTGGTTGTATCCAAAACGGTGTCGGCCAGGAAGTTTTCACTGTAGGGCGACGCGGTGTTGGAGACGGCAAAGTTGGCGTAAACCACGGCCTGATTCATGGCATCCGCCTGGTTGGCCTGCATGCCCAGATAGACATTAAATCCAGGGCTGGATTGTTCGGCGAAATTGGCGGCATTATAGGGTGGAATCACAAAGCTGCTCCGGTTGCCGTTGGGGGCGATCATGGCTCCGTTCGTGTCGGAAGTGAATTGAAGTGTCCAGGTGCCCAGCAGGCCGTTGTTGGTGACCGTGGCGAGGTTGCCGCTTTCGTTGGTGATGTTGTAAACCCCGGCCGACAGCAGGTTGGTGATGGCGCCGTTGGGGAGGGACCCGGGCGCGGCGGAGTAATAATAGTTATAAGTGTTGCCGCCGGAGGTCCGGGTTTCGCTCCCGCCGCTGTACATCGCCTGCTGGTGGTCTTCGTTGACCTTGTATTCGAAGTGGCCGAGCGCGTTGGTGGGGCTGCCCTGGAGGTAGAAGATGATGCAATTGGTCTCGTTCCAGTCCGGAGCATTGTCATTGGCCGTGGGGTTGGGCGTCAAAAACAACCAGGCCTCGCAATTCACGGAATTTGGATAACCCACGATGGTGAAGGAATAGGAGACCGGGTTGGCCGGCGTGGCTTGACCCACCCAGCTCAAGCCGGAGGGTTGCTTCAATTCGGCCTCCTGACGGTCATAGAAAGTGTTGCCCTCCGTGCTGGCATACACGTTCAAGCCCGAAATCGCCTTGGTGGGGAGCTTGACAGTGGGTGGCGCCACCGGCACCACGCGGGCTTTGATCACCACATTGGCCACCCAGAAACTCATCGTGCCGGTGGCTGCGGGATTCCACTGGTAAATACCGACGCTGTGAACGCTGCCGACGCCCGAGATGTTCGACGGCACCGGAACGGAGAGATGATGCCAGTGACCATCCGCAATGGCCTGGGACGAGGCATCAAACGAGACATTCGTGAGCGATTGCAAGCTGTAGCCGGCATCGAATCCGATTTGCAAGTGGGCCTGGGAAGTGGGCGTTATGGTAGAAGTGGAATCATATTTGATGTCCATCTCAATGGACGCATACTGGCTGCCGTCGAAAGTGAGAGCGCCCCACCAGGTGCCCGGGGAACCGATGCAATAGTTGTCCGCCGCGCTGCCCGGCCAGTTCCCTTGGATA
>Ga0302319_10021875_pt1 | contig 11506 bp, 10 predicted proteins | sample Bog_T0_2_FD_203319 | JGI IMG/M metagenome (GOLD analysis project Ga0302319, IMG submission 203319) | Peat permafrost microbial communities from Stordalen Mire near Abisko, Sweden - Bog_T0_2 | ecosystem: Environmental > Terrestrial > Soil > Wetlands > Peat | place: Sweden: Abisko, Stordalen Mire...
TTCAACAGCAAGGTCAACAGCAAGTGCAACAGCAAGTGCAACAGCAAGTGCAACAGCAAGTGCAACAGCAAGTGCAACAGCAAGTGCAACAGCAAGTGCAACAGCAAGTACAACAGCAAGTGCAACGGCAAGGTCAACAGCCCCACACAAGCCAAAGGAGGGCTTGTATGGGCCACCTGTCCTTGTAATGGGGCACCCGCACACCCTGCGAGAAAGTAAAGGCCGGAGCAGTTTGCTCCGGCCTTGGTTGCGATGAGTGAAATCTAGAAGTGGTAGACGGCCTGGATGGAAGGCTCGGGGACGTGGGCGCGCAGGTTGGTTCCGAAGGTGTTGGTCGGGTCACTGCTGGAGAGCTTGAAGTCCGGCGAGCTGCGAAGCAGGCCGCGATACTGGAGACGCACGGACCAGTGATCGGAGAGTTTGAAGTCGGTTCCGAAGCCGTAGGCGAAGGCGGGCTTGGTAACAGCGGCCGGAACGCCTCCGACGTTGTTGTCGTTATTCGGAGAGAAGCGAATCATGCCGCCGCCGAACATCGCAAAAGGCTTGACGCGCTCGTTGGAGGGGAGACGGAAGATGTAGGTTCCAATCATCTCCATGTTGTTGCTCTGCACCTTAGAGACGTAGCCGTAGGTGTCGGCGAAGTACTCGGTGTTGCGGTTGACGGTGATGGCGGCGCCGAGGGCGCTGTGGCGACCGAAGTCATAGCGAATATCACCAATGGCTCCGATGGAGTTGGTGGTGGACTGGGTCGTAGGATAGCCGCCCCCAAGGTAGGGCGCCTTGTTAAGAGTAGACGCCGGGAAGATTCCTTCGAAACCTGCACCGATCGAAAGATTGGAGACGACGCCCTGCGCGTGAGCCATGCTGGCAACGGCCAGAAGTACGGTGATTAAAGTCAGCTTGAGTTTCAAAAGTCTCTCCTTTTACTTAGGGACAACCGCGACGAAGCTAGGAACCAGTTCGACCGAGGCGGGGATTGTAGTTACGGTAGTGGTGTCCGCCAGGCCGGTAGTGGGATCAATCACCGGTTGGTTGGTCACCGGATCGAGAACGTCCTGCTGGACCGTGACCACATCCTCCGTGCCTGCCGCCAAATCGAAGCGACGCAGTAATGCGTGATTGGTAGCGTCAAGGGTTCCGATATACAACTTGCGGCCGTCATTGAGAACGCCGCCGCTAAGAGGCGCGACCGGAACCGGGGTGAAAGATGGGGTACTGGTGGTGCTGAGAGCGAGAGTGATTTCCTGCTGCTTGTTCAGATCGTAGCCGTGAATGACGTTCTCCGGACTGGCGCAAGAGGTGTTCACTCCGGTGACAAATGCCTGCTCCAGCGTGGGCGAAAACGTGACCTGGCTGGCGGTACACTGCAACGCGGATGGGGCCGTGAACGGAGTGTTGACCTTGACCGTGGAGAGGCAGACGTTGCCGACCGGGGTTGTATTGCCAGCCTGCGAGGAACTGGTCACGGAATAGTCGATCCACTGCTTTGGACTGGCACCGAAGCCAACCACCCGAGGCACTCCGTTGATGGCAGTGGCGGACAGATTGATGGGAGCGGGGCCGATGTTCAACTGCACCTTCTGCGGCAGCGGCGGGGTCTGGTAGCCGTCGTCACAGGTGGAGTAGTTGTTCAGTTGATCGCCGCTGGCGAAGTAGGACTGGCCATCAGGGGTCCACGCGAGCGCCTGCACGTTGGTGCTGGCGTTGGTCAAGGTCTGCACGAAAGCGTCAGTGTTGTAGACGTAAACACCGGACTTGCCTGCAATCCACATGTTTGAACCATCGTCGGCGAAGGTCACGGCGGTAATGTTGGGAAGCATGAAACGCACGGCGTTCTTGGCGGTGACGGTGTCGATGAGGAAGACGAGACCGTTGGCTACGTCAGAAAGGACGACGTAGCGGCTGTCCGGCGAGACTCCGATGACCGCTCCGGTGACCACATCTGTGCTGAGACCGCCAACGATGGGGAAGGCCTTCAACAAAGACTGATAGGAGGACAGATTGATGACCATCAGACCGTCGCTGCTGCCGACGTAGGCCGTGAGGCCGTTGGGAGCGACGACCAGAGAGTTCGGGAGATTGGCCAACTCGATGGTATGAGTGAGCGTCAAGGACTCGGAGTCAAAGGTCAGCAGGCGATGGACGGGAGTCGCACTATCCGCAAAGGTGGTTCCTGTTACGAGGACGGTGCTGGCCGTGGTTCCGGTAACGGTTGCGCCGACGACGTTGCTGTAAATCGGATAGCCGAAGCCGACCGATCGCGCCGAAACCTGCTGGTTGGTTGCAGGCGAGGTGAAATCGGAGGCAGAAGCGTTGCAAGTGTTGGGCGCGCAGGAGGCCATCAGGGTTGTGCGTCCGGATGAGGTTGCGGTGAACAGGGCGGTCATCGGCTGAACACTGGTAAACGTGCCGGTCAGCAGATTGGATGAGAGATAGCCGAACTGCAAGCTGTTGAGAGGCTGTCCATTGATGTCGACCAGGGACATTTTGTTGCCATTGGAATCAACTTGCTGGGCGATGGACAGGTACTCGAGGCTGCCGTTGCTGAGGCTATCGAGATCAGCCGTGGAATAGGGCGGCACCGCGGCTCCCTTGGTGTAGGCAGAGGAAGCCAGGACAATGCCGGCTGGAGGGCAGGTGACGAAGGCGATGGGCGCGCTGATGGTTCCATTGAGCTTGGCGAAGACGCTGGTTACGCCGGGATTGCGCGCGGCCACGTATCCATAGAGGCTGACAGAGGCGACGGAGCCGTCAGCGACCGACCAGGTGTAGTCGTTGTCGAAGACATTGGCGATCGCGTTTCCGCTGGAGTCCACGGGATAGGCGTCGTACTTGATCTGCTGATCCTGCGAGATGCAGTTGGTGGTTGCTCCCCAGGTGGGAGCTTTCAGGGTGATGCCGGCGGCGCGCACATGAAGCGTGACCTGAGTGCTTCCGGAGACGTCATGAGCTGCATCCAAGGCCGTGATGGTGACGACGCCGGAGGGAAGATCCGGCTGACCGGCATTGGCGTTGGGAGTTGTCGTTGTGACTCCGGTGCTTGGATTGACGGTGTTGGTGAACGGTGGAACAACCGTAGGGACGCAGTTCAAGTACCGGGCGTCCCATTGCCCAGCACAGACCTGTCCGGTTGGGGAGACCGTTACGCGCGTGTCAGAGGAATAGAACTTGACCACCGGCGCGGGCACCACCGGCTTCTCCGTAGTGTTCTGGTTGGAGACATAGACGATCGCGCTGATGGACGACCAGTCGCCAGCGTTCAGGGTCACACGGTCAGGCGAGACCGCAACCGAGTACACATCGTACTTGGATGGCTGGGTGCTGCTGGTGACCGAAGAACCGCAGCTTGCCAGTAAACCGGCAAGCCCGATGAGCAATAAAATTGACAACCGATTCATGTACCGCACCTATCGGATCGTGATCCAGGTCGGACCACCTTCAGCGCTCACAAAGGCGGGACTCTGCTGCCTGAGTTTGCCGGTATTCTGGTCGATCCGGAATTGGAAGATCTTGTTCGCGGTTGTATCGAGCACGTACATGGCGTTGTTCCCAGCGGGGACGGAGACGAACGCCGGTGTGTTGCAACCATCGCTGACGCCGCAATCAAATGGCGATGCGGTCGAGGTCGAGATTCCGTTGACGATGCTGACGGAGCCGAGGACTTCGGAGAGTTCGCCGGAAGTGGTGCTGATCTTGAAGGCGGAGATGTTGTGAGTGCCCTGGTTGGCGACGAAGAAGTAACGGTTGTCATTGGTGGTGGCGCCGGCCACCGGCTTGGTGGGGTAATTGCCGTTGGAGTCCGGATTCTCATTGAAGGGCGAGCCCGCCATCTGAGTGAGGACGCCATTGGAGCCGACGCTGAATCCATAGATGTTCGGAGTTGAATAGGTGTAGGCGGGAGTTGCTCCGTTGGCGGGGACGGTGACGGTGGTGACGGCCTGGGCATCCAGCACATAGGCATAGCTGCCATTGGCCGAGAGAGCCAGATAGCTGGGCGCCGTACCGACAGGCTGGGTGGCCGCCTGCGTGGCAACGCCGGAAGAAGAATTCAGGGTCCAGGTGACTACGGTCTGCTGGCTGACTCCGCTGGCGTCGGCCGGGTAAACTCCGGCGAGGCCCATGAGAAGATTGCCGCCGGGCGCCATGACCAACTGGGTGATGGCATAGCCGATCTGAAGCGGACTGCCAACGCTCGAAAGAATACCGGTGGACTGGTCAATCGAGAAGATGGAAAGTTCCTTGGTGGCAGGAAGCGCGACGTAGAGGAAGGTGCTGTTGGGAGCGACGACCAGAGAGCTGGCGTTCGGACCACCGGTGAGAGGGTAGGCGTCGATCTCGGTGGCGAGAGTGCCATTGCCGGCGCGGGTGTAGGCGTAGATCTTAGAGCCACCGTTGTCAAGGAAGTAGGCCCACTTTCCGTTGGCAGAGAACTGGAGCACTTTGGGTGACGCCGGAGTGTTCTGTGGTGAGATGCTGGACTTGGTCAAGGTTCCGTCCGTATTCACGGTGAAGACGGTAAACCCTGTTCCGGTGGAATTGCTGATATATGCCAGCGTTCCTGTGCTGGTAACTCCACCACATCCGACCATGATTGCCAAAAGGCAAAGTGCGGCCGTATAGCCGATCAAGCGCTTCATGCAAAAGCTCCCAGGGTAGTAAGGACGTACCCACCCATATTTTATCGAAATCAATCTTATTCAATCATAATTCGGGCAGACCACAATTCACCCTATAGTTAAGCAGCAAATTGCGTAATTTTTCCTATCTCGGATTGTGAGATTCTACCTTATTGAATGCGCTCACGTCTTGCGGGGTCCGGCCGGAGGCCATTTTGGGGCGCGGACGGTAGGAAGAACCACATCTGCTGACTGCAGCAGATGCGGGGCGCCAGGCAAGAGCAAGGGCAAGAGCAAGGGCAAGAGCAAGAGCAAGGGCAAGAGCAAGAGCAAGGGCAAGAGCAAGAGCAAGGGCAAGGGCAAGAGCAAGAGCAAGGGCAAGAGCAACTACCCCACTCAACGAAAAGAGCGTTGAGTGGGCCACCTGTCACCCTAACCGAAAAGCGCGGTTAGGATGGGGGGGGCTCGGGGCTTTCCGTGATTGAAGGCTGGTGTGGCTTTTCATTCTTGCGCACGCGGGGACGGAGTTGCAGAATACATCTGCTGAGGTGAAAAGGCTTGGAGCTTCCTCTGGACGCCGTTGAGACACGAGTGCTGGGCTCGCTGCTGGAAAAAGACATCACGACCCCGGATTACTACCCGCTGACAGTGAACGCACTGCTGGCGGCCTGCAATCAGAAATCAAATCGCGAACCGGTGATGGAACTGGATGAAGCGACGGTGCGCGCGGCTTTGCGCTCGCTGGAAGAGAAAGGGCTGGCGGGGCTGGCGCGGGCCGAGGGGCGGGTGGCGCGCTTTGAACATCGCATGGGCGAGGCGCTGAACCTGGGACGGCGCGAGACTGCGCTGCTGTGCACACTGCTGCTGCGCGGGCCGCAGACTCCGGGGGAGTTGCGCGGACGCAGCGAACGGATGCACCGTCTGGAAGATCTGGACGAGGTGCAACTGGTTTTGCAGAAGCTGATGGAGCATGATCCTCCGCTGGCAAGATTGCTGCCTCGGCAGCCGGGAACGAAAGAGGCGCGCTATGTGGATATGCTCGGCGGGCATGAGGCCGAAGTGCGCGAGGCGTTAGAAGGCAAGGCGGTCCACGGCGAGGCGGGCGTGGGCGGAGGAGCAGCGGGGGATTCGCGCGAAGAACGTGTGACCGCGCTGGAATCCGAGGTGGCGCAACTGCGCGCCGAATTTGAGACATTGCGCCAGCAGTTTGCGGAATTCCGGAAGCAATTTGAATCTTGACGCTTTCGGAATTGGGGCGGCGGGCGTAGCATCGTTAGTTTGAGGAGTGACCATGAGCACAATCAGTGAAACGATAGTGAGCGGAATGAAGACTTCGATTCATCCGCCGAAGCGGCTGCTGTACGGACCCGGGCCCAGCCAGGTGTATCCACGTATTTATCAGGCGATGGCACAGCCGATCGTCGGTCATCTTGATCCGTATTTCTTCCAGGTATCACAAGAAGTGCAGAAGGGGCTTCGCACGGTCTTCGGGACGGCGAACGAGTTGACGATTCCAATCTCGGCGACGGGTTCGGGCGGGATGGAGACGGCAGTCTCAAACTTCATTGAGCCAGGGACGAAGCTGGCGCTGTTTGTCAGCGGATTCTTTGCCGAGCGCATTGGCGAGATGGCGAAGCGGCACGGGGCAGAGATCGTGCGGCTGGAAAAGCCATGGGGCGAATGCTTCAACGACGACGAAGCGGCGGAGTTCATCCGGCGCGAGAAGCCGCAGGTGGTGGCGTTTGTGCAGGCGGAGACCTCGACAGGAGTCTTCCAGAAGAGCAAGGCCCTGTGTGCGGCGGCGCATGAAGTGGACGCCATCGTGATCGCAGACTGCGTGACCTCACTGGGCGCAATGCCGGTGGAGGTGGACGCGAACGGCATCGACGTGGCCTACAGCTGCACGCAGAAGGGGCTGAGCGCGCCTCCGGGATTGAGCCCGATTACGATTTCTCCACGGGCGCAACAGCGCCTGAAAGAACGCAAGACGGTGAACCGAAGCTGGTATTTCGACCTGACGTTGATTTCGGATTACCTGACGGTTTCGCACCGGTATCATCACACGGCTTCGGCAACGCTGTTCTATGCGCTGCATGAGTCGCTGGCGATTATCGACGACGAAGGACTGGGACTGCGTCAGCAACGTCACGAGAGAGCGCACGAGCGCTTTGTGGCAGGGATCGAGCGGCTGGGATTGAAAATGCACGTCGCTCCGGGGCACCGCATCTGGAATCTGAATACGCCGCGCGTGCCCGAAGGCGTGAACGAGGCCAAGGTTCGCGCCTATCTGCTGGAGAAGCACGGGATCGAGATCGCCGGAGGCTTTGGGCCGCTTGCGGGAAAGATCTTCCGCATCGGCATCATGGGACCGCTGGCGACGGACGAGGGCGTGGACCGCTTCCTGGCAAAGTTCGATGAGGCGATGAAGGAAAGTAAGTAGGGTGCACAGGTTGCGCAGGTTACACAGGTTGAAACCTTGAGGGTGCCAGATGATGGCACCCTTCTTCTTTGCGGAGGGGCGGGGGTGGTGGTTGAAAAGCCTCTGGAGCGGCGCTGGAGATTTGAGCGGTGCTGGGGTCCCTCGCGGTTGCTCGGGATGACACTTCAAAATCGAGAAACAAGAGCAAAGGCAAGAGCAAGGGCAAGGGCAAGAGCAAGGGCAAGAGCAAGAGCAAGAGCAAAGGCAAGAGCAAGAGCAAGAGCAAAGGCAAGAGCAAGAGCAAGAGCAAAGGCAAGAGCAAAGGCAAGAGCAAAGGCAAGAGCAAAGGCAAGAGCAAAGGCAAGAGCAAAAGCAAGAGCAAGAGCAAGAGCAAAAGACCCACATTTGCTGACTGCGGCAAATGTGGGGCACCGGTGCTCATAACTTTAGAAGACTGGAAACCTGTGCGATTTGGAAAGCGTGGAAGCTACTCGCCGCGCATACGCTCGTCGATGGGGCGGCGTCCGGCGTAGCCCTCTTCAGTGCCGTGCCAGTGGGTGATGGTTGGCTCACCCATGCGCCAACAGAGGAGGACGATTTCGCCATCGACGCGGCAGGGGAAATCGAGCAGGCCGATATCGAGATCCTTCACCTGCACGCCGATGGCGTTGATCTCCGAGAGGGTATCTTTGGCGGATTGGATAGCTTTTTCGCGCGCGGCCTTGCGGGCGGCGCAGGCGCGGACATCGACCAGCATGCCTCCGTTGAGGAAGATACGCTCGCTCAGGTCGCTGAACTCCTGATCAATCTCCTCGATGAGAGTCTTGGACTCGATCGACTTGCGGAGCAGGCTCTCCAGGACCGGTAGCATGGACTGCGCTTCGCGGAGCGTGAAGGTTCGCATGGGTCTAGTGTACGACTGAAAGAGGTTTCAAGGTTTCAAAGTTTCAAGGTTTCAAGGTTGCGCAGGTTACGCAGGTTGCAAGGTTGCGCAGGTTAAGAACAAGAGCAAAGGCAAAGGCAAGAGCAAGGGCAAGGGCAAGGGCAAGAGCAAGGGCAAGAGCAAGGGCAAAAGCAAGGGCAAGAGCAAGGGCAAAAGCCCCACTCAACGAAAAGAGCGTTGAGTGGGGCACCAATGCAGGATGGGCAGCGAAGCGAGTTTGCTAGGCCTTGATTTGCAGCATACGGTCGAGGGCGACTTTGGCCCAGTGTTTGACCGAGGGACGCACCTTGATCTGGTTGACGACGTTGCCGTCGACGAGATTTTCCAAGGCCCACGCGAGGTGCTGCGGGGAGATGCGGTACATGGTGGTGCAGAGGCATCCGGACTCGTTCAGGGTGACGACGGTTTTGTCGGGATGCTGTTTGGCGAGACGGTTGACGAGGTGAATCTCGGTGCCGATGGCAAACTTCGCTCCGGCGGGAGCGGCGGCGACGAGGCGGCGCAGTTTGTCAGTGGAACCGGTGTCGTCGGCCTTCTGGCAGACCTCCCAGCGGCACTCGGGATGGACGATGACCTGGATTCCGGGATGACGCTCGCGGATGCGGTCCACATGCTCGGGGAGAAAGCGCTGGTGGACGGAGCAGTGTCCCTTCCAGAGAATGACCCTGGCTTTGCGGAGCGATTCGGCGGACTGGCCGCCCTGAAGCTGGTAGGGGTCCCAGACGACCATCTGGTCGAGAGGAATGCCCATGTCGTAGCCGGTGTTGCGTCCAAGGTGCTGATCAGGGAGGAAGAAGAGTTTCTCGTTGCGCTCGAAGGCCCATTGCATGGCGGCGGGGGCGTTGCTGCTGGTGCAGACGGCTCCTCCGCGCTCACCGACAAAGGCCTTGATGGCGGCGGCGGAGTTCACGTAGGTCATGGGAGTGATGCCGCTGCCGTGCTCGGAGGTGAGGCCTAGGCGGATGAACTGCTCCCATGCATCCTCGACCTGCGAGATCTCAGCCATGTCAGCCATGGAGCATCCGGCGTTGAGGTCGGGGAGGATTACCTGCTGGTCAGGACGGGCGAGAATGTCGGCAGACTCGGCCATGAAGTGGACGCCGCAGAAGACGATGTACTGTCCGCGGGCCTGGGAGGCGAGTTCGGACAGGCGCCAACTGTCGCCCTGATAGTCAGAAAATTGGATGACTTCATCGCGCTGATAATGATGCCCGAGCACGACACATTGCTCTCCGAGGATCTCGCGAGCGACACGAATGCGCGCGTCGCACGAGTGGTCCGGCAGGACAAGATAATTGTCCAGGGAGCACGTAGAGTTCGTATTGACTGCTGTAGCCACGTTTTGTCTGCCTTCAGTTTTCGCTGCCATGAGGCACGAAAACGGGGATGTTGAAAGCGCTGTCTCCGGCTCCAGCGGATGCACATACCTAGCAGGCCCCATCCGCGGGGATGTTGAAGCCGTAGCCCTTACTATTGTTAATGATGCATGAACAGGGAGGAAAGACGCAAGCTTTTGCTGCGGGGGTGCGCGGGTGTGGGTGGAGGCGGAGGTGCCTCTGGGGCAGTACGGCATATTTGAGCGGTGTTGGGGTTCCTCGCGTCGCTCGGAATGACACCTTATAAAAAACAAGGGCAAGAGCAACGACAAGAGCAAGAGCAAGGACAAGAGCAAGGACAAGAGCAAGGACAAGAGCAAGGACAAGAGCAAGGACAAGGACAAGGGCAAGGACAAGGGCAAGAGCACTTGGGGTGGAGAGAGTTGCTTCCCAGGTTATCGCCGAAAAGCGTCGGCGCGAACCTGGGGCACCCGGCTTTTGTTGCGGGGGTGCGTGGGTGTGGTTGGAGGCGGGGGTGCCTCTGGGGCAGTACGGCATATTTGAGCGGTGCTGGGGTTCCTCGCGTTGCTCGGAATGACACACCTTATAAACGAAATAAACGAACAACGACAAGGGTGGGGGCCTAGCCGCCGATGTGGACCATGGTGCGGCCGGGCTGGATGAATCCGGGTTCGCCGATGTGGTGGCGCGCTTCTTTGTGGGCGACGGCGAATTCGATGATGCGGGCGAGCTCTTCGTCCGGCAGGCCGGAGCGGATGGCGGCGTGGAGATCGTGCTCGCGCAGGGAAAAGAGGCAGGTGCGGATCTTGCCGTCGCTGGTGAGGCGGATGCGGGAGCAGGCTCCGCAGAAGGGAAGCGTGACGGGAGCGATGACTCCGAACTCGCCGCGCTCATCGTTGAATCGGTAGCGGCGGGAGGTGGAACTGGGTTCGTGGGCGACCTCATGGAAGGGCGCGAAGCGGGCCATGCGATCGAGAATTTCAGCCAGGGGGACGACGACCTCGGGGGTCCAGACGCGGCCCTCTTCGAGAGGCATGAACTCGATGAAGCGGACGGCAACCTGCTCCTCGCAGGCGAAGCGTCCGAAGGCTTCGATCTGATCTTCGTTGAAGCCGCGCAGCAGGACGCAGTTCACTTTGACGGGGCCGAGACCAGCGCTGCGAGCGGTGCGAAGTCCGTCCAGGACGGCGGGATAGCTGTCTTTTACGCGAGTGATGAGGGCGAAGCGCTCGGGGTCGACGGCGTCCATGCTGACGGTGACGCGATTGAGGCCGGCGCGCTGGAGAGGCTCGGCCATTCCGGCCAGAAGGTGGCCGTTGGTGGTGAGGGCCAGCTCGGGAGGATTGCCCTCGGGAGTACGAAGGGCGGCGAGCGAACCGACAAGTTCGACGATGCTGGGGCGGAGGAGCGGCTCGCCTCCGGTGAGGCGGATTTTGGTGATGCCGAGAGAGACAAATACCCGCGCCATGCGGAGGTAGTCGCCCAGTGGAAGCTCGGCATAGTGAGCGGACTCATTGCCGGTGCGGCAGTAAACACAGCGGTAGTTGCAGCGGTCGGTGATGGAGATGCGAAGGTCGCGGATGGTGCGTCCGAATTTATCGATTAGCGGCATGAGGTGACTGAAGCCATTGTATAGATGCTGGAAGAGCGACGTTAGAGCAGATCAATTCCGGGATTGGGGGATACTGCCCGTCCCACCTTAGACGCGCAAAAGGCGCGCGTCGAAGGTGGGGCACCCGCGCCGGGAGAAGAGCGGAAAGAAAGGCCCGGTTGCCCGGGCCTAGTACGTCAATAACGGGAGAAGCATCTTTCTTCTTTCAACGTGTTAACCCGGCGTGAGCGGGAAGGTTGCGCGAGAAAACTACATTCCGTCGTAGCTGGGGCCTCCGCCGCCCTCGGGTGGAACCCAGGTGATGATCTGGTAGGGGTCCATGATGTCACAGGTTTTGCAGTGGACGCAGTTGGAGGGGTTGAGGTGGAGGCGCTTCTGGCCGGGAGTGTCGGGATTGTCCTCCATCTCATAGACGTTGGCGGGGCAGAAGAACTGGCAGGGGTTGCCGAACTCCTTGGTGCAACGGGTGGCGCAGATGTTGGTGTCATCAATGACGAGGTGGGCGGGCTGATCCTCCTCGTGACGGGTGCCGGAGTGGTAGAGGTCGGTGAGCTTGTCAAAGGTGAGTTTGCCGTCCCC
>Ga0302319_10021879_pt1 | contig 11505 bp, 12 predicted proteins | sample Bog_T0_2_FD_203319 | JGI IMG/M metagenome (GOLD analysis project Ga0302319, IMG submission 203319) | Peat permafrost microbial communities from Stordalen Mire near Abisko, Sweden - Bog_T0_2 | ecosystem: Environmental > Terrestrial > Soil > Wetlands > Peat | place: Sweden: Abisko, Stordalen Mire...
TCACGGCGCCATTCCTGGGTGTGAAATACACGCCCTCACAGGCCCAGCCGTTCGACCAACTGAGCGACTTCGACATCGGGCAGATGCAAATGTTCACCCGGGCGGCCTGGTGGGCCGCCCGGGGCACAGGCAGCGGCGTCATGAGCGGGACGATCCCGCGCAGCGCCATGAGCCTTCCGCCAGGTTTCCAAGACAATCCGTCTTACCCCGACCAGGCCTGGTCGGACGGTCAGTACCTTTGGGTCTGGAGCGCCGACCCTTCGCCCATGGCCCAGCGCCTGTCCGCGCCCTTCCCAGGCTTCGAGACCGAAGGCGCGGTCGCCGTGGGCCTGTCCAATGCCTCCACGGTCGCGTGGCGCCAGGGCGGGACGTCAAGCCCCCGCCCTTCCGTCGTCTCCTATCCGAGCCTCGTCATCAGGGTGCAGCTGCCGTGAAAAATGCCAATCACCGGCCCAGCCGCCAGCGCGGCGCGACTCTCGTCGAGGCCGTGCTCTCCCTGGCCGTCCTGGCGGTCATGGCCGTCGGTTTCGGCGCCGCGGTCAGCACCAGCCAATCGAACCTGAAACTGGTGGGCGCCGCGTCGCAGTTGGCGACGCTGCGGGCCGCCGGCGACCGCTACATCCAGGACAACTTCAACAGCCTGATCACCAGCGCCGCGTCTGGGCCCGTTGCCGTGTCGATCGCGACCTTGGCGGCCGGGAACTACTTGCCCCCGTCATTCCCGACCATGAACGCATACGGTCAGACCTATCAGCTCTACATCCACGAGAAGTCCTCCAGCGTGCTGGAAAGCATCGCGCTCACGACGGGTGGGACCGCGTTGAGCGCCGGGGACGGCGGCCGGGTCGCCCTCCTGCTCAAAGCCTCGGGAGGCTACACCCCGGCTGGGTCCTCGACCATCAATGGAACCAACGGCGGCTGGTCGGCGCCCGTCTCGACCTATGTCCCGACCGGTTCGCCGTCGCCCTCGGGCAACCCCGCCGCCTACTCCATTCAGTACGCTGTCTATGGCCCCTCGGGCGCGCTCATCCGCTACGCCACCGGCAACCCGGCGGATAACACGATGCAGACCGCGCTCAACATGGGCGCGAACAACATCGCCAATGCCGGCAACATCGGGGCCCAGACCATCAGCTTGCCTTCCAGCGGCACGGTTGGGATGGGTTCCAGCTACCTCTACGGCGACAACGCCAACACAGCCCTTCGCCAAAACTACGGCTTCTACGTCCAGGACCTGGCCGGCAACACCAAATTTGAAGTCGATAACAGCGGCAATAGCTGGCAACCGGGCAACCATACGGCGGGGTCAGGCAATTTCAGCACGCTCTCCAGTACAGCGGCCTACACATCGTCGCTCCAGGTCTATGGGAACACGAACGCCAACCAGATCTACGCGAACGGCCTGAGCTTACCCGGCGGAAACGCCCTTTCGATTGGCGGTAGCTACTATTACGGCGATGGATACAACAACGCGAGCCGCCAAAATGGCGGCTTCTACATTCAGAGCCCCGACGGCTCGTCAACCAGATGGTACACTGACCCCTACGGCAACACCTGGCAGCCGGGCAATAGCCAAGCCAACACGGTCCAGATCAACGGCGTCGCGAGCGCCGGATGGGGCTGCGGACCCAATGGCCTGCAGGCCCAGGACGGCTCAGGCGCCCTCCTATCCTGCAAGAACGGCGTGTGGGCCTACCCGGGGGGCGGGGCCGGCAATCTGCATAACGCAGGCGGCAACAACTTCTATTGCGACCCCGGGTACTACCTTGTCGGGTTCAATTACAATTGCGGCTGCAGCAACAATGCGAACTGGTTCGAATGCCAGCCCACCTAGAACCCAGATTACGTGCGATGTTCTCAGCTGTTGCTCTTCTCCCATCTATCAATAACTCAGGCGACAACTCGATATACGGCTGCTTGACGTCTTGGCGCCCATGACCCTGCGCCATGCTCTCTCCACCAGCGCCATCTGTCTCGTGGCTGCAACCGCCGCCCTCGCGCCTTTGGCGGCGAGCGGCGGGCTCTGGGTGGCCCGCGCCACGGACCCCGCGCTGGAGCGGATCTCCGCCGGCCTACGGCCATCGTCCATCATGCTCGCCTCCGGCCTCGCCCTGGGGATGGCTCTTGCGGCCTCGCCGACCATTCTCGCCGGCTATCTGGTCTGTGCCTGCCTCGCCGGCTCCGCCGCCGCCGACCGGGACCAGTTCGTCCTGCCCGACATCCTCACCCTCGCGGCCTGCCTCCTGAGCTTGGCCTTCCGGCCTTTCGCGACCTGCGCGAGCCGTCTTCAGCTGCTGGGCGCCGGCGTCGGCCTTTATGTCCTGGGGATCGCATTCGCCTGGGCCATGTGCGCCTGGCGCGGGCGCGCGGCCTTTGGGCAAGGCGACGTCAAGCTCATCGCCGGCCTTGGGATGATCCTCCCCGCAGGCCTGATCGGGCCCGCCGTCCTAGCCGGGGCGGTCAGCGCCCTGGCCAGCGCTTGCCTGCCGGCGAGACGCTCCGGGCAGGCCATCGCCCTTGGGCTGCACCTGGTTTTGGGCTCGGCCGTCGCGCTGGGGGCGGCGGCGGCTTTCCCATCGCTTGTTGGCCGTTGAGCGGAGCGACCTGTGCCGTCCGCCCTTCCGCCTCCCGACGTCCAAACGCGCATCGTCTGTTCGATCTCGGCCGCGCAGCGCTTCGGTCTACCGCCCAGCGTGATGCTGGCCGTCGCCCAGATAGAGGGCGGACGACCCGGTCTCGCGCGCCGCAACAGCAACGGCACTTACGACCTGGGGCCCATGCAGCTCAACACGGCCTGGCTCGCGCAGCTGCGGCCTTACGGCGTTGATCCGCGTTGGGCGCTCGCGGCCGGATGCTACCCCTATCAGCTCGCAGCCTGGCGCATCCGCACGCACCTGTTGCGCGACAGCGGGGACTATTGGACACGCGTCGCCAATTACCATTCGCGCACCCCGGCGCAGAACGGGCCCTACCGGGCCCAGGTGATCGTCAGCGCCGGGCGCTGGGAGGACTGGCTGCAGCGGGTCCATGCCGCGCAGCAGCCCGCTCGCGCCGAAGGCGGCGCGGGATGAGAGCGCCCTTGGAGGGCCTACGGGCATGGTCCGCGCGCCGCGTCTCGAGGCAGCCCGCCGGCGAGCGCCAGGCGGCGAGCGTAGGGTTTTGGAAGGGATTGGGCGTCCGTGTCGGACAGGGGACCTTTCGGCTCCCCGATCTTGGCTTGGGCCTGACCGGACTTGAGGGCCGGCGTGGTCTGGTCCGCACCGTCTCGCCGGTCTGGGTTGGGTTGACATCGTCCTATCCCGAGTTGGCGGGAATCGGTGTCGCCGGGTGCGCCACCTTGGGCCGTGCGCCTTCTATCGGCGCAGCTCGGCGGGCTCGTAGAGACCTCGCCCCTGGCCTGCCGGGGCAGGCCTTTCGTCAACGGTCCCGCCCTAGCCGGGAGCGATGCTTGGGGCTGCGGGTGTGGGACGGCTTATGGCAGCCAGGTGCTGGTCACCGGGTCTGGGCCGAAGGGGCGCCGGCGACCGTTTTTGGCCGAACCTGGCCGTCTCTCCAAGCTCTGGGCCCAGGCCAGACACCGCCGTGTGCGGGGGCCGCGATCAATCACTCATGCCTAGGCGAGGGCGCGTCGTCCTCGAAGTCGACCCCGCTGCGCGAGGCGGGCGCGGCGGACCCTCCGGTCTTCGGCCAAGGCCTGCAGACACGGTTTCCACCCCGCCCGGACTTCGGTCCGACGCTTATCCCCTCGTCTAAGGGGCTGCGTGATCGCGGGAGCCCGCGAACCGGCCGGATGTCCGGCCGGACCCTGAAGAAAGAGAGACCAAGATGTTCAGCCAAACTGTTCTGCTCGGCCGCCTGGGCAATGACCCGGAAGTCCGCACCACCAACTCCGGCAAGCGCGTCGTCACCCTGCGCCTTTGCACCACGTCCTTCAGCAAGGGCAAGAAGTTCGACGAGTGGCACACCGTGGTGGCCTGGGGCGACGGCCTGGTCGGCCTGATCGAGAAGCACCTGACCAAGGGCGACGCGATCCTGGTGACGGGCGAGAACCGCACCCGCAAGTGGGAGAAGGACGGCGTCGACCGCTACTCCACCGAGGTGGTGATGGGTCCCAACGACACCGTCCGCTTCGTCCAGGTCAAGGGAGCCAAGGACGACGAGGTCGGCTCCGCCGGTCCCGGCACGGACGAGGAAATACCCTTCTAAGACCCTTCCGCTCCACCAGCCCGGCCGCTTTCGCGGCCGGGCTTTTCTCGTTTTTGTCCATCGGCGCTGCGCGCAGAGGTCGTCCCGCAACGCCCCGTGGAGGATGGAGATTTGTAGGCGGGGTGCGACTTCACCCCTTTTTTGGAGACAACCATGCGTGGATTTTTGCGCTTCATCTTCGCCGTGATGGCCCTGTCTGGCGCTATGCTCGCTCAGAGCGCCCGTCGCGGCTACGAGGATTGATCGGGCATAGCGCCTCACGCGAGGAGGCTGAGGGTCCGACCTTCACTCGGTGCGTCACTGGCCGATCAACGACAGTGGCTGCGATGACAACAGCGCCTGGCTGCGCATCATCGGCCTGGAGCGTGGATGGTTCGACTACGACTAGGCCGGACACCTCTCTTGGACCCAGGTCGGCCGGGACCGCTACGCCGGCGGCGGGCGCTCCAGCTACACCTAGGCGAAGACAGGCCAGGGCGCGTTCGCGTTCTGACGTGACAATTACAATTGTCAGCAATGCCCGCAGGGAGTAGGATCGCGCCATGTACGAGTTGCGACGCACGGCCGAATTTCTGAGCTGGTTTCGTGGCCTCAGAGACAGGATCGGCGCCCAACGCATCGTCGTCCGCCTCGAGCGGATGGCGCAAGGCAACCTCGGCGACGTCAAGCCTGTCGGCGAAGGTGTCAGCGAGGCGCGCATAAAGTCTGGGCCGGGTTACCGGCTCTATTTCGTCCGACGCGGAGAGGTGGTCATTGTCCTCCTCTGCGGAGGGGACAAATCCAGCCAGGACCGCGATATCGCGCGGGCCAAGGCGATGGCCAGGGAGATTGAGCCATGACCCTAAAGACGTATCCGCTGGACCCGGCGGAGCTGATCCAGACCCCCGAGGACGTGGTTCACTTCCTGGAAGCCAGCTTCGAGGACGGCACCTCCGCCGAAATCGCCCAGTCGCTGGGCACCGTGGCGCGGTCCAAGGGCTATGCGACGCTCGCCCGCGCCGCCGGCCTGTCCCGCCAAACCCTGCGTCAGTCCCTCACAGAGGATGGCAACCCGTCACTCGACACCTTCCTGAAGGTGGTTCGGGCTCTGGGCCTCAAGCTCGCCGTCCAGGCGGCCTAAGGACCGACGGCTCGCCCGCGTCTTCACCACTAGAACTGCCCTTCGAGGGCGGACTGAGGCGTCCGCCCAAAGGAGAAGGAAGGGTCTGTGCCAGTGGACCCGAGGAGACAGCGATGACCCTACGCCATATCGTCGACGCGCTCGGCGGCGAACTCTACGACGCCGGCCGACGCGCGAGCGTGCCCGCCCCCAACCACAGCGCCCAGGACCGATCGGTCTCCCTGCTCCTGCAGGGCGACCGCGTTGTCGTCCACACCTTCGGCGGCGCCGACTGGAAGCAGGTCCTGGACGATCTTCGCGAGCGGCGCCTGATCGACAGCGCCAACGCGCCGATCGATGGGCCGGGCGTGCTCGTCACCGGCCGTCCGGAGGCTCCAGCGCCCTGCGACCGGGAGCGGCTGGAGGCTGCGCGGCGGCTTTGGGACGCAGGTCGTCCTCTGGGCAACACCCTGGCGGCCCGGCACTGCCGGCTGCGGGGCTTGAAGGGCCCCCTTCCCGGCCCTGAGGCGCTTCGCTTTCTTCCCGACGCCCCGGTGTCCGTCTACCGGCCCGGGCGGGCTCGCCGGTCGGCGCTTCTGGCCGGCATCCTCGACGACGCCGGCGGCCTCGTCGCCGTGGAGATCACCTACCTCGCCCCCAACGCCAAACGCGCGCTGGATCTACGCTTCGCGCGCAAGACCGTCGGCGCTCCGCCCGCGACAGGATGCGCCGTGCGTCTGGACCCGGCGGGCGAGCACATGCTGGTGGGCGAAGGGGTGTTCACCACCCGCTCGGCCAGTGAGCACTTCGGCCTACCGGGTTGGGCGCTGCAGTCAACGCGCAACCTGCGCGGCTGGCGCCCGCCCGAGGGCGTCCGCCGAGTGCTGATCGCCGCTGACCGCGGCAAGGATGGCGAGCGCTCGGCCGGGATCTTGCGCGAGCGGATCATCTGCCTCGGTGTCGACAGCCAGGTGGCCCTGCCGCCGGCGCCGTTCGGGGACTGGAACGACTGGGCCTGCCGCCCGGCATCGGTTCGCGTCTAAAGGACGGAGGAAGGGTCTGGGCGAGTGCGCCCAGGGGCAGGATGACCCTCGCCCAGGCGCTGGAGCCTGAGCCTCATGACCGCCACTGCCTCTCCCGTCGAATCTCCCACGCCCCAATTTCCCACGTCCATGGCGAACGTCCAGGTACGCCTCGCGGACCTCGGCCTGGCCAAGGAAAACCTCCGTTCCAGCGAGCCCGCCGACGACGGCGTGCCCCAGCTCGCCGACACCATTCTCGCCGCCGGCGTCATCATGCCGCCGATCGTCCGTCCCGGCCGCAAAGGCGAGCAGGCGTTCATGGCGCTGGACGGCCGCCGCCGCCGCTTTGCGCTCCTGGCGCTCCTGGAGCGCGGCGCCATCACCGACGACTACGCCGTCGAGTGCCTCCTGGCCGAAACCCCGGCCCAGCAGGCGGCTGCCATCGTGCTGCCCAACACCGAACACGCGCCGGCTCACATCGCCGACGTGATCGAAGCCATTGGGCGCCTGCGCAAGGCCAAGATGGAGACCGCCGCCATCTCCTGCGCCCTCGGCTACTCCGAGATCGAGATCAAGCGTCTAGACGCTCTCGCCGGCGTCCACGCTTCGGTTCTGACAGCCCTGCGCAAGGGAAAGCTGACCCTCAAACAGGTCCGCCTGTTCGCTCGCCTGCCCGACAAGAAGCAGCAGGCCGAGCTGGCCCAGAACGCCATGCAGGGTTACTTCCAGGACTACCAGCTGCGCACCCTGGTCGAGCGCGACCGCGTCACCGCCGATGACGCCCGCTTCGTCCTGGTCGGCATGGACCGCTACCTGGCCGCCGGCGGACGTGTGGAAACCGACCTGTTCGGCGAGATGGAAGATCGCCTGCTGGATCCGCAGATCCTGCGTGACGCTTGGCGCGCGCGCATCCAGCCGATCGTGACGGCCCTGACGGAGTCGGGCCTGAAGGTCTTTGCCGCTGAGGACGCCGCTTTCGGGGCCCCTGACGGGTTCGACCGCCTGGGCTACTTCTACCGGAACGATTACACCGACGAGCAACGCGCAGCCCAGGCGGCCGCGGACGATGAGGTCGACCGGCATACCGATGCCTTGCAGGGGCTCGACCTAACGGCCGAGGCCACCCCGGCCCGGCTCGTTCCCGTGATCCAGGCACTGGCCGGCGCGGCCCGCGCGAAGCTCACGCGCGCCAAGATCGGCGCCGTGATCCTGTCGCCCGATCGGGACGGTTTCGGCATCGAGCCGACCTTCTTTTCGGTCCCCTTGGCGGTCGAAGAGCTGCCGGACGATGAGATCGAGGGCGGGACGGACGACGAGGACGCCTACGTCCCGGCGAGCCGGTTCGGCCGGGCGTCCAACGACGTGGAGGTTCCCCGGGCCGACGTGGACGTCGAAGGCTCGAGCCACATCTTCCACGAGGCCCGGACCGATGTCGCCACGCGCGGCCTGATCCGCGACCTGGCCGACGATCCGGGCTCGGCGCTCACGGTTTTGGTCGCTCAGCTGTTCAAGGCGCTGGCGCTGAACAGCTCCGGCGACACCGACAACGCGGCCTGCCAGATCAAGGGATCACGCTACACCCGCCTCGGGTCCAAGCCGATTGCTACCCTGGACGGCGAGGTCTACGCCCGCCTGGAGGCCCGACGCGAAGCGTACAAGGCCTCCGGCCTGCGCCCGATCGGCTGGGTCGGCGCCCTGGCGCACGGCGAGAAGATGGCGCTGATGGCCGAACTGACGGCCATCTCGCTCAACATGCGCGAGGCCCGCACCACCTTGATCCGCCACGGCGCCCGGGCCGAGGCCGCCGAGATCGCCGCGCTCTGCGGCGCCGACATCTCGCTACACTGGACGCCCGACTCGGACTACCTCGGCGTCCACTCCAAGAAGCAGCTGCTGGAGCTGCTCGAGGAGATGGGGGTGGACGACCCGCGCGCCAAGACCCTGAAGAAGGGCGATCTGGTCGCCTTCGTCGCCGAATGCGCGGCCGAGCGATCCTTCGCGCCGGCGGCACTTTCCTGGGACAAGCCGGCCTCGGCGGACCTCACGTACGAGACCTGCGAACCCGCCGGGGAACCAGAGGCGCAGAACGAGCCGGGCCAGGGCGAGGAGCCTGAAGAAGCGGCGGTCGGCCTGGCTGCCTAAGTCACGGCCAGCCCCTGCGCTTTCGGGCGTGGGGGCTGCCGCTCAGGCTCCCTATTCATTGAAACCGTGCTAGAAAGGCCCCAGATGAACACCATGGCCCTTGATACCTACGCCCTCGCGCTCAGCTACAAGAAGGTTGGCTTCACCGACGAGCAGGTGGAGGCGATGGTCGACGCTGCGCGGAAGACCTCGGGCCTGCCCGATATCTCCCAACTGGCGACGAAGGCGGATATCGACACCTCAATCGCCAAGCTCAAGGCTGAACTCCTGATTTGGAACATCAGCACGATCATGCTGATCAACGGCTTCATAGCCACGATCCTCTTCTTCGCCCTCCGACACTAAACGCGAGCCGAGCGCAATAAGCCGCGGTTCGTTCTCATGGCCATTGAGAACCCCGAAACCGAGCGCCGGCGGGCGGGACTGACCCCTACCCGCAGGGCCTGGTTAGCCGGTAGGCCTGAAAACGGACGACTTTTGGAACGGAAGCGGAAATTGCCCTCACGTCGCTCCCAGTGGCCACTGCTGGGCTCCGTGCAGGAAATGCAGAATCTGTAAGGCGTCGCCCTCGATCCGGTAAACCACAATGAATGGCGTGTGGCTGATCACGAGTTCGCGCGTGCCGGCGAGGCGACCCGGTCGCCCGATGGCGGGGTGATCCGGCAAGTGCTTGATCTGCCGCTCGATCTCGCTGAGCTGATCCAGTGCGGCTTGGGGATTGTCCCGTGCTATGTAGTCGATCGCCGCAGTCCGTGCGCGCCGCGCGCGCGACGTCCAGGTCAGCCGCATCAGCGCGCCGTCGAGGCAAGGCGCGCTTCAATCGCCGCGCGCTGAAGGCGCATATCTTCCTCGACCTCCTCTTGCGGAACCCAGACCGCGTCGGGCGCATCGGCCTCGGCGATGGCCATCGCGACCTCGGTACGGAACCATGCGTCGTGCAAGGCCGCCGCGTGCGCCCGGCGCAGAGCTTCGGCCTGGTCCGGACGTCGGCGCACGATGGCGTCGGGTTGGTGTCTGAGGGTATCGACTTCGAAACGCGCCAGGCCAAGATCGTCACGCACGTAGGCAGCGGCGGAGTTGAGGTTCCGCCATAAGCGCGGCTGGCGCGCCCGTTGCGCGGCGACAGCGCGCTCAGCTGCGCCATAACGCACCAATACCGCCCACCCCCCAGGTTGGCCGAGAATTGTGGCGCCGCGGATGGCTTGGGCCTCGACAAGGCTACGGACGGCCTTGCCGTCGATAATCTCGGGTGGGGTCTGAGCGTCCCGCATGATCGGCTCATTTTCTAAGTGGAATGACACATGATTATTTAGTAACTCAACCGGAAAATCCAGTGGTCTCGCGTCGGGGCGCCGACTTATTGGTCATTCTTGGCCTTGATCTATGTCGATGAACTGAACCGCGATGAGCCTGCCCGGTCCCGGTATCTGGAGCCGCGCGAGCCGCTCGGCGCCTTCAGCAAGAGCTTCCTGGCGAACGTCGCCAGCGAAGCTTCGCCAACGGATGGCCGGCATCAAAGTCGTGAAGCGTCGCTAGCCTCGCTCGCACCCGCAGCGATCGCGCGAATAGGAGGAAAGGATAGGAGGAAGGGCCGGGCTCGGCTGAGCCCGCAGTTTCGGGAGGGATGAGCCCTCCGAGGCGGGTGACCTGGATCCCCGCCATGAACGCCCTGCTTCCGATCTTCAGCGCCTGCGCCGCCGGCGACGACAAGGCCGCCAACGTCCTCTCTGCCGCACGCGCTCTTGTTCCCCACCTGAACCGTTCCCGCGTTCTGGACCGCAAGCTGGTCGCGAACGTGATGACCACCACCTTCGGCGGCTCGGACACCGAGGGCGCCTGGCTTTGGCGCGACGCCTACGACGCGATCGAGGCCGCGCTGGTCCTGCAGCTGCGCCGCCTGGCCCCGCTGATCCAACGCCTCGAGGACGCTCCGGCGGAGATTTGCGCATCGCTCGCGGCTCTCGCCGACCTCAGCCTCACCCACACCCGCCGTAGCGAAGAACAGGTCGCCATGGACCAGTTCTCCACCCCGCCCCAGCTGGGCGCCCTGGCCGTCCTGGCGGCCCAGGTGCGCCCGGGCGACGTCGTCCTGGAGCCTTCGGCGGGAACGGGCCTGCTGGCCGTCCTGGCTGAGGCCTGCGGCGGCGCCGTCACCCTCAACGAACTCAGCGCGGGCCGGGCGGCCATCCTTCAGGAACTGTTCCCCCTCGCCGCGCGCTCGCAGCACGACTGCGAACACCTGAAGGACATCCTGCCGGCGTCCGGCAGTTTCCAGGTCGTGGTCCTCAACCCGCCGTTCCAACGCCTTGAGGCGCACCTTCACGCCGCCCTGGACTGCCTGGCCGAGGGCGGCCGCCTGTCGGCTATCGTTCCGGCGCGTTTCTTTGAGGACGCGGCCGCAATGGGCGCCCTGGCCGCGCGCGGCCGCATGCACCTGCGCCTGCAGCTCATGCAGCGGGCCTACGCCAAACACGGGACCAGCGTGCAGACGGCTCTGCTTGTGATGGATCGCGGCGAGCCGGGCGGGACTGTCCCGACAGTGTGTGAAGCCCTGACCCTGGCTGACGCCGCGCGCATGGCCAAAGACGTTCCGGCGCGGGCTAGCGCCCAGCCGCGCCAATTTCGCACCGTGGAGCGGACCGCCCTACTGACGCCCCGGGCCCGCGCCTTGGCGACCCCTTCGATGCGCCTGGCCTTCCTCGCCACGGCCGCTCCGCTGGCCTACGAGGCTTGCCCCTGGTCCGGGGAAGGCCACGACGTCGGCCTCTACCAGACCTACACCCTTGGTCGCCTGAAGCTGGCCAAGAGCACGCCGCACCCTTCCCTCCTCGTGGAATCCGGGCCCATGGCGTCCGTCGCTGCGCCCGAGCCGAGCTATCGCCCGGTCCTGCCGGCGGCCATATCCGCGGATGGCTTGGCGTCCGACGCCCAGCTGGAGACTGTGATCTACGCGGGCGAAGCCCACAGTCAGCTCCTGCCCGGCTCCTGGATTGCGGGAGAGAGCCCCCACTTGCTCCATTTCGCGAAGGACGACGT
>Ga0302319_10021881_pt1 | contig 11505 bp, 9 predicted proteins | sample Bog_T0_2_FD_203319 | JGI IMG/M metagenome (GOLD analysis project Ga0302319, IMG submission 203319) | Peat permafrost microbial communities from Stordalen Mire near Abisko, Sweden - Bog_T0_2 | ecosystem: Environmental > Terrestrial > Soil > Wetlands > Peat | place: Sweden: Abisko, Stordalen Mire...
ACCATGTGCGATAGAAAAAAGGCCGCTGATAGATCTGGATAGACGTCTCGCTGGCTGCTCCCGGGTCGCCCACTTCAAATGCCCTGACGCGGAATCGATATCCGCCTGAAGGAAGGTTCGTATAATCGGCCGTACGCGCATAGGAAACCGCACTCCAGTCGGTGTCAAAGCCTTCAAGCATGTATCGAAATCTTAAGCCAGCCTGCGAACGAAGACGGATAGGTGTGAAATCAAACTCGAGGCGGCTGTTTCCCGGCTGCAGCACGATGGGTTCGTTCAACAATGCCGGGCGCCCATCCGCAAGCACCGCGTTGATGTGCAGCGGCGGCGGAGGAAGCGCTGTCCCTTGCGAAGGACGAATGTGGATTGGTCCGCGATTACTGGGATACCAGACGTCGCCCTCTGGCGTGATTGAACCTGATGGCGATGTGCCGCCATAGATCTCAGTGTTTGCCGCCATTTCAGAAATGGCGTAAAAGGTCAACGCAAAATGACGAACCGCCAAGCCAGCCTGTGCATCGAGTTCGCGCCGATTCAATAGTGATATGCCATTCGGTCCGCTCATCCACAGTCGCGCGTTTTCATCTTCCAGAATGTTGTAAATCGCATTCCCGGCCAACCCGTCATCTGCCGGCCCTCACGCAGCCGGAACAGCCCGTTATTGCGCGTACCAAACCAAAGCCCGCCGTCGGCATCTTCATGCACCGCCCATACCTTCATCTGCGCCATTCCCGCAGTCGCCACATCCTGCACAAACGCGCCGCCGTGCATGTGGCTGAGTCCGCGGTCGGTGCCAACCCACAGGTCTCCATGCTTGTCTTCAAGCAGGCATCTCGTGCTCGGGTACGCAAGCCCATCCTGCATTTGGTAGCTCACAATGCGCGGGTGCGCCGGATCTCCCACAAGATGATTTAGCCCCGCATCGGTTGCAATCCACATTGTGCGATCGTGGTCTTGCGCGATGGCGCGGATAAAGGGATTCGACAACCCATCCGGATTGGTCCATCGCATGGTGTGACCGCCCGCTATCCGATAAATGCCATCCCCATCCGTTCCCACCCAGAAGGCTCCGGATAGGTCGCGAAAGACATTGCGCACGTGAATGCCGTTCATCCCCGGCAGCACGCGCTGCGTCAAAACGCCGTCCTTCATTTGAAATAACAACGTCGATCCAATCCAGAAGCTGCCGTCCGTATCGCCATAAATCGTCTCGAAGTCGGCATCGTTTGCGTGCGGCAGCGGCACAATGCTCACCTGCGTGCGCGTGAGCCGCACCATCCCGGTCTGCGTTCCGATCCAGAAATTCTTTTCCGCATCTTCAAATAGGTTCAACACAGTATTGCTGGGCAAAGCGGCGGGAGCGGTGGTTTGCGCGAGTTTATCGCCGTCAAAAGTAAATACGCCCTGGCCGATTGTGCCAATCCACAGCACCCCGTCCGCGGTTTGCCTCAGCACGCGCACCGTGCTGGTTACGCCAGGTACTCGGTCAAAGTTGGTGTGCCCGGGAAGGATCCGGTTCAGTCCTGCTACTGTGCCCACCCAGAGTGTTCCATCGCTCGTTTGCAATATCGACTTCACCTGGTTCTGGCTGGCTTCTGCGCCAAGCGGCTGGTTCGTCGCGTTCTTCCCATCGAACTTCACCAGCCTCGATCCGCCAACCCACAAGTGGCCGGCACGGTCGCGATAAATCGAGTGAACAGAGATCGATGGAAACCCTGCTGTTCCATCCAGCCGAACAAAGTGATCGCCTGAAAGTCGATACAGTCCGCCATCGGCGCCGGCTAGGATCGATCCATCGGTGTCTTCCATCATTACGCGAAGAAAGTCGTTTCCCGGCTGTCCGCTCGATTGCCACGAGTGAAACTGCCCGTCCCTGTAGCTCACGACGCCGCCACCCTCCGTGCCGATCCACAGCGTTCCGTCGCGCGACACCTTGAGGCAGAATACGCTGCTTTCATGCAGAGCAGGCGTGTTCTGCCTGTCGAACACAGTGAAATGGGCGCCGTCAAAGCGCAGAAGACCGCCCGTCGTGCCAATCCAAAGATATCCGTCAGGTGTCTGCGCAAAGGCCTGAACAGTCTGCTCTGGCAGGCCGTCTGGCGCCTGCCACACGTGCCGCGTGTATCTCTCAAGACTGTCGGCTGCCAGCGGCGCGCAACTCAGCCCACAGGCGAGCAGCCAAACGGCATAGATACGAAGCCTTTGCATAACGGCGCCCAGTATATCGCGAACGAGTGCGCGGGAGCGGGCGATGCATCTTCAATTTCACTTTGGTCCGACTTTCGGCGGATGGAGAATCCAATGTAACGGTGTACAGTGATCTTTCTCCACGGCTTTCTTCGCTGCCATGCCTGAGAAAGAGGCAGTCTTCATGGAGCCCGCAGTAAACTCTCGCTCGCATCATTCGATGATGAATATCCCACCTAGCAAAAACAGTTGGGTCCCCATTTTGGAGATGGTCGCAATTGCCGTTTCCTTGACTTTCCCTGTCATCTCCGTGGGGCAAATGGCAACAACGATTCGCATCGATGCACGCCAGCCCTTTGTCGAGCCAGGTCCAGCAGACTTTAGCACTGGCACTGCCCGGTCGCCTTCCGGGCAGTCGCTCGGCCTCAATAGCCGTTTCCTGACGCTCAATGGCAAGCCATGGCTGCCCGTAATGGGTGAGTTCCACTTCTCGCGCTATCCCGAATCGCGCTGGGAAGAAGAGATCCTGAAAATGAAGTCTGCGGGTGTGAACATCATCTCCACCTACGTATTTTGGATCCACCACGAGGAGCTCGAAGGTCAGTTCGATTGGACTGGACAGCGCGACCTGCGCGCATTCACGCAGCTCTGCGGGAAGCACGGCATCTATGTGATGGCTCGTATTGGTCCGTGGGCACATGGCGAAGTGAGAAACGGTGGATTCCCTGACTGGGTGGTGAAGAAGAGCGCGACCCGCGTAAACGATCCCGTATATCTTGGCGAAGTGCGCGCATGGTACGGACAGGTTGGACGACAGCTCAGCGGACTCCTGTGGAAAGACGGCGGCCCTGTCCTAGGCATCCAGCTTGAGAATGAATATTCGCAGCGTGGGCCCGGGGCGGGCGAAGCGCACATCCTTGAGCTCAAAAAGATCGCAATCGAGAGCGGCCTCGATGTTCCGCTCTATGTCATTACCGGTTGGGACAACGCAGCCGTACCCAGGGGCGCGGTGCTCCCGCTCTATGGCGGCTATCCAGACGCACCGTGGGTCGGATCGTTGACCCCATTGCCTCCGCAGGAGGTCTACCAGTTTCGATTCAAGAGCCGCGTAACCGCCAACATGGGCGCCATTGGCGCTTCTGATGCACCAGGCGTTCTTTCATCCACGCCAAACCCGGTTCCGTACCTCACCACGGAGATTGGGGGCGCCAATGAGGTCACTTATCATCGACGTCCCGTACTGGAAGCTGATGACATCGCAGCAATGATGCCGGTTATGCTTGGCTCCGGCGTCAACGCTTACGGAACCTACATGTTCCAAGGCGGCGAAAACCCTGAAGGAAAGCTGACTGTTCTGCAGGAGTCTCAAGCCACCAGTTACCCCAATGATGTGCCGGTGAAGTCCTATGACTTTCAGGCGCCGCTCGGCGAATTCGGTGAAGAACGCGCATCGCTCCGTAAGATGAAAGTCGTCCAATACTTTCTCAACGACTTCGGTGCGGAACTCGCTCCCATGACAGTTCATCCCCCCAACCTGCTTCCGAAAGACGAGACCGACCTCACCGTTCCACGCGTTTCCGTGCGTTCGCGCCGCGACGCGGGCTTTGTCTTTCTCAACAACTACGTGCGCGGATATGCAATGCCGATGCGCCCCATGGCGCAGATTCAGATTCAACTCCCCAGCGGATCACTCCTCATCCCCAGGCATCCAGTCGACATTCCGTCGGGCGCCTACTTCATCTGGCCCTTTAATCTCAACCTCGAAGGCGCGAAGCTTCAATACAGTACTGCGCAGTTGTTTACGAAACTCGAGAGTGGCGACACGAACACGATCTACTTCGCAGCAGTTCGCGGCATTCCTGCTGAGTTCGATTTTGACACTGCTTCAATCAGAGACATCCAGATTTCGAGCGGAGAGAAGACTCAAGACTCCGGCAGCATCGCGATCGGTCGAATCAAGCCCGGTCTCTCGTCGCACATCGATATTGTCTCCGCAACTGGAAAGAAACTCCGCATTGTCGTGCTTTCGCCCGAGGAAGCGGAGGACGCGTGGAAGGTGAAGATCGGCGGCACTGAACACCTGCTCATAACATCGCAGGACTTCTTCGCTGATTCTGCGTCGGGTCAGGCCTGGCTTCATTCCCGCGGCACTCCTGACTTCAACTTCGCAATCACGCCGCCGGCCAACGCGCCGCTTTCTGCGAGCCTTCCTTTGACAAAGACAATCGCAGATCACGATGCGGCCCGCTTCACGGCCCTGGCGCCTGTGAACAACATCGAAGTCAAATGCAGTCAGACTCAGCCCGCCGGAGAAGCCCCTCCTGTAAAGACGGGCCCTGCAACGTCCTGGCGTCCGCATGGAGTAGCGCAGGCTCCGGATGAAGAATCGTTTGCAAAAGCCGCCCGCTGGTCTCTCAATATCCCTGCCGGAGCAATGGGCAACCTGAGCGAGCTTTTCCTCGAAGTCAACTACCAGGGCGATGTAGCGCGCCTGAGTGCAGGGAAGCGCCTCCTTGTAGATGATTTCTACAACGGGCATCCGTGGTCGGTTGGCTTGAGCCGTTTTCTCGAACCGAAGAAAGCCGGCGAGTTTGAGCTGAGCATTTTGCCGCTGCGCAAAGACGCGCCTGTATTTCTCGACAAACTTGCGCCCATCCAGTTTCCGGCGAACGGCCAGGTAGACCGGTTGCAGGGCCTCAAGCTTGTTCCGGAGTATCAGCTGGTGCTTGATATAGGGGGTGCAAAATGATCCGCAGGAAAATCCGATGTTCAACGTGTTGAAGCTCGCCACACTCCTCTCGATTGCCGTGGTTCCCAATGGAACCGCCGCCCGCCGAAATAGACTGGGAGGAGTCGGGAGTGTTGAGTATGCCGCCAATCAGGAGGGAACGGGTGGACGAACCTAGGGAACAGAAAGACACCTCGAGGATTCGTGTGTTGGTGATTGACGATCATCCCGTCACCCGCATTGGGATTGCGGCCATCATTGAGGCCACTCAAGATATGACTGTTGTCGCCCAGGCAGGCAGCGGTGAAGAGGCCGTCGAGCTTTGGGAAAAACATACTCCCGACATCACCCTGATGGACTTGCGATTACCTGGAATGAGCGGCGTGGAGGCGATCCGGACCGTGATGGCCCGTCACCGCAACGCCCGCTTTGTGGTCCTCACGACTTATGAGGGCGACGAAGACATCCACCAGGCTCTGCAGGCCGGTGCGCGCAGCTACATCATCAAGGGAATGCCGCACGAGGCGCTGGTCAGCGCGTTGCGCCGTGTCCATGGTGGCGGTCAGTTTCTTCCTACACCAGTTTCGCGAGCCCTCTACTCGCGGATTCCAAACTCCGACCTGAGCGCCCGCGAACGGGAAGTCCTCAACCTGATCGTCCGCGGAAAGAGCAACAAGGAGATCGCCACGGACTTGGGCATCACAGAGTCGACGGTGAAATGCCACGTCAGTGTCATACTGATGCGGCCCAACGTCAGTGACCGGACCCAGGCCGTCGTGACAGCGTTGCGCAGGGGACTGGTTCACCTCTAGTCCTCGATCCACCTGTGGTGGACTGGCAAGGATTGAGGATTCCTTTCGAGCCTCCAAAACTCGCGCTCCACAGCATCTGACGGATCTTGCCCACCGAACCAGACTCTGCTCTAGACTCAACGACCCCTTTCAGGGGGACTGAATAGAAAGGACTCATAATCCCATTAGTGAGGTTTAGTGCGAATTGGTATTTCGATGTATGTTATTGCATCGTAAATTGTTTAGTTCGTTATTCACACCAAGGAATATCAAAGAATATCACCGGGTGCTCCCCACAAAATCCCACACAGCTAGCGAGGGGTGTTCTGGAGCACGGCTGTTCTCTTCATGTAGTCGCGGGGCTCCGGTACCCTTTGCATTTGCCTGAAATCGAGCCGTAAGGCACCGTCGTCGTGACTCTGGGGCTTGTGTGACCCCGTAAGGTCCCACTGGAGCCTCACTGGGCGCCAGACCGGGAGAATCACCAGCCTTTCGCCACCCGGAGCGTCAGACAACCCCTCCTTGTACCAGTCAAGGCTATAAAGGGCCAGTGGACCAAGCTGATGGTTCTTTTGGATGAATTTGAAACCACGCCTTTGCTGGAAATTGGGCGTCAGGCCTGCGCGGGAGCCTCCGCATCGGCTTTTCTTGCGCCCGTGTTGCCCCCTGTAAACGATGATGCCCCCGGCTGGCCCCATTCCCCAGCTCCTTGCGCTTCGGATGCGCCGCATGGCCCAGATTTCCGATTGACTGCAATTCGAAGTCACCGCACACGATTCCTTGCCAACGTCAAAGAAGCCCCAGAAACCGTGGTATGAACGCATTACAACGAAGCGAAGTGCATCGGAACACATCGCAATGAACCCGAAATTCACGGTAACTGGTCCCCGAGTGGTACTCGAAACGAAAATGACCCTCTTCGGATTCCCAAAACGCACGTAGAAGTTGCTGTCGTCTTCTCTCATCCAATGGGCAAAACGGTCGATGCTCCTCGAATGGTAAGCAGAAAACCGGCCAGCAGTATTCCTCTAACCTAATTTATTATCAATATCATCCGATACTTTGTTGTTCTGTAGCTAATCCCCCCAGACCGCCCAATTGGTCCTCGACTGGTACCCGGAGAATGCCCGGTTTTCGCTGATTCGATGCTCTCATCAACTTTGGTACCGAATTCTCAGTCTCCCAAGAATAAAAGAAATACTCTGGCGCGTCAGAATAATTACTATAATAGGAGTTGGAGGTGCCTCGTGGAAAATCTGACAACGTCGGAAGCGGCAGTTGCCGCTGGGGTCTCGATCCCGCAAATCAACCGAATCATCGATGAGAAGATTCTGCCCGAGGGTCTTTACAGTACTTCCCCCATCCGGACCTTTCGCACCGATGCCTGTCTCATGATCGCCTTCTACTTTGAGACGGCGGAGTGGCTGACTGCAAATGCGCGCCTCGAAACAATCCGCAGTGCGATGGCCCACTGCTCGACCTGGGACCAGTGGAAGGACTGCACCGTGGGAGAGCACTTTCTGACCGTTCACTTCTCCGATCTCTGGAGGGCAGTCGATGGACGCCTTCGCAGGCTCTCGGAAGCGCGCACGATGGTCGCTGAAGACCCCGAAATTCTGAGTGGGACGCCGGTCATCAAAGGTACGCGCGTTCCAGTGCACGACGTCGCCGCTCAGGTCGATGCAGGAATTCCGACGGATCGAATCCTCAAGTCCTATCCGAGCCTCAACGCATCACAGGTGGAACTCGCCTCGATCTACTCGAAGGCGTTTCCGCAGCGGGGCCGGCCACGGCGGCTATCTATTCCAGGCGCCACTAGAATCTCGATTACGAAAAAGCGGCTTTCCGACTCCTACGCAGGAGACTGAAGATTGCTGAAATTTCTGATTGACGAATGCCTGAGTCCAGACCTCGCACAGTTGGCGCGCGACCGCGGCTACCATGACAGCTTCCACGTAACCTGGCTCGGCAAGGCAGGCTGGAAGGACTGGCAGCTCCGTGACCTGATCATCGAGCAGGACTGGACGTTTGTCACGAGAAACAGCGTCGATTTTCGTGGGCCGGCCAACCAGCCAGGGTCCGAGGGGCAGTACGCGAATGTTCCGATTCACGCTGGTCTGATCTGCATAAACGGTACGGGCAGAATGACTGGCGAGGTCGAGATTGAGCTTTTCACCGCGGTGCTCGATCAAATCGGAGCAGCTGAGTACCTCGTCAATGAGGTGATCGAGGCGTACCTTTGCGAGGAAGAAGACGGTGAATTTGAGATTGTAAGGTATTCACTTCCCGATAACAGGTGAAACGGGGGAGGTTGATAATACTCCCAATGCGAAAGTATCCTTGCGAATCAACTTACACTTCATCGTGGGGGGTATGCGCAAAGGGTAGGATTTAAGCATCCGTCGGAAATCAGGTGCTTGCAACAGCAGCCGGAATCCATCTCGCAATACAAAAGGGAACGCCTGGCGGTCGTGAAGCAAGGGAAGATCCCGGCGGCGATCACAGGGTGATTTCGATGCCAAGGCTGGGTGGTCTGCATCATCGCCACAATCGTGCCGCGTGAACTACTGCTTCCGACACCCCTTGGCCAAGCCTGAGATGACTGGTGGGAGAAGTGCGCTCGGTATCCCAACACTCTACGTTTCGCCGTCATTTCAATTCTCGAAGGCGGTCACCGAACTGCCGATCTCTAGCCGAATGCTACTGCCAAAACCACCGCCGCATCGGCGAATCAGGCTTACTTGCGCCCCCGGATCCTTGGCGGTCACCCAAAAGCGGCCACTTGTGATCAGTTCAAAACCGGCCACTCTGGGGGCTGAGACATACGCACTGACGGAGGCAATTAGCCTCTGTTGGCATGGGTAATGTCTTGAGCAGAGAGAAGCGGGAACAGGTGATCGCGTTGGGGCGTTTGGGCTGGTCCCTGCGGCGGATCGAGGAGGCGACGGGGGTTCGTCGCGAGACGGCAGGCGATTACCTGAGGTCAGCAGGGGTCGTGGTGCGTTCGCCAGGAAGCTGGGGACCAAAATCCCTGCCAAAACCGGCCACTTTGATGATCACCGGCTCGGACGGCGCAAAACCAGGCAACGATCCAAAACCGGCCAACGAAGTGACCACCGGCTCCGGCGGTCCAGAAGCAGTCCACAACTCAAAAGCGGCCACTTCAGTGATCACCGGCTTTTTGCCGTCGGAAGCAGCTTCGGCACAGGCTGACAAGCCCACGGCCAGCAGCAGTGAACCCTACCGTGAGCTGATCGAACAGGAGCTATCGCGGGGCCGCAACGCGATGGGGATTTTTCAAGATCTGGTTGATGGCCACGGGTTCACGGGCGGTTATCAGAGTGTGCGGCGCTTCGTGCGAGGACTGCGCGGATCCACATCGCCGGAAGCGCGTGTGATCATCGAGACGCGCCTTGGAGAAGAGTGCCAGGTTGATTACGGCACCGGGCCGATGGTGCGCGATCCGGACAGCGGCAAGTACCGGCGCACGCGGCTGTTCGTGTTGACGCTGGGCTGCAGTCGCAAGTGTGTTCGTTTGCTGGTGTTCAAATCAAGTGCGCGGGTGTGGGCCGAGCTGCATGAGAAGGCCTTTCGCCGGCTGGGCGGATCAACGTTGGTTGTGGTGCTGGACAACTTGCGCGAAGGCGTACTGTCCCCCGACATCTATGATCCACACTTGAATCCTCTGTATCGTGACGTTCTGGCGCACTACGGTGTGACTGCGCTTCCTTGCAAGGTGCGCGATCCCGATCGAAAGGGAAAAGTCGAGAGTGGCGTGAACCATGCGCAGATGACGCCGCTGAAGGGCAAGAAGTTCGAGAGCCTGGAAGAGGCACAGGCGTATCTGGACCACTGGGAAGAGCGCTGGGCCGACAAGCGCATCCACGGCCGCACCAAGCGGCAGGTGGCGGCGATGTTCGCCGAAGAGAAGCCGTTCCTGCAGGCGCTGCCGCTGGAGCCGTTTCGTTACTACCAGTACGGCGTACGCACGGTTCATCTGGATGGCTGCGTCGAAGTTGAGGCGGCTTACTACGGCGCGCCGCCAGGCTGGATCGGACGCGAGGTCAACGTGCAATGGGATGCAATGTACGTGCGGCTGCTGGATCCGCACACCGGCGAGCTGCTGCGCGAGCATCTGGGCGGAAAGCGTGGCGGGCACCGCATCCGCGATGAGGATCGCCCGCGTCGCACACCGCCGCAGTTGCTGCAACTGCTGGCGCGTGCGCACAAGGCCGGACCCAGTATCGGCGCGGTCTGCGATGCCATCCATGCTCGCCAGGGCGAACTCGGAACCCGCCGCATCCAAGGCATGCTCTCGCTTACCAAACAGTACGGCAGCGCTACTTGCGATCAGGCCTGCCGAGCGGCGCTGGAGCTGGGCGTGAGCGAGTACCAATTCGTGCGCCGTTATCTGGAGCGCAGCCAGCAAGCCCCTCTGAGCTTGAAGCAAATCGACCCACTTATCCGCGAACTAACTCAGTATCGCGACGTGATCCAACAACGAATCCAATTCGAGGAAACCCAATCATGAACCTGATAGAACTCAACCGTTCCTTGGTGCAACTGCGCCTGAGCGGCATGGCCACGGTGATGGAAACCCGTCTTCTACAAGCGCAATCGGAGAACATGGTGCCCATCGACCTGATCTCAACACTGGTCTCCGATGAACTGGCCTGTCGTAGCAAGCGCCTGCTGGAGCGGCGCCATAAACAGGCCCAGTTCCGCGACGCCGACAAACGGCTTGACAACTTCGATTTCCAGTTCAACCCCAAGATGAATCGCAAGCTTGTCTTCGATCTGGCTACCGCGGGCTGGGTCGGCCGGCGTGAAGATGCTTTGTTTCTCGGTCCACCTGGGAGCGGGAAAAGTCATTGCGCCCAGGCCATCGGGCACACCGTCATCCAGCAGGGATACCGCGTGCTCTATCGCGAAGCCCACGCCCTGCTTGAAGAACTGGCCGACGCCACACTCGACGGCAAGCGCAAGGAGCACATGGAACTGCTGACCACCGTGCCGTTGCTCGTCATCGATGACTTAGGCATGCGTAAGCTGCCGCTGACCGCAGCCGAAGAATTGCTGGAGATCATCATGCGCCGCTATGAACGCGCCAGTACTCTTCTCACATCCAACAGACCCGTAGACGACTGGGGCAAACTGCTGGGCGACAGCGCCGCTGTCACCGCCATGCTGGACCGCCTGTTGCATCACGGACACGTGCTCAAGTGCGGTCCACGCAGTTGGCGCACCAAAGCCGGCGGCCCGGAGGAAGGCAAATGACAAGAGCAAAGACAAAAGCAAAAGCAAAGGCAAAAGCAAAAGCGATATGGAAGCCGGGCAAAGAACGCCCGGCGGCGTCGCGACTCGGGATCCAGAAGCCTTGACGCCGGAGCCTCACCATCGGAATCTCTCCAAAAACACGAAGCCCTCTGCCGGTCAGCCCATCAGGCAAACCGCAGAGGGTCTCGCGTCACCGATTCCTACGGAGCCAGCCCCGTGCCATCGGCCCTGGATCACTCCGCAAGGCGCGACCCCGGCGAAGCGATTACAACCTTAACACGCATCAGGAAGGCTTGGAAACCGGCCATAACTGCAACGACTGAAGCCGCACCTTGCAAATGTACCCCGCCGCAAGGTAAAACAATCACGTCTCAGGTCATCCAGAGTGGCCGGTTTTGAAGTGACCACAAGTGGCCGGTTTTACGGTGATCACCGAGGCGCAAAACAGCCAGACGATAGTTCCGCGTCGCGGCGCAATTGCCCCGGCGAGATTCTACGTAGTCCAAAAAGGCAAGCACGGCA
>Ga0302319_10021884_pt1 | contig 11504 bp, 9 predicted proteins | sample Bog_T0_2_FD_203319 | JGI IMG/M metagenome (GOLD analysis project Ga0302319, IMG submission 203319) | Peat permafrost microbial communities from Stordalen Mire near Abisko, Sweden - Bog_T0_2 | ecosystem: Environmental > Terrestrial > Soil > Wetlands > Peat | place: Sweden: Abisko, Stordalen Mire...
AAGCAGGTCTGGGCGGTTTGGCTTCCTGTCGTTGCCAGTGCTGCTCTAGCACTTGGCTTCGCGTTGGGCACGTGGTTTGCAAACGTACGAAACGGAACGCCGGAAGCGCCAGGCGCTGCTCAGTCCCAACAGACGCTAATGCCGGACGCGTCGGCGCAGCAAGTCGTTCCGCAGCGGAACTTAAAGCACCATTGAAGCGGGGACAGCGGTTGCGAATGCTGTCACTCATACTCCAGTGCATTGAACCGCTACGAGATCCTAACTGTGAACCATGCTGACAACCGTTTCGCAAATCAGGAAGGAACTTACGAAGGCTTTCAACCATTAGACAATCGCGAGTTTCAGAGAGTCTGCCATGACCATATGTGCCGCATATTCAATGTGTAAGACGCGTCTCGGCGTCTCGATCAGCGATTTCGAGGAGGCATGAACGATCAGAGGTCGCATAGCAACGACTCCTCCGGTTGCGACCAAACAATCGACAGGAGCGATTTGTGACGCCAGCTGCCCGATCGCATCATCGGTGAGGACGCCCCTTAAGTGCGTTCCAGGAAGCATGCGTAGTGGGCCATTTCTATCACTTGATTCATCGAGGTGAACCCGCAACGCGAGGACTTGTTCCAGAGCTGTTGCTGGGGCGTGGGCGTAGATGACGCCCTCCTTAACAGACCACGGTCCCCAACCGAGAACCTCACGACGTTCCAGCAATGGCAACGCAGTGTCTTGATGCCAGACAACCAGCCAGTTGGAACTTGGAGATTTATCGAACAGAGTTGCTCGAAAAGGGCGAGCTTCGTAACCAAGAATCTGACGGGCAATCTCTAGGAGCTTTGGATCCGACGCCAGCGCGGCGACGCTCGCATTTCCGAGCATGTGACGGGCACCCGCTCGACTACGATGCAGGGGCATCTTATGCATATCAGCTTTCAGAGCGTCTATTTCGCGATAGCCGAGTACTCCGGCTATGACGGCAAAACCGTCTGCATCGATACGCTGTTTGGTCCCAGCAGAGAGGGTCGACATTTTCTGAGAAACTGCGCGTCCTCGCGTATTAAGACATGATGGCACAAGCTTTAATAGTACAAGGGCTTATTAAAGGAACCCTTCACAACACCATTGGCCACTGAAATCAGTTCGAGGCTAGGCGTCTTCTTGAGGAGGAGTGAGCTGCATCGTACAGTATCCCCCTCGATTCCGAACTACTCGGTTTCCTTGACACCAAATGAATCGGAAATTAACTGCGCGAAATTCGGCACTCCCTGTTTCAGGACGGCAAGGAGTTGTGCCAATGTTCTACCGATGAATGCGGATTGCTCGTGCAGAATGTTGACCATTAGATCGGGATTCAAGTGGTAAAGGTGAACGAGAAACTCATCTGGATGCTGAGCTTCGATATTCCAAGTGTCGAGCGCAGCGTCGGGAAAGTGCCGCAGGTTGAATGTGACGATAGCCTCGGCCCCGCATTTCACGGCCGCTGCTATGACGTGACGATCCCCCGGATCATTCGTCATTAGTGCAACGAGAGTCTCAAAGCCCTCGACTCTGGCGTCAGCGAAGTGCCGGTTGAGTTCAGCCGACAGGTGGTCAACCTGTTCAGGAGAACGACCGAGCTTTTCGAGTAATGTGCGCCGAAGTTCGTCCAGAATTTCGTTCGACCAACGCGGGAGATACATTCGCCTCTCGGCGCAACGGAGGAGCGTGTCGCGCAAGGAGGCTGGCACGAGCACGCAAGCATCGAGAACAACAGGAAAGTCCGCTGTCATCGGTCGAACTGGGCGCCCTTATTTGAGCAAGGGAAAATCGTCGTACGTTCCGTGGGCAACTTCTTCTTTGGCGATTCTCTCAATGGATCCTTTTCTCTGCTGATCTCGCCGCTTCCTGAATTCAAGAACGTCTTTCAAATATACCCTCCGGTGGGTCCCCGCCCGATGGAAAGGGAGTTTTTCATCATCGAGGAGTCGGACAAAAAACTGGCGTGAAACTCCCAAGAGGTTCGCAGCGCGCTGTGTGGTGAGCTCTTGCATTTGCGGGACGATCGACACTGCTTTACCTTCTTGCATGATTTTCAGAACGCTAAGCAGGAGGCGATAGACGGAATCCGGAATTTCGTGCCTGTGGTCATCCGGGCCGACCAATGCGGCTCTCTGTCGGATCATCATTTGCGCCAACTCCCTTACTTGTTCCTCTTCGGACTCGGCAATCGAAACTGGAAATGTAGACATCCAAACCTCCTCAATCACGCCGATCATTCGCTACAACTGCAACCATAATAGCAACTAATCGCTACAAGCGCAACTACAATCCCGCCCAGCTGCTCAACCTTAACACTAACAAAGCAAACATCTTAATAACCATCTTGCCGGCGGTCGTTCACCGCATGTCTTAAGGGAGCGATGAGGGCGCCCACAATTTGCTTGACATAGTGTTATATAGACACTACTGTAAGTGTCATAGAGACACTAATGGAGGTGCTCACGATGCTCAGCTTCATGAAAGTACCGCCGACAACCTACGTTCTGCAGTACAAACACGGCAAAATCAGGCGCGAAGGCGCCGGATTATCATTCTTCTACTGGGCCCCCACTTCCACGATCGTGGCGGTCCCGCTGGCTAGCGCCGATGTTCCTTTCGTGTTCCCGGAGACGACTGCAGATTTCCAGTCCGTCACCATCCAGGGACAACTTACTTACCGGGTCGCCGACCCGAAGCGGTTGGCATCCTTGCTGGATTTCACGATCGACAAACGGAACACGTCTTACTTTGAGGACCACTCGCGCGACCGGCAGAAGTTGCCGGAACGTCTGGTCCATACTCTGCAGTCGTTGACTCGCGCGGTTGCCCAACGCCTCTCACTCAAGGAGATGCTGGTTAGTTCGGAGTTGATCGTGGCGGAGGCGCAGGCGAAGCTCAAGGAATCGGAAGCAGTCTCCAGCATGGGATTGGAAATTCTGGCGCTGTCTATCCTAGACATCAAACCCACTCCAGAAATGTCGAGGGCACTTGAAGCGGAGGCGCGGGAGGCGCTGCAGGGCCGTGCCGACGAAGCAATCTACGCCCGCCGTAACGCCGCCGTCGAAAACGAACGGATGATCAAGGAAAGCGAACTCAACACCGAAATTGCAGTCGAACAGAAGAAACGTCAAATTCGCGAGACACAACTGGCGGCCGAGATCGCCGCAGAGCAACAGAAACGGGAAATTCGAGAAACCCAGATGGCGGCTGAAATATCGGTCGAAGAAAAGCGTTTACAACTGGTTTCCCGTCGCGTCGAAAACGATCGCAAGGACGCCGATGTCCGCGCTTATGCGCTCACCGAGATACTCAAGCCTCTGCGCGATCTCGACTGGAAGGCGCTGATGATGCTGGGTGGAAGAGGCGCAGATCCCAAGGCCATGATTGCTATGGCATTTCAGGAAATGGCTGAGAATGCGCAGAAGATCGGCGAACTAAACGTTTCACCCGACCTGCTGAAGTCATTGATCGGAACGACAGCGATCGGCACCGCAGGAAAATAGCCATGTACAAGAAACTCGTGATCGTAACCCGCAAGACAAGGTTGCAGGAACTGGTGGAGCGCTTCAACACGCGGTCCCAAGCCAAGTTCTACATCGAGCACGCGGGCGGGGACTTTGCCGACTATGAGCGTGAGGACGATTCCTACCGCTTCGCGCTGGAGACGCTCCGCCGGTCCCTGGATTTCGAATTGCCGCAGCAACCGGTGGACCGGAGCCTGGTTTCGACGTTTCATTTTCAGAAAGAGGATCTCGTGGTGACACTCGGGCAGGACGGACTGGTCGCGAACACCGCGAAGTATGTGGGGGCCCAGCCGATTGTGGCGGTGAATCCTGACCCGCACCGGTTTGACGGAATACTCTTACCCTTCCTGCCGAACCAGGCGCGCGCGGCAGTGGAACAGGTGATGGAGGAGCGAGCCAAAATTCGCGAAATAACGTTAGCGGAGGTGAGACTTGATGACGGGCAGCGGCTGCTGGCCTTCAACGACTTCTTTCTAGGAGCCCGAAGTCATATTTCCGCGCTGTATCAGATCACATGTGGCCAAGAATCTGAGATTCAGTCTTCGAGCGGCGTGCTGGTCTCGACGGGAGCAGGGTCGACAGGATGGGTTTCGTCGGTGTTCAACATGGCAGCCGGTGTTTCGCTCTTCTGCGGAGGACCTCCAGTGACGCCGGTGCGCATGCCATGGGAAGACCGACGACTTCTTTTCGTTGTGCGCGAACCATTCGTCAGCCGCCACTCGCAAGCAGGTATCGTTGCTGGCATCCTTCAAAATGGAGAAGAGCTTACGATCGAATCTCGGATGCCTTCGTACGGTGTAATCTTCAGCGATGGCATGGAAGCGGACTTCCTGCAATTCAACTCGGGAGCCATCGCTCATGTGCGCGCCGCGGAACAGAGTGCCCGGCTTGTCGTATCCTGAGAATCTCCGATGCGAGTTACCGTTGACATCGTAATCTTCACGATCCAGTCGGGGGCCCTCAGAGTCCTGTTGGTGAAGCGTGCCGCGGCTCCATTTCAGGGCCAGTTCGCAATTCCAGGTGGTTTCGTCCACGAAGACGAGGATCTGGATCAGGCGGCATTGCGGGAATTGCGAGAAGAAACGGGAGTCGCTGATGTGTACCTAGAGCAACTTTATTCCTTTGGAGACGTTGGGAGAGATCCCAGGGGGCGCGTGATCACAGTGGCGTATTTTGCCCTGATTTCGGCAGACCGTCCGCTGAGAGCTGGCACCGATGCTGCCGAAGCCGAGTGGTGGGCGATGGATCAACTACCAACCTTAGCGTTTGACCATGCCAGGATGCTGAACTATGCACTGGAGCGCCTCCGCAACAAGCTGGAATATACGACTGTTGGTTTTCAGTTGCTTCCAGAGAAATTCACGCTCACGGAGCTGCAGGAAGTGTATGAAGCAATTTTGGGAAAGAATCTCGACAAGCGCAACTTCCGCCGAAAACTGTCTCTGCTGAAAATCCTGAAACCTCTGCCGGAGTATCGAAGAGGTGGACAACGACCAGCGCAGCTCTACCGGTTTGTCGCCGCTCGATTTGAAAAGTTGAAAGACAAGGGAATTCTATTTCCGTTCTGACGATCAGGTCTCCGCCTAGATTTCGTAATTGTCTGCCCGAATGAAGGGATTCTCGGCTAGAGAATAACAATCCCATAGTCGAACCAATCGACAGAACCCGAAAAAGGGCGAACTCGATCCCCCGAATCCCGCATTTGCACATTTTGTCGCAGAATCCCCTGTACTCGTGTAATCTCCTTTGTTCAAGTCTAAAACGCGATGGACTTCGTCTTTGTCGGCGGGATCGTGCTGCTGGTGCTGCTCGGACCCTGGGTGTTCGTCTGGCGCATTAGCTCCAGACGGAAGCGCGAACGTGACGAAGATAACGAGCGATGGCAGGAGCTGACCTCCCGCACATACACACTCGAACAAACGGTGCGGACACTCCAGGCTCAACGCCCCGGTTCAGCCGCCGAAGAGGCCACTCCAAAGACATCCGAGCGCCATGGTCCGACTTCGTATGCGCCAACATTTATCTCGCCAAGTGTCGTTCCACCACCTGTTCCACCGGTCGTTGAGCCTACTCCCGAGCCTAGCCCCTCGGTACGGATCGCTGAAAACTGGATAACGCAAAAAGCAGACGAGTCGGCGACAATATCCCGGGTGGCGCCTATCCCTCCGACAGTCGGGCCAGTGTTTCCCCCGAATTTCGCCACCGGAGGCATCAATCTCTCGATTGCTGACCGCCTCAAATCGTCTCTCGACATTGAGGAAATGCTTGGCACCAACTGGCTGAACAAACTGGGCATCGTCATTCTGGTGCTCGGTGTCGCTTTCTTTCTCGCCTACCAACTTAAGACGCTTGGTCCCGCAGGCAAAGTTTTGGTGGGATTCATGAGCAGCGGTGTGATGCTGGGAGCAGGAATCTGGTTCGACCGCAAGGAGCGTTACCGGATTTTGGCGCGCGCAGCGATTGGTGGTGGTTGGGCGCTCCTATTCTTCACGACCTACGCCATGTACCACGTTGCGGCGGCGCAGGTGCTTTCGTCGCAAGCCGTCGATCTGGTGCTCATGCTGGCGGTGGCGGCGGCTATGGTTGCGCACACACTCCGCTATCGCTCGCAGGTGGTGACAGGGTTGGCGTTCCTGCTTGCATTCCTGACGGTCACCCTCAGCCACTCCAACGTGTACAGTCTCTCGGCAGGCGCGGTGCTGGCAGCAGGGCTGGTAGTCATCGTAGGGCGCATGCAGTGGTTCGAGCTGGAAGTATTCGGGATCTTGGCCAGCTATCTGAATCATTATCTGTGGCTGCGTCCGATCATCGAGCCGATGCAGGGGAAGCGGCATCCGTTTCCGGAGTTTGCCGCGAGTGCAGGAATCCTAGGATTGTACTGGTTGATCTTCCGCATGTCGTATGTGTTCCGGAGGCCAAACGAGGAGCGGCAGGAGCGCGTCTCCACCGCAGCAGCCTTGCTGAATACAGCTTTGCTGCTGGCACTCTTCAAGTACCAATCGACTCACCCGGAATGGGCGTTCTGGGCGTTGCTGGCGATTGGAGCAATCGAAACGCTGCTGGGGCAGTTGCCGATCTCTCGGCGGCGACGAAGCGCTTTCATTGTGCTATCCACGCTTGGTGTGATTCTTTTGATTGCGGCATTTCCCTTCCGTTATTCCGGGATGCGCCTGTCGGTCCTCTGGCTGCTGGAGGCGGAGGCATTGCTGCTGATCGGAGTGTGGACGAAGGAAGTTGTGTTCCGTCGGCTCGGAATGCTGGCAGCCCTGCTCGTCTCGGGCCAGATGATCGCCGTCGACGCGGCACGCATTTTCGGCAGGCGCATGGACGACGCGGATTTGCGCCCTGACTTTGGCTTGGCGATTGTTTTCGTCGTGGCTGCCGCAGTATTTTATGCCAACGCACATTGGGTGCTGCGCCGGTGGGCTGACCTGTTTACCAGAGAGCCCGACCGGCGGGTGATGCAGCGCCTGTCGTACGCCGGAGCGGTGATGCTCTTCATCGCAGCCTGGATCGCCTTCCCCGAAAGCTGGACGGCAGTCGCGTGGTGCACATTGGGGCTGGGACTGGCGCTGACTGGACGCCGCTTCGGCTTCCCGGAAACTTTCCCCGAGCTGGGATACCAGGCAAGCTTCCTGGCGCTGGCGTCTGTGATTCGTGTCCTGACAATCAACCTGGAGGCTACAAGCAGGTATCACGGTCTGACTTTGCGGCTGATAACTGTTGCGCTTGTTTCCGCTCTGCTTTACATCACATCGAACTGGAGTGGCGATTCTGATCGCAGTCGCGGGACCACGATCGGTGGGCGTCTATTTTCTTCCGGACAGCTAACGGGCTTGGCCTACACCTGGTCGGCGTCTTCTCTTCTCGCCCTGCTGGCCTGGTTCGAACTGCGACCGGTCAGCGTGGCAGATACCTGGCTGGCTGGAGGGTTGGTGTTGTTCGAACTCGGACTGACACGAAAGAAGCTGAGCCTGCGATTGCAGGGCTACACTCTGTTTGCCGCCTGCTTTCTGCGAATCTTCTTTGTGAATCTGAACGCCGCGGGGAATCCGGGGGAGATCAGCCCGCGCTTCTATACGACGGTTCCGCTGGCACTGGGTTTCTTCTACACATATTGGAGGCTGCACGAAAGCAGCCAGGGTTTGGTCGAGTCGGAGCGCAAACTCAGAGCAGCCGACATCTCCTGCTGGCTGGGCACAATCACCTTCGCTGCGCTCATGCGTTTTGAATTGGAAGCGGACTGGGTAGCGAGCGCGTGGGCGGCGCTTGCCTTTGGGTTGCTGGCTATAGCCTGGAGCAGCGAGCGCCGAGTATTCCTGCACCAGGGATTAATGGTTGCGGTGGGGGTACTGTTTCGCACGGTGCTGCACAATTTTTACGAACGCAGTTACTTTCCGGCGTCGGGGTGGGAAAGCCGCTGGATCACAGTGGGTACACCGGTTGCGCTCTTGTTGGCGTCGTTGCTTTTCGCATTTCAACTGCGCAAGAAGAAGGAGGAAAGTGCAGAGACCGGACTTATTCGCCTGTTGCAGGGTGTAGTCCGGCGTCCAGAGCAACTTTTATTTTTCATCGCGGTTGGACTGCTGACCGCGCTGCTGGCAATTGAGATGCGCCACGGCATGGTCACCCTCTCGTGGGGTGTGGAGGGTGTGGCGGTTTTCGTCCTCGCGCTGTGGTTGGGCGAGAGAAGCTTTCGGCTCACGGGATTGGGATTGTTGCTGCTGTGTGTTGGAAAGATTCTGCTCGTGGACGTGTGGCGACTGGATCCTCGGGACCGTTACTTGACCTTCATCGTTCTGGGTGCGGCTCTGCTGCTGGTGTCATTCCTGTACACGCGGAATCGCGAGGCGTTGCGGCAATACTTATGAAGCACTGGCTCATATTCGCTGGGATCTTGCTCTTGAGCGTTGTGTCCGTGGTGGTGAGCGAGCTGCGCAAAGTGGACGTGCCCGCCAGTCCGGCCGCGCTGTTGTATCTAGTGGCCGACACCGAGCAGGAACTTACGCGCATGCCGGTAAGTTTCGCGCGCATGCCGGACGCAGAAGAGATCCGCATTGGAAACGAATTAGCAAGGTCTTACGCCGCCCAAGAAGAACGAGAAAACACGCCGGAAGCGGCCATTGTGCAGCACTACATGACCCGCGTTGGTTCGGAGTTGGCCAGGCACGCGCATCGCATACTGCCCTACAAGTTCCATTACATCCCGAATCCCAACTTCATGAATGCCTTCGCCTTGCCAGGTGGGCACGTTTACGTGGGTGCCGGCTTGGTGGCGCTCATGGACAGCGAAGATGAGCTGGCAGCCGTGATTGGGCATGAGATCGAACATATTGACCACTACCATTGCGCCGACCGGGTGCAGCAGGAGCAAGCACTCCGTAAGTTTCCGTTGGGAGGGTTGGTGGCGTTACCCATCGAAATTTTCGAGGCCGGATACAGCAAAGATCAGGAGCTTGAGGCAGACCGCGAGGGTACGCGCTTGGCCGTGCAAGCAGGATACTCTGCCACCGGAGCAATCCGCATGTTCGAAACCTTTGAGCGGTTACATAAGGAGTATCAAGCGAAGGCAAAGACGCCACAAGAGGAACTGTCACAGGTGGCTTTGGAGACGCTGGAAGGATATTTCCGCTCGCACCCGCTGCCCTCCGAACGGATCGCCCAGATACAGAAGATAATCGCCAGTGAAGGCTGGTCGCCGCGTCCTGAGCAGGACTTGAGAGTCGCGTACATTTTCTGGACTGCAAGAGCACGGAATGCGCTGGACGCGGGGAAGTATGCGCAGGCAGAGCAACTAGCGAATCAGTCTCTGCGACTGCGGCCCGATCAGCCGAAAGCTTTCCAAGTGTTGGCACTTGCGCAGTTTGCACAGGCTGACTTTTCCGGAGCGGCGGCGGCTTACCGCAAGATTCTTGAGACAAATTCCTCGCTTCCCGAGATTATCGCTTTGTACGCGCAGGCTTTGGCGGCAGCGGACCGGAGCAGCGCCGCCGCAGAGTTTCGACGGTGGGCAGAGGACGTCAAGGGGGATAAACCGCGGGAAGTAGATGTCGCGGCGGCTGGTCTGGGGCTGCTGGCCGGGGATGCCGATTCCGCTCGCAGGCTGGAGATCGAACTCCAGCAGAGTGGCGATCTACAAGCACCGGTACAGAGGGGTGAGTTGGGCTGGTGGCGCTACTTGAATGGGGATTACCAGAAGGCGGTCGACATGTTGTCGGCAGCCGTGCAGCAACGCCCCGGCGACCTGAATCTGTGGCTCGGATTGGCGTGGGCGCAGATAGAAATCCGGCGGTATGGCGATGCGCTGCAGACGCTGAATGGCGCTGCCTACGAACAGAAGATCCAGCCCGAAAGGGCGATGGTACGAGCGGTGGCGAACTGGCAGGCACAGGAGCATGACGAGGCGATGCGTGACTTCGAGATCGCGCTGGGCGGGCGGCCGGAGTGGGGGAATTCGAGCTGGGTCAAGGCGCTTTACTCGCCGCTGGTCGCACAAAGCACCCAGGAGATGGAAGCTGAGCGCGAGCGGCGAAAACAGAAGGTGAGGGCTGCCGCAAGTCGCTGAGCTGAGGAGCGTGTGGAGCTAGGAGCGTGTCTTTCCCGACCGTACCTGCCCAGTTCGACTCCTCGAATGGGGCAGGTAGCGCACAGTTGGCGGTCCATAGAATCTCGGCCTAGGTTTCATGCGAAATCCGGCCGGCAATGACCGCGTCTGCGCGATCGCGAGCGATAAGCACCTGCATGTTGTCGAGTTCCTTCTTGGAGGTCTTATGTTTCTGGGCTTCCCTTATTTGCCAGCAAGTTCGTCCAAGTCACTCTGACCTCCTTTCAGAAACTGTTTCCGCCCTCGCAACACCGCGGCGAGAAAATGGTCGCGCGATTTGATTTTCTCCCGGAACTCCTCTGGTGAATAGGCAGTGACGTTGACCTCTCTTCCCAGCCGCGCCTCCGCCTTGCGGAGCGATGGAGATAGGTCAGCAAGACCTGCTCTGCCAATGACCATCACATCCACGTCACTCATCGCATGTTCCCGGCTCCGTGCCACGGACCCATAGATAAAAGCACTCTGAATTTTGTTCCCAAACTGCTTTAGAATCTGCTCCAAGATCGGAGCCAGCCCTGCAGTTTTTTCGAACAGCTGCTGCAGGTCTCGGAACACTGGGGACTGGGTCTCCGCCTTGAAATAAGCCCTTGTGCCTTCCCGACGATGCACCAATATTCCGCTTGCTACCAGAGATGATAACTCCCGCTGAAGGCTCGACGGGCTCGTGCCCAAACGGCCGGCGAGTTCCGAAAGATACCACCACTTATCTGGCTGGCCGAGCGTAGCCGCGAGCACACCCTGCCGCACCTCTGGGAACAACGCAGTCAACACGGAAGGGTTACGCATATTGCGTATCTTATTACGCATATTGCGTAACGTGTCAATCGCCCAGGAGGGAGAACGGGACTTTGGGCTGGTATTGAGAAATCCAAAGCGTCAGTTTAGATTACTCCTGGTGGTCGAGCGAGGATCGTACACGAGTCGAACAGACGCGAATCCTGTTCGATCTCGTGCGAGTGGCGTTCGCGCGTCCACTAAATCTCCGCACCGACCTAAGCCGAAGGCTTAGGGATGGTGTCTCTTTGGAAAACGAATTGGCTCCTTCTGGAACGGCCCCTGCTACGTCAAATCCGCGCAGGCGTGGATAGCCTGCCGTTCCAAGGCTGGCCTACGAAAAACGCGTGCCCCACCAACGTTTTCATGCTAAATTGACTTTGTGAAGCGCCTGCTTCAATTTCGATCGTCATTACGACTCAGTCCATCCCGACTGAGTTATTAACTCCTGCACAATTTCTAGCTTCAGGCCCGTGGCGGAACTGGCATACGCAGCTGCCTCAAGAGCAGCCTTTTGTGGGTTCAACTCCCACCGGGCCTACCAGAATTCCTTTGTTCTTTGACAATTCAACGGAGAGTGGGCCGGACGG
>Ga0302319_10021886_pt1 | contig 11503 bp, 10 predicted proteins | sample Bog_T0_2_FD_203319 | JGI IMG/M metagenome (GOLD analysis project Ga0302319, IMG submission 203319) | Peat permafrost microbial communities from Stordalen Mire near Abisko, Sweden - Bog_T0_2 | ecosystem: Environmental > Terrestrial > Soil > Wetlands > Peat | place: Sweden: Abisko, Stordalen Mire...
CCTCGGCGGGCTCCTTGCGGGCCGGGCGCGAGCCTTTGGCGGCATCGGCGACGGCGGGTTTGGGAACAGTCATCGCTCGATGCTCGCAATCCCGTTAGGCTGAAAGCGGCCGGGACCTCTGGGTCGGGCCTTGAGATTATATTTGATAATTGTTATCCACCATATCAAATACCGGCAGAGGTTTTCAACTGCCGTTATCGCAACGGCCGGCCGCTTGCCAAAGCGCGCGCGGCCGGTCCGATGTGTGAGGGGGAGCGTCCGGTCTTGAACACGACGATCATGCTGTTCCTGCTGCAGGACGGCATTACCAACGGCGCGATCTACGCGTTGCTCGGGCTGGCGCTGGTACTGGTATTCGCGGTCACCCGCGTGATCCTGATCCCGCAGGGCGAATTCGTCACCTATGGCGCGCTGACCTATGCCTCGCTGTCGTCGGGCCAGATGCCGGGCACCGCGCGGCTGGCGCTGGCATTGGGGATCGTGGCGTTCGGCCTCGATTTGTTCGCCGGCCGCCGCGCGCTGCATGTCAGGCTGGTGGCGCGGGCGTTCGCGCTCAATGTCCTGCTGCCCGCGGCCATCCTGGCGCTGACCGCCTGGTTTGCCGGCCACCATCCCCCGGTCGGGGTCAGCATCGCGCTGTCGCTCCTGATCGTCGCGGCGATCGGACTGTTTCTCTATCGGATCGCGTTTCAGCCGCTGGCGCATACCTCGGTGCTGGTGCTGCTGATCGCCTCGGTCGGCTGCCATCTGGCGCTGCAGGGTTTCGGGCTGGTGTTCTTCGGCGCCGAAGGCCAGCGCGGCCCGACCATTTCGGATGCGGCGTTCACCATGGGTCCGCTGCGCTTCACCGGCCAGAGCCTCTGCGTCTACGCCATCACGATCGCCTTCATCGTCGGGCTGTGGCTGTTCTTCGGCTTCACCCTCTACGGCAAGGCGCTGCGCGCCACCGCCGTCAACCGCCTGGGCGCGCGGCTGGTCGGCATCCGCACCACGCTGTCGGGACAGATCGCCTTCCTGCTGGCCTCGGTGATCGGAGCGGCGTCGGGAATCCTGATCGTGCCGATCACGACGCTGTACTACGACACCGGCTTCCTGATCGGCCTGAAAGGTTTCATCGCCGCGATCATCGGCGGCCTCGTCAGCTATCCCCTGACCGCGGTCGCGGCCCTGGTGGTCGGCACGGTGGAAGCGTTCTCTTCGTTCTACGCCAGCAATTTCAAGGAAGTCATCGTGTTCACCCTGATCCTTCCGGTTCTCGTGCTGCGGTCGCTGGCGGCGCCCGCGGTCGAGGAAGAGAAGGACTGATCGCGATGTCGCAGCGGCTGCCCATCATCCTCTTCGCGCTGGTCATGGCGGCGATCCCGTTCATCCCGGGCATGCCGCCGTTCTGGATCGTGCTCTTGGACAATATCGGCCTGTCAGCGCTGGTCGCGATGGGGCTGGTGCTCTTGACCGGCGTCGGCGGCCTCACCTCGTTCGGTCAGGCCGCGTTCTGCGGTTTCGGGGCCTATACAACGGCGGTGCTGACCACGACCTATGGCGTGTCGCCGTGGCTGGCGCTGCCGATGTCGCTGCTGGTCTCCGGCCTTGCCGCGGTGCTGCTCGGGCTGGTCACGGTGCGGCTGTCGGGCCACTATCTGCCGCTCGGCACCATCGCCTGGGGCCTCGGCCTGTTCTATCTGTTCAGCAAGCTCGAATTCCTCGGCCGCAATGACGGCATCAGCGCGATTCCGCCGCTGTCGATCGGCTCGTTCAAGATGATCGACCCCGCCGCGATCTATTTCGCGATCTGGATCGCGGTGCTGATCTCGGCGCTGCTCACCATGAACCTCTTGGACTCGCGCACCGGCCGCGCCATCCGCGCGCTGCGGCGCGGCCACATCGCCGCCGAGGCGTTTGGGGTGCAGACGCCGCGCGCCAAGCTTTTGGTGTTCATCTATGCGGCGGTGCTGGCCGGGCTGTCCGGCTGGCTCTATGCGCATTTCCAGCGCGCCGCCAACCCGACCCCGTTCGGCGCGCAATCCGGCATCGAATATCTCTTCATCGCGGTGGTCGGCGGCGCCGGCTATGTCTGGGGCGGCGTGCTGGGTGCTGCCATCGTCGTCATCCTGAAGGAAATCCTGCAGAGCTATCTGCCCTACATCTTCGGAGGCCAGGGCCAGCTCGAGACCATCGTGTTCGGCATCCTCCTGGTGGGGCTGCTGCAACTGGCGCCGACCGGCGTCTGGCCGTGGCTGATGTCGCGCCTGCCGCAGCGCGCCAGCCGCAGGCGGATCGACCCTGCGCTGACGCTGCCGGCGCGGCCTCGCGCGACGCCTGCGTCCGGGGTCCTGCTGCAGATCGAGCACGCGCGAAAACAATTCGGCGGCGTGATCGCCGTCAACGACGTGTCGTTCGACGTCCAAGCCCGCGAGATCGTGGCGCTGATCGGCCCGAACGGCGCCGGCAAGAGCACCACCTTCAACCTGATCACCGGCGTGCTCACCTCCACGGGCGGCACGATCACCGCGCTCGGCAGGAAGATCAACAACACGCCGCCGCAAGAAGTGACAAAACTCGGCATCGCCAGGACCTTCCAGCACGTCAAGCTGGTGCCGGACATGACGGTGCTGGAGAACGTCGCGATCGGCGCGCATCTGCGCGGGCATTGCGGCGCGCTTTCCAGCATGTTCCGTCTCGATCGCGCCGACGAGGCCGGATTGCTGGCGGAAGCCGCGCGCCAGATCGAGCGGGTCGGCCTCACCGACCAGATCGACGCGCTGGCGGGCTCGCTCTCGCTCGGCCAGCAGCGCATCGTCGAGATCGCGCGCGCGCTGTGCGTCGATCCGATGCTGCTGCTGCTCGACGAGCCGGCCGCGGGCCTGCGGCACATGGAGAAGCAGCGGCTCGCAGCCCTGCTGCGGACCTTGCGCGACGGTGGCATGTCGGTGCTGCTGGTGGAGCACGACATGGGTTTCGTGATGGACCTGGCCGACCGCATCGTGGTGCTCGACTTCGGCACCAAGATCGCGGAAGGCACGCCTGCGGCGATCAAGACCAATCCCGACGTGATCAGGGCCTATCTCGGAGCGGCATCATGAGCGAAGCAGCAACCGCGCTGTTGTCGGTCGCCGACGCGCATATCGCCTATGGCAAGGTGGAAGCGGTCCGCGCGGTATCGCTCGAGGTCGCCGACAACGAGATCGTCACCATCATCGGCGCCAACGGCGCCGGCAAGACCACGCTGCTCAACGCCATCATGGGGATCTTGCCGCTGAAGGGCCGCGTCGGCTTCGCCGGCGAGGACATGCAGCGCCTCGAGATCGAGGACCGGGTCGCCGCCGGCCTCAGCCTGGTGCCGGAGCATCGCGAGCTGTTCACCACCATGAGCGTCGAGGACAATCTGCAGCTCGGCGCGTTCCGGATCGCGCGCGCGGTCGCCGCACGATCGTTCGAGCGCGTCTACGCGCTGTTTCCGCGGCTGAAGGAGCGGCGCAGCCAGATGGCGGGCACGCTGTCCGGCGGCGAACAGCAGATGCTGGCGATGGGCCGCGCTTTGATGGGCGCCCCAAAACTGTTGATGCTGGACGAGCCGAGCCTCGGGCTGGCGCCGATCATCGTCGCCGATATCTTCCGCATCATCGTCGAATTGCGCGCGGCCGGCGTCTCGGTGATGCTGGTCGAACAGAACGCGCAAGCCGCCCTGCAGGTCGCCGACCGCGCCTATGTGATGGAGCTCGGCGAATTCATCCTGAACGGACCGGCCAAGGACATCGCCAGCAACGCGCGCGTGGCGGCGAGCTATCTCGGCTTCACGCACGAGGGCGAGAGCGCGGTTTAGCGACCTGTCAGGCCCTCCCGAAAGCGGGGCATCCGGTCGTCCACGAATGAGCGACCCATTCTCCAGTGCGACAAAGCCTGAAGTCGCCGTTCAATTCGACGCTCGACCAAGGCTGAATGGCCGCGAATCGTCTCGCGGCGGCGCTTCGGTCGTGCGTTAACCCAACCTCTTAAGAAAACGTGAACGAATGCCTGCAAATTTGATGGGACTCCAGGAGGGGTGACATGAGCAACATAGGCCCAACATACCCGGCCCACATCGTGGTCAGTCAGGCAGAAGTCAGGCTCGTCGCAGACCAAACAGCCGACGCAAGTACGGCGACGATCAAGTCCGATCAGCAACGCGTCCGAGCTGCTCAGGAGATCGAGACCGCAGAGGCCGAGGCGTCCAGCGTGAATATCGTTACCTGAGCCATGCCGGCCAGGGCGTCTTAGGACAGCGGGCTGCGACGGCGACTCGGGCGCGGGATGTTCTGCGCCCTGTCCGACCATGCGCTGCAATTTTGCGTTCTCCCCTAACAAGCCGACATTTTCAGAATTTGTCAGAGCTTCGCATTGACGCCAACGGCGGAACCGGCTCGTCCGATGAGTGCGGGTGCTGAAGTTGACCGCGAGTGCTCAAGCGATCTACGCTAAGCGGAGTTAAAGCACGGGAGCCCGCGTTGGCGCAGGAAGGTTCAACAGATTCCACTGCAGAGGCCACGCCGCGACGATTTCATGTAGAGCTGTTCATTGTGCACCCGGCATTGGACCCAGCAGACATCAGCGCCACCCTTGGCCTGGAGGCCCACTTTGCTCATCGGGCCGGGACCCCCCGGAAGACACCGAAGGGTAACCCTCTCCCGGGAGACTACGGGCACACGCGATGGAGACACTGCGTAGAGTACAATGTCACGGATCAGTGGTTTGCTGGAGAGGTGACCAGTTTACTGGATCGCCTTGGGCCTCACAAAGCGTTTTTTGCAAACCTTAAATTAACTGGCGGAAAAGCCTGCGTAGTCATCCAATTCTTGGGCGACGGATATTTGTCAGACGAGATACCGCATGACACTCTGGCGAAGCTGGTCGAGCTTGAACTTGCTCTTGCTATTGAATGTTTCATAGATCGACAATCATGACCACAAGTCGCGGCGAGCCGGCACCGGACGCCCGTGCGCATCGCCGAGCGCCGGCGATCCTCTAGGCGAGGGTAAGAAAAAAGCCGGCCCCTTTGCAGAGGCCGGCTCCAACTTCATTCGTTCAGACAAGTGCGAGCGACAGACCGCCCGCTCACTTCGCCAGCACGTACTTCCCGTCCTTCACCGTCAGCAGAATCCGCGAACGGTCGTCGAGGCCGTAGCGGTCTTTTTCGGTGAAGTTGTAGACGCCCTGGGTGGCGGCGATGTCGCGTTCGCTGAGCAGCGCCTGGCGGATCGCCTCGCGGAATTCCGGCGTGCCCGGCTTGGCCGTCTTCAACGCCACCGGGATGACGCGTGCCAGCACCAGGAACGCGTCGTAGGAATGGCCGGCGAACTGGCTGCGGCTGCTGGGGCCGTATTTGGCCTCATAGGCCGTGTCGAGCGCGAGGCCCGGCTTCTTGGTCAGCGCACTGTCGGGCTGATCCTCGGGATCCATCACCGGACCTGAGGCCATCAGCACCCCCTCCGCCGCCGCTCCGGCGATGCGGATGAAGTCCATGCTGGCGGCGCCGTGGGTCTGGTAGATCAGGCCCTTGTAGCCGCGATCGCGCAGCTCCTTCTGCGGCAGGCCTGCCGCGGTGCCGGAGGCGCCGACCAGGATCGCATCCGGATTGGCCGCGACCAGCTTCAGCACCTGCCCGGTCACCGACGTATCCGGACGAGCGAAGCGTTCCTCGTCGACCAGCGTCATGCCCATCGCCACGCCCTGCGACTTGAAGTCGTTGAACCAGAGATCGCCGTAGGAATCGGAGTAGCCGATATAGCCCACGGTCTTGATGTTGTGCGCCTTCATGTGCTCGTAGATCACCTTGCCCATGATCGGGATCGGCTGCGGCATCGACACCGACCATTTTGTACGTTCCGGCGTGATCGGGAACGGCGAAAGGCCGATATGGGGAATTCCGGCCTCATTGGCGACGTTCGACAGCGCGATGGTCGGCGGCGTGATCGACGAGCCCATGATGATGTCGGCCTTGGACTCCGTGACGAAGCGCCGCGCATTGGTGGTGGCGTTGGTCGGATCGCCGCCGTCGTCGAGCACGATGACCTTCAGCGGCACGCCGCCGATCTCCTTGGGCACGAATTCCAGCGCGTTGCGCTCGGGAATGCCGAGTGCCGCGCCGGGTCCCGTCGTCGTGATCGAGATGCCGATGGTGATTTCACTGGTCTGCGCCAGCGCGGGCAACCCCGGCAGCGCCAGCGACGCCGCCACCACGGCCGCGGACAGATAGAACCTCTTCATGCATTCCTCCCTCTGAGCGTTGTTCTTGTAAACGTTGTGCTTGGTCTGGATCAAAACCGAGGCCAGTTCAGCCCCTTCTTTAGGTGATACTTCCCGCCGAGTCAGCCCCGCAGGAACCGCTCGACGATCTCCGGCGGCACGGCGGCCGATTTCAGCCGGGCCGGATCGTCCGGGTGCCGTCCGACCAGCACCCGGGTCTCGAACGCCTCGATCGCCAGCGCCTCGCCCTTGAACACCTTGTGGGTCACCTCGAAGCTCGAGCGCTTGAAGCTCTCGACCCGGCTTTCGATCGTGATCCAGTCGCCATGGGTCGAGGCGATGTGGAATTTGGCGCGCGTATCCACCATGGGAATGCCGACCAGCCCGTACTTTTTGATGATGTCCTGCTTGGAAAAGCCGGCGGCCTCGAACAGGATCGAGGTCGAGTCGTCGAACATCGCGAAGTAGCGCGGGTAATAGACGATGTTGGCGGGGTCGCAGTCACCCCACTGGATCTGCACGTCCCTGCGGTTGACGAACATGCACGCGCTCCCTGTTGCCGGTTTTCCCAATGATGCTCCCTAGCGCGGCGCCATGCGCAGCGAGGCGTCGAGCCGCACCACTTCGCCGTTGAGGTAGGGATTGTCGATCATGTGCATCGCCAATGAGGCGAACTCGTCGGCGTGGCCGAGCCGGCGCGGGAACGGGATCGACGCGGCCAGCGAGTCCTGCGCCTCCTGAGGCAGGTTGGCCAGCAGCGGCGTCAGGAACAGGCCGGGCGCGATGGTCAGCACGCGGATGCCGAACTGCGCCAGCTCGCGCGCGATCGGCAGCGTCATCGCCACGATGCCGCCCTTGGAAGCCGAATAGGCCGACTGGCCGATCTGGCCGTCATAGGCCGCGATGGAGGCGGTCGAGATCACCACGCCGCGCTCGCCGGTCGACAGCGGCTCCAGCTTCGACATTTCGGTAGCCGCCAGCCGCAGCATGTTGAACGAGCCGATCAGGTTGACCTTGATCACCTTGTCGAAATCGGCAAGCGGCATCGGGCCGTCGCGGCCGATCACGCGCTTCGCCACGCCGATGCCGGCGCAATTGACCAACACCCGCGCCGGGCCGTGGGCCCTGGACGCGGCGACGATGGCGGCTTCGGCGGAGGCCGCATCGGAGACGTCGCAGACAACAGCGACACCGCCGATTTCGGCGGCGACGGTTTCGGCGAGCTTGGCGTTGAGGTCGCAGACGGCAACCTTGGCGCCCGCCGCGGCAAGCCGGCGCGCGGTCGCGGCACCCAATCCCGATGCGCCGCCGGTAACGATGGCGGCCTGGTCCTTCAACTGCATGGCTTCTCTCCCTGAAAAAAACGGTTCTGCGACGGATTGGCTAGAGCGATATCACGGTAGCGGGCGGCGCCTGCGAATAAAGCGCGTCGATCAGGCGGTCGCGCGCATCCAGCACCGCGCGCTGATTGATCGAGCCCTTGTCGGTGACCTCGCCGCGATCGATCGACAGCGGTGTGTCGAGCAGCACGGCGCGGGTGATCCGCGTCGACGACCCGGTCGAGGTCGCCAGGAATTTCGTGAACCGCTCGCGAAAGGCCTCGCGGATCAGCGGATCCGCGGCCGTTGTGGCGAGGTCGTCGAGCGGCAGCGTCGGATTGATCAGGCGGCAGCCGTCGAGATCGAGGATCACCAGCGCCGAGACCTCGTCGCGGTTGATGCCGGCGATGACGACGTCGCGCACCAGCGGCGCGCAGCTCGCGATGAAGCGGGCACGCAGCGGACCGACGCTGACCCAGGTGCCGCTGGCGAGCTTGAAATCCTCGGCGATGCGGCCGTCGAAATCAAAGCCGGCATGGAAATCGTCAGCCACGGCCGGCTTGAGCGCATCGCCGAGCTTGTAGAAACCCTCCTCGTCGAACGCCTTGGCCGTCATCTCCGGCTGGCGCCAGTAGCCCGGCGTGACGTTCGGCCCCCGGCAGCGAACCTCCAGCTTGCCGTTGTTGGGAACCAGCTTGGCGTCGTTGCCCGAGACCGGAAGGCCGACATGGCCGGACCGGCTGGTGCGCGGATTGACCGACATGAAGAACGGCGCGGTCTCGGTGGCGCCGAGTCCGGTCAGCATCGGCACCCGATAGCCGGTTTGCAGCACGCTCAGCTGATCGAGGCTGTTCCAGACGAACGGCGACAGCGCGGCCCCCGAGAAAAACATCGCATGCAGCAGGTGGAAGAATTTTCCGCGCAACTCCGCGTCGTCGCGCAGATAGGGCAGCAGCGATTCGTAGCCCTTCGGCACGTTGAAAAACACCGTCGGCGAGATGTCGCGCAAGTTTCGCACGCTCTCCTCGATGCCGCCCGGCACCGGCTTTCCGGAATCGAGGTACATCGAGCCGCCATTGTACAGCGTCAGCCCGATATTGTGATTGCCGCCAAAAGTGTGGTTCCACGGCAGCCAGTCGACGATCACCGGCGGCTCGTCCTTCAGGAACGACATGGTCTCGCGGATCATCACCTGATTGGCGCAGATCATCCGCTGGGTGTTGATGACCGCCTTGGGGTTGCCGGTCGAGCCTGAGGTGAGGAGAAATTTCGCGATCGTGTCCGGGCCGATCGCGGCATGCACGGCATCGAGGTCGGGGTGCAGCGGGGTCGCCATCAAGTCGGCGAGCAGGGTCACCCCGCGGCCGCGCAGGCCGCCATAGGCGACCGCGATCTCGACATCCGCGGCCACGTTGGCTTCGAGCGCCTCGGCGAATTTGTCGGCATCGTCGGCGAATACCAGGCCCGGCGTCAGCAGCTTCATCAGGTAGGAAAGCTTGCCGAAATCCCGCGACACCAGCGAATAGGCCGGAGACACCGGACAGAACGGAATCCCCGCATACAGCGCGCCGAACGCGATCAAGGCGTGATCGATCGAGTTGCCGGAGAGGATCACGACCGGCCGTTCGGCGGAAAGCCCGCGCGCCAGCAGGCCGGAGGCGATGTGGCGGCTGGAGATCAGCAATTCCCCGTAGGTGATCTGCCGCCAGCCCTCGCCGCCCTCGCGCTCGGCCATGAAGATGCGGCCGGGCGCGGCCTTGGCCCAATGGTGCAGCCTGTCGGTGAGGCGGTCCGGATAATCGCCGATGCCGGTCTTGGGACGAAGATAGATGGTGCCGTCGTCGCGGCGCTCGATCGTGACGGCGGGATCGCCGAACGAGATCGGGCGCAGCGGCGCGTCGCTGCGCGCGGCCGAGGCAGAGATATCGATGTTCGGTTGTGCGCTCATGTCAGGACGGCTTCACCTTGGCGGTCTTGCGGTCGAGGAAGGCGCGGATCCGCGTCTTTGCCTCCTTGTCGCTCTGCGCCACAGTCGCCATCAGCGATTCCATCAACAGGCCGGTCTGTGGATTGGCCTCCGCGATCATCGGCAGCGCCTGCAGCACGGCGAAATTGGTCAGCGGCGCGTTGGTGGCGACCCGGGCGGCGAGTTCCATCGCCTTGGCAAAGGCGTTGCCTTCCTCGGTCAGGTATTGCGAGAAGCCGTAAGATGCGCCTTCGGTCGCGGAATAGACCCGCCCGGTCAGCATCATGTCGGTCATCCTGGCGACACCGATCAGCCGCGGCAGCCGCACCGATCCGCCGCCACCGACGAAGATGCCGCGCTGGCCCTCGGGCAGCGCGAAATAGGCTGACGGTTCGGCGACGCGGATATGCGCCGCACAGGCCAGCTCCAGCCCGCCGCCGATCACCGCGCCCTTCAGCGCGGCGATCACGGGGACCCGGCAATATTGAATGCGGTCGAACACCCGGTGCCACATCTGCGAGTGGCGCAGACCCTCGGTGGCGTCGTGCTCGGTCAGTTCCGACAGGTCGAGCCCGGAAGAGAAGTGATCGCCGATGCCGTGGATGACCACGGCGCCGATCCCGTCCGGGATATGCGAAAAGCAATCCTGCAGCGCCAGGATGATGCCGTCGTTCAGCGCGTTGCGTTTGGCCGGTCGGTTGAGCCCGATGCTGAGCACGGCGCCCGTCGTCTCTACCTCGAGCAGCGCGGATCGGTCCGCGGCGGCGGTGGCGGCGTTTCCCATGTGCTTATTGCGTCCTTTTAAGAATAGTTATGTTTTATAACGAATTCGGCGGGAGTCAACAAGCTGCGGTTGGCCCGGTTGCTACCCGGGCATTCGGTGCGTCCCCTCCCCCCTTGCGGGGGAGGGTTAGGGAGAGGGGTGAGCCGCAAGCGCCGGAGATTGCCGTACCCCCCTCTCCAGCTCTCCCCCACAAGGGGGGAGAGGGCGCAGTGTGCGCGTTGCCGCGATAAACTTCACTCCAAAGAAGTCGCTACAGCACCTGGTGCACGTCGATCTCGACGCGATCGGGATGGCGGGCGCCCACGCCGATGAACAGGTTTTCCATCAGCCAGCGATAGTTCGCAGCCCCGGTCTCGAAGCGCGGCACCGAGCGGAAATAGATCTGGCCGGGATCGACGATCTCGCCCTTGGCGATGCGGTCGAGCAGCGCCTTCGGGCCGAAGCGGATACCGATGTTCTCGATATAGACGACGGCGCCGTCGTCCAGCTCGAAGGCGTATTTGGCCTCGAGTTCGGTAAAGCCGTTGGGGCGGATGGTCTGGAAATCCGCGCCGCAGGGAAAGATCGTCCCCTTGATGCCCGGCCCGCGAACCTCGCCGCCGAGGATCGGGATGACCCGCCTGACGCCGTGGCCGAGATCGCCCGCGACGATCGGCGCGCCGACCTTGATGGCGAGGCTGAAGACGTAGCTGGTTTGAAGCGCAGGTGCCATGGATCGCCCGGCCTTCTTGTTTCAGATTTAATGCGCCATCCGTTGCGGCAGCCAGGTCGCCAGCAGCGGAAAGGCGATCAGGATCACCAGCCGCACCAGATCCGTCGCCACGAACGGGATCACGCCCTTGAAAATGGTGGCAAAGGACACGTCCTTGACCACGCTCTTGATGACGAAGACGTTCATGCCGACCGGCGGATGGATCAGGCCGAGTTCCACCGTCATCACGATGATGACGCCGAACCAGATCGGATCGAAGCCGAGATGGGAGATCACGGGGAAGATGATCGGCACGGTCAGGATGATCATCGCCATCGCGTCCATCAGGCAGCCCAGCACCAGGTACATCACCATGATGAGGGCGAGCACGCCGTAGCTGCCGAGGCCGAGGCCGGTGAGGAATTCCGTGACCTTCTGCGGGGTCTGCGTCACCGTGAGGAAATAGCCGAAGATCAGGGCGCCGATCAGCACCGTGAACACCGCCGCGGCGGTGCGGGTCGCCT
>Ga0302319_10021887_pt1 | contig 11503 bp, 9 predicted proteins | sample Bog_T0_2_FD_203319 | JGI IMG/M metagenome (GOLD analysis project Ga0302319, IMG submission 203319) | Peat permafrost microbial communities from Stordalen Mire near Abisko, Sweden - Bog_T0_2 | ecosystem: Environmental > Terrestrial > Soil > Wetlands > Peat | place: Sweden: Abisko, Stordalen Mire...
AACCGCTGTACAACCAGAGAGGTGTGAATGGATCGGCCGCTTTGACGAATGGAGCCATAGCGAGCAAGAGCGGGATAAGTTTGCGCATGGGCCTTATCTGAATTCTAATGGTATTTCTGGAGGGTATCCGAAAGCTAGTGCTTCTACCAGATTTAGCGACCTTTAAATCCGCCGATATGCTGCCTCCGTATCAAAGGATGCGAGGTGGCTCATGAAGATACTTCTTGCGTTCGGGGTGTTGTCAACAATCTCGACGTGTTGCGCTGTGGGTGCGTCTGCGGCATCAGCGGACTCTCAGCAAATTGTTATTGACCACGCTCTCCGGATTCCGGGGGAGACACTTCAGCCTGGCAAGTACACGCTCAGTTTGGAAGATCGGCTGAGGGGCCGGGCCATTGTCCGTATCGCGAACGAAGCAAATGGACAGCATACTTTTTTGTTGAGCGTGCCGAGCCTGAAAATCACTTCTAACGAAAGTCCGGGCCTTATCTTTTTCACCGATCAAGATTCACAGCAGATTCTACGAGGTTGGCTTTGCCCCAGTTGCAGCAAGCCGCTAGAACTGGTCTATGGCAAGGAAGAAGCTGTGAAGATTTCCGGTGAGACGGGGCAATCGGTGCTAGCGGCAGACCCAGCCTACGACAAACTGCCCGCTAATCTTTCGCCCGATGATATGAAGGTCGTGACGTTGTGGCTCTTGTCGCCCGAGCGTGTTTCGAATGGCCGTGGCGTTGGGCTCAAAGCGGCGAAGTATGTTGCGCCGCCCGGGATGCCCGCCGTTCCGACGCGAAACCAGTTGCCACAGACTGCGTCGAGTGCGTACTCATTCATGACAGCGGGCTTTGCATGGCTAGCCGGATTTGGAATGTTACGCGTTCGCCGTCTTTGGAGGGAGCGATGCGCCTCTTAATTGTCGGCATTGTCTCGCTGGGCGGCGCGGTGCTTGGCTGGGATACGGCGGCTACTCACTCGACCACGAAGCATGCGGGCGCCATTCACATAAATGACGTGCCTACCGCGAATCGACCGGAGAGTTCAACGCTGGTAGTGGTGAGGGTGCCCGCAGCGGTGTCAAACGAAGAAGAGCGGGCACAAGAAGTAGCGAGGTTAGAGGTGCGTAATCGGCGCTTGGAAGCGCTAGTGCGTGTTTTGAAGACTCGTGAAGCGGAAAGGTAACGTTGACCTGGTTGGTGAGCTTCCTTTGCGGCCGGCGATGGCTTGAATCTTTCATGCTTGTCGCCGGCTTATTTTGCTTAGGAAGCTCGTTGCTGCAGATCGGGCGTTATGAGGCGTTTGAAACGCTTGCGACTACTTTGCCGGCAGCGTCGGTGTTGCATGAGCAAGCTGTTTTAGGCCGGCTTGACGTTGCCAGGCTTGGACTCTCGGTAGTTGTGTTTGAAGGCGATACGAAGGAGAATATGGCGCGCGGCGCCGTTCACCTCGGCGATACGGCGGCTTTGGGAAGCGAAGGAAATGCGGCCATCGCGGGGCATAGGGATTCCGCTTTTCGATTGTTGAGTGGAATTCGGCTGGGAGATGAAATTAGTATTCGTGGGTCGAAACAGTTTGCGTATCGAGTGACGGGCACCAGAATCGTCAGCGCGCGAGACACTTCTCCGTTGGCAAGCGATGAACAAGCCCGGCTCACGCTTATCACTTGTTATCCGTTTCATTACGTAGGGAGTGCGCCGCAGCGGTTTATTGTGGAAGCAGCGCTGGAGAAGAGACAGTAACACTTAGGCTGCCGTCTAACCACGGCAAGGTCGTTACGCTGCTTGCGAGATCGCTGTGATCACGGTAATGTCGTCGTGTTGAGTGGCGGTGGCGGCAAATGCGGTGGTGGCTATCAGCACCGTGCCGGCTAGAGCTGAAGCGGCACAATTTGGAGCGGCAACCGCTGTTTCGAGCAAACGTTGTTCGCCAAATTCGTCGCCGGCCGGATTGCGCGCTTCGGTCACGCCATCTGTGTAAAGCACAAGACGATCGCCCGGGTTGAGGATCAGCTCGGCCTGTTCGTAAGTGGATCTACGTGTGAGGCCGAGGGCGTTGCCGCGGGTGTTGAGCCATGTGGGTTGGTTTGCATTCGCGGTGAGGAGCAGGGCGGGATTGTGGCCAGCGGAGGAATAGAGAAGCCGTCTGGTGGGGGCATCGTAGAGGCAGCAAAAAAATGTAGCGAAGCGATTGGCGGGGCTGGCGTCGTACAGCAAAACGTTGAGTTTCGCCATGAGGTCGGAGAGATTGGAAAAGCCAGATAAAGCGATCGCTCGCACGGAGGCTTGGAGGCTCGCCATGAGCAGGGCTGCTGAGATTCCTTTGCCGGCAATGTCGCCAATGGCGAAGCCCGTAAGGCCAGACGACGTGGTGAAGAAATCAAAATAATCGCCGCCGACGGTTTGCGCGGGTCGGCACAGACCGGCGAGATCGAGACCTGGCACCTGCGGCGCGGCTTTCGGAAAAAGGCGTTCTTGCACCGTGCGGGCGAGTTCCAACTCGCTGTTGATACGCTCTCGATTGGCAGCGTCTTCAGCAACTGTGGCGGTGAGCTTGGTGTTTTCCAGCGCGAGAGCTGTTTGGCCGGCCACAGATTCGAGTAGCGATAAATCGCGGCTGGAGTACGGTTCTTCGGAGCGCTTGGGGCCAAGCCAGAGGATACCCTCCAGGCCGCCCGAGGGACCCGTGGAGATGGGCACCAGGAGATCGTCAACGCGAGGTGTGGGCTTGAGCGACGTTTTCATCTCGGAGATGGCGGGATCGTCAAAAGGCAGTGGAGAGGCATCACCACCGGCATAAGCGTAAGCGGGAACAAAGCTGGTCGTGTCGGCAAGCAAAGCCGCCACGCGTGATAAATACATGGCGCTCCCCACGCGGTCGGTCACAGTGCGCAGCAGAGTGGGCACGTCACGAATGCCGCGCACTTCGCGTGAAAGACTGATGAGAAGCTGTTCACTATTGACGGCTTGCTGAAAGAAATGGCGATCCACCGCGCCGCGCAACCATTCGGCAGCACGGCGGGTGAGGGCGACGACCAGCGCACCCGCTGCCACTTCGGCGAAGCGGATGCTGTTGGGCACGTGCTTTTGGGATGCCAGAAACACCATGAGATAAATCAGTGCGGCTACTAAAAGCGTGCGCAGGGCCGAGACTGTTTTCGACGCCAGCAGCCCTTGGCGAACGACAACGCCCAAGTCAAAAAGGCGGTCGACCAAGAGGGCATAGGCGAGCGTGAGCGGAATGAGGAGCGGCGACAGCAGGCAAGGGATTTCGATGAGCAAGCCGAGAGAATCCATGTTCCCAGCCGTGAACAGGAATCCAGCCAGTGCGGGGAGGATACCTCCCGCGAGACCAGGGACGGCCCAGCGGAGGCGCCGGCGCAAAGAAGGATTAGTTTCCCGCTTCAGTTTCAGGGTCAGATTGGCGCATCCCAAAACAATGAGGAGTGAGGCCGAGAAGCGGAGAAAGCCAAACGGAAGATGCTGAAAAAGTACCGCCAGCGCCGAGAGCGCTTTGGGATTGTGAACGGCGGTGGCGAACCAGATACCATCGAACGCAAAAAACAGAATGAGCGGCAGTGCCAGAACGAAGCGCGACTGCGGCCAAAAGCGATTGGGTGAATGCGGATCTGGGAATTGAATGGATACCCACATCCAGGCGGCGGCCATGCCACCTATGGCGAACCCTTCAAAGAAGCGGGCAGGCCACGAAAATAGAACATTCCAGGCGTAGGTAGGTGGGGTGTGGGCGTGAAACGCTTGCGAAACGCAGATCAGGAGGAAGACAAGGGGCCAGGTAACGGGTTCGAGCGGGCGACGGAAGGCCACCAAGAAACCCAGCAGGAGGCACGACCAAGGCGTCACGATGTTCAACATGATCACGGCGAAATCCGCCCAGAACGACTTAAAATCACGTTCGTGCGCAATGACATAATTGACGCGAAACGGAGTAGAGCGGCCGCGCTGCACCGTGAATTCAAGCGTGTCACCTGGCTTGTGGCTGAAGAAGAGGTGAGCTTCGTCCGCGCGGGAGTGGATGGGCTGGCGATCTATAGCCAGAAGGACGTCTCCCTGTTTAATTCCCGCCGCCGTGATCGCTGGACCAGGATCCTCAAACGCCAAAGTCATGATGTCGAGCGTAGGGGCAAATGGGAATGCTTGCGGATTCGAAAGGATATCGATCGTAAAAGCCGTGAGGCGAATTTGCAGCGCGGCCAGTAAGACGAATAGGAAGCAGATGGCTATGCGAGCGAATACGAAACGTCTATTTGGGTTCGGCATCTGGCGAATGACTAGGATATCGATGTTGCTAGCCGTTTTAGTGCGCCCCCGCGGAAGAAAACTTGGATTGCGACGATAGCGGCAATCGCGTGCTATCGTCAAAAACAAGCCCGGTATTTTATCCATGTCGACCACCGTTGAGACCGCCTTCACTGTAGAAACGCAGAAAGCGACTTTTGCTTCTCTGGCGCTTGATTGCGGCATTACGCTGTCACAGGTGGACGTGGCGTACGAAACCTACGGCACCCTGAACGTGGCACGTGACAATGCGATTCTCGTGCTGCATGCTTTTTCCGGCGATGCCCACGCGGCGGGTATCAGCAAAGAGACCGGACAGCCTGGCTGGTGGGCGCCGATGATTGGGCCGGGTCTGGCGTTCGATACCAACAAATATTTCGTCATTTCGTCAAACGTCTTGGGCGGCTGCCGCGGCACCACCGGACCCAGTTCGATTGATCCCACCACAGGCAAGCGCTATGGTGCGGGCTTTCCGGTTATCACCATCAACGACATGGTGCGCCTGCAAAAGCTGTTGGTGGAGTATTTGGGGATTTCCAAACTTCTGGCGGTTGCTGGCGGATCGATGGGCGGAATGCAAGCGCTCGCGTGGACAGTGATGTATCCGGAGTCGGTAGCGGCGGCCATTCCCATTGCGACCACCGCGCGGCATGGCGCGCAACAGATTGCGTTCAATGAGGTGGGACGGCAAGCCGTGATGGCGGATGTGGATTGGGCCGAAGGCAACTATTATGACGGCAATCCGCCGGCGCGCGGGCTGGCCGTGGCGCGCATGGTGGGTCACATCACTTACATGAGCGACGCGTCGATGCGCCAAAAATTTGGACGCCGGCTGCGCGACAAAGATGCCTTTGGTTTTGATTTCTCTGCCGACTTTGAAGTGGAGAGCTATCTCAGGTATCGCGGCAGTCAGTTCGTGACGCGCTTCGATGCGAACTCGTACCTGTACATCACGAAGGCGATGGATTATTTCGATCTGGCGGCGGGTCATTCTTCGTTGTCGGCCGCGTTCGCGAAAACGAAAACGCGCTTTCTGGTGTTGAGCTTCACCTCCGATTGGTTGTATCCGACCTATCAATCTTTAGAGGTGGTGAGCGCCTTGCGCACGCGCAATATTGACGCGGCCTTTTGTGAGTTGACCTCCCAGTACGGCCACGATGCCTTCCTGGTTGAAACCAAAGAGCAGACAGAGATGATCGTCGGCTTCCTTAAGAGCTTGCAGGAAGGCTCGACATCGGCTTCCATTCGGCCACTGGCGGCTGAAGTGAAACCGTCTATCAGCGAACGGCTCGACTACGCCATGATGGCGGAGATGGTAGAACGCGGATCGCGCGTTTTAGATCTGGGCTGTGGCGAAGGTGAGTTGCTCGCGTGGTTGAAAGAGAAAAAAGGCGTAAACGCGCAGGGCATAGAAATTGATCCGAACAAGGTGCGGCGCGCCATCGCCCGAGGAGTCTCGGCTTATCAAAGCGACATTGAAGAAGGCCTGGCCGACTATCCGGATGATACTTTTGATTTCATTATTCTGAGTCAGACGTTGCAAGAAATGCGCTATCCTCTCAAGGTTTTGCGAGAGATGTTGCGAGTGGCGCGGCATGTAATTGTGGCGTTTCCGAATTTTGGCCACTGGACTACCCGGCTCTCGCATTTGATTAGCGGGAAATCTCCGCGGACAGAGTTGTTTCCTTATGATTGGTACGAATCGCCCAATCTGCATTTTTTGACCATCTACGATTTTGTGCTGCTATGCCGGGCGGAAAACTGGAAGATTGAGCGGCAGATCTTTCTGCGAAACGACCGGCAGGTTACCAGGATGCCGAATCTGCTGGCGGAAGTCGGCGTTTTCTCCATTCGACGCGGCGCGTAGACGATTGCGCGTAAATTCGCGCTATAATCGCGAGAAATCATGAAGCGGTTATTCGTGTGTTTCGTAGTTCTTGCAGGCCTGGCGATTGCTTTCGGCCGGCAATTTTCATCGGTGCCGGAGCAGGGGCGCTCGATGACCGTGACGAAGTACGGCATTGTGGCCGCTCCGCAGTTTCTAGCAGCGCAGGCTGGAACCGAAATCTTGCGCGCGGGAGGTAACGCAGTTGACGCAGCCATTGCCGCCAACGCGGTGATGGGCGTGACTCAGCCCTATGTGAACGGCATGGGCGGTGACCTATTCGCTTTGGTGTACGAAGCGAAAACCGGCAAGCTCTACGGATTGAATTCGAGTGGTTGGACTCCCAAGGCACTCACCATTGAGTATCTTCACGAACATCACGTTGACAAGCTAGATCCCATTGGAGTGCACACGATTACCGTTCCTGGCTGCGTGGCCGGTTGGGATGCTTTGCAACGCCGCTTTGGCAGTGTACCGCTGAAACAACTGCTGGGACCCGCTATCTACTATGCCGAGAATGGCTTTCCGCTGGCTGAGAAAAATGCGCGCTACTGGCTTAGTAAGTCGCTTTTGAAGCAACCGGGTTACGCGGAAACCTATTTGCCCGGAGGCGCAGCACCGGGCCTGGGAGATACTTTCAAGAATCCTGCATTAGGTGAATCGCTGCAACAAGTGGCTGCGCACGGCCGAGATGCGTTCTATAACGGCAAGCTCACTGACGTAATGGTGAAGTTCTTGCGCGAACAGGGCGGCACCCACACAGTGGAAGACTTTGCCAGCTATCAGCCGGAATGGGTGGAACCGATCTCTACGACCTATCACGGTTGGAAAGTCTACGAACTTCCGCCGAACGGTCAAGGTGTGGCGGCGCTTTCGATGCTCAACATCATGGAGCACTTTCCCATCGCTACTTATGGACACAACTCCGCCGAGGCGCTACACACGATGATTGAGGCCAAGAAGTTGGCTTATGCGGACATGTATCACTATGTGGGCGATCCGCGGTTTGTGAAAGTTCCGGTGGCACAGATGCTCTCGAAAGACCTAGCCGGCGAGCGGGCCAAGTTGATCGACACGGACCATGCCTCCTGCCAAGTGGCCCCTTCGCAGATCACGCAGGAATTGAACGCGCGCGGCCATTCGACGATTTATCTCTCCACCATTGATAAAGACGGCAACATCGTTTCGCTCATTCAAAGCAATTATTCAGGTTATGGCACGGGAATGGTGGCGCCCGGTGCAGGATTTTCTTTTCACAATCGCGGCGCTGGCTTTGATATCACTCCCGGTAAACCGAATTCCATTGAAGGGCATAAAAGGCCGCTGCACACGATCATCCCAGCCTTTATGGAGAAGGACGATATCCATATCGGTTTCGGCATCATGGGTGGCTGGAATCAAGCGCAAGCGCATGCGCAGTTTGTGGCGAATGTGGTTGATTACGGCATGAACGTACAGGCGGCATTGGAAGCAGCGCGCTTCACCAAAGGCACATTTGATGGTTGCGACGTGACGATGGAAGAGCGCGTGCCCGTGAGTATCCGCGAAGAACTGACCAAGCGGGGGCACAAGATTAAAGTGCTCGAGCCGTTTTCGTTTACGGTTGGACAAGGTGAGGCGGTGGTGAGGGACGCCAAGCGCGGTGTGAACTTTGCGGGCGCCGATCCGCGAAGTGACGGTGCGGCGATACCGCAGGGTCCGCCTATATCCGGCGGGAAGTAAGTTTGCGGTTTAGTAACTCCACAAACACGTCTTCATTCTCAAGCTCGAACTCAATTTCTAGCCAATAGAGGTTGAGCCCAGCTAAAGCCGATTCCAAATGATTCGGGCAGTTGATGCGGTCTTTTTCGGTAGTGACCAGCAGCTCCGCACCATTCTCTTTGGCTTGCTGGGCAATGGAAGCAAGCTCGATGGGCTTATAGCTGTGATGATCGTCGAAGGACCAGCGGAACACAACATCCAGGCCGATGGATTGCAAAGTGGTCCAGAAATTGTCAGGATTGCCCAATCCGCAAAACGCGGCTACTTTTGTGGCGGGTAACTCGGGCAATGATTCGCCGGTGCTGTAATCGCGGAAAGCGCGGGAGATGAGCTTGGTGCGAAAGGCTGGAGCGTTTGGATTGTACTCGCGCAGCCGCTTCTGAATAAAATCGAAACGCAGATCGTTCGCAGCGCGCGTGACAATGAACGCACCGGCGCGCGCGAGAGCGGAGAGCGGCTCACGGAGGCGGCCCAGGGGAACAAGGTCCTCCTGTCCGAAGGGATCCAGACCATCAATGACGACGACGTCGAAATCGCGGTCGAGCCGCGCGTGTTGAAAGCCGTCGTCTAGGAGGAGCACGTCGGTGGAAGGGAATTGGCGCATGAGGATTTGGCCAGTTTCGTAACGTTTAGCGCCAATGCCGATGGGAGCGACTCCCGCGCGCAGGAAGATCTGTGCTTCGTCGCCAGTCATCAACGGGGACACTTTGGCTCCTGGATGCAGCACAATACTTTCGGCCGGGAAGCGGCGGCCATAACCGCGTGTGAGGATGGCGGGCGAGTGGCCGCGAGATTTGAGCAGCGCGGCGAGATAGTTAGTGAAAGGAGTTTTGCCTGAACCTCCCACGGTGATACCTCCCACACTCACCACTGGCGCGCGCAGAGGCAGCAAGCCAGCGGCACGGCGTTCCGAGCCACTGCGTTTAAAGTTGCCGCCCCACTTCCAAAGAAGAGCGAAGGGAGTGAGTAGAGACCGTGATAAAAAATTGCGTGGCTCACGCCAGCAGGCTGTGTGATAAAGCGGCCACAGACGTTCGGAGATGGCTTCTGAAACGCCTTGCTGGCTGCGAACAAATTGCTGGGCGCGTTTGCCTAAGTCGGCGGCGCGGCGGGGATTCGTGAGCAGATCATGAACGGCGCCCAGTAGATCCTGATCACGCTGGATTTGCACAGCTGCCTGATGTTCGAGGAAATCGCGTGTGATCACCTCAAAGTTATGCATGTGCGGTCCGATGACTACAGGGACACCCGCAGCGCCTGGCTCAATGATGTTGTGGCCGCCGCGCGGTGCGAGTGAACCGCCCACGAAGACAACATCGGCGAGTGAATAAAGGCCCGCGAGTTCGCCAATGGTGTCGAGGAGAATGATGCCGGGCAGAGCTAGCGTTGATGTTTCTGTCAGTTCGCTGCGGCGAATAAAGGGAACGCCGGACGCGGCTAATTTACGCGCCACTTCAGGAAAGCGTGCCGGTTGGCGCGGAGCAATGATGAGCAGAAGCCTGGGAAAATCGGGCGTGAGCTTCTTGAACGTATTGATGACGATGGTTTCTTCGTCAATGTGGTGGCGGGTAATGCTGCCACGCTCATTCGGACCAACCGTAGAGGCGGCGATCCAAACGGCTTCAGCGCCAAAGGTTGGGAGTGAAGAGGGAGTAGGATTTGCTACGGCTTCATACTTCAGATTGCCGAGGATACTGAGGCGCTGGGCGGGCACATCGAGTTGGCTATAGCGGTCGCAATCGGTGGGGCTTTGCACGATCACACAATCCGCCAACTTGAGAATGGGCGCGAAGAACCAGCGGAAGGAATGATATTGCGGCCAAGTGCGATTTGAGATACGGCCGTTGACGATGGCCAGACGCGCTCCGCAACGCTTGATTTCGAAATAGAGGTTGGGCCAGATTTCTGTTTCAAGGACAATGACTAAGGCGGGGCGAATGATACGCAGGACGCGCCGGACGCAAGAAGCAAAGTCAACCGGAGCATAGAAGATGCCGTCAACCAGAGACGCGGCCTGGCGTTCGGCTGCTTTGCGGCCAGCGGGGGTGGAAGTGGACAGGTAAAGGGGAACGCTGGGTTGCTGAGCGCGCAGGCGCTGAATCAATGGAATGGCCGAGGCCACTTCGCCCACCGAGACCGCATGCAACCAAATGGCGGCAGGTTTCGTCCGAGAGAAAGATTGCGGCAAATAGCCGAAGCGCTCGCGAAAGTGCCGGCGATAATTGCGGCGGAAGGCAAAGCGTCCCAAGAAATAGCAGAAAATTAAAGGATATGAAAGATACTGAACTAGGCGGTAGAGGAGGAGGGCGCGCGTGATTCGAAAGACTCGCTTCTTGTTTTTGAGTATAGCGTTAATGGCCGTGCTTTTGTTGGGAAGACCGAGCAGCGACGACAAAGAACCGTTCCGGGCTGGCAAAGCAACTGAATATGCGAATCAGACATCGGAGCAGGTTCTGGTGGGCGCGAAAGCGTTTGACAACGCTGATCTAGTGGCCGATGCGTTCGGCAAGAAGGCCGATTTGCTGAGGTACGGGGTGTTGCCGGTTTTAGTGGTGGTGGAGAATAAGCGGGACAAATCAATTGACTTGCGCGATATGGAAGTGAGCTTGGTGGCCACAGATGGACGGCATGTGTCGCCGATCAGCGCGGATGAAGTTGCCTATCTGGCGAAGAACGGACGCAGGCGGCCGAAGGGTCCCGGTGATGGCGTTCAATTGCCGATACCGCTGCCTGCGAAGAAGAATCCTTTAGCGGCACCGGGAATTACGGGGCGGGCGTTTGTGGCGGGCATGGTGCCTCCTGGAGATTCGGTGAGTGGGTTCTTCTACTTCGAAGCGCAGGCGGAAGTGGGAGACAGTCTCTACCTAAGTGGCATGAAAGATCCGCGCACCGGGAAAGAAGTCATGTACTTCGAGTTCCGGCTGAATAAGGAAAGCGCGAAGTAAGTTCTAGGCAACGAGCACTTCGTAGCCTTGTTTCCGCAGGAAACGTGACGTTGACCAAGCGCGGAACTGATTGACCGGAGAATAGCGAGTGGCCTTGCCGACAACCACGATGCAGCCGGGCGGAAGTAGCGCGCGCCAGCCATCTCGCTTATCGCGTGCGTAAGCGATCAGCACTTTGTGGACGGGACACTCTATGTGTGAATCTGACACGGAGCCGGAGATCTGCGCGATGAGAGAGCGACGGTCAGCGTCTGGACAATGCAGAGGCAACGGGTAGGGAACAACCAGTGGCGCAGCGACAAGAATGTCCCCGCCAAGATCCGCTGCAAAATGAGCCGCGGCACGCAAGGCGTTTGCCGTCGTCTTGTGTCCATTGAAGAGAACGAAAATCTGGAGACGCCGATCTGTGGGCGCGTGAGTTTCCCGAACTGCGGGATGAGGCAGTGGAAAGAGTGGCATGCGTCTCCAGATTAAAGCGCTTTGCGTAAATAATTCATAAGCAAAGGCTATGGGAAAGACAAAGATTTGGGCGGTTTAGAGAGAGCGAAGAAAGTTAACGAGATCCTGCTTTTGTTGCTCAGTGTAGCCAAGGCGGTAACGGCGATCATAAAATCCCACTACCT
>Ga0302319_10021890_pt1 | contig 11502 bp, 6 predicted proteins | sample Bog_T0_2_FD_203319 | JGI IMG/M metagenome (GOLD analysis project Ga0302319, IMG submission 203319) | Peat permafrost microbial communities from Stordalen Mire near Abisko, Sweden - Bog_T0_2 | ecosystem: Environmental > Terrestrial > Soil > Wetlands > Peat | place: Sweden: Abisko, Stordalen Mire...
TCTTCCTTTGGATTGCGGCGGGGTCATCCCCCATTTTAGAGCTTTTTCACTGTTTCTGGAGAATTGATTTTGTGGTTTCCCACCACCTGCGGTGGGGCCAGAGGCTCGCTCTTCGCTCGCTTGGGGTTCTTGCGATCCCACCCATTTCATAAAGAACATGAAATGGGGCACGAAGTTTGTTTCACGATCAATGAAAATGCAGGTCCTTCGACTCCGTTTGTCGCAACACAATGCGAAAAACTCCGCTCAGGATGACAGCTAATGTAGTGGAAAAATTTCAGACTCAGAAGACTAATCCACGGTGAGGGTGAGGTTGACCGAATGCGTAACGCCGTTGGAGAGGGCAGTGATGGTGAGGGTGTAGTTTTCCGCCGGCGTGACGCCCACGTGGTTGGTGGGCACCGTATAAGGAAGGCGGCCGCCCGATCCGGTGCAACTGGAGACGCCGGCGGCCAGCACGACGAGCAAGGCAATCCACACGAGCGCCTTGCGCCGCCGCCTGAGCGCCCAGGGCACGAGCGCCGCCGCGCAGAATAGCGGAAGAACGGGCCAGGCGGGCGGTTGAGAGGCGCGCGCGGTGGCCGGAGAGATGCCTGTGGCAATCTGCACCGCTACGCTGCCGCTGGTTTTGGCGGGAATGCCTTCGCTGGCGGGGTTGAAGGCGCAGGTGGAGTAGAGGGGAAGGCTTCCGCACTGAAAGGTGAAGGCGCCCTGGGAGCCGAGCAGGGGAGTGATCGAGAGTTTGTAGTTGGCGGTTTGGCCGCTGACGATGGCCTGGGTGGAGGAGCCGGAGGGCGTGATCGAGAAGTCAAAGCCCATGCCGGAGAGGGAGACGAATGCGCCGGTGGCCAGCCCGGTGCTGGTCACAGTGAGGCTGCCGCTCTGCGAACCGGGGGTGGTGGGCGCAAACTCGACACCGGTCGTGCAACTGGAGCCGGGGGCGAGCGTGGTGGGGCAATTATTGCTGACCAGGCGGAAGCCCGGCGTGATGTTGAGAGCGAAGTTCGTCAGGTTGGGGTTGCCGAGGGGGTTGGAGAAAGTGACCGTGGTGGCGCTGCTGTAAAGGCCGACGCCGGTTTGCGGGAAGGCAACCGAGCTGGGCTGCGGCTGAATCGTCCCCGGCGTTCCGCCCGTACCGCTGAGCGGAAGGCTGTCCGCATTGCTCACCGAGGCGGAGGTGATGGTGAGCGTTCCCGTGTAAGGGCCGTTGAGGGAGGGCGAGAAGACGACGCCGGTGGTGCAGGTTTTACCCGAGGCGAGCGTGGCGGGCGCAACGGCGCAGGTGTTCTGCGTCAGACTGAAGGGGGGCGTGGCCGTGAGAACCAGCCCGCTGGCCGAGCCGGCGCCGGTGTAGGAGACAGTGACGGTCTGGACCGGGCTGGACTGGCCGGGAGCGACGATGGGGAAGAGAAGCTGCGGCGGGCTGGCGTTGAGTCCGGAGGCGGCCAAGCCGTTGCCGGTGAGCTGAACCGAAGCCGGCGCGACCCCGGCGGTCGGCGAGGTGAGCACCAGTTGGGCGCTGGCGCCGCCCGCCGCCGTGGGCGTGAAGACCACCTGCACCGAGCAGGATGCGCCGGAGGCGAGCGCGGCGCAGGCGAGGACGCTGCACGCATTGGGGCTGCACGAGAAACCGCTGCCCGATGCGGGCGAAATAGCAAAGTCCACGCCGGCCATCGACGCCTGGCCGGTGTTGGTGATGATGATGCTCTGCGGCAAAGAGGGTTGGCCCACCGCCTGCGTCGCAAAGCCGAGGCTGGCGGAGCTGACGCCGATCGCGGGCGGCGTGAGGCCGGTGCCGCTGAGCGCCACCGTCTGGGTGTGCAGTGCATCGGAGATGGTCAGAGTGCCGGTCTGCGCTCCGGTTGCGGCGGGATCGAACTGGACGCCGATGGTGCAACTGGAGTTGGCCGCGAGTTGGGTGCTGTTGCTGCATGGGTTTGTCTGGCCCGCCGCCGCGCCCATGACAAAGGATGCGCCCTGGGTAATCGTCGCGCTGATCGAGTTCAGATTGACGCCGCCGCTGTTGGTCACCGTGACGAACTGCTCGGTGGAGAGCTGACCTTCGGCGGTCGCGGAAAAGCTCAGCGAAGAGGTGGAGAGCGTGTCGGTGGGCGGCGCCAATCCCGTTCCGCTCAGCGTCACCGTCTGCGGCGAGTTGGCGGCGGCGTCGGTGAGGGTGATGGAGCCGCTGGCCGCGCCCGATTGCGTGGGCGTGAAGCTCACCGAGAGCGGGCAGGAGCCATTGGCGGGAATCACGCTGCCCGCGCACTGATTCACCACGGTAAACGGGCCAGAAACGGCGAAGGTGAAGGAAATCGCCGTCGAGCTGCTGTTGTTGATCGTCGCCGGCAACGCCGCCGAGGTGCTGCCGACCTCGATCGCCGTGCTGAAGGCAAGCGTGCTCTGGGTAAAGCTGACGGGGCCGTAGGGTATGCCCGTTCCGCTGAGCGTGAGACTCTGCGGCGAGTTGGCTGCGGCGTCGGTCAGGGTGATGGAGCCACTGGCCGCGCCCGCTTGCGTGGGCGTGAAGGTGACCAAGAGCGGGCACATGCCATTGGCGGGAATCACGCTGCCCGCGCACTGATTCACCACGGTAAACGGGCCAGAAACGGCGTAGGTGAAGGAAATCGCCGTCGAGCTGCTGTTGTTGATCGTTGCCGGCTCAGGCGCCGAACTGCTGCCGACCAAGATCGCCGTGCTGAAGGTGAGTGTGCCCTGGGTAAAGCTGACGGCGCCGGAGGCTATGCCCGTTCCGCTGAGCGAAACCGTCAGGTTGGGCGTGCTAAGATTGCCGCCGATGCTCAGTGCGCCGCTCCGCGTGCCGGCCTGCGTAGGCGAGAAGCTCACATTGATCGTGCAACTGCCGCCGGGAGCCACGGAGTTGCTCTGGCAGCCTCCGGCCATGCTGCCGTTCATCGTGAAGTCCCCGCTGGTGGCGTTGAAGGTTGGCGCCAGGTAGGCCGTTCCCGTATTCGTCACCGTCACCGCTTGCGGGTTGCTCGATGTTCCTCCAGCCTGGGCGGCAAAGGTGAGCGATGAGGGAGACGCTGAGGCCGTCGTCACGTCCTCGCTCGCTGTCCACAGAGGCGTCGCCCAGATGCCGCGGCCATAGGTGGCGGCCACCAGATCATGCACGGCGGCGGAGATGGGCGCGGCGCTGAGCGCAACCACTGGCGACGTCGGCAGCTCGCTGCCAAAGACCGACCAGCAGCCGGGCGTCTCCACATTGCAGCCTCCCGTCGCCATCCCCCGCGTCGAATAGACGCCAACATCGGTGGCGACGTACACCGTGCCCGCGTCCTGCGGGTCCACCACCAGGCTGTTCGCCGGCGCCGGGGGCAGGTTCGAGGTCAAATCGGTCCAGCTTGCGCCGCCAGTGGTCGAGCCGTAGACCACCTGCACATTCTCCAGAAGGGTGGGAATCCCCGCCACGGTGACGTAGACCGTCTGCCCGCTGCTGTCATGGGGGTCAATGAAGATGCCGGAGATGTCCAGGCCATAATAGTTCAGCGGATGGATGCTGTTGGTGACCGGGTGTTTGGGCAGCGTGGTCAGATCCGCCCACGCGCTCCAGGTGTTGGCGGAGCGGTTATAGATGGCGCTCAGAACGTGGCCCGGCAGCGTCACGATGTCATTCGCCAAATCCGTGGAGCCAAACATTCCCACATAAACGATTTCGCCGCCGGTGGGCAGCGCCGATGATGCGGGCAGCGCCTGCGCGGCCATCGCACGAATGAGCGCGTTGCCGCTGCAATAGGAGTTGCCGGTGACTCCATCGAGGAAAGGGGGGGGACTGACGGCGCTCCAGCCCACGCCGCTGGCCGGCCCGCGCCACACCCGGCAGGTGCCGATCAGCAGTTGCGTATCATCGAGCGGGTCCACCAGAAACGGCGCCGGAGAGTTCATCGTCAGGCCATCCCAGCTCACATCCGCTTGGGTGACGACGGGAGTTGAGCCAAAGGCCGCCGGAGTGCAGGGAGCCAACTGCGAGCACACATAGATGGAGACGCCAGTTTCGGTATTCACATACCAGTTGTTGCTGTTCGCCGGGTCGATGGCCACCGGCCCGCCCCAGCCGCCCAGGATTTGCGGCCAGTCCGCGGTTGCGCCCGCGGCGCTCTTCACGCCGGCACTTCCGTTGAACCCCAGGCCGGTCATTAGTGTATAGGGCGTGATGCCCACCTGCGAGAGGCTGGCCACCTCGGCCAGCGAGCCGAGGCTGCCGTTCAAATTTTGAAAGTGGCTGGCGTCGGTGTTGGCCGAGTTATTGCCCGCACCGCAGTCCGAACCGGTTTCGCCAATGGCGTCCAGTGAGCGCCACAGCCCGCTGTCGTTGCCCACAAAAATCTCCAGCGGATTGGCCGGGTTCCAGGCCAGCGCATGCTGGTATTTGCCCACCTCGGCGCAGAATCCCACCGTCGAATTGGTTGTGTTGCGCCAGGCGCAGCCTTCAGAGTACGGGCAATCGGTCTTCCACAGGTCCTCGGCCCCGGCCAGCAGGATTGTGCCGTACTGCTGTCCGATTCCCGCGGGAACCGCGGCCAGCGCCAGCGTGTATTTGCCGCCCGCGATGGTGGCCGCGAGCCCGGCGCCGGCGTTTGTCTCCAGCGCCCCCGTGCTCCAGAGCTGCGTCTGCGCCGGCGTCCAGACCGTCGCGTTGGCGCAGGCGTTCTTGCTTGCCGCACACTCGTCCTGCCAGATTCCCGTGTCCTGATTGAAGCGGTCCACCGTCCAGGCGAAGGTGTCGCCGGTCTGCGGATTCACCGCCAGCGCGCCGCGAAAGATGGGGCAGCTGATGGAGCCTGTTCCGCCGAAATTGGCAGGGCACAACTGCGCGCTCGCCATCAGCCCCCCGCCGGGCTGGTCCGTCATGCGCGTCCAGGTGACGCCGTCGGGGGATTGATAGTAGCCGTGATAGCGCACCGCCGCCACAAACAATTGCCGCACAGCGTTCCACACCACCGAGGTAGCCGCATTGCCGTCCATGCCCACAACAATAATGTTGTGGGAGCCCGGCTGTTGCACCATTCCTCCGGCGCCGTCCGTAATGGTGGACATGCACCAGTTGAGGCCGGCATCGGTGGAGTAATAAAGTCCCTCGTAGCTGGTGCCCCAAATGAGCGCATTCACCAGAGTGCCTTCATACGCCTGCGAAACCGCGGCCACCACAACATTCGCGCTGACAGGGTTGGGTCCGCAGGCCTGGGTGTTCACATTGGAAGCGCCCCAGGCAAAGCCGGCGATAGCCTCCCCGTCAAAGCTGTAGACCGGGCTTGTCGTGGGGACGGTGGTGGAAATCAGGCTCCAGGTCTTTCCGCCGTCGCCCGAGCGCAGGATTCCCCCGCCGTAGTAGGAATCGAAAGCGTTGTTGGGGTCGCCGGTCCCGGCCAGAATCACGCCCGTTCCGCCCGGCTGCACACTCAGCGCCCCTATGCTGATGGAAGCTTCCAATTGGCCGCTCAGGGCAGACAGATCGTCGGTGAGCGGCGAGAAGGTGACGTTGGCGGCGTTGGAGGTTGCCGCGTTCTGCGAGAGCCAGACTCCGCCGCCGGTAGCGCCCGCATAGAGAGTGTTGCCGGTCGCATCCGAGGGGTCCAGCGCCAGCGCGGTGATGCGCCCGCCGGCCAGCACCGGCGAGGAGCCATAACTGAGCGAATCAACGGCCGCCGGGCCAAGCGACTGCCAGGCGGCGCTGCCCGCCGACTGGGCCGAGGCTAGAGGCAGCGCCATTGCGGCAAAAAGCAGCAAGCCCACAGCGAAACCAGAGTAGCTGTACCCAGAAGCAACCCCGCGAAGTGGCTTTTTTCTTAAGAAAAAGCCACCTTGAACACTCTCAATAAGGGCACGTTTACTATGGTTTCGCTTTAGCCCAGCGCCGCGCCCGCCCATCCGGTGTGCACAGGCGCACGGCTCCGTTCCGCCGCACGAGACAGCTTCACCGTAAAGCCGCAGATAAGCACAAATGCTCACGCACGCTCGCAATACGACTCTGGGATTCGATTCCAGAAGTGGATTCCCGCATCCCTCTCTCTGTTATCGGCAAACTCCGAGGAGGACTTGATTGAAATCCCTGGAGCGAATCGCGCGAAACGCGCAGCTTCCTGGGTGAAATTGATTTGAATTATAGGCCACAAATAAAAACAATGCATCTGGATTATTAAATCCTGCAAATTTGACGGGCGTCTCCGGGCGCAGTTGCACTTTACTTGTGCGTTGCTCGCTCAATCGCACGCGCCTGCTCATAGCCTGTGCGCGCAAATCCGCTGGTCAGCGGCGCGTCTATTGCGGGCCTCCCGTCGCCGGTCATCAGAGGCGCCTGCTCGACGGCCGGCGCCAGAGGCAATCCCCGCTGGGCAAGCAGCTCTATGGCGCGATCGATGGGAATCCTCACCTTGCCCTGAGACAATTCCCGCGAGTCGCCAAGCCAACTGTAGTTGTCCAACAGCAAATCTTCGCGCGCGTGCATGTCGGCCACATCTTGCGCTCCATGCAGCAGGCCTTCATCGCTGCCGCCGCGCGCCTGAAGCGCATTGAAAGCACCGCAGCCTTGCAACGCCGCTGCTGCCAGAACAACGAGCGCAACCAATACAATTGCGCCGCTTACTGCGCGCCCCTTTGCCGCAACATTATGTTTATGCCTCAACATTCTCTGCCCCCTTTAACTCCGCCAACTGCGGGTCGCTGCTCTGCGCCAGCGGCCGCTTCTGCAACTGCGCGCAGAAGTCTGCAACCCAGAAGGCCATCATGGCCGCGGGCACGGCCGCGTATTCTAGAATCCCCCAACTGAAATGCAGATTGCGCGCCGCGTCCTTGAAGTTCGGCTCGATCAGCCAGAACAAATCGAAGGCCCGCGCAAAGACCATCCACTGGCAGACGCGCAGCAACCGCTTCTTGTTGCGCTTCAGATCGCGCGAGAGCAGCAGCGTGAAGGGAATCAGCCATTGGAAGAGAACGTCGAGCGTGAGTATCACTTCCCAGTGGCCGCGCATGCGATCAAGATACCAGGGAATTTCGTCCGGCAGATTCCCCGACCAGATAATGAGAAACTGCGAAAAGGCGAGATAGATATTCAGCATGACAAAGGCAAATGCCAGGTTGCCCAGGCCGTGCTGTTCGCTCTGCCGCAGCACTGTTTTATAAGGCTCCGCCTTCGATAGGGAGATCACGGCAATGATCGCCAGCGCCAGCGCCTGGTAGCCCTGCCCAATTAGAAAGAGCAATCCGTAGACCGACGAGTACCACGCGGGATCAAGCGACATGATCCAAAGAATCGCCGCAGCGCTGACCGTGATTGCATAAACCACGATGCCGGGACCGCTGATGTTTTCCAATCGCTTGATCCAGCGTGGCGCGCTCTCCGGTGAATCCGCATCGCGCTCCAGACTGAGCCGATTCAGTCGCCACGTATAGTAACCAAGGATTACAAAGCATACAACGCTTACGATTATGAAGCTCTCCGGATTCAGCATGGACCGCTTGAAGGCAAGCACGTGAGCCTGTGCAGCATTGATAAGGCCGTTGTTGAGCGCCGCGCTCACATCCACGATCGTGGCCCACAGATAGAGTTTTTTGAGCGAGCCCGCGACCACAATCCAGTAGGCAAAAACCAGCGGCAGGGTGCGGCTCATCGCCTCCAGCGGACGGCGCAACAGCAATCCCCATTTGCCGCCGGTGCAGTATTGCAGCATCAGCAGCGCCAAGCCTCCCACGGCAAAACCGAAGGTGAGCGTCATGCCCAGCAACCATGCGCGCAGCACGTGATCAATAGCATGGTCGGCCACGGCTAGCGCGAAGGCGATCACCGAGAAGACCAATCCGGCAAGCAGCGCGCGCCTGCGCCAGCCGTCCACCAATGCGGACGCGGCCAACTCGACGGGCAGCGATTTTGTGTGTCTCTCGCGCGTCATTGATTCTGACCTTGCTTCGCGGCCGATGCGGGCAGCGGCCAGGCTTCGGCAAAACTCTCCGCCAGATGCTTCTCGCGCGCAATCTCTTTCAGGCTGCGCACGGCAGCGCCCGCGGGCACATCTTCCATCGCCGCCTCCTGGCTCAACTGCAATGCACGAATGTACGCCGCCACCCCCCAGCGATCCACCGGAGCAATCTGCGCCGCATAATCGGGCATGGCGTTATAGCCGTGCGTCATCACGTAATAGTAGTGCGAAACGGGCTGTGCGCGTCGCACTTGATCTTGCAGATTTGCGGCAGGTTTGTAGCCGCGCTCGACGATCTCGCCCAGCCCGTTGCCCACGCGCGAGTGGCAAGGCGCGCAATAAATATTAAATCGCTCCTGCCCGCGCTTGAGCACATCGAGCGTCACCGGAAACGGCATCTCATTCTTCTCTTCGCGATAGCCGTCAGCGCCCGGCACCACTCCGGTATAAAAATAACTGTCTTCGCGCAACTGGCCGCGCGCGACGGTGCTGGCTGCCTGCGGACGCGCGCCGCGATGATCGGCAAACTGTTCCGAGCCCCGCTGCGAGCGCATCTTCGGCTGCTGCTGCATATCACGGCGGCAGCCGGCAGCAAGGAGCATTGCCGACATGCACAGGAATGCCAATTGCTTCCCACCCTTGCGATAGAGCGTCGAAATGCAGGTCCTACGACTTCCCACGCCAGCGACGAAGACCTGTCGTTGGGGACCCCGACTCCGCTGCGCTTCGCTCAGGATGACAGCAAGAATGGAGCACGTTGTCTGATCCCTGTTCCCTGTTCCCTGTTCCCTGCCCATCAGTACTTCACCTCCACCACCGACACCGGATGAAAGCCCTCCAAATATTTTTTCGTCTCCGCCAAATCAAACTGCGGATCGCGCGCCTCAAGGCAGAGAAGGAATTTATCCATGCTCGCGCCTTCACAAAAGTTGGGCGCATTGAAGAGCGGATGATAGAGCGCCGGCAATCCATTCAGCGCCAGCATTCCAATGGCCGCCGACAAGCCTGCGCACAGAATCGTCCACTCGAAGGCGGGCACAATGAAGGCCGGCCACGAGAAGAGCGGACGACCGCCAATGTTCAGTGGATACGCCCACACCGAGATCCAAGTCTCGAAGGCGAACATCGACACCAGGCCGGCGACGCCGCCAATCAATGTAATCAACGGCACTGTGTTGCGATGGAAGCCGATGGCCTCTGCCGCCTCCTCGACTGGATAGGGCGTGTAACAATCCATGCGCCGCCAGCCGTCTTGCCGCGCCTGTTGCGCGGCGCTCACCAACTCGTCTGGAGTATCGAATTCGGCCAGCAGGCCGTAGGTTTCCTCGCGTGTATCCATCAGTCGCCGGCCTCCATCTTCTTCCTCAGCGTAATCCGGGCCGCGGGCAGCATCGCGCGCATCTCGGAGATGGGAATCATGGGCAGGAAGCGCACGAACAGCAAAAAGAGCGCAATGAACAATCCCAGCGTTCCAAGATATGTCGCGTAGTCCCACCGAGTCGCTCGATACGTGCCCCACGCCGAGGGAAGAAAGTCGCGATAGACGCTGCCGACAACAATAACGAATCGCTCCAGCCACATTCCCACATTGATCACAATCGAGATGCAAAACATGAACGGAATCGAAGCACGCAGCCTGCGCGACCACAATGTCGTCAGCGGAATCGCCAGGTTGCAGAGTATCAAGACCCAATAGCTCCAGCCCATCGGCCCGAAGATGCGATTCCACATTGTGAAGGCCTCCCAGTGCGAGGCCGAATACCACGCCATGAAGGCTTCCATGCCATAGCCATACGCCACGATGAGTCCCACGGCGAGCATCACCTTGCCCATGTTGTCGATGTGGCGCGTGGTGATCATCCCTTCCAGGTGATAGAACTTGCGCAGTGGAATGGCCAGCGTCAGCACCATCGCCATGCCGGAATAAATTGCGCCGGCGACAAAGTATGGCGGAAAGATTGTCGAATGCCAACCCGGCAGAACAGAGACGGCGAAATCAAAACTGATGACGGTGTGCACCGAGAGGACCAGCGGCGTCGCCAACCCGGCCAGCAGCAGCATGGCCGTTTCGTAGCGCATCCAGTGGCGCGCCGAGTTGCGCCATCCCAGCGCGGCGATGCCATACGCAACCTGCGCAAACTTCGAGTGCGCGATGTCGCGCATGGTGCTCAAGTCGGGAACCATGCCGATGTACCAGAAGACCACCGAGATGATTGCATAGGTGAGAATCGCGAAGACATCCCACAACAGCGGCGAGCGAAACTGCGGCCACACGTTCATCGCATTGGGATAGGGCAGCAGCCAGTAAGCAAGCCACGGGCGGCCAATGTGAATCAGCGGAAAAAGTGCGGCGCAGACCACGGCGAAGATAGTCATCGCCTCGGCAAAGCGGCTGATGGAGTTGCGCCAGCGCTGCTTGAAGAGCAAAAGAATGGCGGAGATCAGCGTGCCCGCGTGACCGATACCGATCCACCAGACAAAGTTGATAATTGCAAATCCCCAGGCCACGGGCTGCGAAACGCCCCAGATGCCGGTGCCCACAAGAAAGAGCCACGCGAGCGCAACCAGGAGCATGATGGTCAGTGCGCCGCCCACGCCGAAGAGTGCAAGCCAGCCCAGCGGCGTTTGTGGTGTGAGCACAATGCGTGTGATCTTTTCTGTGATCGAGCGGAAGCTCTGCCCCGGCGCGAGGTCGAGATACTCGCCCGTCGCGGGGTCGATCTTCTGGTCGAATTGCGCTTCGCTCATCGGCATGCTGACTTCAATTCTGCGCCGGCGTGTGCTCCACCGGCGCAGCTTCCAGTTCTTTGTTCGGATTCAACACCGCCGCCACATACGTTGTGCGCGGGCGCGTATTCAAATCGGCGAGCACCTGATAACTGCGCTCATCGGCTTGCAGCTTTGCCACCTTGCTCTGCTTGTCGTTGATGTTGCCGAAGGTGATTGCCGATGCGGGACAGGCCTGCTGGCAGGCGGTCACAATTTCACCGTCGCGCACCGTGCGATTCTCCTTGTCGGCTGCGATCTTGGCCGCCGAGATGCGCTGCACGCAATAGCTGCACTTTTCCATCACGCCGCGCGAGCGCACCGTCACATCAGGATTGCGCAACAGCTTCAGGCTCTCGGTCTCAAAGTCGGAATAAAGCAGATAGTTGAAGCGCCGCACCTTGTATGGGCAGTTGTTCGAGCAGTAGCGCGTACCCACGCAGCGGTTGTAAACCATCGTGTTCAAGCCTTCGGGAGTATGCACTGTTGCGCCCACCGGGCAAACCAGCTCGCACGGCGCATCCTCGCAGTGCTGGCAGGCCATCGGCTGAAAATGCGCGCGCGGCGCGGCCAGGTCGCCTTCAAAGTATGTGTCGATGCGCAGCCACTGCAGATTGCGCCCGATGCGCACCTGCTGCTTGCCCACCACGGCGATGTTGTTCTCCGCATAACAGCTTACGATGCAGGCATTGCATCCCGTGCAACTGTTCATGTCAATCGACATTCCCCACGCGTTGGCCTCGTTGTACTCCCAGTTGGGGAAGAGCGTGTTGTTCCTGTCGGTCTTTTCGCGGCCCAGTCC
>Ga0302319_10021891_pt1 | contig 11502 bp, 10 predicted proteins | sample Bog_T0_2_FD_203319 | JGI IMG/M metagenome (GOLD analysis project Ga0302319, IMG submission 203319) | Peat permafrost microbial communities from Stordalen Mire near Abisko, Sweden - Bog_T0_2 | ecosystem: Environmental > Terrestrial > Soil > Wetlands > Peat | place: Sweden: Abisko, Stordalen Mire...
GCCTTAGCAGACGAAAGCGTCTGCTCCACCTAAGCTAACCTAAGCGGCAGACAGGTGGTTTCTTACTGCGCGATCGCGGCGCGGGCATCGGTGGGTTCTTCTTGGGGTTGGACGGAGTTGCTGAAGCTGTAGCCGAAGCCGCGCACGGAGCGGATTAGCAGAGGATTGGCGGGGTCGGCTTCGATTTTTTGCCGGAGGCGGAGAATATAGACGTCCACGGTGCGGTCTGTGACGGCGCGGTCGTGGCCCCAAACGGCATCCAATAACTGTTCGCGGCTGAAGACGACGCCGGGCCGGTTCATCAAGAATTCGAGCAAGCGGAACTCGGTGGCGGTGAGAGTGAGCAACGCTCCGTCGAGCCGGACTTCGCAACTGCTGCGATCGAGTTGCAACGTGGCGGCTTTCAAAACGCGCGTGGCGCTGGTCTGGCCACGGAACTGAATCTTAATGCGCGCGATGAGTTCGCGAACAAAAAACGGCTTCACAATATAATCGTTGGCGCCCAGTTCCAGGCCGACGATGCGATCCGTTTCCGAAGCGCGCGCGGTCAGGAAGATCACCGGAATATGAACCAGTTCCGGGTTCTGACGGATGCTTTTGCAGATCTCCAGGCCGTCCGAATCCGGCAGCATAATGTCCAACAAAATGAGGTCGGGCTTTTCGCGGCGGCAGAGGTCGGTGACGCCCCGTCCGGTGGTGGATCCGACTACCGCAAATCCTTCTTTTTCAAGGTTATATTTGACCAGAGCGTACAGGTCGGCATCATCTTCAATGAGTGCGATTTTGCGCATGCGAGCCTTTGTTGAGAAGTGGTTACGATTCAGATTAATCGAGCAACCATTACAATTATGTTACAAAAAGGTGAATTGATGCTGAATTCGAATGGGAAGTACGTTCTTTCTATTCGCAACGCAACGCGCTGACCGGATTGACGCGCAGGCCGCGCAAAACGGGCTTCCATGAAGCGAGCAGCGCAGACACTAACAACGCAAGCAGCACCCCCACGAGCAAAATTGGGTTTGTGGGAGAAGTGGTGTAGATGACTGCGCTGAGCGCCGCACCGGCGGCGAAGGCCAGGATTACCCCCACGGCGAGGCCGACGGAAACAAGGACCAGCAAACGGCCCAACATTAAACGCAACAGCTCAAAAGCGCGCGCCCCCACGGCGATGCGAATGCCGAATTCGCGAGTGCGGCGCACAACCGAATAATCCACCAGACCATAAATGCCTGTGACGGTGAGCAGCAGCGCCAATGCACCAAAGGCACTCAGCGCGAGGGCAGCGGCACGCATGGGGAACATGGCGAAGCCGAGCATACTCTCCAAATTACCAGCACCGTAAACAGGCAATTTGGGATCTAGCGCCCTGATCCGTTTCGCGATCTGCGGAGCTAACGCTGCAGCGGAAGTAAGTGAGCGTACAACCAACGTCGTGGTGGGATTGTAAGTTTGGAGGATGCAGCCAAAGAATGCCGCGTCTGGCGCTTCCGTCAGGCTGACGTACTTGCCATCGCGCACAAGGCCTATCACTTGGATAGGAGGGGATTGCGGCCCGTAGCGGAAAGTTTTGCCGATGGGATCGTTCGTATTGAAAATCTTGCGGGCGAAGGATTCATTGACCACGGCAACCAGAGGCGCATGGGCATTGTCGTGTTCGTTGAAATCGCGCCCTCTGAGGAGGGGAACTCGCAAGGTGGGCAGCAGACCCGGAGAGACCTCGTAATAATTGGCTTGTGCTCGGCGGCGTCCCGTTTTGCCGGGCTCTTCGGTTGACTCGACGGAAGTGGTGGATTGATCGACACTCAAGGGTAGAGAGTTCGCATACGCCACGGAGGTGACGCCGGGCAACGAGCGGAGGCTCTCGGCGAGGCGCTGTTGGAATAGCTTACCTTGCGCTTCGCTATAGCCGGCCGATCCCAATTCAACGGCGGCGGTGGTGACGTTTTGCGGGTCAAAACCAAGCGGCTGCGTGATGGCCCGCTGCAAACCCTGCAACGATAGGATGCAGGCAAAAACCAGCACAAAACAAACGGCGACTTGCCCGACCAACAGCAAGTCACGCACGGCGAAGCGATGTTTCGTCTTGAGCAGCGATATGCCGGCATTGCCTTTCAGCGAAGGGTTCAGGTCTGTGCGTGATGAACGAAGAGCCGGTCCCAGACCAAACAACAAGCCGGTGACGAGCGTAATGGCGGCAGCGAAGGCCAATAGGCGCCAGTCTGGATTGACCGCGATTTGCACGGGAAAATCAACAGGCGCATGCCAACCGCTGAACAGTTTGCAGGCTGTTACAGACAGCGCGCAGCCGGCAATGCCGCCTAAGAAAGCGAGCACCAGAGACTCGGTGAGCAGTTGACTCACGATTCGTAAACGGCCGGCGCCGATGGAAACACGAATGGCCAGTTCCTGTTGACGGTCGGTGACGCGCGCCAACATCAGGCCGGCTAAATTTGAACAAGCGGTGAGGAGAACCAGACTGGCCAACAGCAACACGCCGCCGGCGAAAGCTTCGACAGGCTCGCGCAAACTACTGCCCATGAAGCCCAGTTCGGCCAAGCGCATATGCATATCCTTGTCGATTAATGGATATTGGCGAGCCAGATCGTCCGCGATGCGATTGAGATCGCCGGTGGCTTGCACGCTGGTGATTCCGGGCTTCAACCTGCCCAGCATCATCGTGTTCCATTCGGCGCGTTCCTCCAGCCAGGCGTTACCGACTTCTACTTGCGGCTGCATCATCATAGGCAGCCAGACCTCCGGCCAATAGAACATCTCGGTTCCATGGAATTCTTTGGGCGCGACTCCTAAGACCGTGTAGGAAAGGCCATTGATGCGGACGGTGGCGCCAATGGCTTGCGGACTTCCGGCAAAGCGCGTCTGCCAAGTGGTATAGCTCAACACCGCGTAAGGACTGGCGCCGGGATGCAGGTCGTCTTGCTGATGAAAGAAGCGGCCAGCGGCCGGCCTGATGCCGAGCACATCAAAATAATTGCCGGTGGCCAGGTAACACCACATGCGGTTGGGTTCGCCGCCATGCTCAAAGTTCATGACCGAGATGCGATAACCGGCGATGCCGCTGAATGCTTTGGCGCGGTCGCGAAATTCCCGGTAGTCGGGAAAAGAATGGGTGTTGCCGGTGGTGGTTTCGATAAAGGTGACGCGGGCGGGGTCTTTGATGGGAAGCGGCTTGAGAACAAGCGAATCGAAAACGCTGAAGATGAAGGTATTGATGCCGATGCCGAGCGCGAGGGAAAGGATGGCGGCGAGCGAAAAGGCGGGCGTTCGGCGCAGGCTACGCAAGGCGTAGCGAATATTTCGGCCCAGTTCGTCGAGCCAATGAACGCGGTGTGATTCGCGGCATTCGGCGCGGTAGCGTTCTTTACCGCCGAATTCCAGGCGCGCGCGGCGCTCCGCTTCCTGCGGCGAAAGACCTGTGCGCATCAGGTCGTCTATGCGCGCTTGCAGGTGAAAGGCAAATTCGTCGGCCATTTCGCTTTCGAAGCGGTCGCGGCGGAAGAGTGATCGCCAATGCAGGAAACGGAACATACGGTTTATACCTCGTTTGGACGCGCTTTTAGAGCGGTGCCGATGGCTTCCACCAAGCGGCTCCAACTGCGTTCTTCATCCTTGAGTTGCACGCGTCCGCGGCTGGTCAGAATGTAGTATTTGGCTTTGCGATTGTTTTCGGACGTGCCCCACTCGGTGGCAAGCATCCCCTGGCGTTCTAAACGGTAAAGAGCCGGATAGAGCGCGCCTTGTTCTATATCAAGCGAGCCGCCTGAAATCTGTTCGATGCGCAAGAGGATGCCATAGCCGTGCATTTTTCCGAGAGATACGGCTTTAAGCACCAGCAGGTCAAGTGTGCCTTGCAGGAGTTCGGCTGATTTGTTGTCTTTCCTATGCACTTTAGGAAAGTATATACGGCTTCTCCTAAGATGTCAAGGAGGCAGTGCGGACCGAAGACAGCAGATCAGCGGACACCCGGCAAAGCGAGTAAGGACCGGCGTTGGTTGGAAAATGTATTATTCTGGAAACGGCGTACCATGAACAAGTACGAAAAACGGGCACAGGCGGAACGGAAGGCGGTCGTTCGTTCGTCTATGACTCTGGGCGGCGCGGGACTAGCGCTTCTGATCGTGGTTGTGCTGATTTTGTGGATGAATTCCTCGGCGCCCACGGGCTATTTTTCGAAGGTCGTCATCGGAGTGGCGATTTTGCTTTTGGTGTCGCGTTTGGTAAGCCGGCGCTGGCGGAGTGGGCCGCCCAAGGCAGCGCAGCCCGACCCCAAATCTGTTCTGAAGCTAGATTAGGCCAATTAAACTAAACCAGGCAGGCGTCGTGGCGCGACCTGTTATTATCGGGAGTTTATGAAGGGAATTGTTTTGGCGGGTGGAACGGGCAGCCGTCTGTTTCCGCTTACAAAGATTACGAATAAGCATCTGCTGCCGATTTTCGACAAGCCGATGATCTACTACCCCATCCAGACGCTGGTGGAAGCTGGAATTCAAGAAATTCTGATTGTGACGGGCGGACGAAACTCCGGCGACTTTTTGCGCTTGCTGGCCAATGGCAAAGAATTCGGCCTGAAGCACATTAATTACACCTACCAGGAAGGGGAAGGCGGCATAGCGGAGGCGCTGGCGCTGGCGGAGCATTTCGCCGATGGCGATAAAATCTGCGTGATTCTGGGCGACAACATCATTGAAGGCTCGATTGCGAGCGCGGTGGCGGAATTCAAGAAGCAGGACCAGGGGGCCAAGATTCTGCTCAAAGAAGTGCATGACGCCGAGCGCTTTGGGGTAGCCGAGATCGCCGGCAAACAGATTGTCGGCATTGAAGAGAAGCCGGCTAAGCCGAAGTCGCGCTATGCGGTCACGGGCATCTACATGTATGACGGCACGGTGTTCGATAAGACGCGCACGCTGAAGCCTTCGGCGCGGGGCGAACTGGAAATAACCGACGTTAACAATGCATACATTCGCGAAGGCACGATGACTTTCAATTATCTGGATGGCTGGTGGACCGACGCCGGGACGTTCGATTCGCTGCTGCGCGCAGCGAATTTGGTGCATGAAACGCACAGCCGAAAACAGCAACCTGCCTTGGCGGCGGTGGCCGGAGAAGACTGCGAATGAGCGCGGTGGCCATGGCGTTGGGCGCGACCGGCACTGGTATCGAATTAGTGATTCCGAAGGCCGAGCCGGGCATCGGCAAAGTGATTCTGGCTCCGACGAGTCCCGATCTCATTGCGGGCGTCGAGATCAAGCCGTTCTCCTTGTGGCCGGATGACCGCGGGTACTTTCTGGAAATCGCGCGCATGGGGCAAGGCATGGTGGCCGATTTTCCGGCGGAAAGCAGTCAAGTCTCGGCGGCACTGAACTATCCGGGTATCATCAAAGCGTTTCACTATCACAAATACCAAACGGATTATTGGGTAGCGGCGGCGGGTCTGTTGCAAGTGGCGCTGGTGGATTTGCGCAGCAACTCGGCAACCTATGGGCAGAAGAATACCGTCTATGTGGGTGCGCTGCGGCCCTGGCAATTGTTGATTCCGCCGGGCGTGGCACACGGTTACAAAGTGATTGGCGAACAGCCGTCGGTGCTGGTGTACATCACGAATCGCCAGTACGATCCAAAGGATGAAGGACGCATCCCCTATAACGATTTGTCGATCGGCTACGACTGGGAGCTGCAACATAAATGAAGCTGCTGGTGACGGGAGGAGCTGGCTTCATCGGCTCATGTTTCGTGCGGACGGCGCTGACGGAAGGCTGGGCTAAGCAAGTTGTCAACTTCGACAAACTGAGCTACGCGGGCAATTTGGAAAACGTCGCGCCGGTGGCGGAACATGCGGGCTACCAGTTTGTGCATGCCGACATTTGCGATGCAGAAGCCGTTGAGAAAGCATTACGCGACGAAGCGCCCGATGCGATTGTGCACTTCGCGGCGGAATCGCATGTAGACCGCAGCATTCATTCGCCGGCGCCGGTGATTCAAACGAATTTCAACGGTACGTTCACGCTATTAGAAGCGGCACGGCGTGCGAAGATCGCGCGCTTTGTTCACGTATCGACGGATGAGGTGTATGGCAGTATTGATGCGCCGCACGATGCGGACGAGAGCTATCCGCTACGAGCCAGCAGTCCGTATTCGGCGTCGAAAGCTGGTTCCGATTTGCTGGCGCTTTCGTACTTCACCACCTACAGGCTGAATGTTTCGGTAACGCGCGCATCGAACAACTATGGGCCGTATCAGTTTCCGGAAAAATTGATTCCGCTGATGATTTCGAACGCGCTGGAAGACAAGCCGCTGCCGGTTTATGGCGATGGGCAGCAGGTGCGCGACTGGCTTTATGTTGAAGACCACTGCCGGGCCATTCGCACTGTTTTGGAGAAAGGCCGCGCGGGCGAAGTGTATAACGTGGGCGGCAATTGTTCGTTGCCAAATTTGGAAGTGGTGCAGCGCATTTTACGGGCGACAGGCAAAGCGGAGAGCCTGATCACGCGCGTGACGGACCGGCCAGGGCACGACCGGCGCTACGCACTCACCAATGCCAAGCTCACGGGCGAAACCGGCTGGCGGCCGCAAATAGATTTCAGCGATGGTCTGCAGGCGACGGTGGATTGGTACATTCGTCACAAAGCGTGGGTGGAGAGAATCAAAAGCGGCGAGTACACGCGCTTTTACGAGCTGAACTATTCAGGACGCGCCGGTTAGGCGAAGGCCCGTCTCGATATAATTCACGGAAGAGCACTTCTTTTCGGTGGATCTATCCCAGCCAACCAATTCGATGCGCGAATCTCTGAGAAAGATCAGACTAGAGACTCGCCAAACCAGATCGCTTGAAACGCTGCGGCAGCAATTCGAGCACTTGCAGACGTTGCGGCGGCAATCGCTGGACGATTTCGACCTGCAAGTGATGATTGGTGATATTCACCAGGAGATTGTCGACCGGGCGCGCTATCTGCGGGGAGACGCGCTGACGCCGGCGGCGACGAACGAAGACCATTCCGTGGTTTTTCAGGCGCCAGTGGCTGGGCCAGCCGTTGCGGCTACGTCACCAGACCCACCATCCGCGCTAGCGACGCCGGAGCCCGCTGCGCAGCCGCCCACGCCGGCTGCCCCGGTAGCGCTTCTTGCGGCGCCCGCGGAGGGAGAAGCCACAGCGCTGCAGAGGTTGCCGAAGCTGAAGTCCTCAGCCAGTGGCGATGCCGCGGAGATTCCGCCCGAAGTGGCACGCATAGATCCGAAAAGCTGGCAGACGATTGTGGGTTTTTCGGTATTTTTTTGCGTCATTATCCTGGCGGTGTGTTTTTACCTGATTCAATTGGCGCGCAAACAACTGAATGTCCCGGATGAGAACCGCGCTAAGACCGAACAGGCCAGCAAGCCGGCCAGCGTAGCGGCGGCCGTTTCCTTAGCGCCCACTTTGCGGCTCTATACCGATCTGGCGGCCGGCACGGTAACAATTGACGGCGGCGCGCCGCGCGAACTGGTGGAAGGCGAACTGATGCTGGATAACTTACCGGCGGGTCAGCATTCCATCAAGGTTGCCGGGTCGAGCGGCTCCGCCTCGTTTGACTTTGAAGTAGCCGGTAAGAACGCACCCAAGGTGATCGGCGTGCCGCAAGCCAGCAACGCGCTGGCCGTTCTTGTTTCCGAGCAGGACGGACACGGGCAACTGGTCACCAGCGCCGGACCGTCGGACGTTTTGGTGGATGGCAAGAGCGTGGGGCAAGCTAACGCCGCTGGTTTGGAACTGGCGAGTTTGGGCGCAACCGATCACGATTTGCAGGTGGTGCATGAACGCGACCGCCAGCGTTTTGTGATGACCTACACGCCGGCGCCGGTGCTGACCGTGTATGTGAAGTCCGATCCGAACACCGGCATCATTCAGGTGATGACCGGTGAAGACGGGGCGGACATTTACATAGAAGACGTTTTGTTCCGGCGGAAAACCGAGCATGGCCAGGTGCGCATTTCCATTCGCGCCGGCCGTTATCCCATCCGCGTGCACAAAGATGGCTTCCTGGATCCGCCTACGCAATGGATAGAAGTACAAAAAGGCGACGTGACGCAGGCCACGTTTGAGCTATCGCCGGTAGGCAACATCGCGTCGCTGCAGATTCGCGGGGCGCTGCCCGGAACCACCGCTTATATCGACCATGATTTTGTAGCGGCCATTGGCCCCGACGGCGCGGCCAAAATTTCCAACATCAAGCCGGGCGACCACAGCATTGAGCTGCGGCATGATCTGGCGGTGACTAAACGCCTGCAACGGACCTTTCATGCAGGGGAGGTTCTGACATTGTCGGGTGCGGACGTAACGCTCGAAAAAAATCCTTCCGGCGATGCAGCGAAGCCCGGATCGCCGGTTGTGGCGGCGCCGGTGAAAACAGATGAGAACAGCAAGCCTGCAAATGCCGCGCCGGCGGAAAGCCAACCCGAAGGCACGCGACTGCCGAAGGGTGGGGGATTCATTAATTACGATACGCCCAAAGGGCCGGGCCACTATTCGTTCCGTACGCAAGGGCGCGTGGGCGGGATCTTAAAGAAGAGCAAGCTGCAATGGTACGCGGGCTTCAAAGACAACCAGAATTACATTCTGTTCAGCCTGGATGGCAAACATGCGGAAGTGCGCGAAGTGCGCAACGGAAAGAGCATTGTGTGGAACCGGATTGCTTGCAGCGTCGATTCTTCAAGTTGGGTACAGGTGGATTTAGCGGTGAAGGCGGGAGTTGTTAGTTCGCGGGTCAAGACCGACGGCGAGGGTTGGGTGGATATTGGCGCGGTGTCGAGCTTTGGTCGCGACTTTACCCAGGATAAGGTAGGATTCTATATTCCGCCCAATGATGAAGTGGCGGTGGCGAACTTCAAGTTTGCGAATCGATAGGCGACGATGGACGAAAAAGCGTTTTACCGTGAATCACAAGTTACCAAACCTGCCAAGCTGAACTGCTCTTATTGCAGGACGGTGGAAGAATATCAATTGCGCTGGCTGCAACGGAAGAAGATTGCCACGCTGCCGCGCAACGCGGATGAGCGAGACCGGGCTAAATTTGCGAAGGCCATGAGCTATATGGTTCTATTGGATGACAAGGTTTCCTGCAAAAAATGCCGCCGGATGTTCGACATTTCGGGCATTAAGACGACGGCGTTTTTGACGGAGTGAGGGTTTGTGCGTCTGGGGTGGAACTGAAGTTTGAGGTGGTGTATAATTGCATTAGGTGGACTGGCAGGTGGAATCTGCCAGCCCATCCAATCAGGTTTTAGAGCTCGAAATCGAGTTTCAACCTAGTTTTTCGTTTTCTGATTACTAAAATCAGAACAACAATCAACACTAGTAGGTACATAAGTTGTACCTCCAATCCGCTTCGATTGCCGACCCCACTTCTTGAGAGTGGGGTTTGCTGTTTGAGTGAAGCTCCAAGAAGACTTCCAGCATTCCACCAGTTCGAAACAGACACTTAAGAAGTGGCCGTTAGGTGGTGTTTGTTGCGAGAAAAATTAAAATCTACCTAGACTGCACCAGGCGCAACTCATCTTCCAGTTCGTAAATCCTATCCTCAATCGGCTTCGTCGGCTTGCCGGCGGCCTGCGCCTCGGCTAGCTTTTTCTTGTTCTTCTCAATGTGCTTGTGAATATTCGCCTCCTCGGCGGAAAGGTCGTCCTTGACGGCAAAGAGCGGGGCGTTCTTCGCGGAAGCGCTTTCCTTGGCGTTTGAAGAAGAAGAGCTTGCCTTGGTCGCGGCGGAGGCGGGCGGCTTACTCGGCGGAGGGGGAGTTGACGCCGATTTGCCGGCAGAGGGCGCGGCTGGCGTCATTTTCTTGGGCTTTTTGCCTTTCGCCGGCATGGCCACCTTATGGTCAAAATCTTCCGCCAACTCGCGCTGGATAATCAGCAACTCATTCGCGAGTTCCTGGAACCGGCGAAGCAGGTCTTTCTTGGCTTCGGCGCGCAGCTTCAAATACTGCGACTTGGCGTCTCTATACTGATCGATTGTGCTGGACATGAGAGTAGGGTGCGAACTCATTATAATGGCTCACCGCTTCGCGATGCCATACTAAGAGGTGAAAACGTCCATGCTGCGCAATCACCCTACGGAAACTCGGGACCATTCGCTCCCTGAAGTTCACGAGAGCGTAGGAACGACGCACCCGCACTTTTGGAAACGCCTGCTGGCTTTTGCCGGCCCGGCGTATCTGGTGAGCGTCGGATACATGGACCCGGGTAACTGGGCTACAGACCTCGAAGGCGGCGCAAAATTTGGCTATCGCCTGCTGTGGGTACTGGTGGTTTCGAACCTCATGGCGCTGCTCTTGCAGACCCTCAGTTCGCGACTGGGCATCGTCAGCCGCCGCGACCTGGCCCAAGCGTGCCGCGACGAATATCCGCGCGCCGTGTCGTTCGTACTTTGGCTGCTGTGCGAATTTGCGATTGTGGCTTGCGATTTGGCCGAGGTGCTGGGCGCGGCTATTGGGTTGCAACTGCTGTTCCATATTCCCTTGCTGGCCGGCGTGGCCGTCACGGCGCTCGATACGCTACTCGTTCTGTGGCTGAGCCGTCTCGGCATCCGTGTCATTGAAGCTTTCGTGTTGGTGCTCATCGCCACCATCGCGGGTTGCTTTGCCTTTGAAATTCTTTTGGCAAAGCCGAATGTTCATGAAGTGGCCACCGGGCTCATTCCGCACCTCAATGCCAGCAGCATCTACATTGCGGTCGGTATTTTCGGCGCTACCGTCATGCCGCACAATTTGTATCTTCATTCGGCGCTGGTACAGACGCGGCGCATTGGCGAAACGCTGGCGGAAAAGCGCACCGCGTGCCGCTTCAATCTGTTCGATTCGGCGCTGGCGCTGAACGGCGCGCTGTTTGTCAATGCGGCCATTCTTATCATGTCGGCTGCGGTGTTCTTCAAACACGGCGTGATTGTGACAGAAATTCAACAAGCGCATCAACTGCTGGCCCCGCTGCTTGGCACCACTATGGCGAGCGTGCTGTTTGGCGCGGCGCTCTTGGCCTCGGGCCAATCGTCCACCCTGACGGGCACCATGGCCGGACAAATCGTCATGGAAGGCTTCTTGCGCTTCCGCATGCAGCCCTGGCTGCGGCGCGCTATCACGCGCGGCATGGCCATCATTCCCGCAGCACTGACTATCTACTTTGCCGGCGATTCCGGCACGCTTAGCCTGATGCTGTTAAGCCAAGTTATCTTGAGTTTGCAACTGCCATTCGCCGTCATTCCACTGGTCTATTTCACGAGTGACCGGCGCCGCATGGGAACATTCGCCAATGGCATCTGGCTGAGACTCAGCGCCTGGTCCTGCGCGGTCTTCATCCTGGCGTTGAATACCTGGCTGCTCTGGGATCAAATGAATAAATGGTTGGAGCAAGCCGGCGCCTATCGCAACTTGCTCTTGCTCGCGGGCGCATTGGCGGGCATGGCGTTCCTCGCGCTCTTAAGCGTTGTGATCGGCTGGCCCTGGTTCAAAGCGCAAAGAC
>Ga0302319_10021895_pt1 | contig 11500 bp, 8 predicted proteins | sample Bog_T0_2_FD_203319 | JGI IMG/M metagenome (GOLD analysis project Ga0302319, IMG submission 203319) | Peat permafrost microbial communities from Stordalen Mire near Abisko, Sweden - Bog_T0_2 | ecosystem: Environmental > Terrestrial > Soil > Wetlands > Peat | place: Sweden: Abisko, Stordalen Mire...
TCCTCCAGCCGTTTCGATGATACAAATTATGCTAAGAATTATTTTAAATAGCTCTTCAATTCATCCCAGGTTTTTCTGCCTAAGACACCATCAGCGCGAAGGCCATGGCTTTTTTGAAATTCAACAATGGCTTGTTTGGTTCCAGCACCTATTCTGCCGTCAACCCTGCCGGTATAAACACCAGCTGCTTTAAGCGCCCGTTGGATTTTCTCTGGGCTTGCTTTGACACGGATAATTTGTACATTATCTGAAGATCCTGAAACCTTGATTGATTCAGGTTGATCCGTGGATTCTTGAGGAGCAGCTTGATCGGCATCTGCAGGTTTTGAGGTATCTAATTTGCTTGAGAGATCCTTGACTTGATATTGTAAATCCACAATTTCAGCATCCTTAGCCTGTACATTCTTTTCAAGTTCGGTAACACGCGTTTCAATTTGTTCATTTTGAGTCTTGGTTTGTGTCGATGCGCAACCACTGATGGCAATTGCCAAAATAAAAATAGATAATAACCGTAATAACATCGTACCCTCCTGTTTAAATTATTAAAATTGGAATTTTATTGCCGCGAGATAAGCGGATATATTTAAAGACCTGCCTACCAGCAGGTATACGCATTAAACGCGAAACATGCAAGCAGTGCTAGTTTTTTAAATCTTTTACTATTTTAGCACAACGGCACAGTTGTCCACACTAAACTTATTTATTTTAAAAACTTATTTCTTTGCTTGTTTATCACCTAAACCCTTTTATAATACCAAATTATGACCAGCAAAATTATCAATGAGGATAAACCTAATTCTCTACCCATAAATTTTACCGGCATAACAGGCCGTGGCCAACCTGAAACAGCGGCCCCTTCTCAAATCAATCACCAAAATTCACTCAATGAAATTCTGATTTTCGCTCGTCATAAAAATGCCAGTGACGTCCATTTAGGCGCCTTAAAGCCTATTGTATTTCGACAATACGGAAAACTCAAGAACATCACCCCTGAAAATTTAAGTGCAGAGCACGTAAAGAACATTGTTTCTACTGGCCTGCCTTCCGAAATTATTGAACTTTTTGAACAATCAGGAGATGCAGAATACGTCCACACCATCGTCGGTTACGGTCGATTCCGGGTGTCCATCATGAAACAGCGTAATGGCTGGGACTTAACGGCAAGACTCATCCCCTTAGATATCCCTAAATTTGAAGACACCGGCATGCCTAGCTCTTGCTCAAATTTGACAAAATGGGCACAAGGCATGGTATTAATAACCGGACCGGCAGGCTGCGGGAAAACAACCACCCTGGCTGTTTTAGTAGAAATGATTAACCAAAATCGTCATGACCATATTATCAGCATCGAAGAACCCATTGAAATTGTTTATGAACCCAAACAATCCCAAATCACCCAACGAGAAATAAATGTCCATACCCTTTCGCAAGCCAATGCTTTACGCGCTGCCTTACGTGAGGACCCTGATATTCTAGTAGTCAGTGAATTACGCGATCTGGCTAGCATCCAATTAGCTGTCAGTGCGGCCGAAACCGGCCATCTTGTTTTTGGCACCATGAATACTATTAACGCAGCCCAGACCATCTCACGCGTCGTGGACTCTTTTCCTGCCGAAGATCAATCTATTATCCGAAATATGATTTCAGAATCACTCCGGGGTGTTATCTGCCAACAGCTCATTCCCAGAAAAGACGGCACCGGAATGATACCTGCTTACGAAATTCTGATTGTTAGCCCCCCTGTAGCAAGCCTTATCCGCTCTGGAAAAATTGGTCAGATTAATAATGCCATCACAACAAGTCGAGCCATCGGGATGATACTGATGGACAATTCTTTAGAAATTCTAGCTAAAAAAGATCTCATCACCAAAGCTGAGGCCTGTGAACGAGCAAGCAATCCTGCGGCCATGGCCCTTTTGCTCATCAATAGGAACATCCCTAAATCAAAGATTAATGAAGCGGACTCAACGAATGGAACTATTTTAAATGATTTAATTCAATTTGGAGTTTTGGAAGAAGTTTCTTCATCAGAAGTACGGGTCAAACAAAACGCCGAACTTAAAGAAGATTTTATTAAAAAAATTGCCCGGAATGATTCTGATAAAATTTGGGAAATTTTAATGCAATCTATTTAAACTTATGAACTCCATCGATAAACTATTTAATACTTTAATTAATCAAAAAGGCTCTGACCTTCACCTCGAAGAAGGGCAAAAGCCCAAAATACGTATTCACGGAAAATTAGTTGAGGTAGATAACGAGACTCTTACACGAGAAAAAATGGTAGAACTGCTCGCCCCCATTGCTCTCAAAGAAGACTGGCAAAAATTTGAATCACGCGGGGATCTTGATTTTGCTTATGCCTTAGGCGATCAAGCACGGTTCAGGGCCAATTACTTCCGGCATTTCTATGGATTAGGCGCTGTATATCGTTTAATACCTTCCCAAATCCGATCCATCGAAGAACTAGATTTACCGTCGCGCATTAAAGATTTTGCTAAATTACGTTCAGGTATTGTCTTAGTTACAGGACCGACTGGCAGCGGTAAATCAACAACGCTTGCAGCTATTATAGATTATATCAATTCTAACTTTGCCCATAAAATCATCACTATAGAAGAACCTGTTGAATTCACCCATCCTAATAAACTTTCCCTCATCTCACATAGAGAAGTAGGCAAAGACACTAACTCTTTTTCCAACGGTCTTCGCACAGCCATCAAAAGCGATGCTAATATTATCCTGGTTGGAGAAATGAGGGATAGGGAGACCATTGAATTAGCATTAACTGCAAGCGAAATGGGGATTTTAGTCTTCGGGACATTACACACCAATTCAGCAGCTAAAACCATTGACCGTATTATCGACACCTTCCCGCAGAACCGTAAAAATCAAATACGCACGGTTTTAGCCAATAATTTAAAAGCGATTATCGCCCAACAGCTCCTACCCAGCGCAGATGGAACCAGGCGCTGGGCAGCTTATGAAATCCTCATTAGAACACCTGGACTTGGGAATATCATTCAATCCGGTGAAACCATGCGCCTGACCAGTGAAATTCAAACAAATCGGGCTCAAGGCATGGTCCTTATGGATGATTCATTATGGGAATTAGTAAAAACTAAAAAAGTAACCAAGGAAGATGCCTTTTTAAAGGCCATTGAAAAAAGCAGATTTGCTGACCCTAAAGATCCCGTGATGAATGCTTCTCCCGTCGTTTAAAATTATTAATTGTGAACAACTGGCATATTTTGAACTGCGGATAATTTGATCCCACCTGTAGAAAAATGCCTCTTAATCCCTTCAAGGATTTCACACTTTAAGCCTCCGGCAACAAGACTATCCGAACACCATACACTCAAGGTTAACCCCACTCCGAAACCATCCAGATGAGTCACTGGGCAAGAATCGACTTTAAGGACTTTTGGATTGTTCCCGGCAATTTCGACGAGAATGGCGCGAGCTCGATCTAGATCTGAATCATGGCTGATAAGCACCGACACCGAACACATAGCACGTGAGTTATCGCGGGTCAAATTGATCGTTGTTTGACTTGCCATGATACTATTTGGCACCACCACCCGGCGATTATCATCGGTCCTGATAATAGTGTAGCCCAAATTCAAACTCTCTATTTCCCCTGTTTCCAAGCCCGTTGGGGCAGAAATTTGCAGGCGATCCCCCACGTTAAAAGGTCGATAAAGTAATAACGAAATGCCTGCAATTAGATTCCCTAAGGTATTTTGTGCAGCCAAACCTGCAACAACCGAAAGCACCCCGACGCTCGCTAGACCTGCATTACCAAAATTAGACAATTCCGGAATAAGATGGGCATAAACAAAAAATGTGATGATATAAACAAGGATCTGTGCTAATTGGGAAATAAACTTAACTCTGGTGCGGTCGATATGAACGCGTGAACCTCGCGCTAATGCCCGTTCAACGCCCAAGCGTAGCATACGATTAATAAGTACAGCAAAAACAAATAAAACAACCGCATAAACGAGCGCACCTTCTATGGTAGCTGGATTAACGATATTGATGCATTTAAATTGAAAAGCCATTCTCTTCTCCTTAAATAATGCTATCTTTGATAACAAAATTCCGATCCAACAGATTATAATATAACATAAATAAAAGGGACAGCCTATAGAAGACTGTCCCTTTTATTTGTAATCGTGAGGCATACCTTAATTTACCTCCTTTAGTGTACGTATTCGGTTTCCTTTTTGCCTCACTGGATTACCTGCATTCAGGTAATCCGCGATCACAGCCGTGATATCCCCCGTATCAATACCCAACTTACGCGCGGTACCAACAAGCTCTTGGCATTTTTCATACTCTTGAGCAATCAACGCCTCTTTTAAATACACCAAGGCGGTCAACTTGAGTAATTGATCCGTACCCAAAGCCTGCCCTTCGATTAACTGCACATTGTCTTTCATCTTTTTCACCCCCTTTCTAAGCAAACAAAAAAGCCACCGATTCTTTAGGAACGGTGGCTTGAATGTACTGCTAAAATTATTTAATTAACGATTCAAAACACACCTTTCCCAGTTAGCTTTCTCCACGCGGATGAAAGCATATAACAAGGTACGTGATGTTTTTGAATCATTAAGTTTTTCATAACATAATAAGCTTACCATATTGTTTCGAGGTTGTCAAATTTCTAAACCCAAACGTAAACCAAATTCCTCAGTACTGTTTTTAAGAACATTTAACGGAGGATTAGTGGGATCTGTTGGGTCAGGCACATTCTCAGATTGAGCAATGTTCCAATACCGGAAAAAGATTTCTGCGTAAGCATCAAAATATTTATAATATCTATTTAACCTTAAAGAAGCCCTCAACCCATAACCTTTCTTTTGACCATTAACCGTGTTGCCATAACTACTTTGAAGCACTCCTAATTTCTCCTTCTCCCAACCTCTAACCATATCATCAAATTCAAAATTACTATCTATACTATATCGGGGGTTTGTCTGGTATCGAATATCTGTCCCGAAAGGCAGATAGAAATAATGTGATGTAGACTGAAAAGATGGGGCTGAGAAAGTACCTCCCAGAGGATCAACAAAACTGGTGCTCAATCCTGCTGGATTATCCTTTAAAAACCTATAACCAAGACCAGAGTATCCTGTTAATCTTAAATATGAAGTTGGATACAAATCTTTACCCGCCAGGGCTCGTATCTCGTAAGAAGTATCCTTAATCCCATCAACATCCGAAAGAGCTCCCACTGTTTGATTATTAAATTTACCCTTTGCCCATTGACCTTCTAATCGGTACATATTGATCAATGATTTTGAGCCAGGCGGTGTTCTATAGGTTAAACGGGTATTATAACCCGTCAAGAACCCCTTCTGGTTATAATTGCCAGGTTCTCGGAATTTTGCCCAATAAAGCTCTTCACCAAATCCAAACTCAAGCCTCCTATACGAAACAGTGGATGGATGGGCAATATTATTTTCACTTACAGTGACTACGGCAGGGGCTTGAACATTAGTACCATACTCTATCCTATCTAATTCTTGATTAACAATCTGCAGATGGGACAACCTGGCATCTGGCGATGAGTCATCAGCAAGACATAATGGAATACCTAAAATGAATATTCCTAAGAATATATTAATCGGCAGATTCTTTTTCATTAATATCCAGAGGTTGCTGTATTAGACATTATACTCTCAGCCCCGCTTGCATAGGCTGTCACTTCATAATGATATGTTGTGCCTTTTTGAGTATTTTTATCTGTAAATGTCGTTGTCGGACTAAGAGTAGCGTACAATACATATGGTCCTGAATTGCTTGATCGATAAACATTATTTTTAATCACTCCTGAAGTCGTTGATTGTGCCCAGGTCAAAACCGTAGCTCCATAGATAAAATGACCGCCGATCCTGGCAACTAAAATGGTCGATTTTAAAGATGTTGGGGACAATACTGGAATGATGATAAAATTAGCTGTTACCTGCGTGGTATTATTGACTGTAACTACACAAGTTGTTGAATTGGCTGTACAGCCCGAAACCACCGTATCTCCTGCTGAAACCGTCCAACTTGAAACCTCGTAGCCTGTTGTTGGATTGGCATTAAATGTTACCTGAGTGCCGGCATCCACAATAGAAGGACAAGAACCACTATTACAGGTTACAGTACCATTAGAATTGGAAGGTGTTGCTGTTACTGAAAACACTTGCACAAAACTTGCTGTTACGGTCGTCGTTCCTGTAATTGTAACAGTGCATGTTCCGGCTGTTGCCGTGGCACAGTCAGAACCTGCAGTTGATCCTGAAACCGTCCAACCCGTCAGTAAATAACCTGAAAGGGGCGTCGCCTGAAATACTATGGAAGAACCTCCATTTACTGGACTAGTACAAGCGGCTGAATTACAGGTAACCGTACCTTGGGCAGAATTATAATTGACAGTTAAAGTTTCAGGGATAAAAACAAAATTCGCTGTTACAGTTGTGCCAATACTGATTGTAACGGTGCATGTCCCAGTAGTCCCTGAACAATTTGATTGTCCTGTGCCTCCAGAAACATTCCAACCCGTAAGCCCATACCCTGGATTTGGATTGGCCGTAAACGTAATTTGAGCACCTGCGTCAGCAGATGTGGGGCACGAAGCGCTGGCGCAAGTCACAGTCCCTTCATTAGAAGGGGTCGCTATAGTAGTGACAGGAAAAATCTGAATAAAGCTGGCGGTTACCGTTGTTGTTCCCGTGATCGTAACAGTGCATGTCCCTGAAGTGCCTGAACAATCAGAACCAGGTGTTGACCCTGAAACCGTCCATCCCGTAAGCCCATAACCAGAAAGCGGATTGGCTTGAAATACAATAGAAGACCCTCCATTAACAGGGCTCGTACAAGCAATGCCATTACAAGTTACTGTACCTTGTGCAGAATTAAAGTTAACTGTTAGAGCTTCAGGTATAGAAGTAAAATTCGCCGTTACAATTGTAGCAGAACCGACAGTAACCGTGCAGGTTCCAGCAACTGCTGAGGCACAGTCTGTACCAAGAGTATTTGATGAGCCGCTAACCGACCAACTTGATAGTGCAAAACCTGGGTTTGAATTCCCATAAAATGTAATCTGGGTGCCCGAGTCAACAGCGGCTGGACAAGTTCCTGAAATACTGCCGCAAGTAATCGTCCCACTTCCCGAAGGTACAACTGTTTCTGTAAGACTATAGCCGCCTAATAGATCATTGTACAAATTCAGCCCAACAAAGGAACCTAATCCTGTCGCATCATTAAACCCTGGTTCAGCGGGGTAGTAATCATTACCCGCTAAAAGTGAATAACTACTGTTAATCCCTAACATATTATTATTAAAATCTGTTGCATAATGACTGCCTTGAGCAATTTGATAAATAGTTGAATTAATAAGACCTATCGGAGCTGAACCTTGGGCCACCCTCCCCGCATTCACACGGGATATAAACGAAGCCCAAATCGGCGCCGCCGCACTTGACCCCCAAACAAAATAGAAACCAGCGCCACTCTGAGGGTCGCTGATATAAATCCCATAAGAGGACGCTGGATCACCGTTTATCGAAACATCAGGAACATTACGGTAACTTGTTGAAATTAAAGATGCAGGGTTGGTTGAAAGGGCACTGGCTGCAACAGGGTATTGGTACGACGCTGGATTAGATACTGAGCTCGATAAAGGCCAATAGGAACTGACTCCACCGCCACCATAAAGAGAAGCCATCTCACTCGCATATGCGCCAGTACTGACACCAGTCGAAGAATTAACATTAACTCTTAGGGTACTGATCCCCACAGCTGTCACATAAGGATCTGCCACTGGGTCATTCACTGATGGGGGGGCAATATTATCCGCGGCTGCAGCATATGCATCTAAAAGCACGTTATAAATTATTGCAGCTTCATCAGTATTACCATATTGACTAATAATATTATTCTGCACATTGGTGGCCGTTTGGGATGTGCTAGAACTTAAATCAACAATGACAGAACCTGCACTATTAAGGTAATTCTGACTCACCAACCAATTAAGAATACCGGTTGCCTGTAAGGAGGTGATCGGAGAATATGCTGAAAAAACTTCCATGAATACCGATGCTGAAAGAACAGCCGGGATTCCACTAATAGTGCAATTAGGTGGATTTGACCCACTGTCGCAAGGAGCATAGGCACCGGAATCTCCTGCTGCGATAAACACACTCTGGCCTTGTGAAGCTAATTGTGAAAAAACGGTGTGATCATAGCCATTAAGCAATTGGGTCGAAGAATCATAACTTTCAGGCCCCGAGGTCCATGAGGCACTAATAACAGAAGGTTGATAGGTATGACCATCATTGGCGGGTTGGTTCCCTGCCAGGGTTTCCCACTGATCAATCCAACCATTAGCCGAGTTAGATGTTTCAAACACCTGAATATTCCCTATTTTAGGTGTCACAGCCAGGGCTAAATCAATATCCAAAGCAACTTCCCCCGTACCTTCTGCTATTGCCGGAACAGTAGAACCCGTTATGGGGCAGGCAGCAGTTAGGCCATTGGAAGCAGTCACATCAACACAAACAGGCGTTAAAGGAGGAACATAAGAAGCACCAAAATATGTCGGATAATACGTGCCCGTAAAAGTCGTGATATCCGATGACGTATACCCATCCATTTCAAATAGAGCCAAGGTCTGAGTACTACCGCTAGCATTAGAAGGAAGTGACCCCAAAGAATAGCCCTGCACTAAATCAGTAGGTCCCACAAAACCTGACTCACCTAAAAATGAAAATGGTGTTGCGGATACTGTTGCGGATGGAACCCCTTCTCCACCTGAACCAACAGCTGTAACATAATAATAATAGGATTGATTTATCGTCAAAGGGCAATCAGAACTGGTGGGAGTGCAACTACTATTAATCGTGGTATCAGGGAATAATCCATCACCCCAATTGGTTGTTGTTATTATAACAGAGGTGCCATCAGCATAGACGGGTAGAGCCTTTACAAATGTATTGACTCCTCCGGTAGTTGATCTATAGATATTGTAAGACGTTGCTCCCGGGGAAGCAGCCCAGTATAACAATACAGCTTGATTGGTTGCCACCGCCGTTAAATACGTTGGCGCCACAGGTGTTGAATTCCCCTGTGACTTTATCGTTTTTTTAGGCAAAATATTCCTGGTGGAATTCAAATTCGAATACGAACTGATAGTGGACGCTGCTTTCTTGATATTACTTCCTATAAGAAATTTCCTGGCATGAAAATTAGGACGAAATCTTTTCAAATTATCCAAACCAACAATCGCATCAATTTTGCCAGCTAATAACGTTGAGAGGGTTGGATTTGAATCAGCAGAAAAGAAAGTTGTCCCGTCTTTCTGTTTGTAATTATTGATATTCACATGAAAAGCACTTCCAATCGTGCGCGCCGTCCCCCTGACTTTAAGGACATAGCCGCTAGTTGAGCGCTTAAGAACCTGCAGGCCTTGAGATTTGAGCTGCTCTATTACTAAAGAAGAATTTACGGAAGAAGCTCCAAACTGCTGGGCAAATTGTTTAGGAGTTAGAAATTTATGATAAATAGAGCTTTTAGGATTATAAAGATTTTTAATAAAATTATCTAACCCCAAGGGATCTTTAGAAGGCAATACGATACTTAGTTCGATTTCCTGGCTCGGATTAAAAGATGATATTCTTTGAGCTTTACCTCGAGCCACCTCATCGGGAAGATGATTCAGTAATACTTGACTACCATCAGGATTGTTTTTGAAATGCCGCAAAGTTTTAAGTCCTTGGGCATTGGCAGGGCAACTTAAAAATAAAGAAACAGCGACGATAAAAATAAGGGAGACAAAAAAAATATTGCTTTTTTTGCATATATTAAAAATAAACATGTTTAGGCCCCCTCTTTAAAATTCATAGACCAACTAAACAAGCAATACCACTTAAGTTTGATTGTATCAACTTGAGAGTTATTGCCATTTCTGCTTACGCTAATTAAAATTATGTCATACATAAAGTGCTTGTCAATTACAACCGAATAAAAACACCCTCATTAAATTTCTCTAACATTTATGATATTAGAAGACAAACTTTCAACCCCACTAGAATTAACTGCTGTGACATAATAACTATATGTCGTCCCACTTTTGACTCCCAGATCATAAACCCCATTAACTGCTGACACATTACCATAATAAACAGGGACACCTGCTGTAGACCGGTAAACCCTATTCATAACAATATTAAGACTTATTGATTGTTTCCATTCTAGTAATATCGCCCGTTGCCCATGATATGTTGTTGCGCTACCCGTAAGATTAGTCACAGCATTGGGTGCCGGTGGAAGCATTGGTTTTGCGCTGACTTGGGCTGAATTAGAACTTTGCCCTGCAGTATTCACTGCTGAAATAGCATAATAGTAAGTGGTCCCATTATTTACTGAGCTGTCTGTATACGAAGTACTAGGCGCCGTTATTGAAATAGTTGTTTTCACCCCATTAGTGGAAGTGGATCTCTGCAAATTATATGAGGTAGCACCGAGACTGGCATTCCAAGATAAGGTTACCAGCGCATTCCCCGCAGTCACACCTAAACCTGTAGGTACCGATGGGATACTTACCGGTACAACATTTTTCACCAAGTCATTGTATAAGTTAAGACCAAAAAGAACCTAGACCTGTCGCATTATCAAACCCTGGTTCTGCCTGATAGTACCCGTTATTCCCCGTTGCTATATCGTGAAAATCATTAGCACCACTACTGCCCTGCGCCAATTGATAAAGCGCTGTGTTGACAGAACCAATAGGAGCATTTTTACCAAGCCCTTGATTGACACGGGAAATAAATGACGCCCAAATAGGCGCTGATATGCTGGAACCATAAAAACCTGCCCAGGCGCCATTTATATAAAAAGCATAGGGAGTTGTGGCATCAGCCGTCAAAACAACATCCGGAAGATTACGCATAGTCGTTGATACAAAAGCAGCTTTAGCCGCTTTGCTCGCAAGAGTTGATTGGAAAGAGGGGATTGTTTGAACGGCACTTACTCCTCCACCACCAGATATAGACGCTGTTTCATTACTATAAGCACCATTTGTTGCCGTTGCCAATTTACTGATACCCACCGCCGTGGCATAAGGCTGGGCAGAAGGCTCATCAACAGCCAAAGTTTTACCACCAGCATCGAAAGCACCATCGTCCCCGGAAGCCACAAACACAGCCTGTCCCTGGGCTGCCATTTGCTTAAAAATCTGATTGTCAAAACTCCGCGAGGCTGTATCATAAATCTCTGATTCCCCCCAAGAACAGCTAATCACTTTAGCTTTATTATCTGTCGCTATCTTCGTCCATTCATCGATCCAGGCTTGATTGGAACTTACAGCCCCATTTAATGGAGCTTCATACACTAAAATAGTGCTTGTTCCCGGCGCAAATGCGGTCACTAATTCAATATCCAGAGTCACTTCATCAGCCCCTGCATTAAAATTCGGCACAACACTAACCGCATCTACAACCACATTCTG
>Ga0302319_10021896_pt1 | contig 11499 bp, 15 predicted proteins | sample Bog_T0_2_FD_203319 | JGI IMG/M metagenome (GOLD analysis project Ga0302319, IMG submission 203319) | Peat permafrost microbial communities from Stordalen Mire near Abisko, Sweden - Bog_T0_2 | ecosystem: Environmental > Terrestrial > Soil > Wetlands > Peat | place: Sweden: Abisko, Stordalen Mire...
GCAGTTCACGAAGTTTCTGATGCTTGCCGCCAGGGATGACGTGGATCGGCAGCGCGCCCAGCGCTTTCTCGACAATCCCGACCTGGCGCGGGCTCGCCTGGCGCCTGCTTTTTCCATCACGGCGCTCGACGGGAGCCAGCTTTCGCTCGACGGGCTGGCGGGCAAGGTGGTCCTCATCGACTTCTGGGCGACCTGGTGCGGTCCCTGCCGCGAGGCACTGCCGCACATTCGCACGATCGCCCAAAAATTCGCGGGCGAGCCGCTGGTCGTGATGAGCATCAGCCTCGACGATAACGAGGCCAAGTGGAAGGATTTTGTCGGGAAAAACGGCATGACCTGGACCCAGTATAGGGATGGCTCCGGCTCGATCGCCAAACTCTTCGACGTCGAGGCCATTCCACATACCTTCACCATCGACGCCGATGGCGTACTACAGGATGAGCACATCGGCGACGCTGATATCGAAGGCAAGCTGAAGAAGCTGTGCGCGCGAGCGCGGCAGTTGCAGGAGGCGCCGCAGGTTTCGGTGAAGTCAGGGCAATAACGAGACGGCGCCCGGAGGATTTATTGAGTCGAGGCAGAAATCAGGCGGAAAAGGGACCGGTTCCCGCCCACGGAATCGCGCTCGGCCGGAGTCGAGCGTCAATTGCGCATCGGCAGAAAAATCATGCGCAGGTATCGCGAGGCGCTGCGCAGACTCGCGGATAAGGCTTCCGACTCGGAGTGAGAATCTCCATTCTCCCCGATTACGCCCCGTATTCGCGTCCGTCCGCCGTTCCCAGCACGCGCGCGAAGATCGCATCCACGTTGGCGAGCTGGCGGTGCAGATCGAAGGTGCGTTCCAGTTTATCTTTGCTGAGGCGTTTCGAGATTTCAGGGTCGGCCGCCACAAGGTCGCGGAAGACGAGATCGTTCTGCCACGCGTTCATGGCATGCTTCTGCACCAGGCGGTAAGCGTCTTCGCGCAGCATGCCGGCCTCCGCCAGATCGAGCAGCAACTGCCCGCTGAAGATTAATCCTCCTGTGCTTTCGAGGTTCTTCATCATGCGCGCTGGATAAACCACCAGCTTGTCGATCAGGTCCGCCGTCTTCGCTAATAGATAGTCGGCGAGGATCGTCGAATCCGGCAGGATCACGCGCTCAACCGAAGAGTGCGAGATGTCGCGCTCGTGCCAGAGAGCCACATCTTCGAGCGCGGCCTGGGAGTTCGCACGGACCACGCGCGCCAGACCGCAAATCTGCTCCGCCGTGATCGGGTTCCGTTTGTGCGGCATCGCCGACGAGCCCTTCTGCTTCTCAGAGAAAAATTCCTCTGCCTCCCGCACCTCCGTGCGCTGCAGGTGGCGAATCTCGGTCGCAATCTTGTCGAGGGTCGCAGTGATCACGGCGAGAGTCGCGATGTAATAAGCATGGCGGTCGCGTTGGATGACCTGAGTCGCGACGGGAGCGGCCGCGAGGCCGAGGCGCGCGCAGATGCGCTCTTCCTGAGCAGGCCCGATGTGACCAAAGGCGCCCACCGCGCCCGAGAGCTTGCCGACCCGCATCTGTTCTGCCGCTGCTTCGAAGCGATGCTGGTTGCGCTGCATCTCCGCATACCAGTTGAGCAGCTTCAGGCCGAAGGTGGTGGGCTCGGCATGCATGCCGTGGGTGCGCCCCACGATGGGCGTGTCCTTAAACTCGAGGGCGCGCGTCTTCAGGACCGCGAGGAGGCGCTCGATGTCCTCTTGCAGGATCGCGGAAGCGGCCTTCACCTGCAGCGCCTGCGCGGTATCGACGACATCGTTGGAGGTGAGGCCGTAGTGCAGCCAGCGGGATTCAGGGCCAATTTTCTCCGCCACCGCGGTCGTGAAGGCGATTACATCGTGCTTCACTTCTGCTTCAATGGCGGCGATGCGCGCGAGGTCGAAGCCGCCGCGCTCGCGGATGGCGCGCGCCGCCTCGGCCGGCACCACTCCGTCTTCGGCGAGCACCTCGCTCGAGACGGTTTCCACTTCCAGCCACGCGCGAAACTTGTTTTCGTCGCTCCAGATGCGGCCCATGGCCGCGCGGGTGTATCGGGGAATCAATGCGCGGTTCCTCCGGCGAACCCCTCATTCTATCGTTACAGAGACGCGCGCCCGCGGAGCCGTCGCTGGCGCAACGAAAACCAATCTTACTGAGCAAGCTTACGATTGGCGTTCGTGCGCATCTCATCCATTCGGGGTAAGCTGCGAGAAAGAGGGAGAAATATGGCCGACGTTGTGACAATTGCAAACTTCACCGAGCCGCTCGAAGCTGAAATGGCCAAATTGCGCCTGGAGTCCGCAGGCATCGATGTCTTTCTCGCCGGCGAAAACGCCCGCATTATGGAGCCCGGCCTCGGGCCGTTGCAGCTCCAGGTCAGCTCTGACGATGAAACGGACGCCCGCGCCATCCTTGCCGATCCCGGAGCGCCTGCCGATTCGACCCCGCAAAACTCGTAGAACAATATATCGTGTTACGATAATATTATGAATCTTTCGGAAGTCCCGGGAGCCTTGTCTCTCGTCCGTAACGCTCAAAGACAACCTGGTGTCAAAGAGCCGCCCCCGCTGTCGCGCGCGCAGATGCGGCGTCTGGCGGAGTTTCGCTTTCAGCTGAGAAAGTTCCTGCATTTTTCGTCGCTGGCGGCGGATGCCGCCGGGATTCGCGCCCAGCAATATCAACTGCTGCAGTGCGTCTGGGGCATGCCGGAGGAGCTCGATCCCACGATCGCGAATGTCGCGGCGCGCATGCTGCTCAAGCACAACAGTGCCGTCGAGCTGGTGGACCGCACGCTCGAGCAGGGGTTGCTGCGCCGGTGTCCGGATCCGACGGACCACCGCCGCATCCTGTTGCGCATGACGCCTATGGGCGAAAAACTGCTCGGCTCGCTGGCCGCACATCATTTGCGCGAACTGGAAGAGACAGGGCCGGAGCTCATCCGGTCTTTGCGGCGCGTGCTGCTGACGCCGCAGGGCGCAGTTGCTCAGCAGGCGGCGCCGGAGCCGAAGGCGCGCGCAAAAGGTTAGCTGCATCGGCTATCGATTTGGCACAGTTCCTGAAATTGGGGCCTTCGGCCGCGACGCTGACGAAAGACAATCGCGGATTCTTCGACGGATCCTTCGACCACAGCACCTTCGACTCCGCAGGTGCGAAAAGCCGCACTTGCTTCGCTCGGAATGACAATCGCATTATTTATCAGGCTGTGGCGATGCGGAACCGGTCGGGGCGGGAAGCCGGTAGCAGCCGGTAGCCGGTAGTGCGTCGACGCAGACAGGTATCTGGTGGCCGGGGCCTCCAGGCGAAGGCGAGGCTCCTTCCGTTGGCGGCTGCTTTGTGAATTCGAAGGTACAGGTGCGGCCGACGATGCCGAGGCCTTCGCTCCTGGTGCCGGTGCCTGCCGCATCCTCGAACTGCGCTTTGACGTCGTAACTGTAATCGGCGCCCTTGTGGGCGAACGCGCCTCGGGCGTATTGCCGGGACGCGACGATGCCGCTGCCGGTGAGTTTGGCGCTGCCGTTGTCCGCGATTTTGCCGTCGGGGGTGTAGTAGCCAGGTTCGCCGGCGGTACCGCGCTCTCCGTGAAGCAGGTTGCTCTGGATGACGCTGACAAATTGCCAGGTATAGCCCTCGGTGTTGCCTTTGGGCGGGCAGGTGAGTTTGGTGGACCAGTGGCCGTCGAAGCGTTGGGCGCAGGCACCCGGGGTGAGGGAGAATGCGCAGAGTACAGGGACGCAGAGCACCAGCAGAAAGACTGGTTTCCGCATAGAACTTCCTTTCCCTGGGGACAGCGAATGCTGGGATGATTGTAGGCGCGATTCGCGGCGTGGCGATGATAATTGCGAGCCGATGCTGCGCGGCTGGCCGGGCTTTCGCTATTGCGGGCTCGGCGCGCCAGGCGCCCCCGCGTTGTCCGTTAGTTTCACGAAGGTGAAGTCGCAGGGGCGGCTCTCGATGCCGAGGCCGGTGTCGCGCGTGCCTTTGCCCTGGGTTTCTTCAAAGTGTGCCTTCACGGTGTAGTTGTATTCCTCGCCCTTATGCGCAAAGAGGCCATGCGCATTGGCGCGGTTGGCAAGAACGCCATCGACGGTCAATTTGGCGTCGCCGTTTTCCGCGATCTGCCCCTGGATGATCTCGTAGCCGGGCTCGCCGGGCGTGCCCTTGTCGGCCTTGAGGCCGTTGTTCGCGATCACGGTGGGAAATTTCCGGATGAGTTCTTCCATCTTGCCTTTAGCCGGGCAATCCTGGGTGGTGAGCCAGTTGCCGTCGAACTTCTCGGCGGCGATCGACGTTCCCGGCAGAAGGGCGATGGCACAGATGGGGCCGGTGAGGAGGAGCCAGGAGCAGCGCAGGGTTTTCACAGCGAGCCTCCATCGATCGATGATTCAGGGATGGCCGAGAGACTTTTTTAGCAGGGCGAGGCTGGCTTTGTAAACCTGTTCGACGTGGAAACGTGGGTTGGCGATGGGGTCGGGCGACCCCTCGCTTTACCGTAGATGAAGGCGCGGTCGACGGTGCTATAGAGACAAAAGGTAACACCTTGCAACACCCATGCCCTCGCCTTCCACAACGAGCTTAGAACTCGACGCCACGACGAAGGAGCGTGTGCGGCGTCTGGCGGTGTCGCGCCGCCGTACGGCTCACTGGATTATGCGCGAGGCCGTCGAGCAGTATCTTGAGCGCGAGGAAAAGCGCGAACAACTGCGTCAGGATGCGCTTGCCGCCTGGCAACATTATGAGGAAACCGGCCTGCACGTGACCGGCGCTGAAGCCGATGCCTGGCTGAAAAAGCTCGAAGCCGGCAAGCGGTCCGCGCCACCCAAATGCCACAAGTAAGGTGGTCCCAGGCTGCGCTGCGTAACGTGGCTCGACTGAACGATTTTGTCACTTCCAAAAGCCCGGACGCCGCGCGCCGCGCGATGCAGACGATCCGGCCAGGCCTGAAGGCTCTCACGACCCATCCGGAAATCGGCCGGCCCGTGGAGGGAATGCTTCCCGAATTCCGCGAGTGGATCATCGAGTTTGGGCAGGGGGCGTATGCCGCGCTCTATCACTTCGATGGAAAACAGGCCGTTGTGCTCGCGATTCGTCATGGCCGCGAAGCCGGATCCTGATATTTTGGGAAGTTCTGCCCGTCCGCTGCTTAGCGCACAACGCCCATGTTGTCGGCGGGCCAGTAGATGAAGGTGGCCTTGCCGTAGATGAGCTCGCGATCGACGGGGCCGAAGTCGCGGGAGTCGCTCGAAATAGACCGGTGGTCCCCCATGACGAAGTACTCGCCACTGGGGACGGTCATTTCCGCCATGGAGCGGGAATCGCGGTAGCGGCGCGGGACGTAGCCTTCGTCGCGCGGCTCGCCGTTGATCCACACACGCCCATGGTCGATGAAGATGGAGTCGCCGGGGAGTCCGATGACCCTCTTGATGTAGCTCTTTTCGGGATCGCGTGGATAGTGAAAGACGACGACGTCGCCGCGGGAAATCTTCTCAAAGCGAAAGAAGAACTTGTCGATGAAGAGGCGGTCCTGATCGCTCAGCTCGGGTTGCATGCTTGTGCCTTCGACGCGCACCGGCTGATAAAAGACGGTGACGATGAGGAAGGAGGCGATGACGGAGATCGCAATGTCGCGCGCCCAGACGCGGAGACGGGGATTGAACACGTGAAGAGGTTCCTCGCTGCCTCTAATCTACGGAAATCTGCTTGATTTTGCTCCCACAAAATTCAGGAAAAAGCGCGGTCGTGGGTGTTCCTTGCGAAACGGCGCGCTAGCTGCATCCAAGGCTGCCCGCGGGGCAGAGAATCTGCTGCCGTCCGGGTTTGGGCAACGGTTGCTGCTGCGTCGACGCCGGAACGAGGCTGGTGGGACCGTTGAGGTTCGCCTCCTGCAGCTGCAGCGGACGCTGGAGAACCATCTCGACCTGAGTGCCGGAGGGAATATTCACGTCGGCGCCGCGGGTGAAGAGCGCGACGATGCCGGCAGCGGCGAGGCCTGCGCCTGCGCCTTCCAGTCCACCTGCCAGCGGATGACCGGCGCCGAGGCCGCCGATGGAGCCGATGGTCGCGCCGGTGGGCACCGCGACTTTTGCGGTTTCGCCGGCGTTATGCGCTTTGTTGCTGCCGCCATTCTGTTCGATGGTGCCTTCGTCCCCGTTGACCCTCTGATGCTCAGCGCCGGGCAGGCTGTTGACCATGCCGGGAATCTCCACGACTGAGCCGTTAGGGAAGATCATGGAGGTGAAGTGCATGTTGAGCTGCGCCCTTTTGGCGCCCACGCCGCGGCCAGGGCGCACCACGTTATCGACGACTCCCTGGACGTAGACGCCGGAGGGAATGACGACCCGGTTGCCGACCACAACGGGAAAGGTGGAGGAGAGATAGACACCGTCGCCGGGCCGGGCGCTTTTGGTGTTGATGGCGCTGCGGACTTCGAGGAGGACTTTGGTGCCCGCGGGGATGTCGATGATGGTGGGAGAGTGCGCGGCTGTGGGGGCGGCCGATGCTGCCGGCTGGGCATCGGGCGCGGCGGCCATGGGCGCGGGCGGAGGCGGGGCCGGGGTGGTTTGCGCGGCGGCGGCGAGGCTTCCGGCAAGGAGAACAGTGGTGAGGTTGAGGCGGTACATGCGTGTCAGCGGCCTCCGGCAACCATTGTAGTGGGCATCAGCAATCCTTCATCCATCTATCTATAGGCTGCAGTCATTGGACCGCGGGGCGGTGCGGGGGTGAGCGAAGGAGAGCAACTTTGCCACAGGAGACATCGAGCGCGGGTCTAACTGGCCGCGGTGCCGAAGTGCATGGCTTGAAACAGCTACGGCAAATCCAGATACGCGGCAGGAGAGACAATCGCGGTGTTTCTGAATCTACCAGGGCTGAGAAGGTCCTTGTCGCCAGCGACGAGGCATTCTGCCTGAGCTTTCAAGACGGTCTCGAGGATCGCATCGTCTTCAGGATCGCGGCAAACTCCCCTGACTTCCCCGGTGAGCTCTACCCACGCAGCCTGAACGAGGAGTTCGTTCAATTGGATCTGCAGTTCCAGCGGGTCGCGGCGAAATTTTGTTGTAAGCACCCGCACGATTTCGTCTCTGATGAAATGGGAAATTGCCAGCTGATCGCGCGTAAGCGCGCGGACTAACGCCAAATCCGGAACCCCGCCAAACTCGAGAGTTGAAATCCAGACGTTGGTATCGAGGACAACGATCACCTCTTACGCGGCTTTCTAACCCCTTCCTGGCGGGTTTCGTGGATCAGGCGCTCCACATCCTCGGGCTTGTAGCCCATGTGACCCTGCCGCATGCCCGCTTGTTGAGAAGCGTTCAGCAGAGAGCGAACGCGTCCGGCACGATAGGTGCGGAATGCCTCCCGAAACAGTTCGCTAATGGTCCGGCTTTCGGCCTTCGCAATCGCAGTTACCTGTTCCGCCAGATCGGGAGGCAGGGAAATCGTGAATTGCTTTGTAGTGCGTTCCATTTGGCGACATTACAGAGTAATGAAAAGTAATGCAAGCCTTTAAGACAAGTGGCGGCTGAAGTGTGACCAAACTTTAAAACACTTTTGTTAAGCCTTAACAGCAGGCTTCGCGGCGACGATCGCCCAGAGAAAACACGCGGCAATCATGATTTCCGCGATCACCGGGCCCGCGAAGAAATAGACATACGAGTTGATGGAGAGAGCCAGGTAGGCGAGGAGAAAAGTGGCGCAGATGGGACGAAGTTGCGGCGCGGCCGTCTTCGCCAGCACGCTGAGCTGCCAGAAGACGATGGCCTCGGAGGTGAGGGAGATGGTCACGCCGAGACCCATGCCACGGTAGAAGTCAAAAAACGTCCGCGTAACGCCGAGGATGGTGAAGGGGTTGGCCTTCATGGTTGCGACGACCAGCGTGGCGGGGCCGGGCGGCGTCTTGCCGAAGACGCCGCCGATGGTGTGGAGCACCGCGTGGATGAAGGCGAGGACCGAAGCGATGCGCAGCGGGAGGACGGACTTCATGCGCTTGCTCCCTCGCCGGCAGCGTTCTGGTCCGCGACCTCCGCGAAGCTTTGCAGAATGGCGATCCAGGCGCCGGGGCTGTTAAACATGGCAACCAGCTGCTCGTAGCCTTCGCCGTGGCGTTCGAGGCCGCGATGTTCTAGGTTGACCCTCGTCGAGGAAGGGCCTTCGGGCACGAAGCTGATCTCGACCTCGCTGGCTTTCGCTGGATCGGGATCGAACTTCCAGTTGGGCGAGTCGTGGCCTGGGCCGATGTGCCAGGAGAAGGAGACGCGGCGCGGCGGATCCCACGCCAGGACCTTGCCCCAATCGCACTGCTCACCGGCGGTATTGCGTTCGTACCAGCGGCCGCCGACACGCGGCTCGACAAAGATGGCTTCGAAAGCCGTAGAGCCGATGTGATGCGTAGTCGGCCACCAGGTTTCCATCTGTTCAACGAAAACGGAAAAGGCGCGAACGACGCTGGTTCGCACAACGACACTTTTACGGACGACGGCTTCTGCTGCCTGCATGGGCATGCTTCTCTCCTTTTTGCGGCGTGGGTTTCTTTTGTTTTTCCTGCGGGGGATTTTCGGCGGCGGACTGAAAGTTGCTCATCGCCTGCTCCCATAAGCGATCGAAGTGGGCACGGAGGCGGGCGATGCCTTCGGGGCTGAGCTGATAGAGGCGGCGGGTTCCAGCGCGGGTATCTGTCACGAGGCCTGCTTCCTTGAGCACGCGCAGGTGCTGTGAAACGGCGGGGCGGCTGATGGGGAGCGTGCGCGCCAGCTGGTTGACAGCGACCGGGCCGGCGGCGAGTTTCTGGAAGATGGCCATGCGGGAGGTGTCCCCGAGGGCATCGAGTCCGGCCTGTAGGTAAGTATCCACTTACGGTAAGTTAACACGAACCGATGGGATGTCAAGGAAAAAAACAGGGTGCAGCGATCGGCGATCAGCATTCAGGAAGAGCGGCCGCGCTTTGCCGATTCCTATATCTGCCAAAATCGGGCGGATATTAAGTCACTCCTCATTTAGGAAAAGCGCCCGTCAGTTCAGCGGGGTGGCGTTGCTGAGATTGAGGGTCACGGTGTTCGCCCCGGCATGGAGTTGAATGGGCTGCTCCCACGCGTAGACACGGTTGTTGATGTTGGCGGAGATCATCAGATAGTAGGTGCCGGCGGGGACGTTGGGGAAAGTGGCGTGGCCATTGGGGTCGGAGCGCACGCTGCCGGCGGAATCGGCCTGGATGGCGGCGACGATCTTCTGACAGTCGGGCGTGCGCAGCCCGCAGGCGAAGCCGAGGAATTTGTGCGGCGTCGATCCCTGAGGCACGGTAACGGCTCGGGTCACGGTGCTGTCGAAGCTGTCGCGCAGCAGGATGTAGGGATGGGAGGCCAGGGGGTTGGGTTGGCCCGGCGGCGTGGGCAATCCAGAGACGATGGAAAGGGCTGCGTTGGCGGGTCCAGCCATCGCGGTCGACGCGCCGGAAGAAGCTCCGGAGGCCGCCATCGCCGCGGAGCCGCCGCCTGCCGGGATGGCGTTGCTGGGCGTGAGGACGGCGAGGTTGCAGACCTGTTCCGAGGGGGCGAACGTGAAGTCATCGTTCTGATCCTGGCCAACGATCGTGCGGCCGTGGACCTGATACGGACCGGAGCCTGGATCGAGCGAGCCATCGGGACGGAAGGCGACCGTCAGAGGATGGTCGGCGGCGTCTATTTTGATGACCGCGCGTGGACCATCGGCGCGCACGGTGTAGGGATAGGCGCGAGCGGCATCCGGGCCGCAGCCGAGGACGGCGGACTCGGGAAAGAACTGGATGCTGAAGCCGGTCGAGGCGGCAAAGATGCCGTGCATGCGAATGCCGGTGGGTGTGGGCGGCCCTTTGTCGCCACCAAACGCGGTCTTGAGCAGGTCGGTTTCCATGGTTTCAACGCCAACGCCCGCGCCCTTCGAAGTGAGGTTGAGCGCGGGGCAGGTGGCGCGGCGCGAGGCGAAGGTGGTATGGCCGGTGTTGGCATTGCCGGAGACTCGGTTCCCGTTTGAGTCGTAAAGGTTGCCGAATTGATCCTTCTGCGTGGCGTTTGAAGGGGCGTCGGTGTGGTATCCGCTGGCGACCACGCCGTCGATGGTCACCGGGCCGGGACCGGTGATGGCTCCATCGGCTTTGAAGGTCAGGACGAGAGGCTTCGGCGTGGTGTCGATGATGAGCGCGGTGCGGCCTTCTTCAAACTTAATGTTGTAGCTGTGCTGATCGGGCGAGAGGAAAGCGCAGTTCACCAGGACGCCGTCGGTGATGAAGTCAAGCCGCCAGTCGCCGGGTCCCTGAAAGACGCCCGCCATGGTGGGGCCGGCGGCGGCTTCCTTCGAAGCGGTAGTGGGAAGAACCGAGGAGACCATTTGGCTGAAGGCGCCGAGCAGGGAATTGCCGGTACAACTGGAAGGCAGACGGCCGGAGGTGATGCAGCGATTGAGCTGGCGCTGCTCGGGCGTCATGGTCTGCGTGTTCACCGAGACGGGCTGGGTTTGGCTACCGGCGGGTGCAGCGGCCGCAGGCTGGGGGTTGGCCCGGGCAACTGCGGCGGCGTACAGCTCCTGCTGCTTTTTCTGAAAGGCCTGGGCGTTGGCGAGCTCTTTGGCGGAGGGTTGCTGGCAGGTGGGCAACAGCTTTTTGAGCGCACCCCGGCTCATATAGGTGTAGCTGTTGATTCCGGTAGGCGTGAGGTGGTCGGGGTGGGCGACCATGCAGTTCGCGTTGTCGGAGAGGTCGCGGATGTTGCAGTTCTCGATATAGATGTGTTCGCCGCTGCAGACGTAGGTGACGCCGATGGGGATGTCCTGGGGGGGATTTTGGGCGAGTGCGGAAAACGAGACCAGGCATGCCGGCAGGAGCAACGTGAGCAGCGGGAGTGGGGACACGTGTCGCGAGCGAGGTTTCATGCTGGACCTCCGAGTTGCGATCGGGCGCAGACATCGCTGCGCGCTGGGCCGGAGAAATGAGGCTCGATGGTAGCCCGCTGTTCGGGCCGGAGTCTATATCAAATTTCGGCCACGCCTGTTCCTGTCAAGCCTGTTCCAGTTATGCCTGGATCAGCTGCGGCTGCGTGGCGGGGAGGATCGCCGAAAGCTCGTCCAGCGCGGTGAGGCGGCGGAGGCTGGCGTCGATTTCGATCAGCTCGGAGGTGTCGGCCCAGTGTGCGGCTTTTTCGAGCAGACTGCGGGCAGCCGGCCTGCCGACGCGCTTCTCCTGGACTTCGGCGAGAACCATATAGCAGCGCGCGCAGGTGGGGTCGCGCTGCAGGCTGCGCAGTGCGATACGAAACGCCTCGTCGTATTTCTTCGCCTGGACCAGGAGCTGCGCATAGAGAGCCAGGACGTGCGTGTCTTCACCGTGAAGCTTCAGAGCCGCTTCGCAGTGCGTCACCGCCGCATCCGGCTTATCGAGGCTGCGATATAAGTCGGCGAGGTTGCGGTGCAGCGTGCTCTGCGCGTGGGGCGAGAGCGGCAACTGGAGCAGCGCCTCGCAGAAGCCCGACATTTCCT
>Ga0302319_10021897_pt1 | contig 11498 bp, 11 predicted proteins | sample Bog_T0_2_FD_203319 | JGI IMG/M metagenome (GOLD analysis project Ga0302319, IMG submission 203319) | Peat permafrost microbial communities from Stordalen Mire near Abisko, Sweden - Bog_T0_2 | ecosystem: Environmental > Terrestrial > Soil > Wetlands > Peat | place: Sweden: Abisko, Stordalen Mire...
ACGCGCGGGTCCGAGGCGAAGCGGTGCATGCCCGGAAGGTCGGTGCGGACGAAATCCCGGAGGCATAGTCGTTCAGTACGGATCGGCAGCCGCAGCGCGCGCGCTGCGCTCATGGCAGAATTTTGCCGGGATTCAGCAGACCCTGGGGATCGAGCGCGCGCTTCAGGTCGCGCATCAGCGCGAGCTCGACCGGATCGGTGCGGCGCGCGAATTGCGCGGCACGCAGCCGGCCGATGCCGTGCTCTGCGCTGAAGCTGCCGCCGAGACTCTCGACGAGATCGAACAGAGCCTCTTCCAGCGGTTCTTTGCGCGCGAGGAAAGCGTCCCGGTCGCAGCTCTTGCGTTGACTGACGTTGAAGTGCAGATTGCCGTCGCCCACGTGGCCGTAGGCGACGACCTCACCCTCGGGTACCAGCTTTGCGATCAGCTCCGTCCCCGCCGCGATCAGGCGCGGCATCGCCGAAATCGGCACCGACACGTCGTGTTTGAGGCTTGCACCGTGGCGACGCTGGGCTTCCGGGATCGATTCGCGCAACTTCCACATGGCGCCCGCCTGGGCTGTTGAACTCGAAATAAGCGCATCGTCGATGGTGCCGGACTCGGCGGCCGCGCTCAACTGTTCCGCGAGCAGGGAGGAGAGATCTTGCGCTGCGTTCGGCGAACTCAACTCGACGAGCACGAACCACGCCGCATCCTGCGCGAGCGGATCGGCGACGCCGGCGATGGTGGCGACGGTCATCTCCACGGCGCGGCGCGGCATCAATTCGAAGGTCGTGACCTGGTCGCCGGCCGCCGCGCGCAGGCGCATGAGCAGCGCGAGCGTCTGTTCGGGCGTCGCGACGCCGGCGATTGCAGTCGCGACGTCGGCCGGCTGCGGGTAGAGCTTCAGGCAGGCGGCCGTGATGATGCCGAGCGTGCCCTCCGCTCCGATGAACAGATTCTTGACGTCGTAGCCCGTGTTATCTTTGCGCAGTGCCTTCAGCGCGCCCAGGATGCGCCCGTCGGCCAGCACGACCTCGAGGCCGAGGACGAGGTCGCGCATCATGCCGTAGCGCAGCACCGCCGTTCCACCGGCATTCGTCGACAGGTTGCCGCCGATTTGTGCCGAGCCCTCCGACCCCAGGCTCAAGGGAAACAGTCGATCGGCGTCGCGCGCGGCGTCCTGTACCGCGGCGAGCGCACAGCCCGCTTCGACCACCATGGAATAATTGCCGGCGTCGACCTCGCGAATGCGATTCAGGCGGCGCATCGCGACGACGACCTGGGTGCCGGTTTCATCGGGCGTCGCGCCGCCGCAGTAGCTCGTGTTGCCGCCGTGCGGCACGACGGCGACCGCGTCGCGAGCGCAGACCGTCATGATGCGCGCCACGGCCGCCGTGTCCTTGGGCAGCAGCACGAGCGGCGTCGCGCCGTGGTAGAGGCGGCGAAAATCCTCGAGATAAGGCGCGACGTCGATCGGCGAGTCGGCCCAACCGCCGGCGCCGGCCGCGGCGCGAAGGTCCGCGAGCGTCGCGTCGCTAGGTTTGCGGGGCATGGACGGTGGCAAGGCCGGGCCGCCGCGATTGCGGCTTGGTCAGAAGCATCTGAACGTCGCCCAACTGCCTTTCCTCGAATCCGCCCTCGCAATAGCAGAGATAAAATTCCCACATGCGCACGAAGCTCTCCGGGTAGCCCTGGGCTCGCACGTCGGCGATTCGCTCGAAGAAGCCCTCGCGCCAGAGTTTCAAGGTGCGCGCGTAGTGTGGGCCGATGTCCTCGAGATGCGAGAGCTTGAAGTCCGTGGCGCGCGCAACCGAATCGACGATCGCCTGAATCGACGGAATGAAGCTGCCCGGAAAGATGAATCGCTTGATGAAATCCACCGAGCGCAGCGCCTGGCCATAGAACTGATCGCGGATCGTGATTGCCTGCAGCAGCATCGCACCCGCGGGATCGAGCAGATCCGCACACTTGCGAAAATAGGTGTCGAGGAACTGGTGGCCCACGGCCTCGATCATCTCGATCGACACCACCGCATCATACCGGCCGGTGAGGTCGCGGTAATCCTCGAGCAGCAGCGTCACGCGATCGCCGAGGCCCGCCCGCTCGACGCGTTCGCGGGCGAACTCATACTGCTCGCGCGAGATGGTCGTCGTCGTGACGCGGCAGCCGTAGTACTTCGCGGCATGAATCGCGAGGCCCCCCCAACCCGTGCCGATCTCGAGCAGGTGCCGGCCGGGACCAAGCGCGAGCTTGCTCAACGCCGCATCGAATTTGGCGCGCGACGCCTCGGCGAGCGTCGCCGTCGGGCGCTCGAAGATCCCGCAGGAATACGCCATGGTTTCATCGAGGAACAAGCCGAAAAAATCATTGCCGAGATCGTAATGGGCCGCGATGTTGCGCCGGCTCCCGCTCTTGTCGTTGCGGTTCAGCCAGTGGGCCATCTTCAGGAACGGCGCGCTCAGCCTCGACCATCCCGAGTCGACGTCATTCATGAGGCGGCGGTTGACGACGAACAGGCGCACGAGGCCTGTCAGGTCGTCGCACTCCCAGAGCCCGTTGATAAAGGCTTCGCCGGCCCCCACCGTGCCCGCGAAAGCCACGTCGGAATAGAATCGCGGGTGGTGTACGCGCAGCGTGACGTCGAACGGTCCCGACGCGGTCGCGTGCCCGAAGCTGCGGTCGAGGTCCCCGTCGATGAGGCGCAGGCGGCCGTCGCGAATCTTTCCGAGCTGGCCGAGCAGGAGGGACTTCGCGAGCCGCGTGAGCGCCGACACGCCCTCCGCCGGGGTCGCTCCGATGTCCGCCGGGATGATGTTCTGCCTCATGGCCGAACTCCCTCGGCCGGGCGCAGGCCCGGATGGGCATGGAATGGCGTCCCTTTCCACCACAGGCGCAGCGCCTGCCAATGGATCGCGGCGACGACCTTCACGGTCATGAACGGGTACGCCGCGAGCAGCTTGACGAGTCCGGCGCCGGTCACCGGTTCGCCGCGCAGGGACAGCGTCGCATCGAACTGCGGCTCGCCGTCCAGAAAATTCTGCATGTGCACGTGCAGGCGGTCCGACGCCTCGCTGAAATTCCAATGATATTGCATTTCCATGGGCATGAACGGCGACACGTGGAAGTCCTTGGCGAACTCGAAATGGCGGGAGTTGGCGGCGCCCGGATCGATCGGAAGCACGTACTGGTGGCGCTCCCCCCAGGGTGTGTTGGTGATCTCCGCGACGATGGCCTCGAGCCGGTCCGAACCGGCATGGTAGCAATAATAAAAGCTGACCGGGTTCATGCAATACCCGAAGTAACGTAGGTGGGTGAGCAGTCGAATCGCTCCGGCGGGCCGGACCCCGAGCCGCCGCTCGACGAGATCGCGGACCGCCACGTCGAGCGGCAAATGCACCGGGCCCAGGTAGTCGCTGCGTTTGAACCGGGCGAGCGCGGGTCGCCGCGCGGACCAGCAGGGTACGCCGTCGAACAGACCGGGCAACTCGGCGAGGTCGACGTAGAGCATGAACATCCGGTAGCGGAATCGATTGCGGGTCGGCGCCACGCGCCGGTGCCTAACCCACCCTTTGTAGATGCGGCTGTTCATAGGTCTCACGCCGATGAAATTCGTCCACCGCGGCGAGCGCGCTCCTGACCCCATCCTCGTGGAAACCGTAACTCCAGTAGGCTCCGCAATAATAGGTGCGCCGCGACCCGCTGATCTCGTGGCGGCGCTTTTGCGCGTCGATCGCCGCACTGGTATAGACCGGATGATCGTAGGTATAGCTGCCGAGCACGAGGCGCGGGTCCACGTCCTCGCTGCGATTGAGCGTCAGCAGGAACTGGGCTGGAGCGGCGATCGACTGCAGAATATTCATGTTGTAGGTGACCGTGACGCGCTCGTATTGTTCGATCGGCAGGTGGTAGTTCCACGCCGCCCAGGCGAGCGGCCGGCGCGGCATGAGCCGCGTGTCGGTATGCAGCAGCGCCTCGTTGGACTGATAGGGAATCGCGCCGAGGATCTCGCGCTCCTCCGCGGACGGGTCCGACAGCATCGCGAGTGCCTGGTCGCTGTGGCATGCGATGAACACCTGGTCGAACTGCTCGAGCGTTCCGTCCCTGAGCCGGACGATCACGTGATTGCGCTGGCGCTGGATGCCGGCAACCGGCGTGTTGAGGCGGATCCCCGCGGCGTACGGGGCCGTGAGCTTCTTCACGTATTCCCGCGAGCCGCCGCGAATCACGCGCCACACCGGCCGCTCATCGACGCTCAGGAAGCCGTGGTTTGCGAAGAATTCGATGAAGAACCGCGCCGGGAAATGCAGCATGTCGATGGGGCGGGAGGACCAGATCGCCGCACCCATCGGAATGATGTAGTGATCGATGAAGTACCGCGAGTATCCCTCGCGATCCAGATAATCGCCGAGCGTGGTCGCGCCGCCGTCCGCCGCGAGCAATTCCGGGGCGCGCCGGTTGAACTTGAGAATGTCGGCGACCATGCGCAGGAATGCCGGCCTCAGGAAATTGCGGCGCTGGGCGAACAGAGAATTCAGGTTCGTGCCGTTGTATTCGAGCCCGGTGCGCTCGCACCGGACGCTGAAACTCATGTTCGAGGGCTGCCAGGAGACGCCCAGTTCGGAGAGAATCTCGATGAAGTTCGGGTACGTCCAGTCGTTGAAGACGATGAAGCCCGTGTCGACTGCGTACTCGGCGCCGCCGTGCACGACGTCGACCGTATGCGTGTGGCCGCCGACGTAGGCGCCCGACTCGAACACCGAAACCTCGTGCTCGCGGCTCAAGCGATATGCCGCAACCATTCCGGACACGCCGGACCCTACCACCGCTATTCGCATTCCTGGGGTCACCCTTCGTCGCCGGTGCAACCGGCATACCTGCATTATTCGGCGCGAAGCCACGAATGGATGCGCACACCCCGGATTAAAGCACGAGTCAGTGGCGCTTGCCGACCCCCTCGCGAACCGCCCGCGGGACGGGCTTCAGGTCCCAGATCAGCCCGACGTACGACATGAGCTTCAACATGTAAAAAGTGATGTCGAATTCCCACCAATAGAAGCCCTGGCGGACCGACCCCGGATAGTGGTGGTGATTGTTGTGCCACCCCTCCCCGAGCGTGATGATCGCGAGCCAGACGTTGTTTCGGCTCGCATCGCCGGTCTTGTAGCGCTGACGGCCGAAGACGTGGGACAGCGAATTGATCGTGTAGGTGCCGTGGTAGACGAGCACCGTCGAGACGAAGAATCCCCAGACGAGCATCTGCCAGCCGTTCGTGCCGAGGCCGGGCGCGACGTGGTGGAGCAAGATGCCGAGCAGGAATACGCCCAGGCCGAGCAGCGTCGGCACCACGATGTCATAGCGGTCGAGAAAGCGCAGTTCCGGATATTTGAGCAAATCCTTCACGCGCGACAGATCGGCGACGAAGTACTTGCTCGACATGAACCACCCCATGTGGCTCCAGAAAAAACCATGCTGAACCGGCGAATGCACGTCCTCGGGCTTGTCCGAATAGACGTGATGATGCCGGTGGTGGGCGGCCCACCAGATCGGGCCACGTTGGACCGCTGAGGCGCCGAGCAGGCCGAACACGAACTGGCCCGCGCGGGAGGTCTTGAAGCTTCGGTGCGAAAAGTAACGGTGGTAGAAGCCCGTGATCGCGAACATCCGCAGCACGTAGAGCGCCGCCATCACCGCAATCGCGATCCAGCTGACCCCGACCCAGATCACCGCGAGGCAAACGACGTGCATCGCGAGGAAGGGAATCATGCGCGCCCAGTCGGTGCGCCGGGCCTCGGAGCTCTCGGACTCCCGCACCGGAGTGCGCTTGGCGAGTTCGGTGTTGTCGAACCAGCGGGACAACTCGCGGCCCACGCGCACGGCGGGCGGCGGCAGATTTAGGCCTTCGGTCTCTTGGGACATGGGAATTCCTGAAATTGAGAGAGTGCTACGGGGGAGTTCTGTGGGCATCAAGCCGCGCCGAGCGCCGCGATCCGGTCGGCGAGCGGCGGGTGGCTCTGAAACAAGCGCATGAAACCCTGCGGCGCGCCCGTGTTGATCCCGAAGGCCTGAAATTGCGGGGGCATCGTCTCGCCGTGGCTGCGGGCGAGGCATTCGAGGGCCGCGATCATCTGCGCCCTGCCGACAAGGTCGGCACCGCCCCGGTCAGCACGAAATTCACGATGACGCGAATACCAACTCACGACCATACTCGCCACGAGCCCCAAAACCAGTTGTGCCAGCATCGTCGCGACGAAGAAGCCGATGCCGGCCTCGTCGCTTTCGTTTTTGAATATCACGTCATCGACGATCTTGCCGATCACGCGAGCCATGAAAATCACGAACGTATTCAAGATACCCTGCATCAGGGTCAATGTGACCATGTCACCGTTGGCAACATGACTGATTTCGTGACCCAACACAGCTTCGATCTCGGCCGGTTTCATGCTGCGCAGCAGCCCCGCGCTCACGGCGACGAGTGCCGCGTTGCGGCGCGCGCCGGTCGCGAAGGCATTCATCTCCTGCGCCTCGAAAATTCCGACCTCGGGCATGCCGATGCCGGCCCGCTCGGCCAGCCTTCTCACGGTCTCGACCAGCCAGATTTCGAGCTCCGTGTTGGGCGGCGTCAGGACACGTACGCCCATGGCATGTTTCGCCATCCATTTCGATAATGCCAATGAAATCAAGGCACCACCGAATCCGACGACGGTGGAGATCAGCATCAGGCCGCCGAGGCCGCTGCCGCTCACGGGGGTACCCGCGATCCGCTCGAACAGGAATATCACGGCCGACAGGAGCATCACGACGGCCAAATTCGTCATCGAAACCAAGAAAATTCGTTTCATAAACCTTTTTTTTGCGACTCCACAACGCAATATGCTATCCGGATGGCGCAATGCGTGGCGTTGCACGGCGATTGCATCTCTTGGGATCGACCGCAAGGCGGATGTCTGAAGCGCCGTGCGCTGATCGGGCCAGATGGGTTAATTGAAGGTTTTGCATGCAATTCAAGGACTATTACGAAATTTTGGGACTGAGTCGCGGTTCGAGCGCCGAGGACATCAAGCGCGCCTACCGCAAGCTCGCGCGCAAGTACCACCCCGACGTCAGTAAGGAGCGGAACGCCGAGGACAAGTTCAAGGAACTGCAGGAGGCCTATGAAGTGTTGCGCGACCCTGAAAAGCGGGCCGCCTACGACGATCTCGGCGCCAATTATCGGGCCGGCCAGCCTTTTCGGCGGCCCCCGAACTGGGAGCAGCGTTTCAAGGCGGGCGCGGGCGCGGGCGCGGGCCACGGCGGGGCGGAAGGCTTTTCGGATCTGAATGGCTTCAGCGATTTTTTTTCCACCCTGTTCAATCAGAATACGGGTCCCACACCCCGCGCGGATGCGGAAGCCGGCCAACTGGAGGTCACCGTCGAGGAAGCCTATGCCGGAACCCGGCGCCGCGTTAACGTCAGCGAACAGGGACGCGCCCGGACCGTCGATGTACAAATCCCGGCCGGGGTGACCGAAGGGCAGGCCCTGCGCATCGGGGGCGGCGTCGGGCGCCAATCCTTGGTGTTTCGTGTGAAGATCGCCGCCCACGGTCTGTATGTTCTGCAGGGCCGCGACGTGCTCATCGAGTTGCCGCTTGCCCCCTGGGAGGCGGCGCTCGGCACGAAGGTCGCCGTGCCGACGCTCGGGGGCACCGTCGAAGTCACGATCCCGCCCGGCGCTCAATCGGGTCAGAAGCTCAGGCTGCGCAGCCGCGGGCTGCCGGGGACGCCGAACGGAGATCAGTTCGTGAGCATCAAGCTCGTGACGCCGGCCGCCGAATCCGCGGCAGCGAAGGAGGCCTACGCGCGCATGAAACGCGATCTCGATTTCGATCCGCGCGCAAACTGGCCGCACTGATCGGGGCGGGCCCGAACGCCGTCCGGGCTTGAACTTCCGGTTTTCGGCCTCACTTCCAACGGTCGGTTCCCAGGGATTTGAATGCACATGAATGCCGAAATAAAACCCGAAATCAAAGAGTTTCAAGCCGAGACCAAGCAGGTCCTCCGGCTCGTGATTCATTCGCTGTACTCGCACAAGGAGATTTTCCTGCGCGAGCTCATTTCGAACGCCTCCGACGCCTGCGAAAAGCTGCGCTTCGAAGCGCTCGCGAAGCCGGAATTGCTGGGCGGCGACAATCTGTCGATCACTTTGACGCCCGACAAGGAGGCCGGAACGCTCACGATCAAGGACAACGGGATCGGCATGAGCCGCGCCGAGGTCATCGACAACCTGGGAACCATCGCACGCTCGGGCACCAAGAAGTTCTTGGAGACCTTGAGCGGCGACTCGGCCAAGGATGCGCAGCTCATCGGGCAATTCGGGGTCGGCTTCTATTCCGCTTTCATCGTCGCAGACCGTGTGACCGTCCTCTCGAAGCGCCTCGGCGACCTGAGTGAAGAGGGCGTGCGCTGGGATTCCGACGGCGAGGGCGCTTACGAGATCCAGCCGAGTGACAAGGCCGACCGCGGCACGGAGGTGGTTCTTCATCTTCGCGACGAGGACAAGGAATTCCTCGAGGAGGCGCGGCTCAAGCAACTCGTGCGGCGCTACTCGGATCACCTGAGCCTGCCGATCGTGCTCAAGACGGGCGACACCGAGGAGCGGCTGAACCAGGCGCAGGCCTTTTGGACGCGCTCGAAGGCGGAGCTCAAGGACGAGGATTACCAGGCGTTTTACAAGCATTTGACGCACGACTCGGACGATGCGCGCTGCTGGGCGCACAATCGCGTCGAGGGCAACATTGAGTACACCTCGCTGCTGTACCTGCCGAAGCGGGCGCCGTTCGACCTGTTCGAGCGCGAGCAGCGCGGCGGCGTGCAGCTCTACGTGAAGCGCGTGTTCATCATGGACAAGGCCGCCGAGCTCGTGCCGCCCTGGCTGCGCTTCATGCGCGGACTCGTCGATTCCTCGGACCTGCCGCTCAACGTCTCGCGCGAGCTGCTGCAGAACAACCGCACGGTCGAGAAGATCAAGTCCGCGCTCGTCAAGCGCACGCTCGACATGCTCGAGGAACTCTCGACGGGCAAGCCCGAGGAGTATGCGGAATTCTGGAAGACCTTCGGCGTCGTGCTGAAGGAAGGCATCATCGACGATGCCGGCCAGCGTGCGCGCATCGCCGCGCTGCTGCGTTTTCATTCGACGGCCCAGGAGGGCGAGGCGCCCACGGTGACGCTCGGCGAGTACGTCAAGCGCATGCTGAGCGACCAGAAATCCATTTACTTCCTGACCGCCGACACCCTCTCGGCCGCACGCAATAGTCCCCATCTCGAGGGGTTACGCGCCAAGGGCATCGAGGTTCTCCTGCTCACGGACCGGATCGACGAGTGGGTCACCAATCACCTGTTCGAGTTCGAGGGCAAGCAGCTCGCGAGCGCCGCCAGTGCCGCGGCAGACGTCGCCTCGGCGATCAAGACGCCGGATCAGGAAGCCGCCGAAACCGACTACCAGCCGAGCCTGGAGCGTCTCGGGAAGGTCCTCGCGGGCAAGATCGAAAGCGCGCGCGTCTCTTCGCGACTCACTGAATCCCCGGCGGTGCTCGTGGCCGCGCAGTACGGTGTGTCGCTGCGCATGGGTCGAATCCTCAAGCAAGCCGGCCAGAGCAATCCGTTCGCGTCCTTGCCCGTGCTCGAGATCAACCCGAAGCATGCCCTGATCGAACGCCTCAAAGGCACGGCCGACGAGACTGCTTTCGCCGATCTCGCGACCATCCTGTTCGATCAGGCCCTGCTCGCCGAGGGTGCGGAGCTCGAGGATCCGGCCAGCTACGTCCGCCGCGTCAACAAGCTGATCGTCGAAGGCCTCGGCGACAAGCCGAAGATCATCCTGACCTGACGGAGGGGCCGCTCATGACGACGCCACGGCCTGCGGTGACTCTTGCGGTGCCTCCTCAGCCTCAGGATCACGTGCGCGGTTCCGAACATGCGCATGTGACCGTCCTCGAGTACGGTGACTTCGAATGTCCCAGCTGCAAGCTCGCGGCGCCCGTCGCAAGCCTGTTGCTCGAGCGCTATCCGAACCGCTTGCGGTTCATCTATCGGCATTTTCCGATCGAGGACGCCCATCCCCATGCGCTGCGCGCCGCCGAAGCGGCCGAAGCCGCGGCGTCCCAGGGCAAGTTCTGGCCCATGCACGACCTGTTGTTCGAACACCAGACGCACCTGCACGACAAGGACCTCGCGACCTACGCGGCCGCGGTCGGCGTCGAGCCCGTGCGCTATGCGGCGGAGATGGCCGATCACATCTATTTGCAGAAAGTCCGCGAGAGTGAAGCCGGTGGCCGGCGGTCCCATTTGCGGGCGACGCCGAGCTTTTTCGTAAACGGCGTGCTGTGCGACGTGTCGTTCGGCTTGGAGGCCCTGCACGAGGCGGTACGTAAGACGATCGAGGGGTGAGCGCCGGTCTACAGGGCGAGCACCAGCTTGATTCCCGCTTCGACGTCTCGGAATGATTCAGCCGCAAGACGACCGACCCTTTCGGTCAGGATGCGCTTGTCGAGCGTAATCAGCTGAGACACGTTGACGACGGAGTCTTGCGGAAGACCGCTCGCATGCGGAGCGATTCGGACGTTACCGGGCGCCTCCGCCAATCGCAGGTTAGAGCTGATGGCGGCACAAATCGACGAGCGGATTGCGCTTTCGTTGAAGTCGTTCGATTGGACCACCAGCACCGGTCTGCGAAAGCCTGGGCCCGAACCGCGTGGTTCGCCAAGCGATGCCCACCAGATTTCACCGCGCCGCATCACCACTTCTCGTCCGGGATGGTCTGGGTCTGTGCGTCATCGAGCAATGGATCGACGGCGGAGTCAGAAGCGTCGCCGGCGTATACGGCATCCAGCCTTTCGCGGACACCCTCATATCTTTCGCGGTCCAAGTAGGCGGACAAGGCATTTGCATACAACTCACTGCGAGACCAGCCGCGCATCTCGGCGAGTCGTTCGGCCTCCTCAAAAATCGAATCCGGCAGAGAGATGGCCGTTTTCATGACCCCGAGTATAACTCAGGTTATACCGCGGCGGCAATGTCCGCCAGCTGCCCGAGCATCGCTGGAAATCGCGGCCTCGGCAACGAACAAGCCCGTTGCAGATCGCCTGCAACGGGCTTGTCATCGACGTCGAAGGACATGCATCGCTGCCACGCCGAGCCGTCGCGCCCGCTCCTACGGCCGCCTGCAGCCCGGCATCAGCTCCAGTCGTCGCCGCCGCTGCTGCCGAAATCTCCGCCGCCCGAGGAATCACCCCAGGAATCCGGCTGGTTGACGCCAAAGTCCGAGCCGCCCATGTCCTCGTCCTGCGGCGTCTCGACCGGGGCTGCAGCCGCCGTGGGGATGACGCCATCGCGTCGATCGCCATCCAAGAAGTGGTGCGCGAGTTCTTCGCCCGCCACCACGCCCGCACCCACGGCGAGCCCGGAAGCCAGGCCGCCCGCGATCGACGAGCCGATGCCGCCGCCGCCCATGGGCATTGCGCCTGGACCGCCATAGCCGGTGG